>Ga0302324_100003091_pt1 | contig 37700 bp, 24 predicted proteins | sample Palsa_T0_1_FD_201949 | JGI IMG/M metagenome (GOLD analysis project Ga0302324, IMG submission 201949) | Peat permafrost microbial communities from Stordalen Mire near Abisko, Sweden - Palsa_T0_1 | ecosystem: Environmental > Terrestrial > Soil > Palsa > Peat permafrost | place: Sweden: Abisko... | reverse complement strand
CAGCAAATGGCTATCCACATCGTGAAAGTAGATCTGCGCAGAAGGCATCCAGCCAATCACCGATGGATGCACCGTTGGTTCGCCGGCAAAATTGTAAGTCTTCACGCCATGGGTATTAAGCTGCCCGGTTCTGGTTAGTAACTCCGGGAGGGACGTGGCGAACGCCAAGTGAGACTTATGCGGGATGGTTCCAAGGGTCGTACTCGGACCCCAGAGTCCAAGCATCGACTTTCTCTGTTCGCCGATCCAGAGGAACACGATGTCACGCGCTGGATCACGATAGGCAAACGTTAGCCCTACAACGTCGATATAGAACGCCCTGGAGGTTTCGGTGCTGGCTACAGGCAAATGTGTCTCATACAGATGCATGACTCGCGGCCCCTCGCCGCCATTGCGTTCCCAGCGGCTCCGCCTTAGAGCTTCAACCGCTTCAAATAATCCCTGAACTCTTCGCCAAACTCCGCCCGCTTCAAGGCAAACTCGACTGTCGCCTGCAGCATTCCAAATTTATCCCCGGCGTCGAAGCGCTTGCCTTCGAATGTGTAACCGAAGACTCTCTCTTCTTTGAGCAGCGCCTTGATGCCATCAGTAAGTTGTATCTCGCCACCCGCGCCAGGCTTGGTCTGTTCCAGCAATTCAAACACGCGCGGCGTCAGCACGTAGCGCCCGATGATGGCCTGCTTCGAAGGCGCTTCCTCAAACTTAGGCTTCTCCACCATCCCCGTGCAGTTATAGATTCTCGAGTTATGCGCATCCTGCTCGCCGGCCAGCACGCCATACGCGCTGATGCCGGATCCTTCGATGGTCATCGTCGCCAGCACCGATCCGCCGCGCTCATTGAACACGCCGATCATCTGCTTCAGGCAAGGCGGTTCGGCGTCGATCACATCGTCGGGCAACAGCACCGCGAACGGCTCATCGCCCACCAAATCCTTGGCGCAGAGCACGGCGTGACCAAGACCCAGCGGTTCCTTTTGACGGATATAGCTGATGCGCGCCATCGAAGAAATCGCGCGCGAAATTTCCAGCAGTTCCTTCTTGCCTTTCCGCTCCAGCGTCGCATCGAGCTCAAAGCTGATGTCGAAGTGGTCCTCCATGGCGCCTTTGCCGCGGCCCGTAACAATAATGATGTGCTCAATGCCAGACGCGATAGCTTCTTCCACGCCGTATTGCAGGATGGGCTTGTCCACAAGGGCCAGCATTTCTTTGGGAATCACTTTGGTCGCCGGCAAAAAGCGCGTGCCCAATCCGCCTGCGGGAAATACTGCCTTCCGAACCCGTTTGCTCATTCCTTCTTCCTCTTTCAATCTAATTTGTCAGTTGCGCGGACATTACTCTCGCTGCCAGAATAATTGGAAACTTTCATTCTCGCTCTAACTCTTGTGTGGGATAACTCCGCTGGTAAGATGTATCAACTTCTCATGAATGGCGTGTTATCGCTTGTCGCTTTTTTGCCCCAAAGTCATACGTTCACCGGCGCGGGCGCGAGTTTTTCGAGCACTTCGTGGATCTCAAGCAACACCTCATCGGGCCGCGTAGCAGTCAGAGGATACTTCAACAGCCCTTGCGGCGTGAACTGCGCCCCGCGCTTGGCATTCTTCGCCACCAGGCGCATCAGCGTCTGCGGATCGACCGCCGAATTCTCCATGAACCGTATCTGCAGTTCGCCGCGCTTGCGATCCACCTGCGCGATGCCCATCCTCTCGCATTCCAGTCGCACCATCGCCGCTTCGAGCAGATACACGGTCGCATCCGGCAGCGCGCCATAGCGATCTTCCATCTCTGCGCGCACCTCGGCCACAGCGGCCTCGCTGCTTGCACCGGCGATCTTCTTGTATAGGCGAAGGCGCTGATTTTCTTCGGGCACATAGCTCTCATCGATGCGTAGCGCGATGCCGAGATTCAGTTGCGTGGCGGGCCGTTCCTCGCTGCTCTCGCCCTTCATCTCCTTCACCGCGGCTTCCAGCATTGACGTATATAACTCGAAACCGACAGCCTCGATGTGCCCGCTCTGCTCGCCGCCAAGCATGTTGCCGGCGCCGCGCAATTCCAGATCGAGCGCGGCGATCTTGAAGCCTGCGCCGAGATCCGAAAACTCCTTCAGAGCTGCCAGCCTTCTGCGCGCAATTTCCGTAAGTTCATTTTCCGCCGGAATGAGCAAGTAAGCATAGGCGCGGCGATTCGACCGGCCCACCCGTCCGCGCAGTTGATATAACTCGCTCAACCCATGCCGATCCGCGCGATTGATGAGCATGGTATTCGCGAGCGGAATGTCGAGGCCGTTTTCGATGATCGTCGTGGCCACCAGAACGTCGTACTCATGCCGCATGAAGGCCAGCATCACGCGTTCCAGTTCCGTTTCCCCCATCTGCCCGTGGCCCACGGCAACCCGCGCCGCCGGAACAAGTTCCTGAATGCGCGACGCGATTTCGTAGATCGACTCCACGCGATTGTGCACAAAATAGACCTGGCCGCCGCGCTCCAGTTCCACTTCCACGGCGGAGCGAATGATCTTCTCATCGAACTTTGCCACCACGGTTTGAATCGCCATGCGATCTTTGGGCGGCGTCTCAATCACGCTCATATCGCGCAGGCCCACCAAGGACATGTGCAGCGTGCGCGGAATGGGCGTGGCGCTCATTGCGAGCACGTCGATCTCCTTGCGCATCTGTTTCAGGCGCTCCTTGTGGCGCACACCGAAGCGCTGCTCTTCATCCACCACCAGCAGGCCCAGGTCCTGAAACTTGATGTCTTTCGAAAGCAGGCGATGCGTGCCGATGAGAATGTCCACGCGGCCCGACTCAACTTTCTCGACGATTTCCTTTTGTTCTTTTGCCGTTCTGAATCGCGAAATCATTTCGATGTTGATTGGAAACTGAGCGAATCTCTGCTTGAATGTTTCAAAATGTTGAAAGCTCAAGATCGTTGTCGGCGTCAGCACCGCAACCTGCTTGCCGTCCTGCACGGCCTTGAACGCAGCGCGCATGGCGACTTCGGTTTTGCCATAGCCCACATCGCCGCACAGCAGGCGGTCCATGGGCCTCGTCGATTCCATGTCGTACTTGATGGCGCGGATCGCGGATAACTGGTCGTCTGTCTCGCTATAGTCGAAGGAGTCTTCAAACTCTTTTTGAAACTCGTTGTCTTTGGAGAAAGCTGTTCCTTGCGCAGTGGTGCGCTCGGCGTATAACTTCAATAGCTCCGCGGTCATGTCCTGCATGGCCTTGCGCACGCGCGCCTTGGTCTTGGCCCACTGCTGCGAGCCAAGCCTGTTGAGCACAGGCGCAGGCCCCGCATCCGTCGAGCGGTATTTTTGAATCAGATCCAGCCGAGTTAGCGGCACATATAATTTCGCAGCCTCAGCAAATTCCAGAATCATGAACTCCACAGAGAGTCCGTCCTGCACAATTTCCTTCAGGCCCTGATACTGCGCAATCCCGTGCTCTACATGCACTACGTAATCGCCTACGGTCAGGTCGCGGAAGTCAGAAACAAACGCTGCTGTCTTCGATCGCTTGGGTTCGGGACGCGCCGCAACATCGGCTTCATCGGAAAGATCGTTGGCTCCGAATACAATCAGATTCGAATCGGTAAAACTCACTCCATTTGCCAGCGCGGTTCTTACAATCACCGGCACGCGAAGGTCGCCGGCCAGATAACTTCCCTCGTCGAGCATGGTTTCGCCCGGATGCGGAGTACGGCTGCCAAGACGATATGGAATCTGGTACTCGCGCAAGACTGTGGCGAGACGTTCGACATCGCCCTGATGCGGCGCGGCAAGCACAATGCGCGATTCAGCCGCAATGAGATTCTTCAGTTGCTCCGTGAGCGCGGGAATTGAGCCATGAAACTTGAATGTAGGCCGCGTGTTCAATTCAATCTCGCCCAGAGTCGAGTCCACATCGAGAACATCCACGACGCCCAACTGGTCGAGATCGAGGCCCATGTGTGCCTCGAGCGAGGCCTGCAACACCTCCGGGCGTAGATAAATATCCTCCGGCCGAATCAGCGACCCGATTGCCGAACGCTCATGGCGCTGCTCCACCTTGTTCCACCAGCGATCGATCTGATTGCGCACCATGGCCGGCTCTTCAATGAACAGCGCGCACTTGGGCAATAGCGCCAGCAGCGATTTTTCAGCACCCGCAACCGCGGAGAAGAATTCCCATCCAGGAAAGACGCTGACTCCGCCGGCGGCTGCCATTTCAACGGCCATCTCCTCGTCGTCTACCGAACCAGCGCCTTCAACGCGCTGCCGGCTCAGCCGCGCGTGCACCGCGGCCAGCAGGTGCTCGGTTACGGGCGTTTCAGTCAGTGGGAGCAGCAGCGTCTCATCCAGGCCCGACTGCGAGCGCTGCGTTTCTGGGTCGAATTTACGGATAGTCTCGATCTCGTCGCCGAAGAATTCGATGCGCACGGGCCGGTCGGCCTCCGGAGAATACACGTCGAGAATTCCGCCGCGCCGCGTAAATTGCCCTGGCATCTCCACCAGATCCATCTGCGTGTAGCCCACACTTGCCAGATGACCGGTGAGCACCTCCACGTCCACTTCTTCGCCGCGCCTGAGCGTCACCGCGAGTCCCGCGTAATAGTCGCGATCGAATAGCTTCAGTGCGGCCGATTCGACGGGAGCAATCAGGATCGACACCGCTCCGGTGGCCAGTTTCCACAGAGCGGATGCCCGCTGTTCCTGAATGTCGGGGTGCGGAGAAAGGCCTTCGAAAGGAAGCACATCGTGGGCCGGCAGCCGAACCACCAAAGCCGGGTCAACAGCGCCCGTCAGTTCGCAGCCGGCGCGCAGCATGGGCTCCAGCGCCTCGGCTGCCCTGTTGTCTGAGACCAGCACGATCACCGGTTGGCGGGCGGCTCGCGCCATGAGCGGTACATAGATCGCCCGTGCCGTCGCCGTCATGCCGGACACACGTCTCCGCCCCGCACCAAGGCTCAAATGCCTTCGCACGCGTTCAAATCCCGAAGAGTGCTCCAGCTCCGCAAAGATTTCGCGGACAAACGGGAGGATCATGTGTTGTCAGTTTAGCAGCGCGGGCGCTGGCAGCCAGATGCGCCATCATTTGCGCATTTTGCGGAGGGTCGGCCCCGAACGGCGCAAATTTTGTTTCTTCGACGAGGCGTCTTCTATTCGGGACCGGCGGGATGAACGTAAACCTGCTGTGGAGCCGTCACCTGCAGGCCAATGCCTTCCACTTTGATCTTCACGGATTCGACGGCCGGCTTGCGGTCTAGGCGGGCGGTGAAGTCAAGCGCGTATTGGTTATCGAATCTGCGCAGCAGATCGTCGAAATAGGGCTGGAACGAAACCGGATTGCCTGACCCGGTCCAATAGTTGTAGCCACCCGTGGCATCGCTCAATTCGTTCATCAGGCTTTGTCCGCCGTCCTGCGTGAGGGCACTCGAATCACCCGCGGGCGAGCTGCGCCAGTAGATGGTGTAGACCACCATGCCCGCGCGCGCGGAATCGCGGATGGCCGACTGGACGTAGGGGTCGTCGGGATCGAAGCGACGGTTTTCGGGATCGACTCCATCGCTGAACATCAACACCTCGTGCCGCACCGTGTGGTCCTGCGAGGGCCATTTCTGCGCCAGGGACGACAGGCAGAAATACGGATTCGTGGATGGACCGGCCGGCAAGTGCAATTCGCTCACCGCCTGCTTGTGATCCGCCGTTAATGGCGCCGCCATGGCTACGTATCCGTTTTGCATATAGCCAATGGCAACCTTCGTATTCGGGCCCAGACTTTCAACAAAATGTCCGATCTCCTCGAATTGGCGGCCCATGTTGCGCGCCCCGGAGTCGATCAGCACCACCAGTTCCAGCCCGTCATTTGGAGCCTTGAAAGGCGCCCAGCCCGTAACGGTCACGTCTTTGCCGTTGACCTTGGCCGTCACATCCTGCTGGACGATGGTGGGTGCTACTTCGCTGTGTTTACCCAACACCGTGACCACAGCGCGGCCTTGGCCTGTACTCTGCGCAAACGCCTGCGGGGCCAGCAAAAATGCCCAGGAGGCCATCAACGCTGCCAATTCAATTCGTTTCATGAAGATCATCCCTTCGAGGCTTCGCCAAAGGGGCCATTCATGCGTGCAGCCGGGCGCGGAGCCCCTGGTGATTAGACGCTTCAATGCCCGGCCGGTCTCGAATTTACTTTTCCTCGATGGTTCGCGCCGCTCCGTCACTCCCCGCCCACTGCCTTGGCAAATGAGTAAAAGAAATCCAGCGATTTCCAGTACGAGTCTACCGGCAGGCGCTCGTCCTGCCCGTGAGCGCGATCGTCGTCCCGCTCCAGCGCGATGGCCGAGTAGCCGTAGCAGGGAATCCCCGCCTGCGCAAAGTAAATGGAGTCGCTGGCGCCGTTCTCCATCACCGGTGTAACCGGCGTGCCAGGCCAGAGGGCCTGCGTGAAGCGCGTGAGCGGGTCGAAGACCTCCTTGATGGGCGCGGGCGGCACCATCGCTTTGCGTTCCGGCGCCGTGTCAGAGACCGCTCCCGCATCGGAGACGTACTTCACCGTCAGCTTGTCGTCGGCGAAAACTCCCATGAGCACCTGCCGAATCTCCTCCGGTGAGTGGCCGGGAAAGATTCTGCAGTTCACATTGGCCTGCGCGGTCTGCGCCAGTGCGTTGTTGGCGTGCCCGGCCTCGAGCCGCGTGGCCACGCAGGTGGTGCGGAAGTTGGAGTTGAAGCTCGGCTCGGCGCTCAACCGCGCGGCCGCTGCCAGATCGGCGGGCGTGCCCAGAATCGCCCGCATGTCTGCCGCGGATTGTCCTGTCTCCTGGCCGGCGAGATTCCTGAAGTAAGTCCGAGTCACCTCGTTCATTTCAAATGGAAACTGATATGCAGCCAACTTGTTCAGAGCCGTGGTCAGCTCATAAATCGCGTTGTCGGGCCGCGGAATGGAGCTGTGGCCGCCGCGATTGACAGCTGTGACCTGGTAGTCGGAGTAGACCTTCTCTGTGGCCTCCACGTCCGCCACCACGGCGCGGCCATGGTCCAGTTCCACGCCCCCCGAGTCGGGATTGATGACAAACGCGGCGTCGACCAGGTCGCGATGCTCCGTCACCAGCCAATTTGCACCATTGAATTTGCCGCCCTCTTCGTCGGCGGTGAGAGCAAGGATCAAATCGCGCTTGGGCTTGTAGCCCTCGCGATGCAGGCGCAGAAACGTGAACACCAGCGCTGCATCGGAGTTCTTCATGTCCTGCGTGCCGCGGCCGTAATAGTAGCCGTCCTTCTCCACAAATTCGAAAGGGTCAGTGGTCCAGTCGGAACGCAGCGCCTGCACCACGTCGATGTGGCAGAGAAAGACCACCGGCTTCTCCGCAGGAGTTCCCGCAGCCTTGATGCGCACCACCAGGTTCATCTTGCGCGGGTCTGGGCCAAGCAGGTGCACATCGTCCGGCGAAAATCCGGCGTCGAGAAACCGCTTCTGCATGGCCGTGGTGGCTGCGGTCACATTGCCCTGCGGCGTGTCGGTCGTGTTGATCTCGATCAGCTCCTTGAAGATGGCCCGCGCCAGCACCCGATCTTCAGCGGAGGTGGCGGGCAAAGGGGTCTGGGCAATGGATGCAGAGGGAATACAGGCAACCGCGGCACAAGCGCAAAGGGCGGCAATTGACAAGGAGAAACTGTATCGGCGCATGACGCATTGTATCGCCCGCCGCGGACTCCGCCTCCGCTGAAAATGGCGCGCCCGCGTTTGCGCCCGTGCTGGAAAGCGATTTATCGTTGAGCCACCACATATTCGAGGTGCCCGATGCAGTTCAGGTTCATGGTTGCCGCTTCGCTCGCTGCTTTCACCCTCACCGCCACCGCGCAAATGCCCGACAAGCCGATCGCGAGGCCCAGGATCACCGGCATCTCTCACATTGCTGTTTACACCTCGGACGCCGCGGCTACCGAACACTTCTACCGCGAAGTGCTTGGCGCAGTTAAGCTGCCTGACCCGGAGAATCCCAAGGGCGTTCGCTATGCCCTCAGCGCCACGCAGTTTATCGAGGTGCTGCCCTTGCCGGAAGGAGCCGGCATCAATCGCCTCGACCACACAGCGTGGAACACGGACGATGCGGAGACTCTGCGCCGTTTCCTTGGCTCACGAGCATGGAAGGTGCCGGGACAGGTGGAAAAAGGCACGGACGGCAGCCGCTGGTTCACTACCTGGGATCCTGAGGGCAACAAGGTGCAGTTCATTCAATTGCCGGACCATCCCAAGCAAGTGCCTGCTCCCGAGGCGATTGGCCACCACATCATCCACGTTGGCTATATGGCGCATAACCGCTCCGTCGAAGACACCTTCTATCGCGACCTGCTCGGATTCAAGCCTTACTGGTTCGGCGGCATGGTCGAGGGCAGGGTCGACTGGGTCAGCCAGCAATCGCCCGACAGCCACGACTGGCTGGAATACATGCTGACCCATGGGAGCACGCCGCTCTCGGCAAGCACCGGTATCCCGGCCGGCATGTCGCAGCACGATCTGGGCGTGCTCGATCATTTTTCCATCGGCGTCGACTCGGTGGACGCGGCCTACAAGACGCTCAAGGATGGCGGACGGCTGGAGGGAACGAAAACCGACGCGCACACGCAGATTGGCAAAGATGGCAAGGGCCAGTTCAACCTCTACGACCCGGATGGGATTCGCGTGGAGCTGATGAACTTTCACGCCACCGAGAAGCCATGCTGCTCGGCGTTTACGGCGGATGATCCGGCGGAGTAAGCACAGGTGATAGACTTTATGGCCAATTCGGACGATAATTGAAAGTGGAGAAGCTCATGGGATATGTAGGTGAAATTGGCAGTTCGAGGTACAAAGGCAGTGGACATACAAAAGACGGGGTGAAACCTGCTCCTAGAGCGCCCGTCAAGCTACCGCCGCCCGTGAAGGTTCCCCCTCCGCCTGCGCAGTCGAATTCACCCAAGCAATAGCGGAAGGCGTCTTTGATGCCAGCTACTCTCCTCGCGTTGCAAATTTTTCTTATTCTCTTGCCTGGCTTCTCGGCGGCTTACATTGTCCAAGCGCTGGCCACGCGGCGTACGCCGTCGGATTTGGAGCGGATTGTTGAAGCGTTGGTCTTTAGCTTTATCATCTATGTCTGCTATATACCTTTGAATGCAGGCCGGCTTCCATTCCACATCGAACATGATCAAACCGGCAAAGGCGACGACACAGTCTTGTGGGAACCAGCCCAGCTTGCCTGGCTAGCTGGCGTTACGCTCGTCTTTGCGTTGCTTGCGGTGGCGTACATCCGGTTCGATGGCAACAGGATCTTCCGCATTGTTGGGCTGACGGAGCGCACGACCCGGAATTCTATTTGGAACGACATTCTCGAACGGGAAGCGATCGACAATCAACCAGTACAAGTTGAGTTGGGAGACGGCAGAAATATCCTGGGCGTTCTCCTCTACTATTCGGATGCTTCTGAAGACGGGTCACTCTACCTCACGCAGGCTTCATGGGTCGATGCAAGTGGTCAAACGGTACCGATTCCAGGCCCGGGCATCTTGCTCACCAAGAATAGCGGCATTCGCTGCGTGAGCCTTCTTGATCCGCAGCCAGACAGTCCGGAATCGAATGCCGGATCAGACGCGGGTTGAGAGATCATCGGGCTTAGCGCCGATTCTGGCGCCATCCGCGATAAAATCTGAATATGCCCGCCGTTGCTCTCCCTCCTGAAATTCTGGCCAAGTATGAGCCTGTCATTGGACTCGAGGTTCACGTCCAGTTGCTCACAGCCAGCAAGGCCTTTTGCGGCTGCGTGAATCATTTCGGGTCTGAGCCCAACACGAATATCTGCCCCGTCTGCCTGGGCTTGCCCGGTGCGCTGCCGGTGCTGAACGGGAAGGCTGTTGAGTTTGCCACGCTCGCCGCTCTGGCCATCAACTGCCAGGTACACGAGCGGTCGATTTTTGCGCGCAAGAATTACTTCTATCCCGACCTGCCCAAGGGCTACCAGATTTCGCAGTACGACAAGCCGATCGCCGAGCACGGATTCATCGAGGTGCCGACGGCTGGCGGTGGGACGAAGCGCATCGGCATCACGCGGTTGCACATGGAAGAAGACGCCGGCAAGAGCCTGCACGACGGCTTTTCCGACTCTGCAACGCGCACCTATCTCGACCTGAACCGCTGCGGGACGCCTCTGATTGAAATCGTCTCCGAGCCGGACATCCGCACGCCCGACGAGGCCTTCGAGTACCTGACGCGGCTGAAAGAAATCCTCCTCTACACCGGCGTCTCCGACTGCAACATGGAAGAGGGCTCGCTGCGCTGCGACGCGAACGTGAGCGTGCGTCTAAAAGGCGCAGAGAAATTCGGGACCAAGGCCGAAGTCAAGAACGTGAACAGCTTCCGCTTCGTCCGCGCGGCGCTGGAATACGAGATCGAGCGGCAGATTGAAGTCATCGAGTCGGGCGGCAAGGTGATCCAGGAGAGCCGGCTGTGGAATGCCAACGAGGGGCGGACTTATTCCATGCGGACAAAGGAGCAGGCGCACGACTATCGCTATTTCCCCGAGCCTGACCTGCCGCCGCTGGTTGTTTCGCGCGAGTTTCTCGAGAGCAGAAGAGCGGAGCTACCCGAGCTACCCGAATCGCGGCGCGCGCGCATGATCGCCGAGTACGAACTCAGCGCGCAGGACGCCGCTACGCTGACCGCATCGCGCGAGTTCGCCGACCGTTTCGAAGCGGCCGCCCGCTCTGCGCGCAATCCGCGCCGCGTGGCCAACGTACTGCTCAGCGAAGTGGGCGGAAGGCTCAAGGCGCTGGGCCTCGAGCAGGAGCAGTCGCCGGTCTCCATGGCCGGAATTGTGCTGGCCGCCGATCTGCTTGACGAAGGCAAGATAAGTTCGAAGCAGATGAAGCAATTGTTTGACGAGTGCTTTGAAAAGGGAGAGGACTTCCCTGCCGTTTACGAACGCGAAAAGCCCGAGCAGATCACGGATGCCTCGGCCATTGAAGCGCTCATCGACCAGGTCATCGCCGCCAATCCCAAACAGGTGGAGCAGTACCGCAGCGGCAAAAAGACGATCGCCGGCTTCTTCGTCGGCCAGGTGATGAAAGCCTCCAAAGGTCAAGCCAATCCTGCGCTCCTCAACGAGCTGGTTGCGAAAAAGCTGGAAGAGTGAAGCGTTTGCGGAGTAAGCTCACCCTGCATGTACTTAGGCGAGATGACCGTTTTGAGCGGAACTTCCCAGGCGAGGATTTCGTAGGATGAAGAAGGCCTCAAGCCAAGTTGCAGAAGGAGAATACCGGATGAACCTGCACAGAATGACCGCATCGTCTCTGATTCTGATCGCAAGCACCCTCGCTGCGGGCTTGTCGGGTTGCAAATCCTCAACATACACCACTGACTCGGTCGTCACCGAGTCGAATTCCGATCCGTCCGGCGCAGTCAGCATTTCCAAAATGGGCGGCGACATTGATGTAAAGGATGCTCCTCATGGAGCGACTCTCAGCACCATGGGCGGCAACATCCATCTCGGCAACGTGGCTTCGTTCGCCAAGGTCAAGACCATGGGCGGCACCATAACCATCGATCAGGCCGTGGGTTCCTTGGACGCGACCACCATGGGAGGCGAAATCAGCATTGGCCAGGCCAATGGCGCAATCAAAGCTCGCACCATGGGCGGAGACATTACCGCCCGCATGGTTGGCGTTTCTTCTGACGAGCGGGACGTTGAACTGACCTCGAAGGGAGGCAGCATCACGCTCACCCTGCCCAAGGACTTTCCCATGGATGTGCGGATTACGCTCGCACACACGAAGAACGCGCCCAGGACATACGCAATCGTCGACCATGTCGGGCTCGATCAACAGGAGACCCCTGACTGGGACTCATCGTTCGGCTCGCCGCGCAAGTACATTCGCGCCAAGGGCCGCGTGGGCAGCGGATTGAATCACGTAACCATCGAAACCGTGAACGGCGACGTGACTCTCAAGCAAGAGTAACGGCGTTTCAACGGGATGCCTCCGCGGGCGCTAAGCGCTCCCGCTATTTGAGCTTCAACTCAGTCTCAAACTCTTTGCGCGCGTCCCACTCGCTCACCGTCTTCACCGTGCTCTTGTGCCCGGCTTTTTCCGCCCACAGTTCGTGATCTTCCGCCATATTCACCTGCGTAAAGCGGAACTTGCCTTCCGCGTCGGTTGTATAGCTGCGGATCGACTTGCTCTTCAGGTCTTTGAGAAAGACAGTGGCGCCGGAAACTATATTGGAATTGGCATCGACCACGGTCCCGCTCACCACCCTTTGGCCAATGTTCTGCGCCCGCACCGGAGGTGGATTCAGCAATCCAACCACCAGTCCGGCGGGAACCACCCCTGCGATCAGAATCGCAAAAGTTACCCTGGCCAGCGTCTTCGCAGATCCAAGTTTCACTCGTCCTCCTCTTCCTCTTCGACCGGTTCGTCGTCTTCATCCAGGTCGCCGTCTACCCTCGCCAACTCCAGCGGTTCGGTGCCGACCACCTCATACTCCGTTCCGCATTCATCGCACGTGACCACATCGCCTTCTTCCACTTCATCCAGTTCAATGTCTAATCCATTCTCGCACTCAGGGCAGTTTGGCATCGCAGGCTCCTCGCTTTCAGGGTCATTTCATCTTGTAAGATGGCGGAATTTCGCCTTACGTCAACGCTATTCTTGGGGAGAAGCCTGCTTCAGGTCAAGGGGCTCCGCTTGTCACTTCTCCCAGAGCGCCCCGGACGGGAGAATTCCCCGAATCCGACCGACGCTATCCTTCGTGGCCGCTTTGGGCTGTACTTTCCGTCAACGAGCTGTGTGGTCAATGACACGGGCCCTCTCAAGGGGTTACCCTGAGGACAGCGATGCGCAAATCCGCAGCCAGTTCGTTCTCCTTCCCCGAGTTCCGCGGCGCCACTCGCCGCCTTGTGCTGGCAAACATAGGAGCATTCTTTGCTCTGCTCATAGCGGGGCTGGCAGCTCCTGAGGCGACCGGCGCGGTGGTTGGGCATCTCCTTTTTCGGCCGGATCTCTTCGTCCGTGGCGAACTGTGGCAGCCTTTTACCTACAGCTTTATCCATTCCGGCATCCTTGGAACCGCACTGGAACTGGTCTCGCTATGGTTCATGGCCGGGTTTCTTGAGCAGATGCACACCCCCAGCTGGGTCACCGGGCTCTATGCCTCATCGGTGCTGGGAACCGCGGGCGCAGCTCTCGCCATCTATGCCGTGAGTGGAACACTTGGAATGACGCATGAGCCTGTCTCGCTGTACGGCTGCTTCGGCGGAATTTTCGGCATGCTGGTGGCCATCGGCGTTCTCTATGGCGATATGGAATTCCTGCTGTTTTTCACCATCGGCATCAAGGCTCGGTACATGGCTGTGCTCTACGGCCTCATCACCATCGCCATGCTCTTTACCCAGCAGCGCATGTACGCTTTTGCGCAGTTGGGAGGCGCCCTTGCCGGAGTCTTGTTCCTCAAGATGGCCCCGCGCCGCGGCATCACTTTCGCATTCAGCGAGAAATTTTACGGCGTGCGCAACCGCTATTACCGCTGGAAACGCCGCCGCGCCGCCCGCAAGTTCGAGGTCTACATGCGCTCCCAGGGCCGCACCGTGCGCTTCGACGGCCAGGGCCGCCAGCTCGACGAAGATCCCGACGACAAGAAACGCTGGAATTGAACGCTGGCGCCGAATTACATTCAGTGAGAGGTGCAAATGGCAAGACGTTCGTTTCTTCGTCAGTTGTTGGTACTGCCATTCCTCGGAGCGATCCCTTCGCTCGGTCAAGAGTCTAGGCATAAACCGCTGAACATTATGATGAAGAGTGCATGGGGCTCAGACGATCCGACAAAGGCTGCATTTCCTTTCCTGCACGGCCTCGCACTATCGGAAGCCGGGCATTCGGTGCAGATCTTCCTGCTTGGCGAAGCCGTCTCGCTCATGCGAAAGTCGGTCGCGGCGGCCGTGGTTCCGGTGGGATGGCCACCACTGGAGCAAACGCTTGCCAAAGTGGTTGAACGGCATGTGCAGATCTACGCCTGCGGCGCCTGCAGCCGAGCCCGGTCGGTTGCGCAAAGCGATCTGGACGTTTGGGGAGCGAAGTTCGGTAACCCGACAATCTTCGTCTCGCTCGTCGAGTGGGCCGATCGCGTGATCACCGAGTAGCGGCAGATTGACGGCTGAGGCTGCTCCGGTGGTGCGGATCAAGGCCGCCGACTCAGCCAAGTGCCTATTTTCGGCAAGGCCACGTAAATGGATAATTGAGCGTCAACCCGGATTGTCCATGTACAAAGTTCGTAAAGGCGGCTCAATCCGCTCTACTCCCCGGCAAAGCGCACGCTCTGCGCAATCTGCATCACGGTTCCGTTGAAGTCCTTGGCCTGCTCGTTGGGCGCAGACGAAATCAGGACCAAATAGTTGCCGCTGCCCGCGCTGATGCTAACCACCAGGACGGCGACTCGGGCTCCTTTGGGATTGATGCCCGTTGCGTTGGTTCCGTGTGCTGCGTGTCCGTTGTTCTGGAAGTCGCCCTCATTCAAAAGTTGAAAATTCTTGTATTGCGCCTGAATCTGCAGCACGATCTGGTGATTCACATCGGCTGGCTTGGCTCCGGTGCTGGTAGTTACCGACACCCAAGTCGCACCACTGCTCAGAGTCAGGTTGCCGTTGTCGGAAGCCGTGTTCCAGCCAGACGGGACCGCCAGCGAAAAGCGCCCTTGCGGATCGTGGTAGGCGCCTGAGCCCGACCCGCCGGGAGATGGGAACTGCCCACCGCCGGCGCCTTGGCCCTGCCCTTGTCCATCCGCCATTCCTTGCATCGACGCCTGGCTGCCGCCCGCCCCCTGGCCACTGCCCGCGCCCTGCATTGGTGCTCGCCCGCCGCCCATACCCTGGCCGGCGACTGGCTGCGCTCCGGCAGCAGCCAGGACTTTCAGGCTGTTGTGGATTTCCCCGAGGGGGATCAACTCTTTGAGGTATGCGTCGCCGGGCGAGGCCGTGACCATCAGCGCTACCAGCCCTGGCTTGCTGGCTGCGGTGAACTTCATCGTCTGCGGGCCGTCCGCTCCTCCGCAGTGGACCGCCATGAATGAACCGCTCAAGCCAGCCAGTCTGGCAGCTCCGCGCTCCAGAATTTTGGCCTGCGGGCAGCTCTGCGGGAACTGGCCCTCAATCTGCTTCAACTCGGCTTCTGCCGAGGGCGTGTTGGCTTCCGGCCCCTTCATCACGCCCAGGGTGACGCTCACTTTGGTATTCGGATTCACAATGGAGATCATCGGGCTGCCCTGCTGCGGCTGCGTCTGCCAACCGGCGGGAACCGTCACGGAGAAGTTTCCGTTTGGGTCGGTGTAGACATGCTTCCCTTGAGCCTGCATCTGCAACGCGCCGGCGCACAGGCAAGCCATCGTCAAAACGATGCCCAATGATGGAACGGCGCCTGCGGCCGGCGATGCAAATCTGCGGCGGCCATCGATGGTAAGAAATTGGTTCATGGTTCTCTCCTTCGCAATTCTTCCGGCTTATTTCGTTGCTTGCTGGTATTTAGATACAAGGTCGATCCAGCTCTGGCTCAGCATCTCCCCAAATCCTTCCCGATCCTACTGCGGCTCAAGTTCGTTCCAACCCTCGCTTACCGCCTGGGCGTGGCTCATGGGCTGGTTCTGCTGCACCATTACGGTTCCATCCGGGTTCACATACTGGTGGTTGTACTGGTTGCTGCCCACAATGGTCTTGCCGGTGTTGGGGTCGGTGAACTCCTTCTGGTCGAGCGCGCTGAGGGCCTCTTTATGAGCCGCACCGTCAATGGATGCCTGCTTTTGCTGGTCGTTCGCAAGGGCCCGCTGGGTGCTATCCACGACCGCTTGCTGCTGGGCGGCGCCGTTTGCCCGCATCTGGCGAAAGAACTGATCGCTTTCCCTCTGCCCCTGTTGAAATGCCGCATCGCTCGCAGCCATGCTCCTTTGAAAGTTCGCCTGCTGGTCGCGGGCCAGGCGCTGCTCCCAGTCGGGATTGGCCTTGATGGCTGCGATCAGGCTCATCAGCTGGGGCTTTGCCAAAAGCTCGTCAAGATGACCCTGCGGCGCGCGGACCACGAACTCGCCCTGCGACGAGCAATTGCGGCTCGCATGTGCGAATTGCACCTGGTAGCAAGAGATCACTGCCTCCATGACCTCCTCGACCGGCTGCCCATTGCGCACATATTGAAGCTTCACGCGAGCGCCGTCCAACACCCCTTTTGGCGGCGGAACTCCGCGCTGCCTCGCCAACTGGATGCCAAGTTCACGCTGTTGCTGCATGGCAGCCTGGGTTGCGGAGTCCGGCGGAAGAAGCGCCACAACCTTTGTATTGGGCCGGAGGTTTGGCACCGCCATCTTCACCAGGAAGTCTGCCGCTGACTCCAGTCCGATCACGGGGCAGTTTTGCGCCGCCGCCTTGCGTTGCGCAACCGGGTCGTCGGTCCAGCTCCAGGACACGCCGGGCAGCATCACAAATGCGGTTTGCCCGTCCGGGCTTACCTCCGTGAACTTCGCCGAGGCGCCGGTGGCGCCGCAACCCCTGGTCCGCGTCAGGACCCCGGCGGATTTCCAGCCGGCGGGTGCGTCAAAGCTATACGCGGTCATCTGATAAAGCGGGTCGGGAACGTCGATCCTCCGCGTGCTGGACCAGGAGACCGTCGAAGACCCGGCCGACGATGTGCCTCCAGCCACCCCAGATTGCCCGGAAGCATTGCTGCTCGTCTGCTGGCAGCCGAGGAGGCCCGTAGCCGTGACGAGAAAGACCACAAGGCCGAGTACCGCGAGTTGCTTTTTCATGACCGTCTCCTTCATCTCTGAAATCTGCTCCGGGGCCAGCGAGCTGATGGGCTGGTTCCACCGGACCTTCGCGTTTCCCGGGGGGACTCGAACGTTCTTGAGCCTTTTCCGTAGCTGTCAGGAAGCGGAATGCGCTCGTTGAAAGTCTTCTGTCTGGTTCGCGCTGTTCTCCGGGAAAGTGCATCAGCGGAAATCGCATCGCCGCTTCGCGATACAATCCTTTCTGAAATGTCCTTGAGACTCGCCTTTCTCTTTCCGGGCCAGGGTTCGCAGGCCGTTGGCATGGGCCGCAACCTCGCTGACAATTTTCCCGTTGCCGCACAAACCTTCGCCGAAGCCGATGAAGCGCTCGGCTTTCCGCTCTCCAAGATCATCTTCGAGGGGCCTGAGGAAGACCTGCGCCTCACGGAAAACACCCAGCCAGCCATTCTTACCGTAAGCGTGGCCGCCTGGCGCGTACTGGCTGAGCAAGGTGTGAAGCCCGCCCTGGCGGCGGGTCATTCACTTGGCGAGTGGTCGGCCCACGTTGCCGCGGGAACCCTGAGCTTTGCCGACGCGGTGCGCGCAGTGAAATCCCGCGGCCACGCCATGCAGTTGGCCGTCCCGGCGGGTGAGGGAGCCATGGCTGCCATTCTTGCGCTTCCCGCCGACCAGGTGGCCGAGGCCTGCAAAGAAGCCGCAGCTGAAACCGGTCTGGTGGTAGCGGCAGCCAACCTGAATTCTCCCAGCCAGACCGTAATCTCCGGCGCATTGGCCGCGGTGGAGAGAGCCTCGGCCCTGGCCAAGGCGAAAGGCGCGCGCCGCGCGGTCATGCTGCCGGTGAGCGCACCCTTCCATTGCGCGCTCATGCAACCGGCTCAGGAAGAGGTGGCCCGCGTGCTTGCCGGCTTGGCGCTCCATGATCCAAGCATTCCCGTGGCCGCCAATGTGGCCGGCGCTCTGGTCACCACCGCCGATGCGGCGCGCGATGCCCTCATCCGCCAAGTCACGGGAGCCGTCCGCTGGGTTGACTGCATGCAATCGCTCATCGCCGCGGGCCCAACACATTTCATCGAGGTCGGTCCCGGCAAGGTGCTCTGCGGTCTGTTGAAGCAGATTGATCCTGGCCAGAAATCCCTCAATGTCGAAGACTCCGCCAGCCTCGAATCCACGCTGGCGGCGATTGGCTAGCACCAAGGGTATCCTCAAGACACAGTTATGCTACACCTGCGCTGAATCCGGCGTCGCCAGCATTCAACAGCGGGGTCTACGTCTTGCTGGAAACTGCCGACTCGCCCACCATTTCTTCTGAGTGCCGATAGGCGCTCTTCGAGTATTCAAGAGCCTTCTTACTGAGTTCGTGGGCAGTTAGATGGTCTGCCTTGGCGTGTGCCGCGGCAGCGGCAGCGTGGGCATGCTCAGCCAGGTTGTGAAGTTCCGCAGTTCGACCGTGTCCGCTCTGGGGCATCTGTCTCTCCTGACCTGTTCGATGCAAACAAACATAAAGCGCATCTGTGGAGAAATCTTCCCGTGCCACGGCACAACGCAATCGGGCCCCCGCTTTGCGTCGTTTCCGCGCAATGAATGGAGCCCAAGAATTGGTTGCTGACTCGCTGACTCGCTGACTCGCCGACTTTTACGGCCCCAGATACAACTCCACCCCCGGCGGCGCGAAGCCCAGAGTTTTCGCCGCCGGATCGTATTCCAGGTTCAGCGCCCCGCTCTTGCGCCCGTTGATCAACACGGCCAACAGAATCCCATTTCCATAGCGCCCGGCCAACGCAATCCGATGACTTTGGATGGCCCCGTATTCGTTATCCGGACTGGTCGAACTCCAGTCGCCCTGGAATCGCGAAAACGGATACGCCGCATTCTTATCCGGATGCTGCTGCCAATCCTTGTCGTGGATCCAGACCCCGTAGGCCGAGGCCAGGTCGTTCTTCTCCACATCCGTGAGGAAGTGATTCACCGCAGACCTGCCGAACAGGTAATTGTTCCAGTCCCAGGGCCAGTCCATTGGACGGCCAGCAATCAGCCACCACGCCACCAGCAGCACAATCAGGGACCCCGCAGTACTGTACAGAAACACCTGCCTGCGCTTCTCGCGGGCCGCGTCATACTTTGGAGCATCGAGCAAGGTCATCGTGAAAATTCCTCGAAGGTAGGATAGCGGAATTCAGGGAACAGGGAATAGGGAACAGGGAATAGCGATCGGGACAACTCGACTGATCGGGTTCCGGCCGCGACGCTGCGCCATTCCACAAGCTAATGGCTCCTATTCACTTAGACACCAGCTAGGCACTTCCTGTTCCCGATTCCCTGTTTGCTATTCCCTGTTCCCTGCTTTTCTAGTTCCTGCTATACGTCGTCCTGTTCTTCTCCGCCTGCCGTTCCAGGGCCAACTCGATGAGATGCGTGATCAGCTCCTTGTAGCCAACGCCGGTGGCCTGCCACAGCTTGGGATACATGCTGATCTGCGTAAACCCGGGCATCGTATTCACCTCGTTCAGATAAATCCGACGCCTGCCGTCCGGCTCCATCAGAAAGTCGACCCGCGCCAGGCCGGAAAGATCGCAGGCGCGGAACGCCGCAACGGCCATCTCCCGAATTTGCTTTGACTCCGCCTTCGTCAGCTTCGCCGGAATCACCGGCACCGAACCTTCCGAGAGGTACTTCGCCTCGTAATCGTAGAACTCCTTGCCGGGAATGATCTCCCCCACCACGCTGGCCCTGGGGTCGTCGTTGCCCAGCACGCCCACTTCGAGTTCCCGCGCCTTGGCCTGCGTTCCGCCACGGCGAATGCTGCCGCCAACGCCCTGCTCCACAACCAGCTTGCGGTCGTATTTAGCCGCCAGTGTCAGCGCCGGGCCCAACTCGCCGCGGCCATGCGCCTTGCTGATACCTACTGACGACCCGAGATTCGCCGGCTTCACAAACACCGGGTACTTGAGCGCCGCCTCCACCTGTGCAATCGCTTTGCGCGGTTGCTTCTCCCACTCTGCACGGAGCAGCGTAACGTGCTTGACGATGGGCAGCCCGGCCTGGGCAAAAAGGCGCTTCATCACGTCCTTGTCCATCCCCGCCGCCGAGCCGAGGACCCCGGAACCGACGTAGGCAACCCCCGCCAGCTCAAAAAGTCCCTGGATAGTCCCATCTTCGCCAAACGTTCCATGAAGCACGGGAAACACCACGTCAAGATTCGCTGCCGCCGGCCGAACGCTCCCCGGCGCCAGCGCAGCACGGGTCTCGACCGGCTCGGGTGCCAGCAGCGTCGGAATGCCCTCGTGAAGCAGCTTCGCTCCCGGAGTGGCCTCCGGGTCGCCCGCCCGCAGCTGCCGCGCCACTGCGCTCTGGCTCCCTTCGAGCAGGTTATTAGCCTCTCCAGCCGCAAGCCAGTGTCCATCCTTGGTAATGCCGATCGGTACCACGTCAAACTTCTTGCGGTCGATCGCCTTCAAAATCGAAGCCGCCGAGAGAAGAGAGACCTCATGTTCTCCGCTCCGTCCGCCAAACAGAATGCCAACCCGCAGTTTCTTCGCCATTGTCTTCTCAATTACAAATTTCGCTTCGTTGAATACATTTCAAGATCAATCTGAGATCCTCACAGGATCTTCTTCCCAAACGCCGAGCAAGCCAGTTCCACTGCCAGATCCGCCGTCCGATTATGCTCGTCGATTACCGGGTTCACTTCCACAATCTCAAAGCTCAGCAGACGGCCATGATCGGCAAGGATCTCCATCGCCAGATGGGCCTCGCGATAGGTCGCGCCTCCGCGCACAGGAGTGCCGACTCCGGGCGCGTCTTCGGGATCGATCCAGTCCATATCGAGCGAGACGTGGTAGCCGGCGGTTCCGCGTCCCGCCGCGCGCAGCGCCTCCTCCATCACCGTCCGCATGCCGCGTTCGTCAATGTCGCGCATGGTGTAGACCTCGGCCACGCCGGCGCGGCGGATGTTCTCCCGCTCCGCGGAGTCGATGTCGCGCACGCCGATCAGCACAACATTCTCTGGCGCCACCTTCGGCGAAAAGCCGAAGATGCTGCCCAGCCTCTCCGGCCCCAACCCGAGCAGCGCCGCCAGCGGCATGCCGTGCACGTTGCCTGATGGCGAAGTCTCGGGCGTGTTGATGTCGGAGTGCGCGTCAATCCAGATGACACCGATCTTTTGTCCCTGGCGCCGGTAAAACTCCGCTACGCCCGACACCGATCCCGCCGCCAGTGAGTGGTCGCCGCCCAGCACCAGCGGAGTCATGCCCTCTTCCAGCGTCTTCACCACGGCCTCGGCGGTGCGTGTGCAGGTTTCCGCAATCTCCGCCAGATAGCGTGCGCTCTTGTCCCCCGAGGCCCGCGTTTCGGCAACCTCCACGCGAATGTTGCCGCCGTCCGTCACCTGGTGACCCAGCGCCTCGAGCCGCGCCTCAAGCCCCGCAACCCGCATTGCCGAGGGGCCCATATCCACTCCGCGGCGGCTCGCTCCCATATCCAGCGGGACCCCGATCACACGAATCCGGCGCGTGGGCAGCGCCTGCATACCGCTGTGCGAAAACTCCGATCCCTCACTGATTTGTTCTGCTCTCTGCGACATCCAAACATCTCCTGCTGCAACTTCCGGGTCAGGGCCAAACCGCGCAAACGATTGTGCATCTCTGCCCCAGCCGGTGGGGCTGTCAAACTACATCCCTGATACCTCAAAAGTAATTAGAACAGACGCGGATGAGAGTAATATGATTCCGCAAGGACTCCGGCATCCTTGGATTGTGTTTCCTCAGATTGTTCTTGAGCTCGACTGAATTTTTGCACGTACTTTGCCGATTGCAGTATTCAGGGACAGATGGACGGAACCTCCGCGCCACCCGAAAATTAACCCGATGAAGAGATTGATTCCAGTTGTTGCGATCCTTCTCGGCTGGGCGCCCGTCGCTCTCGCTGCTGCGCCATCCCCACTCACATCGCTGAGCCAGATTCACGTGGTGACCAACGAACAGGCCAAAGCCGCGCTCCCCGTCGAGTTTGAGGCCACAGTCACCTACTTCCGCGGCTTCGAGAAGACCATGTTTGTACAAGACGGCGACATCGCCATCTACGTGCAAGCCACTACCAATACCAAGTTTATTCCCGGCGATCGCGTATTGATCAAAGGGACCACCCACGAGAGTTTTCGCCCCTATGTGCTGAGCAGCAACCTCACTCTGCTGCACCACGGCGCGTTGCCCGCTCCCGTGCCGGCTACCTACGACCAGCTGATCCGGGCACAGCGCGATTGCATGCTGGTCTCCGTCAAGGCCAGAGTCCGCGCCGCCGACATGATGACCAACTCTGCCGGGCACGCCGTGAGCCTGCAGATGCTTGCAGACGGGGGCACTGTCGATGCCGAGATTGACAGCGCCGACTCCAGCCCATTCGACGGACTGCTTGATGCCGATATTGAAATCACCGGAGCTGCCTCGGGAAGATTCGACGGAAAAATGCAACAGACCGGAGTTCTGGTGCACGCTTCCTCCTGGGCAGATGTGAAGGTTCTCAGGCGCGCAGAAGTCAGCCCTGCGTCTCTTGCGGTCACGCCCATGGATCAGGTCCTTACTGGCTACCACGTGCAGGTTCTCTCGCAGAGAATCAGGGTCCACGGAACGGTGACGTATTTCCAGCCGGGAACGGCGATTGTGCTGCAGAACGGCTCCAGGAGCCTTTGGGTGCAGACCCATTCCATTATTCCGGTGCCCATTGGCGACGTTGCCGACGTTTCCGGCTTCCCCGGCCTGCATGACGGTTTTCTCACGCTCACCAACGGTGCGATCCAGGATAGCGGGGTGCGCGCGCCGATCGCCCCTGTTCCGGCCACCTGGAGTCAATTGGTCTTGAGCGGCAACGTCTTCGATCTAGTCTCGATCGAGGGGAAAGTGGTTACCAAAGTCCGCGAAGCCGCCCAGGACGAATATGTCTTGAAGACAGACGCCGGCCAGACGTTCTCGGCCATTTACCGCCATCCTTCTGGTCCGGTTCCACCCATGAGGGAAATCCCCGATGGCTCAAGGATTCGCGTGACCGGCATCTGCATGCTCGACGATTCAAACCCGTTCAACGCGCAGGTGCCTTTTACCATCCTGATGCGCTCATACGACGACATATCCGTTGTCGCCAAACCTTCCTGGCTCAGCGTGCGAAACCTCCTCTATCTCATCGGCTTTTTGCTGGTTGTTGTCTTCGCCGGAGGCGCCAAGAGCTGGAGCTTGGAGCGCCAGGTCCGCCGCCAGACCGCCGCGCTGGCCGCGCGTATTGAGTCCGAAGCTGCTCTCGAACACCACCAGGCGCAAATCGAACAGCGGCGCAGCCGCATCCTGGAAGACATCAACGGATCGCGGCCCCTGGCGGAGATTCTGGAAGAGGTTGTCGACTTTGTCTCCTTCCGGCTCGATGGCGCGCAGTGCTGGTGCGAGGTCACGGATGGAGCTCGACTGGGAACGCGCCCGACTGAATCGGCTTCGCTCCGCATTGTCAGCGAGCCTATTCCTGCCCGATCCGGGGCGCCCCTGGGCTCGCTCTTCGTCGCATTCGATCCCAAACTGCAACCCTTCGCGGCTGAAGCGGATGCTCTGTCCGCCGGCGCACGTCTGGCGACACTGGCTATTGAAACCCGCCGCCTTTACTCCGATCTGCTTCATCGTTCCGAGTACGACCTGCTCACCGATCTGCACAATCGCTTCTCGCTCGACAAGCTCCTCGAGAACCGCATCGAAGAGGCTCGTCTCACCGCCGGCATCTTCGGACTTATCTATATCGACCTGGATGAGTTCAAACAGGTAAACGACCTCTACGGCCACCAGGTGGGCGACCTCTATCTGCAGGAGGTGTCGGTCAGAATGAAGCGCCAGCTCCGCTCTCATGACCTGCTGGCACGCCTGGGTGGAGACGAGTTTGCCGCCCTGGTCGCCTCAGTGCCCAACCGCGCCGGCGTTGATGAAATTGCCCAGCGACTGGAGCACTGCCTGGACGAGCCCTTCTCCGCGGAGGGGTACACACTGCACGGCTCGGCCAGCGTGGGTATTGCGGTATACCCCGAAGACGGCACCACCAAAGACAGCCTGTTCAGCGCTGCCGACGCCGCCATGTACGTTGCCAAACACACCAGGCGTCCGGACTCAACCACCAATGCGACTGAGCGGCAGAGAACCGATTTCACGCCCAAACGGCGTCCCTGACCTGGCGCAACTGGTCCAACGGCCTCCAATCCTGACCTTCATTCCTGTGAGTTAAAGAGACGCCCTCTGTTCATTTTGGCGATAAAAAACTATTCAAGTTGAGCTTTCAACGTCAATGAAATGAATCTCATCGATACACAGCCACCCGTATCCAGTCGGGGGAATCGGTTGTACGATAAATGCAAGATCACGGAAAATCCGGGTGCACCCAGGCGGGTAGATCTGGCCTATTCCCGGAATTCCCGCTCCTTTTCGGATTCCGTGAATTATTTTGGCGCTCTTGCCAGTGATTGCCTGTGCGAGTGGCCTTTGGCAATATCGTTCAGCCTTTCTCACGATGAAGCGATCATTCCTAATACTCGCGACAATTCTCGGCCTCGGCACGGTCGCCCTGGCTGCGGAGCCCGTCGCGCTCACCACGCTGCACGCCATTCACTCACTTTCAAGAGCGGAAGCGCAAAAGGGACTCACCGTCGCCTTTGAGGCCACGGTCACCTACTACGCCAGGAACGATGTCGACCTGTTTGTTCAGGATGGCAACGAGGCTGTGTATGTTGAGACCACACCGCTTCAGGACCTCGCCCCCGGCGATCGCGTGCTGGTGCGGGGCAAGACGAGAGACAGCTTCCACCCCGATGTTCTGGGCGAGAAAATAACCAAGCTGCACTCCGGCGTTCTTCCCACCCCCGTCAAAGCCAGCTTTCCGACACTGATCCGAGCCGAATTGGACTGCATGCGGGTCAGCGTTCATGCCACCGTTCGCAGCGCGGACATCGGGACGTTTGGGAATCTGCACGGCATCTTTCTGAAACTGGCCATCGACGGAGGTTACATTGAAGCCACCGTTGCGAGCAGCGAGACGCTTGTGCCCAGGGGCTTGCTCGATGCCGAGGTCGATGTCATCGGAGTTGTGTCAGGCGTCTTCGACAGCAAAATGCAATTGATTGGGATTCTGCTGGAAGTTCCCACGCTTGAGGATGTGAACATTTTGAAGCGTGCTCCGACGGGCCCGGACGCGCTCCCGATCACGCCCATGGACCAGGTGCTCAAGTCCTATTTCGTCCAGGACCTCACGAAACGAGTGCGCGTTCAGGGAACCATCACCTACTACCAGCCGGGGTCGGCAGCCGTGCTGCAGGACGACAACAAAAGCGTGTGGATCTCGACCCATGCCAGCGATCCTCTTCGCATCGGCGACCTAGCGCAGGCAACAGGCTTTCCAGACGCCCGCTCCAATTTCCTGGCCCTGACCGACGGTGAAATCCAGGACAGCCACATCTCCGCGCCAGTGGCGGCGCAGCCTTCGACCTGGAGCCAACTTGCCACCTGGAACAGCGGCAACCCCGATGGCCATCAGAACGACCTGGTTTCCATCGAAGGCGAGGTAAAGGTTGCGGTCCGGGAGGAATCGCAGGACGAGTATGTGCTGTCTGCCGATGGCAAACTCATTACCGCGATCTACCGCCATCCGCCTGATTTCGGTCCGCTTCCCCAGTTCAAGCAGATTCCAGCGGGAGCAAGAATTCGCATTACCGGGATTTGTATGGTTTTGGATTCCACTACCATCAACCCCAGCGAAGAAGAGATCCCTTTCAACATCCTTCTTCGCTCCTCCGATGACATTGTGGTGGTTGGGCAAGCATCCCTGTTCAGCGTACCCAACCTGGCCATTGCCGCCGGCGTTCTTTTCGTTTTGGTCGTTTTGGCCGCGGGCAGAGGCTGGATCCTCGATCGCAGAATCCGTCGCCAGACCGCCGAACTTGCGTACATCGAGCGCCGTCGCAGCCGCGTCCTCGAAGATATAAACGGCACCAAGCCCTTAGTTGAGATCGTCGAGCAGATCACGGAATTGGTCTCCTTCAGGCTCAAGGGCGCGCCCTGTTGGTGCCAGATCGCCGACGGCGCGCAATTGGGCAACTGTCCGCCCAAGCTGAGCGCCTTCCGCGTCGTTCACCATGAGATTCCAGCCCGGGTCGGCGCTGTGCTGGGGACCATTTCGGTCGCTCTCGACCCCCTCACCAAACCGCAAGCCACCGAATCAGAGGCCCTTATCATGGCCACGGCACTCTCCGCACTGGCAATTGAGACGCGCCGCCTTTACATTGACCTCCGCCGCCGCTCCGAGTTCGATCTGCTTACCGACACGCATAACCGCTTCTCCCTCGACAAGCGGCTGGACGCCCTGATCGTCGAAGCCCGCCAAACGGCCAGCATCTTCGGCTTCATCTACATCGACCTGGACGAATTCAAGCAGATCAACGACCGATACGGCCACCATGTCGGTGACCTTTACCTTCAGGAGGTCGCTCTGCGGATGAAGCGACAGCTCCGCTCCCATGATCTGCTCGCCCGCCAGGGCGGCGATGAGTTTGCGGCGCTGGTTCCAATAGTACGTAGCCGGGCGGATGTCGAAGAGATTGCACTGCGCCTGGAGCGCTGCCTCGACGACCCCTTTGTGGTTGATGGATATACCGTTTACGGCTCGGCAAGCGTGGGAATCGCCGTCTACCCCGAAGATGGCGACAACAGAGAGTCTCTGCTCAAGACCGCCGACGCCGCAATGTACCAGAGAAAACACGCCGATCGCTTAGGAATCTAGAACGGCGCAATTCTTCGCAAGTTTTCCCGTCCGCCAACCCCGTCATTGCAGAGCCCCGCTCAAAGCTATACCCTTCTCGGTACGACAAGATTTATTCCTTGAGCGCATCCAACCGATAGAGGCATTCAGGGGCCGCACCGTCGCGGCCATCGGATTCCCATCATGAAGACATCCATTCCGGCGCTGTCGATCCTCCTCGGTTGGGCCTTGGCCGCCTGGCCCGCGGCTCCCGGCACCCTCACTACTCTGCGCGCCGTCCACGCGCTGACGAACGCCGAGGCCGGCCAGGCGCTTCCCGTTGCCTTCGAGGCCACAGTGACATTTTACGATCCTGCGTCCATGAATATGATGGTGCAGGATGACGGCGCGGCGGTCTATGTGTATGCCTCACTCGATATCAGGCTTATTCCGGGCGATCGCGTTCTGGTGCGAGGAACGACACAGGACAGTTTCCGCCCGATTGTGGTCAGCAGGGACATAACCCTGCTCTCCCATGGAGCTTCCCCGAAGCCCGTCCAGGCCAGCTTCGATGAGATGATCCGCGGCGACCGCGATTGCATGCTGGTCACGGTGAGCGGTATTGTCCGCGCTGCCGACTTCGTGCCCTTCGCGAATGGGCGCATCGCCGATCTGCAATTGCTGTTGGACGGAGGCAACATCGAAGCGCTGGTAAAGAGTGACAATCCCAGTGCACTCAATGGGCTGTTGGACGCCAAAGTGGAAATCACCGGAGTCGTCTCAGGAAAGTTCGATGGCAAAAAGCATTTGACCGGAGCCGCACTCTACGTTCAATCGTTTGCAGATGTGCGAATTATCGAGCGCGCCGGCACCGATTTTGAATCCCTCCCCGTAACCCCCATGGACCAGATTCTCGCGGGATATCATATCCGCGATTTCACAAGGAGGATCCGCGTCCAGGGAACCGTTACCTACTATCAGCCAGGGACTGCCGTTGTTCTCGAGAGCGGCGCACAGAGCTTGTGGATCTCGACTCAGACAGACCAGCCGCTGCGTATCGGCGACCTGGTCGACGCCTCGGGCTTTCCCGATGTCACCTCCGGCTACACGATGTTGACTCGAGGCGAAATACGAGACACCCATACGTGGACGCCCATCGCTCCGCGTCCCGTCACCTGGTCAGAGCTGAGTTCCGGCTGGAACGGATTCGATCTGGTTTCCACCGAAGGGCAGGTCCTGATGGCGGTTCGGGAAGCAACCCAGGACGAATATGTCCTGGTCTACGACCGCCACCTGTTCTCAGCGATTTACCGCCATCCCGCCGGGGTCAGCGAGTCGCAGCTTCCGCCGATGAAGGATATTCAGATAGGCTCCAAAATCCGCGTCAGCGGGATTTGCATGCTTTTCAGCTCAGATCCGCTCAATGGCCCAACGGCTTTCGACCTGCTGCTTCGTTCCTCCGACGATGTCACCCTGGTTGCCGAGCCCTCCTGGCTGAGCATACCCAACCTGATGCTGCTTGTGGGATTGTTGCTCGTGGTCGTTGTGGTTGTGGGTACCAGGAGCTGGACCATTGAACGCAAGGTGCGCCGGGAAAACGCCGATTTGGCCTATGTCGAGCAGCGCCGCAGCCGAATCCTCGAAGAAATCAATGGAGCCCGCCCGCTCGCCGAGGTCTTAGATCAGATCACTGAACTGGTCTCGTTCAAGCTGCAAGGCGCGCCCTGCTGGTGCCGGATCGCGGACGGGGTACAGCTGGGCAACTGTCCGTCAAACCAAACCGGCTTCCGCGTGGTTCATGAGGACATCCCGGCGCATTCGGGCCCCGCGCTTGGCGTCTTCTTTGCAGCCTTCGATCCGCTCGCAAAGCCACAAGCCAACGAGTCGCAGGCGCTAACCATGGCGGCCTCACTCGCCGCTCTGGCCATCGAGACCAGCCGCCTTTACATCGATCTGCTCCACCGTTCCGAATTTGACCAGCTCACCAATACCCACAACCGATTCTCGTTGGACAAGCTTCTCGACTCACTGATTACAGACGCTCGCCGTCCTGCCAACATCTTCGGCCTCATTTACATGGACCTGGACAAATTCAAGGAGATCAACGACCTCTATGGCCACCAGGTCGGCGACCAGTACCTGCAGGAAGTCGCGCTCAGAATGAAGAGCCAGCTTCGCTCCCACGACCGGCTGGCGCGCCTGGGCGGCGACGAATTTGCAGCACTGGTTCCGGAGGTCCGCAACCGGGCCGAGGTCGAAGAAATTGCGCAGCGCCTGGAACGCTGCCTCGACTTGCCCTTCATGATTGAGGGTTACACCGTCTATGGCGCGGCCAGCGTCGGAATCGCTGTCTACCCCGAAGACGGCGCCAGCAAAGATACTCTGTTCAAAATTGCCGACGCAGCCATGTACTCGGCGAAGAACTCCCGCCGGCCGGTAGAGCAATCTCCCGCCGACGCCCCCGGTCGCTGACCGCGAGCAGTCTACCGATCGGCGGACCGCGGAATTACGCGGCGCGCCCTTCAGCTAGCCCTTGGGTTGCAGCGTGTATGCTCAATAGCGAGAAGAAGCAGAAATCAATCCACAACTCACACAAGCCGGATCGGCCAAACGGATCTATCGGGAGAATTGCTATGAATTTGCGAACCGTCATTGTGGCAACCATTGCGGGAATGGCTTTATGCGCGGGGGTCGCCCTCGCGCAGGACAGCGGCCCATACAAGGTGCTCAAGATTCAACTGGTTGGAGGCGACGGCGGATTCGACTACGTGACCGCCGACCCGGATGGGCGCAATTTGTATGTAGCGCGGTCGGGCCCGGCGGGACACATCGGTGTGTTTAATCTCGATACGCTCGCCCAGGTGGGAGACATCCCTGGAACGAGCGCACACGGCGGCGCCGTTGACGCAGCTACAGGACACGGCTTCGCAACCTCAAAGCCGGTGACAATGTTCGATGCAAAAACTTTTGCGATCTTGAAGAAGATCGACGTGCAGGGCAATCCGGACGGCTATCTGAACGACGCTTACAACCATCGCTTCTACGTGCTGAGCCATTCAGCACCGAACATTACCGTGCTCGACGACAAGGATGGCTCAATCCTTGGAACCATTGACATTGGCGGTGCGCCGGAGCAGGCCGCCACGGACGGCCGCGGCAAAATCTATGTCGACATTGAAGACAAAGACGCCATTGCCGTCATCGAGGCGAACACGATGAAGATGGTTGGCAAGTACGATGTGTCGAGCAAGGGCGGAGGATGCGCCGGCTTGGCGCTCGACGCGAAGAACAACATTCTCTTCGCCGCATGCCGGGATAAAAAGAACATGATCGTTCTGTCGGCCACGGACGGGCACATCATCACCGATCTGCCCATCGGCAACGGCTGCGATGGAGCTACGTTCAACCCGGCTACGATGGAGGCCTTCACTTCGCAGGGCGATGGCACGTTGACGGTGATCAAGGAAGACTCGCCCACTAGCTTCTCGGTCGAGCAAACCGTTGCCACGCCGGCGCGCGCCAAGGTGCTCACGCTGGACTCGGCGACCGGCCACATCCTCACGATCACCGCTGAATACGGGCCTGTGCCCGCTGCATCGGCTTCGGCGCCCGCTCCGCCCGCCGGCGCTCCGGCCTGGATGCGAAGCCCGCGGCCGCCCATGATTCCGGGGTCATTCCAGATTCTCGTAATCGGCAAGTAGTCTTCTTTGGCTGCGGTCAAACGACAAAGGCCCGGTTTGCGCCGGGCCTTTGTGTTCAACTGCATGTTCGCGGTGTGAGACCCTTCTGGCGCGCAAGCGCCGTCTGCCCCACCGCAGGTCCGGGGTCCCCAGGAAACGATTTTGGTTTCCTGGGGTGGAGATGGCTATTCCGCTGCCATCTCCTCGGCTTCGCCTTCCTGGCGCATCAGCTCCAGTTCGCGCTCCGCCGCTTCGATCTCCGCGGATACTTCCTGCTGCACGCGTGCTGCTGCCTCTTCGAGTTCCGGAGAGAGCTGCACGTTGCGGTAGTATTCGAGGCCAGTGCCCGCAGGAATCAAGCGTCCCACGATCACGTTCTCCTTCAAACCGCGCAGGTTGTCCACAGCGCCGTTGATGCTGGCTTCGGTAAGCACGCGCGTCGTCTCCTGGAAGCTGGCTGCCGATATGAAGCTGTCGGTCGAGAGCGACGCCTTGGTAATGCCGAGCAGCAGCGGACGCCCGATGGCAGGACGGCCACCGTTCGAGAGCACGCGGTCGTTCTCTTCGCGGAAGCGGAAGCGATCGACCTGCTGTTCGAGCAGGAAGTTGGTGTCGCCCACTTCGTCGATGCGGACCCAGCGAAGCATCTGACGAACGATGACTTCGATGTGCTTGTCGGAGATGGCCACGCCCTGCAGACGATAGACTTCCTGGATTTCGTTCACCAGGTAGCCCTGCAGTTCCTTTTCGCCCAGCACGGCAAGAATGTCGTGCGGGTTCAAGGGGCCGTCCATCAGCGGATCGCCTGCGCGCAGACGCTCGCCTTCCTGCACGTTGACGTGAATACCGCGCGGGACCGAGTATTCTTTCTCGTCGCCGTTGTCGGCAGTCACGTAAATCTTGCGCTGGCCCTTGGAGACTTCGCCAAAGCGAACCACGCCGTCGATTTCGCTGATGATGGCCGTCTCACGCGGCTTGCGCGCTTCGAACAGCTCGACCACACGAGGCAGACCGCCGGTGATGTCCTTGGTGCGCGTTGACTCCTTGGGAATCTTCGCGAGTACGTCGCCCGGTCCCACTTCGTCGCCATCCTGAATCATCAAGTGCGAGCCGCGTGGCAACAGGTAACGCTTGGTGCCCTTGGCGTTCTTAATGACGAAGGCAGGCTGACGCTTTTCATCCGGCGAGTCGGCAACCACCCAACGCGAGAGGCCGGTAACTTCATCGACTTCTTCGTTGAGCGTGATGCCTTCCTGCAGATCCTTGAACTGCACCGCGCCGCCGATTTCAGTGAGGATCGAGTACGTGTACGGATCCCACTCGGCCAACTGCTGGCCAAGCTTGACGTGCTCGTTGTCCTTGACTTTGAGGCGCGCGCCGTAAACCACAACGTAACGCTCCTTCTCACGGCCGCGCTCGTCCTGAATGGCGATGGAGCCGGAGCGGTTCATGGCAACCAGTGAGCCGTCTTTGCTTTCGACGGTGCTGAGGTTGATGAAGCGCACGAAGCCGTTGTTCTTGGCGTCGAGGCGCGACTTGTCTTGCACGCGGCTGGCCGTGCCGCCCACGTGGAAGGTACGCATGGTCAACTGCGTACCCGGCTCGCCGATGGACTGTGCGGCAATCACGCCGCAGGTCTCGCCCAGTTCCACCATGCGGCCTGAACCGAGGTTGCGTCCGTAGCACAGCGCGCAAACGCCGCGACGCGATTCGCAGGTGAGCACGGAGCGAATCTTCACCCGCTCAACGCCCGCGCCTTGAATGGCGGAGGCGATGTCTTCGTCGATGCCCTGATTCACGTCGACAACAATGTTGCCGTCGTAGTCCTTGATGCGCTCGAGCGTCACGCGGCCAATGATGCGGTCGCGCAGCGGCTCGATGATTTCGCCTGACTCGACGATCGCGCCGACATAAATCCCTTCAACCGTACCGCAGTCATACTCGGTGACAATGACATCCTGCGCTACGTCGACCAGACGCCGGGTCAGGTAGCCCGAGTCGGCAGTCTTCAGCGCCGTGTCGGCAAGGCCCTTACGCGCGCCGTGCGTCGAGATGAAGTATTCGAGCACGGTGAGGCCTTCACGGAAGTTTGCCGTGATGGGCGTCTCGATGACTTCGCCGGAAGGCTTGGCCATCAGCCCACGCATGCCGCTAAGCTGGCGAATCTGCTGCTTCGATCCGCGAGCACCGGAGTCGGCCATGATGTAGATCGGGTTCATGGCTCCCTCGTCGTCAGCGCGCTTCATGTTGCCGAACATCTCGTCTGCGACCTGGTCAGTAACAGCCGACCACATCTGGATGACCTTGTTGGAGCGCTCGCCGTTGGTGATTGCGCCGTCCATATACTGTTTCTGGACTTCGATCACCTTCTTGTCCGCGGCATCCACCGTGGTGTACTTCGAGTCTGGAATAACCATGTCGTCAAGACCAACCGAAAGACCCGACTTGGTCGCGTAGGTGAAGCCGAGCGACTTGATGCGGTCCAGCATGCCGACCGTGACTTCGAGGCCCAGGTTCTGGTTGCAGTAGTTCACTAGCTGACCGATGCCCTTCTTCTTCAGCAGGCCGTTGACATACGGCATTCCCTGAGGCAGCGAGTCGTTCAGAATCACGCGGCCAACAGTGGTCGAGATGTACTCCTTGTTGAAGTCGACGGCTTCCGTGTGTGTAAGGTCCTGATCGTCGTAGGCGGTCGTCATATCCAGCACTTTGCCCGTGTAGCGCAGGCGGATGGGCGATAGCGTTTCGACTTCCTTGGCTTCGAGAGCCATGAGAATCTCTTCCGTGTTGGCGAACACGCGTCCTTCGCCCTTGGCGCCCTTCTTGGCCTTGGTCAGGTAATAGAGACCGAGCACCATGTCCTGAGTAGGAACGGTGATGGGCTGACCTGATGCCGGCGAAAGAATGTTGTGTGAAGCAAGCATCAGCACGCTGGCTTCAATCTGAGCTTCAGGCGACAGCGGAATGTGCACAGCCATCTGGTCGCCGTCGAAGTCGGCGTTGAACGCTGTACAGACCAGCGGGTGAATCTTGATGGCCTTGCCTTCGACGAGCACCGGCTCAAAGGCTTGGATGCCCAGCCGATGAAGCGTAGGAGCGCGGTTCAGCAGCACAGGGTGGTCCTTGATCACTTCTTCAAGGATGTCCCACACCACAGGCTCCTGCATTTCCACCATTTCCTTGGCCTGCTTGATGGTTGTGCAGTGGCCCGTCTGTTCCAGCCTGTGATAGATGAAGGGCTTGAACAGCTCAAGGGCCATCTTTTTGGGAAGACCGCACTGGTGCAGTTTCAATTCCGGACCAACGACGATGACCGAACGGCCCGAGTAATCTACGCGCTTGCCAAGCAGATTCTGGCGGAAGCGGCCCTGCTTGCCCTTGAGCGTATCAGAGAGCGACTTGAGCGGACGATTGTTGGCTCCGCGCAGCACGCGGCCACGGCGGCCGTTGTCGAACAGCGCGTCCACGGCTTCCTGGAGCATGCGCTTTTCATTGCGCACAATCACTTCGGGAGCGTGCAGGTCCATTAGCTTCTTCAACCGGTTGTTGCGATTGATGACGCGGCGATAAAGATCATTCAAATCGGATGTAGCAAAGCGTCCGCCATCCAGCGGCACCAGTGGCCGCAGCTCGGGTGGAATGACGGGCAGCACATCGAGAATCATCCACTGTGGCTTGTTGTCGCTCTTGCGGAATGCTTCCACAACCTTAAGCCGCTTGGCGTACTTGATCTTTTTCTGGACCGACGTTTCGGTCTTCATGCGTTCGCGCAGCTCGATACCCAGCTCGTCAATCTGCACGCGCTTGAGCAGTTCTTTGATCGCCTCTGCGCCCATCATGGCCTTGAAGCCGGACGGACGGAACTGCTGATCGAGTTCGCGGAACTTGGTTTCATCCTTGATGATCTCGCGTTCCTTCACCGGCGCATCGCCCGGATCGACCACGACGTAGGACTCGAAGTAGAGAATGCTTTCCAGGTCGCGCAGAGAAATGTCGAGCAGGTGGCCGATGCGCGAAGGCAGGCCCTTGAAGAACCACACGTGCGAGCACGGCGACGCCAGTTCAATGTGGCCCATGCGCTCGCGGCGCACCTTGCTCACCGTGACTTCAACGCCGCACTTGTCGCAGATGACGCCGCGATGCTTCATGCGCTTGTACTTGCCGCACAGGCACTCCCAGTCGGTGACCGGCCCAAAGATGCGCGCGCAGAAAAGGCCATCGCGCTCCGGTTTGAAGGTGCGGTAGTTGATGGTCTCCGGCTTGGTTACCTCGCCATGCGACCAGCTGCGGATCTTCTCCGGCGATGCAAGCATGATGCGGATAGCGTCAAAGTCAGTAATGGGGCTGGAAAGTTCAAACGGGTTTGAACGGAACAAGGTGACCCTCCTTGGCGGGTGTTTTTGGCGCCTGCCGCGGCTGTTCCCGGGATTCTTGAAGGATCCTTCCTTCCCGGGAAGCGGTGTTTGCCGCTTTCAAGAAGGACCCCGAACAAAATTCTGCGTCTAGCTCGATTCTGGGTGCCCCAGGTCTCGATTTTGAGACCTGGTAAACCTCGAACCCTGATCAGTTGGGTGCCCCATCCTTTTCACGTCTTTTGTGAAAAGGGTGGGAGACCTCAGAGTTAATCAGCAACCGCTGCCAGATCCGGCGCAGGAAGCTTTTTGATCAGATCCGCGCGCTTGATCAACTCCACATCCAGGCACAGCGATTGCAATTCGCGAATCAACACGTTGAACGACTCGGGCACGCCAGGCTCAATGGCAGCTTCGCCCTTGACGATGGCCTCGTAAATCTTGGTACGGCCATACACATCGTCGGACTTCGCGGTCAGCAGTTCCTGCAGGATGTAAGCGGCGCCGTATGCTTCGAGCGCCCACACTTCCATTTCGCCGAAACGCTGTCCGCCGAACTGCGCCTTGCCGCCCAGCGGCTGCTGCGTAATCAGCGAGTACGGCCCGATGGAACGCGCGTGAATCTTGTCGTCCACCAGGTGCGACAGCTTGAGCATGTAGATGTACCCCACCGTTACTGGCTGCTCGAACTGCTCGCCCGTCATGCCGTCGTAGAGCGGCGTCTTGCCCGATGAAGGCAGGCCGGCCGAAGCCAGCAGCGCCTTGATCTCGCTCTCCTGCGCGCCGTCGAACACCGCGGTGCCGAACCAGATGCCGCGCTCCATGCCGGCTCCCACGCGAAGCAGCATCTCGTCGTCCAGATCGAGCAATTGCCGCAGCGTTGCCGTGCCCGCGAACTCTTTCTTGAACAACTCGCGTGTGTAGTTTGCATCGGTGTTGGCCTTGATCAGGTCGGCAATCTTCTTGCCCAGCGCATGCGCGGCCCAGCCAAGATGCGTTTCCAGAATCTGACCGACGTTCATACGCGAAGGGACGCCGAGCGGATTGAGAACAATCTCCACCGGGGTTCCATCGGGCAGATACGGCATGTCCTCTTCCGGAAGGATGCGCGCAATCACGCCCTTGTTGCCGTGACGGCCTGCCATCTTGTCTCCGACCGAAAGCTTGCGTTTCATGGCCACGTATACCTTGACCAGCTTGATGACGCCGGGAGGCAGTTCGTCGCCCTTCTGCAGCTTGAGGATCTTCTCGTTGGTGATCTTGCGCAGCACTTCGATCTGACGCGAGGTCATTTCCTCGATCTCGTCGATCTGCTCGTTCACTCGCGGGTCCTTGTCGGCGTACCGGATTCTCTTCAGATTCTTGGTGGAAATGCGCTCGATGGTCTCGCGGTCCAACAGCGCGCCCTTGGTCAAAAGACGCTTGTTAGTCCGCTCGTCGTGCAGATCGGCCAGCACTTCCTTCTGGCCGAGAATGCCGTCGAGGCGCTTCAAACGCTCGTCCGTAAGAATGCGGATTTCGTCGCCTAGATTCTTCTCGAGCTTGGCTACGTACTCGGCCTCGATCAGTTTGGCGCGTTCATCCTTCTCCTGCCCCTTGCGGCTGAAGATGCGCACGTCGACCACCGTGCCCTCAATGCCCGGAGGACAGGTGAGCGAAGCGTCGCGCACATCGCCGGCCTTTTCGCCGAAGATGGCGCGCAGCAGCTTCTCTTCCGGCGTCAACTGCGTCTCGCCCTTGGGCGTAACCTTGCCGACCAGAATGTCGCCATGCTTGATCTGTGCGCCGATGCGGATCACGCCGCTCTCGTCCAGATCGCGCAGCGCATGCTCTGAGACGTTGGGAATGTCGCGCGTGATCTCTTCCGGACCCAGCTTGGTATCGCGCGCTTCGATTTCGAACTCCTCGATATGCACCGAGGTGTAATAATCCTCGCGAACCAGTTTTTCCGAAATCAGTATCGCGTCTTCGAAGTTGTACCCGCGCCACGGCATGAAGGCCACCAGGACGTTGCGTCCCAGCGCCAGCTCGCCCTGCTCGGTGCATGGTCCGTCGGCAATCACCTGGCCCTTCACCACGCGATCACCCTCGCGAACCACCGGCTTCTGATTGATGCAGGTGTTCTGGTTCGAGCGCTTGAACTTGATCAGCTGATAGATGTCCGAACCCACCTCACGCGACAACTGCGTAGGATGATGCTCGCCTTCGACGCGCACGATGATGCGTTCGGAGTCAACCGAATCCACAATGCCATTGCGCTTGGCCAGAATCACTGCGCCTGAATCGCGCGCCGTAACACCTTCCATGCCCGTGCCGACGAGTGGAGCTTCGGCGACAAGCAAAGGAACGGACTGGCGTTGCATGTTGGCGCCCATCAGCGCGCGGTTGGCGTCGTCGTGTTCGAGGAACGGCACCAGCGACGCGGCCACCGACACAAGCTGCTTCGGCGAGACGTCGATATAATCCACATCCGTCCGGTTCACCAGAACAAAGTTCCCCTGGCGGCGCGCATTCACCAGGTCTTCAGTGATTTCGCCCTGCTCGTTGAACTCGATGTTGGCCTGCGCAATGGTGTGCTTGTCCTCTTCCCACGCGGACAGGTAGAAGCTGAAAGGAATATGGTCGATAGGCCGCTTGCCCGCCTTCTTCAGGCTGGCATTGAGGCGCGCCGCTTCTTCCTTCTCAATGTGATCGCCCACGCGCAAACCGCTCTCGCCCGCGTTGACGATCTCAACGTAGTCGAGAATCCGCGAGTCCTTTACCTTGCGATACGGCGACTCGATGAAGCCGTATTCATTGATACGCGCGAAGCAGCTGAGCGAGCTGATGAGCCCGATGTTCGGACCTTCCGGCGTCTCGATCGGACAGATGCGCCCGTAGTGCGTGGTGTGCACGTCGCGCACCTCGAAGCCCGCGCGTTCACGAGACAAGCCGCCCGGCCCAAGTGCCGAAAGGCGGCGCTTGTGCGTGATCTCGGAGAGAGGGTTGGTCTGATCCATGAACTGCGACAGCTGAGACGACCCGAAGAACTCGCGGATCGCGGCCATCACCGGCTTGGCGTTGATCAGGTCGTGCGGCATGGCCGTCGAAAGCTCCTGATAGACGCTCATCTTTTCCTTGATGGCGCGCTCCATGCGCACCAGGCCGATGCGGAACTG
>Ga0302324_100003090_pt1 | contig 37705 bp, 29 predicted proteins | sample Palsa_T0_1_FD_201949 | JGI IMG/M metagenome (GOLD analysis project Ga0302324, IMG submission 201949) | Peat permafrost microbial communities from Stordalen Mire near Abisko, Sweden - Palsa_T0_1 | ecosystem: Environmental > Terrestrial > Soil > Palsa > Peat permafrost | place: Sweden: Abisko... | reverse complement strand
TCCACTTTGCTCCTCCTATCCATCCCGGAATCTTCTCATCCGGGGCTGTTCAGGGGGGCCAAATTAGACGATCGAAGTGGGCCAAATTAGAGGAGCGAACTCACGGGCCGGCGTGCGGGAATATATCACGGCCGAACTCTTGAGACAGCGCATGATCTGGCGAGTGCTCGGAAACGGCTCCTATGTTGCCCAAACGCTCCCAGCGGACGGCATTCTCCGATCACGGGTCTTTCCAGGATTGTGGCTCGACGTGGCGGCCTTCTGGGCCGACGACGGCGCCAAAATATTGACGGTACTGAACGCGGGCCTCGCTTCGGAGGAGCACCAGCGGTTCGTCGAGCGTCTTGCGGCGGTGAAGTAATGCCGCGCCTCCTGTCCCGGACGGTCCTAGGCAATTTGACGTTTTATAATAATAGAGTTATATTCATATAGGATGGAGGACGCACCGAAGCCGGTACGGTGGGTCGGATCGTCACGCAGGGATTTGAGTTCCTTTCCTCGCCAGGTCAAGCGCGCTATAGGTCAGGCGCTCTACACAGCGCAGGAAGGCGGGATGGATCCGGCGGCCAAGCCGCTCACGGGATTCGGCGCCGGCAGCGTACTGGAGATCGCCGCGCCTTACGACGGGAACACTTGGCGGGCGGTTTACACGGTGCATTTCCGGGACGCCGTCTACGTCCTGCATGCATTTCAGAAGAAGTCGAAGCGGGGTATCGCTACACCCAAGAGGGAGATGGATCTGATCCGCCATCGCTTGGCGGAAGCGGAACGCGACTACCGGAAGAGGCAGAACTGAGGAAAACGAAGACAAAAACTGGGCGACCGGGAAGAAGAGCAGGCGTGAGCGAAGGCAGCGGCAACGTATTCGCGGACCTGGGGCTTCCCCATGCCGAGCAGGAGCTGCTCAAGGCGCGTCTGACATTGCAAATCCACTCCATCATCAAGGAGCGGGGCATCACTCAGGTCGAGGCAGCCAAGCTGCTGGGAATCCGGCAGCCACAGGTATCCCTGCTGATCCGAAATAGATCCGGCAGTTTCTCCGTGGGGCGCCTGATGGAGTTGCTGACCGCCTTGGGACACGATATCGAAATCGCGGTGCGGCCTGCGCGCAAGAAGCACGGGCAAATGGTTGTGGTGGCGGGAGCATAAGCTACTTCTTCTTACCCTGCGCGGCGACGGCTTCCATGGCCGCCTTTACCTTCTCCGGATCGCCCAGATAGTAGCTGCGCAGCGGCTGCAAATCGCCGCCTAGCTCGTAGACCAACGGCATCCCGGTGGGGATATTCAGGCCCACGATAGCGTCTTCGGAAACATCGTCGAGATACTTCACCAGCGCGCGCAGGCTGTTGCCGTGGGCGGCGATCAACACCCGCCGACCGGCCTGCACGGCGGGCGCGATGGTGGCATGCCAGTATGGCAGAAAACGGTTCACCGTATCTTTGAGGCACTCGGTGAGCGGCAGTTGCTGCGCAGTCAAATCTTTGTAGCGCGGGTCGCGGCCGGGATAGCGTTCGTCGTCCGGAGTCAGGGCCGGCGGCGGGATGTCGTAACTGCGCCGCCAGATCTTCACTTGATCCTCGCCGAATTTGGCGGCGGTTTCGGATTTGTCGAGACCCTGGAGCGCGCCGTAGTGGCGCTCGTTCAATCGCCATGAACGATGCACCGGAATCCACATGCGGTCCATCTCGTCGAGCGCCATCCACAGCGTGCGGATGGCGCGCTTGAGCACCGAGGTGTAGGCCACGTCGAACGCATAGCCTGCGGCCTTCAGCACTACGCCGGCTTCGTGGGCTTCCTGGCGTCCCTTCTCCGAAAGATCGACGTCGGTCCAGCCGGTGAAGCGATTCTCTTTGTTCCAATCGCTCTCGCCGTGACGGAGCAATACGAGTTTGTGCGTCGCGTCGGGCATTGGCGACGCTCCTAACGGCGAAATGCCTTGCGCCCGGCGAACTGCGCTGCGGCGCCCAATTGCTCTTCGATGCGCAATAACTGGTTGTACTTGGCGATGCGGTCGGTGCGGCTGGCCGAGCCGGTCTTGATCTGGCCGGCGTTGGTGGCCACCACCAAGTCCGCGATGAAGGGATCTTCGGTCTCGCCGGAGCGATGCGAAACCACCGACGTATAGTTCGCCGCCGACGCCATGTGCATGGTTTCGAGCGTCTCGGTAACCGTGCCGATCTGATTGAGCTTGATCAGAATCGAATTCGCGATGCCGCGCTCGATGCCGCGCTGGAAAATCGCCGGATTGGTCACGAAGATGTCGTCGGCGACAAGCTGGATCTTTCCGCCGAGCGCGGCTGTAAGCGATTGCCAGCCATCCCAATCCTCTTCCGACATGCCGTCTTCGAGCGAAATGATGGCGGGATACTGCCTTACCCAATCGGCCCAGAACTCCACCATCTCGTCGGAGGTGCGCTGGCTGTTGTCGGATTTCTTGAAGACGTATTTGCCATCCTGGAAGAATTCGCTGGCGGCGGGGTCGATGCAAATGCCGATCTGCTCGCCGGGCTTGTATCCGGCCTGCGAGATGCCTTCGAGCAGCAGCTCCAGGGCCTCGATGTTGGATTTCAGATTGGGCGCAAATCCGCCTTCGTCACCCACGGCGGTGGAGTAGCCGCGCTTCTTGAGCACCTTCTTCAGGGTGTGAAAGACTTCCACGCCCATGCGTATGGCGTCGGAAAACTTCGCGGCGCCGAAGGGCGCGATCATGAATTCCTGCACGTCGACGGAGTTGTCCGCGTGCGCGCCGCCGTTGAGCACGTTCATCATGGGCACGGGCAGCACGCGCGCGCCCGCGCCGCCCAGATAGCGGTATAGAGGCGTGTGCTCGGAAGCGGCCGCGGCGCGCGCGGCGGCCATGGAAACGGCCAGAATGGCGTTGGCGCCCAAGCGGCCCTTATTCGGCGTGCCATCCAGCTCGATCATGAGGCGATCGATTTCCGCCTGCCGGGTGGCGTCTTTGCCATGCAGGTTTGCGGCGATCTCGCCATTCACATGGCTGACCGCGTTTTGCGTGCCTTTTCCCGAATAGCGCGACGGGTCGCCGTCGCGAAGCTCGACGGCTTCGTGTTCTCCAGTGGAGGCGCCGGAGGGTACAGCCGCCCTGCCCATGCTGCCGCCGGCCAGGTGAACATCCGCTTCCACGGTGGGATTGCCGCGCGAATCGAGGATTTCCCGGCCTGTTACTCGAACAATGGTGGTCATAGAGGTTTTGAAATTATAAGGTAGCATGGGGAAGGAAGTCAGGAGTCAGGAGTCAGAATTCAGAATGGGATACAGTAAAGAAATGCCGCATTCTAGACGGCTCGCGCGCGCGATTCCGATTTCGTTCGTTTTCATTGCCGTTGGAGTCTTTGCCGCGACGCCCACGGATGGCTCCAGGGCGACTTTCTCGAAAGACGTCGCGCCGGTTCTGCAAAAGCATTGCCAGGCATGCCACCGTCCGGGGGAAGCCGCGCCTTTTCCGCTGCTCACCTACCAGCAGGCGCGACCCTGGGCCAAAGCCATGAAGGAAGCGGTGCTGTTGAAGAAGATGCCGCCGTGGTTCGCCGATCCGCGCTACGGCAAGTTCTCGAACGATCGGTCGCTTTCACAAAGCGATGTGGACACGCTGGTTGCCTGGGCCGATAGCGGCGCGCCGGAAGGCGATGCCAGGGATCTGCCGCCGCAGCCCGCCTATGCGGAAGGATGGTCCATTCCAAAGCCGGATGTGGTGTTCCAGTTTCCGCGGGCGTTTCAGATTCCGGCGGCGGGCACCATCGAATATCAGAAAGTGATCGTGCCTTCCGGATTCACGGAAGACAAATGGGTGCAGTTTGCCGAAGCGCGGCCGGACGATCGCGCGCACATACACCATATGATCCTGTATGTGCGCGAGCCCGGATCGCACTGGCTGCGGGGCGAGCCGGCCGGCGTGTTCTTCGTGGCGCCTAAGGTCACCGACGACAGCACCGATACCAGCGCTCTGCCCAGCGATTTTCTGGTGGGTTATGCGCCGGGACAGCCGCCGGAAATGCTGGAACCGGGCCAGGGCAAGCTGGTGAAGGCCGGTTCGGATTTCGTGTTGGAGATTCACTACACCACCAACGGGAAGGCCAGCACGGATCGCAGCAAGTTCGGCTTGGTATTCGCCAAGGAACGGCCGCGGACGCGGGTGCTGACCCTTTCCGCCACCAACGGAAAATTCAAGATTCCGCCGGGCGATCCGAACTACCGCGTGGACGCGGAATTCGAGGTGGGCGCCACGGTGACGCTGGCCAGCCTGCATCCGCACATGCACGGGCGCGGCAAGGATTTCGAATACCGCATCGTGTATCCGGCGGGCGACACGCAAACGATTCTGCGGGTGCCGCGCTATGACTGGCATTGGCAGCTTTGGTACAACCTGGCTGCGCCCATAGTGCTGCCGAAAGGCGCGCGCATTGCGTGTACGGCGCACTTCGATAACTCGGCAAACAATCCGGACAATGCGGACCCCAAGAAGGAAGTCACTTGGGGCGATCAGAGTTGGGACGAGATGATGGTGGGCTTCTTTAATCTGGAGTTTCCGGCCGATATGCCGGTGGAAGCCATCCTGCAACACACGGTGGCGAGCAATTGAAGGCCGCCGCCTGCGCCGTTTTTCTGGCTGCTTCGCTGGCCTTAAGCGGAGCCGCCCAGACCGCACAGCCCGCGAGGAAAAAGCTGCTGGCCATTGGAGAAGAGAAGGGCTACCGGCACGAAGCCGTTTCGCATGCGCTGGCCACCATCGAGCGCTTGGGCCGGGAAAACGGGTTTTGGGACACCACCATCCGCACCGACACCGAGGCGCTGACTAAGAGAAAGCTGGAGTACAACGCGCCCAATCTGAATAACTTCGATGCCGTATTGTTCTATACGGGCGGCACGCTGGAGATGGACGACCGGCAGAAGGCGGATTTTTTGTCGTTCATTCATGACGATGGCAAGGGCTTCATCGGAGTACACAGCGCCGCGATCACATTCACGCAATGGCCGGAATACGGTGAGATGATCGGCGGCTATTACGACGAGCACCCGTGGGGCACCTTCAACGCGCCCATCGTGGTGGAAGACCCCGCGTTTCCCGGGATGGGGCAGTGGCCGGGTTCCTTCGTGCTGCGCGACGAGATCTACCAACTGCGCAATTACTCGCGCGACAAGCTGCGCGTGCTGCTGCGCCTGGATGCGGACAAGCTCGATCTGAGCAACAAGAACGTCCACCGCACCGACAGGGATTTCGCCGTGGCGTGGGCCAAGATGTACGGCAAGGGCAGAGTGTTCTATTCCACTCTGGGGCATCCGGTGGAGAATTGGGACCGCCCCGATTTACAGACAATGTACGTCGAGGCGATCAAGTGGGCCATGCGGCTGGAAGACGCCGACGTGACGCCGCGGCCGTTGGGGCGCCAGCCGTGACGCGCCGGACCTTTGCCCGCATGGCTGGCGCGGGCGCCGCCGCGGGGCTGCAAATGCGCGCCGGGGCGGCACAAGGCAAATTGAAGATTGGCATCGGGACTTATAGCTATCACGGCCTCTCGATGGAGGCGATGATCGTCCAGTTGCAGGCGCTCCGCATCCAGGAGATCGAAATGTCGCGCGGCGAGTTCATGCTGCTGTCGCATCCCGGCGAGGAGCGCTTCCGCGGCGCGCGAACGCTGTTCGACAAGGCGGGGATTCGCTGCGTGTCGTATTACGCGGCGACCATCCACGACGAACAGGAACTCGATCTGGCGATCCGGTTTGCCAAGCTGCTGGGAGCCGGCAACATTACCGGCGATGCCACCGGCGTTCCTCTGCTGAAGCAGATCGACGAAAAGTGTACGCAGGCGGGGCTGAGCTTTGGCATCCACAACCATTTTTTCAAGACGAAGTTTGCATACGAAAGCCCCGAAGACGTGCTGCGCGCGCTGAGCGGATTGTCGAAGACCGTGGGCGCGACCGTGGATGTGGGCCAGTTCGCCTCCTGTGGGTACGACACGGTGGATGCGGTGCGGAAACTTGGGCCGTATTTGAAGATGGTGCACCTGAAAGATATCGCGGCTTCGGGCGCGGAAGACAACGTGCTGCTGGGGCAAGGGATCGCGAAGATCCCGGAGGTGATGCGGGAGTTGCACAAGCTTAAGTTTGGGGGGCTTGTGGCTATCGAGTATGAGAAGGAAGGTCCGGTGGAGGCAGACCTGCGGAAGGAGGTTGCGTTTGCGCGTAGTCTGGCGTGAAGACAGAAGTCAGGAGTCAGAAGTCAGGAGTCAGAAGTCAGAAGTCAGAATCTGGCTGCTGCGATTTGCGCTATTACTTGCGATTGCATTGCGCACGCTAACGGGCGCGCAGGAACATCCGATACTCCCTATTGGCTCCCCTGCGCCGGATTTTGCGCTGCCGGGCGTCGACGGAAAGATACACCGGCTCGCCGATTATGCCGCCAGCCCGGTCCTGGCGATCGTCTTCACCTGCAATCATTGCCCCATCGCGCAACTGTACGAGCAGCGCATCATGCGGTTATACGAGGATTATCGCGACAAGGGCGTGGCCGTGGTGGCCATCCAGCCGAACGCGCCGGAGGCCCTGCGGGTCGACGAGCTGGATTCCTCGGATATGAGCGACACGCTCGCAGAAATGAAGATCCGCGCGGCGTACAAGCATCTCACCTATCCCTACCTCTATGACGGCGAAACCCAGTCAGTCGCGCGGGCCTACGGTCCGCAAGCCACGCCGCACGTGTTCGTTTTCGATCGGGACAGGATCTTGCGCTATGAGGGCCGCGTGGATAACAGTTATCGCATGGAACTGGTGAAGACGCAGGATGCGCGCAATGCCATCGACGCGGCGCTGGCGGGCCAGCCGGTGGAGGTCGCGCACACCGGCGTTTTCGGCTGCTCGACCAAGTGGAAAGAAAAAGAGGCCGAGCGGCTGGAGGCGATCCGGAAGCTGGAACAGAAGCCCGTGACTCTGGAGATTTCGACGGCGGGCGACTTGCAGAAGCTCCGCGCGAACCCGGCGAAGAAGCTCACGCTGGTCAGCTTCTGGGACACGCAGTGCGAATCGTGCATCGCGCAGTTCGCCGGCATCGAGACAACCTATCGGATGTACAGCGTTCGAGGTTTCGAACTGGTCACCGTGGCCGTGAATTCTCCGGAGGCGCGCGCGGCGGTGCAGCAGGTGCTCGAAAAGCAGCATGCCACCAGCCGCAACCTGATGTTCGCGTCCGGCTTCACGGCGCCGTTCGGGCGCGCTTTCGATCCGGCGTGGGATTCGACCTTGCCGTACACTGCTTTGATTACTACAGATGGGAGAATGGTTTACCGAAAGCTCGGCGCGGTGGACATGTTGGAGCTGCGGCGGACGATCCTGGCGAATATAGATTGGGAGTACACCGGGTTCAGCCAATACTGGGCGCAGTGACGACGTGTCCCCGCGGCCCGCTTACGCAGTCGCTGCGCGCACGGCGCCGCGTTCCAAACGCCGTAGCTCGGAGTTCAAATCCGCCAGCGCCTTTTCCATCATATTCCGGTATCGGGGGTTTTGGCTCGCTTCCAGTTCCCGAAGGACTCGGGTGCGAGAAAGATTTAAACTTTCCTTCTTTCGCAGCAGATCCAGTTCTTCCGCCGGAATCCGCACATCGAAAGGAGGACGGACTTGAGTCTCGGCCGCCTCGATTTGCGACTCGACCGATTTACTTTCCCAACCTCTTGCCATACCTCCATTATACGGTGGGCCATCACACCGTGGTAGATTTGTTTTTTCCGGACGCCTAAAGCCTTTGGATTGTGCGAATTTCGAGTACCGGCGCTTAGCTTGTCGAATGCGGCCGCATGGCCCGCGCAATGAGGCCCAGCCCGCCCACCAGCAGCACCAGCATGACGATGGTGTTGAATAAGCTGGTCGGCTGAAAATAGATGCGCATATTGGCGAGCACACCCGCCAGGATGAACAGCGCTCCGGCGGCGGTCAAAAGCCACCCGATCGCGCTGCGGCCGTCCCGAAAGAGCAGGCCCACGCCGATCAACATCGGGATCAGCGTGATGCCGAAAGTATTAGTGCCCCAGAAGCTCCAGTAGGAGCCGGCCACCATGACTTGATTGGTGAGCAGGTATCCGCCCACGCAGGTCAGCGCAAAGCCCAGCAGGAAGTCGCCGAGTCCGCCGGACGTGCCGCCCACATCGTTGAAGCGACGATCCGCCATAAGTTCGAGGATATCGCAAAATCCGCAGGCGCCGGTCACACGGTTTGAAAAAAAGCCCGCGCTCTTTTATTTCAATGGCTTCCGGGCAAGACGCCCGCTCCGTCGGGTGGCCCATGTTGCGCTTGGTATTTACAATCGAATCGGGTGGGGCTGGATGGTATCCTGCGCGCCGATTGTGAATCGGCGCAGACTGGGCCGATTAACAATCGGCCCGCAGGATACCATCCTGCCCCACCCTTGAGGCACAACAATGCAGAATTCCGGGAAAGACAACTTCCAAACCTGTACGAACGATCGCAGCATCGCAGCGCGCTACGCGCCTATACACAGCATGCTTACCGAACTGCTTGCCAAGACCGATCCCGATGGCTACGCATTAATGCTGCAGGACTTCCGCGATCAATACAAGCCGGAGGGCGGCGAAGCACATCTGGTCGAATTCATGGCCGACCTCGCCTGGCGCATCCAAGGTTGTTTCTACTTGGAGAACGAAATCCTGACGCAGGGCATGGAAGCTTGCGGCCCGAAAGACGATCCCGGCCTGGCGCTGGCGCGCGCCTTCATGCGCGAGAGCAAGGGCGGCGGTTTACTCTCGAAGCTGTCCCGCTATCAGAGCCGGCTTTCGAGCGAGTTCACGCGCTGCATTCGAATTCTGGAACTCCGCGCCAAAAACCGCAAATACGCGGAGGCCCGAATGGCCGCCACGCTGGCGATGCGCAAGCCCTGCACATCCGTTATACAATAGGGTGTGCTGTCCCGACCCTCCATCTGCCGTCCCGGTCTGTTTGGTTCCGATTAACCGCAATACCTCTGCCTGCACCCGTTGGCCCAATTGAGTTCAGTTGTTAGGAGGTTTGCGTATGACCAATACCGCCGAGCCGGAAGTGGAAGCGATCCGACAAGATCTGCCACACCTCATCGGGCCGCTACCCGGACCCCGCGCGCAGGAAGTGATTGCGCGCGATCGCCGTTCCATTTCACCGTCCTACACGCGCGGCTATCCGTTGGTAGCCCGCCGCGGCGAAGGCGCCATCATCGAGGATGTGGACGGCAACCGTTTCCTGGATTTCAATGCAGGCATCGCGGTGGTGGCCACCGGCCACTGCCATCCGCGCGTGGTGGCGGCCATCCGGGAGCAGGCCGGCAATCTGATCCACATGTCGGGGACCGATTTCTATTACGAAGCCCTGGTGGATCTGGCGGAGAAGCTGGGCTCGCTCGCCCCGGGCGGCGTGGAGCGCCGCGTCTCATTCTGCAACTCGGGCGCGGAGGCCGTGGAGGGCGCCATGAAGCTGGCGCGTTACTCGACCGGCCGCGACAAATTCATCGCTTTCTTTGGCGCATTCCACGGCCGCACCATGGGCGCGCTGTCGCTCACCGCGCGCAAGGACGTGCAGCGCCGCGGCTTTGGACCGCTGGTGCCGGGCGTGGTGCACGCCCCTTATCCCAACTGCTATCGCTGCCCGTTCGGCCAGACGCCCGCCAACTGCGCGGTGGAGTGCGCGAAGTTTATCGAAGACACGTTGTTGAAGACCATCGCGCCGGCCGATGAAGTGGCGGCTATCGTGATCGAGCCGGTGCAGGGCGAAGGCGGCTACATCGTCCCGCCGCAGAAGTTTTTCGATGAGCTGGTACGCATTACCGCGAGACACGGCATTTTGCTGGTCTGCGACGAAGTGCAATCCGGTATGGGACGCACCGGCAAGATGTGGGCTTCCGAGCATTTCCAGCTTACGCCGGACATCATGACGGTGGCCAAAGGCATCGCCAGCGGGCTGCCGCTGGGAGCCACGGTAGCGCGCGCGGAACTGATGAAGTGGGGTCCCGGCGCGCACGCCTCCACTTTCGGCGGCAATCCGGTGGCCTGCGCGGCGGCGCTGGTGACCATCGAGTTGCTGCAGCAGGAGCTGATCGATAACGCCGCGCGCATGGGCGCGCACCTGATGGCGCGCATGCGGGATTGGCCGGCGCGCTTCCCTATTGTGGGCGATGTGCGCGGGTTGGGACTGATGCTGGGCATCGAGCTGGTGCGCGATCAGCAATCAAAGACCAAAGCGCCGGAGCTGCGCGACCGCGTGGTGGATCTGGCCTTCGAGCGCGGCTTGCTGATTCTGGGCGCCGGCGACAATACTGTGCGCCTCTGCCCCGCGCTGATCGTCACGCGCGACCAATGCGACTTCGCGCTGGATACCCTGGAAGAGTGCCTGACTCTGGCGATGCGCGAAGATTGAAGGCAGGTGGGATAGGCCTCCTGGCCTGTCCTTCAAGCGTGCCGAACGCGCATTTGCAGCACGAAGAAGGACAGGCCGGGAGGCCTGTCCTACCTCTAAGTGGCTAGCGCGGCTTCGGCGGAAAAAACCGCAACGCAGTTTCGCCCACGCTTTTTCGCGCAGTAGAGCGCCCGATCGGCGGACTGCACCAACTCCTCCGGCGTAGTTGCCAGATTGGTGGTCGCGGCAACCCCCAGGCTGCCGGTCACCTGGATCTCGCCTGCCGGCGTGGCAACAGGCTGTTGCGCGATGGCTCGCCGCACCTGTTCAGCCCGCTCAACCGCTTCTTCCAGGCTGCACTCGGGCATTAAGATTACGAGTTCCTCTCCGCCGTAACGCCCCACGCTGTCATAGGGCCGCACCGAAGCCAAAATACGGCGCGCGCATTCCTGCAGAGCCGCATCGCCCGCCAAGTGCCCATGGGTATCGTTGATCTTCTTGAAATGGTCCAGATCCGCCATGATGAGCGCCAGCGAGCCGCCTTGGCGCTTAATCCTGGCGAATTCCCTCTCCAAAATATCGAAGAATGCGCGGCGGTTGAACAGTCCGGTCAGCCCGTCCTTAATGGCTCGCTCGTGAAGAGCTTCGCGGGCCGCCAGCAGGTCCTGCTTCTCCCGCCGGAGTTCCAGCGTGCGTTCGGCAACCGCGCGCTCCAGGTGTTTCTGGCGGAGTATCAGCCGCGACACGCGCCAGCGCCAGACCAAGCGAACCAGCGCCAAAGCGGCGGCGCCGGCCAAGGCGTAAAACCACCACGATCGCCACCACGGCGGCTGGATTTCAAAAGCGAACACGGCCGGCGGTCTACTCCATTGGCCCCCAACATCGCGCGCTTCCACTTCCAGCCGGTAATCGTTTGGCGGCAATCCGGGAAACTGCATCTCGTGCAGCGGCGTTTCCCGCCAATCGCCAAAGAGCGGTTCCAGCTTGTACCGGAACAGAATGGAGGCTTCGTGGGCGAAAGTCAGGGCCGAGTATTGCGCCGTCAGGGAGTTCAAACGGTGGCCGATTGAGACGTAACGGCCGGCCTCGACCACGCGGTTCCCCAGCATCAGTTGTGTGAATACGGCCGAGGGCGGCCTCGCGGCGCGCTCCATCCGGCTGGGCTGAAAGCGCCCCAGGCCGGCGCTGGTGCCGATCCACACGGTACCGCCGGGCTCCGCCGCAAAGGCGCCCAGGTCGCAGTCGTTCCAAATCAGACCGTCGCTCTGGTCATATTGGGTCCAATGCTCTCCATTCCAAACACGCACGCCTTGGTCGGATCCGGACCAAAGCCGGCCCGCCGCATCGAAACCCAGGAAGTAGCTGATTTCTCCGCGAAGACCCTGTTCGCGGCCGTAGTGGGTCATGGCGAGACGTTCGCCCTGCACGCGGATGCGGGTCACCCGGCCGGAAAACCAATAGCCCACCCAGATTTCATCCGGCTTGATGGCGGCCACCGACAGAACCACATCGTGCTCCAAGCCGTCGGCCGTCGAAATGTGGCGCCATTTGCCCGCCGACAACCGGAACAGACCGGCGGCGCCGCCGGCCAGGATTTGTCCGCCGGGACCCGTGGTCACCACCCAGCAGCGCACTGGCGGGACCTCCACGACGGGCCGGAAATCCTTTCCGGGAAGCTGCGTCACGAACAAACCCGCTTCGGTCGCCAGCCAGAGCCGCTGCGATTCATCCAGAGCCAATGAATAAGGAGATTCCGCGGCGAGGCCGCGCGCCTTGTTGAACCACTCGATTCCGCCGGTCCGCGAATCGATGCGGCCGGCCCCATGGCCCTCCGTGCCCAGCCAAAGATTGCCGTCCCGATCCATGCGTAACGCATGCACCGGGATTCTGCCAACGCCCGCCTGGCGCTGCCAGCGCCACCGTTCTCCGATCTTGCGTCCGCGGAACAACCCGTTCTCCGTGCCCACCCACACGCTGCCGTCGGCGAGCGGCAGAACCTCATAGATCAGCTCGCTATCCAAGCCGGTGGCCGGGGAGAAGCCGTCCCATTCGCCGTAGCCGAGCCACCTGGCCAAGCCCCTGCCCGCCAGACCCAACCAAATGGCGCCCTCGCGGTCCTGCAGCACCGAATAGACCGGACCCAGCAGACCTTCGCGCGGCCCCACCGTGCGGAATCTATTCCCCTCGTCAATCACCAATCCCGCGACAGTAGGCACCAGCAACCTGCCCCCGCCATCTACGGCAAACTGCCCGGATCCTGCCGCCGCTGGAAATGAGGGAATCGATGCATCGAAGCGCTGGCTGCCGCGGCGCATTACGGCGAAGCGCTGCCTGTCGCTCACCCAGAGATCGCCGCTGCCATCGCGGCGGATACATGTCCAATGTCCCCGCGAGAGGCCGCTGGCGGCGCCGAAGACGATCGTGCCATCCGCCCCCATCCGGCACAGTCCCGAGCCGCAGCCGTACCACAACGCATCCGGCTCCAGCAGCACTCCATGCGTGCCAGCGCCTTCCGCGGCGGCCGGCGCCGGCAGCAGCCGAAAAATGAGACGGGCATCGCCCGTGGATTGCCGCGCGACAAGCAGCCCCCTATCCGTGGCGATATAGGTGAGGCCCTTGCCGTCGTACTGGATTCCACTGTAGCCATCCACTACGCCGGAACCAGGCGGCGCCAGCTTCTCGAAACGATCGCCCTTTCCCTGGTAGAGACCGGCCCGCGATCCAACCAATAGACTGCCATCCGGCGCCTCTCCCAGACTCAGGATGACCTCTCTTGCCAGACCTTCGGTGGGGCCGTAGTGCCTGAATCGATGACCGTCGTAGCGGAACAGGCCGTTCTCGGCGGCCGCCCACAGGAAGCCGGTGCGATCCTGAAACAGGACCTTGACCGCCAGGTTGGTGAGGCCATCGTCGGCCCCGTAATAGCGGAAGAGGTATTGTTGACCTTGGATGGCCGCGGCGCCGGTCAGCCAGACCAGGAGGGCCGCGCCGCGCAATCCCGCTTTGCCTCCGGACAGCGTCACATCTGAACTATCGGCCGAAGCGTGCGATCGCCGTAGTAGCGTGCTACAGGCCGGGCTAACCCAGCCATTCGACACGCCTTACTGTTTCCGGCCCGGCTTGGCGTTCTTCTCCAGCCGGAGCTTCCAAGCCGTGCGCAGTGCGCCGGCCAGCACATCCGCATTCGCGGCGGCCAGCCGGATATGGGTCGCCCCCGTCTTTCCCCATCCGCCGGCAACAGGCAGGAACATCTCCGGAAGTTCCTCGACGAACGCCGCCTGCTGTTCCGGCGCGAGCATCAGGTTTCCATAGCCCCGGCTCTGCGATGCGAGGGTGGCAAATATCCTGCCGCCCACGCGGAAATCGGGCCCGCCCATGTGCGAACTCTCCTCCGCGCCGGGCAGGCTCAGGGCTATCCGTCGAAAATCTTCCGCGGTCATGGATGCTTCCTTCTCCACGCAAAGCTGCCTCAGCCGCAGCCCAGCGAGAAGCCCAAAGCTGCGCAAACCTCTTGCATCCTTGCCGCGCCCAAGTTTCCGACACGCTGTCCCAACCGTGATTGGGCTACGGTGACGGCGTTGTGCAGGTTAACGGCGCAAGGCCCTTTCATACCATCGTCAATGTCCAGGATCACTTCCGTCAAATGACCGATGGCACTGTCGCGCGTCAGAACCAGGACCGGGCGCTGTTTGTCCGGAGGCGAACCGGCAAGGGCGGACATTACCGCGGCTCAGCGTTCCGGCCATGCCGCCGCATCCTCCCATACACGGAACTCATTCTCCTGCTGCGGGTGCGCCAGGTATCCGCGCCGGTCCTGCTCCTCCAATTCCAACTCGCGCAGGCGCTTCAGGTGCGCCTGGAGAGCCTGGCGGATCAAGGCCGACCGGTTCACCTCATGCCGCTTCGCCGCAAGATCGGCGGCTTTCAGGAGCTTCGCATCGAGCACTACTTGTATGGTTTCCATCCATGGACTTCCATCCACAGTATACTCTGGAAGAGTGTCCGGCCCTGGCAATCCGCAAACACCGAGAATCCTGGACGTCGGTTGCGGGATTCACCAGCAGCCCGGCGCCATCGGGATCGACCGGAATCCCGCCAGCCGCGCCGACGTGCTTTGCGATCTCGACCGCTTTCCGTACCCCTTTCGAGACAATTCCTTCGACCGCGTGCTGGCCATCCACGTGATCGAACACGTGGCGGATGTCATGGCCACCATGGAGGAATTCCACCGCCTGGTGCGGCCGGGCGGCACGGTGCGCATCGAAACGCCGCACTACACGGACTACAGCTCCTTCTGCGATCCCACGCACCGCAGCCATCTGAACAGCTTCTCCTTCCGTTACTTCGGCGAGGACCACGGCGGCTTCGGCTATTACACCAAGGCCAAATTCCGCGAGATTTCCGTCCAGGTAAAGCTACTCTCATTTTGGAAATGGCTGGGATTCGAACTCCTGGTCAATCGCTTTCCGCGCTACCGGCGCTTCTGGGAACACTACCTGTGCTTCGTGGTCCGCGGCAAAGTGATGAACTTCGAATTCGAGGTCACAAAGATTATGGCCGCTGATGAACGCTGATGAACGCAGATGAGAACAAGAGCCGCCGGATCGTGCAGTTTCTTATCCGCGTTAATCTGCTTCACCTGCTTCATCAGCGGCCATGCTTCGTGGCCCGCCACAAAGTCATGAACTTCGAATTCGAAGCAATTAAACCGCCGATGCACGCCGATGCACGCAGATAAAACCCAGAGCCGGATCGTGAAGTTTCTTATCCGCGTGCATCGGCGTGCATCGGCGGTTAATCTTCTTTACCGCCTGGCGGATGCGGCACGCAATCGCTACAGAACCCGCCACTCCACGCCGGAGCAGGCGCATGGCCGCCGCGGCGAGGATCTGGCGCACCGCTTCCTGCGGGGCCAGGGTCTCACCATCGTGGCGCGCAACTTTCACCAGCGCTCCGGCCGCGGCGAGTTGGACATCGTCGCGTGGGACCGCCAGACCCTGGTATTCGTGGAAGTGAAATCCCGCGCCAGCGCGGAATTCGGCAGTCCCGGCCGGGCGGTCGGAATCGATAAGGAGAGGGATCTGCGGCGGGCTGCCGGAGAATATCTCCGCCGCTGTGCCGCCGCCGGCGATCAAGCGCGCTTCGACCTGGTGAATATCGTCCTGAGCGAGCCGCCGGAAATCGAATGGATCAGGGATGCCTTTCCCATCAGCCGGACGTTATAATACGTTCTCCGCGCCACGCAGTCCACAACAATCTCTCTTTGCGGAGGCACCTCAACTTTGCCGGAATTACGTAAGGACCCCGTCACGGGCCGCTGGGTAGTCATCTCGACCGACCGCGCGCGCCGCCCTTCCGATTTCATTCGTCAGCCGGTGCCGCCGGCCGCCGCGCGCCTTTGCCCTTTCTGTTACGGCAACGAGCAGAAGACGCCGCCCGAAGTGCTGGCCTACCGTGCGGGGGGCGGCGCGAACGAGCCCGGATGGAGCGTGCGGGTGGTACCGAACAAATTTCCGGCGCTGGGCATCGAGGGCGAGCTGAACCGCCAGGGCGAGGGCATGTACGACAAGATGAACGGCATCGGTGCGCACGAGGTGGTCGTCGAAAGTCCGGATCACAGCCTGACCATGGCCGAAATGACCGACCACCAGATCGAGGAAGTGCTGTGCGCCTTTCGCGACCGCGTCAACGACCTCAAGAAGGACGTCCGCTTCCGGTACATCGTGTTGTTCAAGAACTTCGGCGAAGCGGCCGGCGCCACACTGGAGCATCCGCACTCCCAACTGATCGCGCTGCCCGTGATTCCCAAGGTGGTGAAAGAAGAGTTGGACGGCGGCAAGCTTTATTTCGATTTCAAGGAACGTTGCGTCTACTGCGATATCCTGCGGCAGGAAACCTCCGCGGGCGTGCGCGTGGTTACCGAGACGGACCGCCTGCTGGTGTTCGAACCTTGGGCGCCGCGCTTCCCGTTCGAAACCTGGATATTGCCCAAGCGGCACGAATCGCACTTCGAGCAGACCGAAGACGCCACCTTGCGGAACCTGGCCTGGGTACTGCGTTCCACGCTGCGCAAGATCGACAAGGTGCTGGAGCATCCGCCTTTCAACTTCATCGTGCATAGCGCGCCGCTGCAGGAGGACCGCCTGGGGCACTATCACTGGCACATCGAAGTGATTCCCAAGCTGACCAAGGTGGCCGGATTCGAATGGGGCACGGGCTTCTACATCAACCCCACGCCGCCCGAGGAGTCGGCCAGGTTCCTGCGCGAATCGGGGCTGGCGTGAGCCCCGCGGGGGCGGATGCGCAGACCATTCCACACCGCCGTATCCTGGCTATCGTGGTCGCGCTGATCCTGTACGGGTCGCTCTACCCCTGGGAATTCCACGCGCGGCATTACGACCGCAACCCCCTCTGGATTCTGCTGCACAGCTGGCCCCACGCCATCGACCGCTATGTGCTTTGGGACGTGGCCATCAACATCACCTTGTATGCGCCGCTGGGCCTCTTCGCATATCTGGCGGTGAGCGCGCGCGCGTCCCGGGTGCTCCGGATTCTGGCGCCGCTGGCGCTCGCGCTGGCGCTTTCGGCGTCGATCGAGATGCTCCAGCTTTTCGACGATTCGCGGTCGTGCAGCCTATCCGACGTGGCTTCCAATGTGGCGGGCGCCGCGGTGGGCATCGCCGCCGGCGCGCTTTACCGCGTAAAGCTGCAACGGTTGCTGGCGCGCCAGGGTACGCCTTCGCTGCTGCGCCCCTCGGGAGCTTTGCTGCTGCTATCCTGCTGGCTCGCATACCAGGTCTTTCCGCTATTCCCTGTGTTTGGCCGGACCAATCTGGTGCACCGGCTGGCGGCGCTCGGAGGGTTGTCCGCGATCTCGCCCGCCGAAACGCTGCTGATCCTTGCGGAATGGCTGGCGGCCGCCTGCCTGCTGGAGAGCGTCTACAAGGCAAAGACCAACAGAGTGCTGACGGTGTTGTTGCTGCTGGTGCCGGCCCGCTTGATCCTAGTGAGCCGCACCCTGGCGTGGTCCGATATCGTGGGGGCGCTAGCCGCCTACGCGGCGTGGCTTTGCCTGCCGCGGACTTGGATGCGGCGGGCCGTGCCCGTGATACTAACCGGCGCGCTGATTCTGGCCGAGCTATCGCCCTTCCATTTCGCCGCCGGACACGCCGCGCGCGCCTTCGACTGGGTGCCCTTCCGCGGAGCGTTCCGCTCCACCTGGCAGGATGGCTTTGTGGTGCTGTTCCGCAAGAGTTTCTGGTACGGTTCGGTGCTGTGGCTATGGCGCGCGTCCGGACGAAGCCTGGCGTGGGCTACGGTAGTAGCCGCCGCAGTGCTGTTCCTGCTGGAGCGCGCGCAAGTGTACCTGCCCGGCCGCACGCCGGAGATCACAGACGCGGTGCTGGCGGTGCTGATGGGTGTGTTGCTATGGCTGCTGCGCGACGCGTGAAAGGGCGCTCCCGAATTGAGAATACCGCTATTGGCCAGACTGGGGAGCCACTCGGCGGCGATGACGGAAAGCAGGGGGCCGGGATTTCAACATAAGAAGTCCAACGGCCAGCGCTGGCGCGAGGGCTGCGAAAGCGCCAGCGGGCTCTCGTCCCGCACTTCCGCAATGGCGAAGTAAACATCGCTCGGGAATCGTTCCGCTTGCGCGCGGTTCATCTAGCAATGCGTGGAAGCGGGAGCCTTGGCTCCGCGATGTCTGCGATGACGGAGAGGCCAAACCCACGATCTGACCAGTTTCCTATGTTTCGCTGAACGGGACCGCCTCTACGGCGCCAGCCACGCGGTCAGCCGCGGGCCAATCCAGGGTATATCCAGGATCGTATCTGCCGCGGAATGTGCGTTCGCTGTGACCCAATCGGTCACATAAGGTTGTGCAAACTCACCGAACTTGTAGGCCCCATATGCCGAGACGACAGCCGCTGCACCAACAAGTGCAATTGCACCAATCGGCGTCGCTCCAAGCCATGCTATGGTCTCAAACGCAGGAGCCGCTACTTCAAGGGAAGTCGCGGTTCCCTGAAACAGTACGTAAAAGCTTAATGCGCGAAGCTCGGCCGTTAGGTCCGTGCCTACAGCCCCCGCAAAATTTCCCTCCGAGATCGTGGCGCCAACCCCGATGAGATCCAGATCTTGTGATAATGGTTCAAGCAATTCTCTGGCAAGGCCGAATCCTGAGATGCCCGATAGGCTTGCAAGGAGATCGGTAATGCTGGCGGAAACACTTAGAGCGGAGTCGAGTTGTTTGTCCAAAGAAGAACAAGCAACATCGCCGCCAACTAGCCCCAAACGATCCATATTTTTCAAAGGATTCGCTCTCGCGTACAGATACGTATTTATTCCGCCCGTAAGCCCGACAGGATCGGATTCGAGATAGCGCCCGATATTCGGCATATAATCCCTGAATCCATTGTGGTAGACGCCGGACTCCGCATCGAAATACTGCCCCGGAAATCTCAGATTCTGGGTAACGGTTCCGATGACGGCTCCGGTTGCGCCGAAAGGCTGGTAGCCGCCCGCGGACCAGACGACCGCCTGTGTACTGCTGGTTGCGAGTTGGGGCGTGCCCAAGTGATCCGTGTGGAGGTAGGAGAATGTGCCCGTGCCCGGCGTCAGGGTGGCAACGGGCTGGGTACCGAGGTAGATATAATCTACAGGCCCAGCGCCACTAGTGTAGGCTTCTTCCAGAAGGTTCCCGCTCTGGCCGAATTGGTAGAGAGTCGCCGTCGTCGTGGTAGTCGCTTTCCGGAGCCTTTGGCCGAAGGCGTCGTAGGTGTATTTAGCTAGTAGCTTGGTCCCCGCCGTCAGCGTGGCGAGGCGGCTGGCTTGATTGTAGGCGAGACTGGTAACGCTATTCATCGCCGGGGAGAAGCTGTCTATATTGCCAGCCGCGGTCGTCCCAACGCTCTGCGTCGTTGCGCCAGTCGCTATCGAGGCAAGCCGGTTGCTGCCTGCCGTGTACCCGTAAGTCGTGAGCACCCCTTTTGCCGTTTGCGTCAGCCGGTTGCCGACGGGGTCGTAGGTCCATACCAGCTTGCCGTAGCCGCCGGTGGCGCTGGTCGCCTGGGTCAGCCGGTTTAGGGGGTCGTACTTGAAGGCTTGGCTGTTGGATGCGTTGACCTTGTCCTCGATGTCCATGACGTTGTTGGCCGGGTCGTACGCGTATGCGACTTTCTGGACGTCCGTCGTCCCCGTGTCGGCGATGCCGGTCATGCGATAGTCGAGGTCGTACCCCCGTGTATCCGCTATTCCGTTGCCGAAGGTCAGTGCGGACACCGGCCCGAAGGGCTCGTAGGCGATGGCCGAGGCAACGGACGAGTAGGTGGCCACGCCGGGGGCTTTGGCGCTCACGCGGACGATGCGTCCCATGATGTCGCGCGTGTAAACCACGGCGGCGGTGGAAGGGTACCCGATCGATGCGACCCGGTTCGCGGCATCGTATGTGTAGGAAGTCTTCATCGATGTCTTGCCATTCGTGCGGCTCTCCGTCAGCATGTTCCCGCGCTCGTCGTACCCGCGCAAGAGGCTTCCGACCGCGTCCGTTAGGCTCGTGAGATGACCGATGCCGAACCCGTGCCCGGCCTGATCATAGGTGTAGGCGATGTTTTCCGAGGCATCGCCCGGATAGGTCGTGGTCAAAACCCGATCGAGCGCGTCGTAGGTGTTGTTCGCGATGGCGCCGGCTGCGTCGGTCTTCCGGGTGAGGTTACCATCGGCGTCGTACACATAGACGGTCGTAGCCGTGTCCGGACTCGTCTGCTGGATGGCATCGCCAAAACCGTCATACACGTAGCTCGTTACGTTGCTATTCGGATCGGTAACGGTGAGCACGCAATCGTGCGGATCATAGGCGATAGCGGCAAATCCACCCGGCGCGGGATAGGTGATTGTGCTTACGCGGTTGAGCGCGTCGAAACTCTGCTGCGTCAGGTTGTTGTCCGGGTCGGCGATAGTGAGCGCGTTGCCATCGGGGTCGTAGGTGTAAGTCGTGGTCTGCCCCATGCCGCCGATGTCCTGAAGAATCCGCCCGAGCGCGTCGAATACGCCGGAGTGAGTCCGCGTGACGGTTCCCTTGGGGTTCGACACATTGGTCAGCGTCATGTCCCCCAGTCCATCGAGCGTATAGGCGGTATTGTTGCCGAACAGGTCGGTGACTTTGATAAGCCGGTGCGCCGTATCATAGCCGTAGGTAAGCTTGGAGTTGTCCGGCGGTGTCAAGCTGGTGAGATTGCCCGCCGCGTCGTAGCCCCAGGTTGTGGTGAAGGACGGCTGGCTCGCCGCGCTCGTGGCGCCGGTTAACAGCCACAGCCGCGGGCTGTATGTAAGCGTTGTCGTGACGTTATTCGGATCGACGATGGTGAGCGGGTAGCCGCCGCCGGTATGGTTGGCGATCCGGGTCGCTTGGTTGAGAGGATTTGTGGTTGACGTAAGCGCTCCCGTGCCGTCGTAGCCGTACTGCGTGAGATCGCCGTTCGGTGTCTTGGCCGACGCAAGCAGGAAATTCGCCCAGGTGTAGTTGGATGTCCTGGCCTGCCCCCCGGTAGCATAAGGCGATGTGGTCGTAGTCGTGTCGGTGAGCGTTTTGGTAAGCGGATTGCCGTTGCCGTCGTAAGCATAGGATGTCGTCAGCTCCGGCGTCACAATGGTGTCGGGCAGATGCACCCAAATCGGGTCGTACGCGATCGCGGTGCTGCGCGCCACGGACGATCGCACCGCCTCGGTGATGTTCGTCGGATCGCCGTGCATGTCGTTCACGTAGGTGGTCAGGTTGCCGTTCCAGTCGGTCGCGCTCGCCGGATATCCGTTGCCGTCGTAACCGAAGGTCTCCGTGGCCGCCGCCGTGGTGCTGGTCGCCGTGCGGCTGATTTGCGTCACCTTGGGAACGCCCTGCAGCGTCGCAAATGTATAGGTATCGGTAACGCCCAGGGCGTTGGTGACGGTGCGGCCGCCGGTCGTGTCGTTGTACGTAACCGTGGTCAGGTCGGCGCCGTTTCCGTGCTGGCTAGTCAGGCCACGCCCGGAGCTGTCGTACGTCCACGTTGCGTAGCTATTGCCATTCTCGTCCACGATTCCCGTGAGAGCATTGGGTAGGGTGGTATTGTCGTACAGGTACGTAAGCGTGGTAGATGGAGATGTAGGGTAGATCACAGACGTAAGATTCGACCCGTAACCTCCCGTTGTGTATCCGTAACCAAGCGCTGTGCCCTCCGGCGTCGTGACCGCGCTGAGCAGGCCGCTGTTATAGCCGAGGCTTAACGATCGCAAGTAGGAATCGACGACCGACGTAAGCTGGGCGCCGGTATACGTCAAGGTCTGAGTATAGCCGTTGCGAGCCTGAATGGTATTGAGCACACCCGCCGTCCCAATGGTGTTTGTGGTATAGGTCTCCACCGTATCGTCGTGGTCGGTCAGCGTCCAGGCCGAACCGGAGTTGGTGAGCGTAATATCCACATCGCTATTCGGCGTCCAGACGCTCCCAACCAGCGTAAAAACCAGTTGTTGTCCGTCAGCTCGTTCGGCAATGACTGAGGTGGAGGAATTTATCCTGATGTAACGGTCGTAATTGGAGCGCCAGAACATACCGAGCGTGGTGGCCAGGGTGGTGTAGCTCGACCGGCTGTTATAGTAACGCACGAAACGGAGCTTGTTCTGCCCCGCGGTTTCATAGTCGACCGCTTCCTCGAACTTATTACCGCTTCCGACGTCTATCGGATTGCCCCTTGAAACGCTCCCCGCACAATGGCAGCCGGGCGCTCCGAGGCTCTCGCCCGCGCATGCCTGTCCACTGGGTACATAGCTTCCGTCAGCGCACACTTGCCCGAAGGGCGCCGACCCCAAATATTGAATCAAGACCCCGTAGCCGCTATTAATTGTGTAATATCTCAAATTTGGCGTATAGCATGGGTTGGCCGTGCTACACGGCACCGAGTCATACTCGGTAGTGTAGGGGCCTGTAATATTAACGAGATAGACAGGGTAGGAAGGATCTTCGTTCGCTATCTGATACTCCGCGGCCTCGGCTGGAGAGCTAAACCACACGGTGGGCGCAAACATCCAAGGATTCGCGGCGCTCTCGGAGGAGGCTAAGGCCAAGGCCCTAGGCGCTGTCGCGATCATCAGCAGCGGCAACCCTAGCGCAAGGGACACAACTATTGTTGGCAGTTTCATCGCATTTCCGTTACGGGTGAGTCGCAAGATCGGGTATTCCAAAGCAACCGGTTGCGGCATGTCCGGCAACTTGTCGAAACCTCCAAGAATCCACAAATCCGATGCGAAGTATATCATAAGCGCGGTATTGCCCAGGGGAGGGCCCGAAACGTTCGGAAAGAGTGCGCGAGGATTTCCGCCAGCGCCGTCATGCGGGTGGCGGACTTTGAGGCCGCTCTGAGGTAAGGACGCTCGCTTCGACGCACTGGGTAACGGGTAGGGAGGAAGAAGAAGAAAAACCCGGGATCGGTGCGGATGCCGGCCGGTTCCGCGGCCGCCACCGTGATCAATTCGATATCTTCGCCGATCAGCCGCGAGAGCATCTTCTCCATGTGCACGATTCAGCGTATTCAACTGCACCGTGCGGGGAGTGAACGGCTGCCTCCGGCTGAACGCCAGCAGTTGATGGGTGAGCGCGCCTCCCCGTTCCGCCGCCCGCTGGATCTCCTGCAGCGCGGTGCGTTGGGATGCGTCCGGAACGCCGCTCCCCAGCAGCAGTTCCGCATACCCCGTGATGACGGTCAGCAGATTGTTGAAGTCGTGCGCCACGCCGCCCGCCAGGCGGCCCACCGCCTCCATCTTCTGGGCTTGCCGGAATTGCCGCTCCAGGCGGCTGCGTTCGCGCCGGCCCTCGGCCTGGCTCATCTCGCGGCTCACCGTCACGCCCAAGTGCGACAGACGATTGCGCGTGACGTAGTGCGCCGCGCCCGCCTTCAACACCTCCAGCACGGACTCCTCCGGCGCCCCCGCGGAGATGGCCACCAATGGAATATCCGCGCCGGTTTCACGCAGGATCTCCAAAGCGGCCAGCGCGCCGAGCCGCGCGCTTTCATCCGCCGCCAGAATCAGGTCCCATCGATGCGCCAGCGCTTCGCGCAATGCGGCCGCCGTATCGACGCGCGCGGAGGAGGGCATATAGCCGCCTTGGCGCAGTGCGCCGATCAGCAGCCGCGCGTCGCTTTTCCGGTCCGAGACGATGAGCACCCGCAGCGGGATGGGCATCTTATCCTCACTAGACTACTGCTATTTCGATAGCCCGCCCCTGTCCGCGTACATTGCGCCGTGCGATTCGGCACAAGCGCGGGCTGGCAGCGTGTATCATAACGTTAGGTGACCGTGACGTCCTCAACCGCGGATGGAGTTGCGTTGAAGCGCCTGCCGTGGGTCGCCTGGGCCTGGTTCGGGGCGCTCCTGCTGTTGTCCTATGCGCCCGTCCTGTGGCGTCTGGCCGGGCAATGGGATTCGGACCCGGACATGGGTCACGGCTTCTTCGTCCCTTTGGTGGTGGGCTTCATCGTTTGGCAGAAGCGGGCGGAGCTGCTGGCATTGCCGCCGGCGCCTAACTGGTGGGGCTTGGCGGTGGTGCTTTACGCCGGCCTGCAACTGTGGATCGCCACGCTGGGCGCGGAGTTGTTTCTGGCGCGCACCGCCTTCGTGATTTCGCTGATTGGCGTCGTCTTATTGTTAGGTGGAACGGCTTGGGTGCGCGCACTGGCATTCCCTCTGTTCCTGCTGTTTTTCATGATTCCGATCCCCACCGTGGTATACAACAGCATCACTTTTCCGTTGCAACTTCTGGCCAGCCGGCTCTCCACGCAAGCGCTGGACTGGATGCAGATCCCGGTGCTGCGCGAAGGCAACGTGCTGGAACTCGCCGAGCAGAAGCTCTCGGTGGTGGAGGCGTGCAGCGGCATTCGCTCGCTGCTCTCGCTCACCTTCCTGTCGCTGGTCTACGGATACTTCTTCGAAAGCAAAGTGTGGATGCGGGTGGCGCTGTTCGTCTCCACCATCCCCATCGCCATCGTGGCCAACGCCAGCCGCGTGACGCTCACCGGCGTATTGACCGAGTACAAGCCTGAGTTGGCCGAGGGCTTCTTCCATACCGCCTCCGGCTGGGTGATTTTCATGGTGGCGCTGGCTATTATGATTGCATTGCACCAGATTCTGAATTGGGGGTACCGGCGGCTGCATCGCCGGTCATGACAATATGAGTTGGATACGCAACAGATACGTAGGGATTCTGACCTTGGTGCTGGTGGTTCAGGCGACCCTGTTCTATACCGCGTCGCGCGGCGAGAGAGTCCCCGCCGGACGGCCGCTGGATCTGTTTCCGGCGCAACTGGGGAGTTGGCAGGAGGTGCAGAATTATCCGGTCGAGCAGGAGATCCGGGATCAGCTCAAGGCCGACGACCTGCTCAACCGGCTGTACGGGGACTCGGAATCGCACACGGCCGTGGGTCTCTTCGTCGCGTATTTCAAGACGCAGCGCACTGGGCAGTCGCCGCACTCGCCCAAGAACTGCCTGCCGGGATCGGGGTGGGAGCCGGAAGCCACCGGGTTTCTGGACGTGGCCGTGGAGGGCCAGCCGGAGCCGATCCGCATCAACCGCTACGTGGTCTCGCACGGAGACGAGAAGAGCGTGGTGCTCTATTGGTATCAAAGCCGGCGCCGGGTGATTGCCAGCGAATTCTCGGCGAAATTCTGGCTGGTGATGGATTCCATCCGCTATCACCGCAGCGACACGGCCTTGGTGCGCGTGACGATTCCGGTGGTCGACAACGGCCAGGACGCCGCCGCCCGTGCCGGCGTGTCCTTTGTTCGGATCCTATTTCCGGTGCTCCAGGGCTATCTGCCGGCCTAGGTAGGTTGTGGGGCAGGATGGTATCCTGCGCGCCGATTGGGAATCGGCGCAAAGTGGGCCGATTAACAATCGGCCCGCAGGTTGCCAACCTGCCCCACAACCAAATTGACCCCGCTTTAGTCGTATATTCAATAGAAGCCGGCTGCCTATGACCTCAAAATTTCCGTCCCAAACCGCCCTCGCCACGCTCGCCGTGGCCGCCTGCATCGCGCTCGCATCGGCAGCCCACGCGGCCCAAACATGCGAAGCCCTGAATAAGCTGGACCTCCCCGCCACCTCCATCGCCCGCGCGGAGTCCGTGCCGGCCGGCGGCTTCACCGTGCCCAACGGCAAAGCCATGCCTAACTTGCCGGCCTTCTGCCGCGTGACCGGAACCATCAAGCCGTCGTCCGACTCGAATATTTATTTTGAAGTCTGGATGCCCGTCTCCAACTGGAACGGCAAGTTCCAAGGCGCCGGCAACGGCGGCTTCGCGGGCTTGATCGGCTACGACCAATTGGGCTTCGCGCTCTCCCACAACTACGCCACGGCCGCCACCGATACCGGCCACCATGCCGAGGGCACCGATGCCTCCTGGGCGCTCGACCACCCCGAGAAGATCGCCGACTTCGGCTATCGCGCCATCCACGAAACAGCCGTGAAGGCCAAGGCCATCCTGCACGCCTTCTACGGGGAGGATCCCAAGCGGTCCCTACTTCAGCTCCTGCTCCAACGGCGGCCGCCAGGCGCTCATGGAAGCCCAGCGCTACCCCGAGGATTACGATGGCATCATCGCCGGCGCTCCCGCCAACTATTGGACGCACCTGCTGGCCAACGCCGCTTGGGACAATCTGGCGCTCCTGGGCGACAAGGACAGCTTCATTCCACCGAAGAAGCTGCACGCCATTCAAGCCGCCGCGCTGGCTGCCTGCGACGCGCTGGATGGCGTGAAAGACGGCGTGATCGAAGACCCGCCGCGCTGCCATTTCGACCCCTCCGTGCTGCAATGCCAGGCCGACGAGTCGGATAGTTGTCTCACCGCGCCGCAAGTGGCCGCGTTGAAGAAGCTGTATGCCGGCGGAAGCAATTCCCGCGGCCGGATCTTCCCCGGATACTCTCCCGGCGGCGAGGCCGAGTTCGGCGGCTGGGCCGTCTGGATCACCGGACCGGCCCCCGAGCGCAGCCTGATGTATATCTTCGGCACGCAGTTCTACAAGAACATGGTGTTCGACAGCGCCGCCTGGGATTACCACACCTTCAATTCCGACCGCGATACCAAAGCCGCCGACGACAAGCAATCCCGCAACCTCAACGCCACCGACGCCGACCTCGGCCGCTTCCGCGAACGCGGCGGCAAGCTGATCCTCTATCACGGATGGAGCGACGCAGCCATCGCGCCCCAGAATACCATCGATTATTACGACAGCGTGGCGGCGAAGATGGGAGCGCAGCAGACGGCCGGCTTCGTGCGCCTCTTCATGGCGCCCGGGATGCAGCATTGCGGCGGCGGCTCCGGCGCGAACAGTTTCGGCCAATACCCGGGCGCCGCCGGCGACCCCGATCATGATATGGACGCCGCGCTGGAGCGGTGGGTGGAAAAAGGCGTGGCCCCCGAGCGTATCGTGGCCGCCAAGCGCAAGAACGACTTCGACCCCGCCAGCGCCATCGTGCGCACCCGCCCATTGTGCGCGTATCCGTTGGTGGCGCGCTACCTGGGCAGCGGCAGCACCGATGACGCCGCCAACTTCGCATGCGCCAAGGATGACTGAGCGGACGCCACGCGCGCCGCCCGTCCTGACAGAAACCTGACACGCCCCTGATCCACTCCTGACGATTTGCGGCTTATACTGAGTTCCAGGTAGTGGGGCAGGATGGTATCCTGCGCGCCGATTGTTAATCGGCGCAAACTGGGCCGATTAACAATCGGCCCGCAGGTTGGCAACCTGCCCCACAAGCAAATTGACACTGTGCGTCCGCTGACCACCAGGCTGCTGTCCGTGCGCCGGAGCCTCCCGCTGTTCCTGGCCATCGTCGTCTGCCTGGCGATTTGGCAGGTGTGGCTCACCTGGCGCTTGATGGAACAGGACCGCAACCTCGCCGCGCAGCACGCCCGCGAGCGCCTGGAACAAATCGCCGACCTGGCGGTGGCGCAACTTGCCAGCACGCTCGGCGTGTGGGACCTTAGCCTGCGCGAGTTGGATGCCCTGCCGCCGCCGGCCGCTCTGAAAGCCAAGCTGCCGCCGAACGGGACCTTGGTCCTGCTGGCGCATCGATCCGCGGCCGGGGTAGCCGCATATCCCGTCAAATCGCTCCTGTTCGTGCCCGAGCCTCCCGCGGCGGGTCCGCTCCCCAAGGGTTTCGAGGCTGCCGACAAGCTGGAGTTCCGCGAACAGAATTTCGAGCAGGCCATCGCAGCCTTGCGGCCGTTGACCGCGCAGCCCGCCACGCGCGCGGAAGCCTGGCTGCGCATCGCCCGCCTGGAGCGCAGACTCAACCATCCGGAAGCGGCGCTGGACGCCTATGATCGCATGTCGCGCGAAACCGGCGTCAGCCCGGACGGCGTGCCCTACGCGCTATTGGCGGCGGGAGCGCGCTGCGAACTGCTGACTGGGACCGCCGCGGCAGAGGCGGCGGAGCGGCTGCGCGCCGCGTTGCTCGAAGGGCGCTGGCCCTTGCGCCGCGAGACTTTCGAGTATTATTGGTCCACAGTGAATCGCATCCGGCATACGGCGGACGATCCCCCGAAAGATGGGATGGAATTCTCGTCGCTGGTCTCGCGGCTGTACGAGCGATGGCAGCAGGCGGTGCGGACCGGATCGAGCAACAGCGGCCGCGAAGCTCAGCCGGACGCATCGCTGCTGGTCTGGTATGCGACGCCCGCGCGGCTGACGGCTCTGTCGGCGCCCGCCGGCTGGCTCGGCGCAGGCCTGAAGCTGCCTGCCAACTCCGCCGACATCCGCTGGAGATTCCAGCCCTCCGGCTCGCCGCCCGCCGCGGAACCGCATGTGCTGCGGTCCCTGGCCGAAGCCCAACTCCCCGGCAAGATCGAATTCTCCAGCGTCGCCGCCGTCTCCCATGGAGGGATCGGCCGCGCGCTGTGGCTGGCCGGTTTGGCGCTCATGCTGCTGCTGGTGCTGGCTGGCGCGTATGCCATGTATCGCGGGGTCAGCCGGGAACTGCGCGTGGCGCAGCTTCAGTCGGATTTCGTTTCCGCCGTTTCGCACGAGTTCCGCTCGCCGCTCACCACGCTGCGCGGCATCACCGAACTGCTGGCGAACGACCGTCTGGCGGACGAATCCCGCCGGCGCCAGAGCTACGCGTTTCTGGAGCGCGAGACTGGCCGCTTGCAGCGCCTGGTGGAAGATCTGCTGGATTTCGGACGCATGGAATCCGGGCGCAAACAGTACCGAATCGCGCCGCACGATGTCTTTGGCGTGGTGCGCGCGGCCGTGGCGGAGTTTCGCGAAGAAGCGCTGGCCGGCGGCTTCCAGGTGGAAATGGAACTGGATGCGCGCGCAGCCACCATCCAGGCCGATGAGGAAGCCCTGCGGCGCGCCATCCGCAACCTGCTCGAAAACGCGGTGAAGTACTCGCCGGAATGCCGCACGGTGTGGGTGGAGGGTCGCGTGAATCACCGCCACGCGGCGATTTCGGTGCGGGATCGCGGCATGGGCATCGACCCGCGCGAGCAGCGCCAAATCTTCCAGAAATTCGTGCGCGGCGCGGCGGCCAAGAAGGCGGGCATCAAAGGCACGGGCATCGGACTATCGATGGTGCGGCAGATCGTGGATGCTTGCGGCGGGGAAATCCGCTTGCAGAGCGCGGCCGGCGAGGGCAGCACCTTCACCATCCTTCTGCCGCTGGCTAGCGACGGGGAGACACGCGCATGAGCCGAATCCTGATCGTGGAGGACGAGCCGGGCATCGCCTTCGCCCTCGAAAACGACCTGCAAACGGAGGGCTACGAAGTGGCCGTGGTGGCCGATGGCGTGGAAGCCGTGCGGCGGGCACGCTCCGAGCCATTCGACCTGATCCTGCTGGACGTCATGCTGCCCAACAAGGACGGCTTCGATGTTTGCCGCGAGTTGCGGCGCGGCGGTTTGCGCACGCCCATAATCATGCTGACCGCCAAAACGCAGGAGGCCGAGAAAATCCTGGGGCTGGACCTGGGCGCGGACGATTACGTGACCAAGCCGTTCAGTCCGCGCGAGCTGCGCGCGCGCATCCGCGCCGTGTTCCGCCGCGGCATGGCCGAAACGGGCGGCGAAGTGCATCGCTTTGGCCGCTGCGAGCTGGACCTGGCGCGTTTCGAGCTGCGCCGCGACGGCCAGCGCGTGGAAGCCACGCACACGGAGTTGAAGCTGCTGACCGCTTTCATCCGCAGCCGGGGACGCGTGCTCACGCGCGAGCGCCTGCTCGAAGAAGTGTGGGGATCCGGGGTGTACGTGACCGACCGCGTGGTGGACAACCACATTGTGGCGCTACGCAAGAAGATAGAAGACGATCCCGTTGCGCCGCGGCATTTGATCAGCATCCGCGGTGTGGGGTATCGATTCGATGGGTAGCAGGATTGTAGGGCGGACCCCCTGGTCCGCGCGGGACGCCCCCGTCCCGCTGCTTGCGCGGAGGCCATGTGTCAGGAAATCCAAACCGAGTTCATGCCAGGTCCGGACCGAATCCCGCTATGCCGCAAACATTGGCGCGGCATTCTGGATTCGTACCCAGGAGGTGCATCATGAAATTCGAAAAAATCGAAAACATCGCGCTGGCACTGACGGCAGTCTTCTCCATCCTGCTCGGCGGAACCGCCGTCATCAGCATCGTCATATTGGCGGGCCTGCTGTCGGAGTTCGCCGTCGTGCCATTGCACGCGCAAACCAGTCCGGCGGTCGAGCTCCAGGCGGCCATGACCAAGGAACAGGTGGATGGCGACCTCAAAACCGCCATCGCCGCGTATCGGAAGATCGCGGCGGATAAGTCCGGTCCGCGCGACGTGCGCGCCAAGGCGCTGCTGCACCTGGCGGGCTGCTACGAGAAGCTCGGGCAGCAGGCGCAGAACGTGTACCAGCAGATTGTGCGCGATTTCGCCGACCAGCCCGCCGCCACGCAGGCACGCGCGCGCCTCGCGGCGTTGAAGCAGGACGATCGTCCGGCTGCGCCCGCCACCATGACACAGCGCAGGATCGAGATAACGAGCCCCAACACTGGCCCAGGCGATACCGACGGCCACCGCGTGGTCTATGAAGACAGGGCGACCGGAGAGGTGATTTACGGCGACATCGCCGGCCATAGCAAACGCGTCATATTCAAGGGGAAGCCGGATGAACTGCCAGGTTGGTCTCCATCCAAGGATTTTTCGATGGTCTTCCTCCGCTTCCATGCGAAGCCTGGCCAGCCGCAAACCTTTGCAGTCGTCAACACCGATGGCACGGGTTACCGCGAGATCGCCAAGCTGGATGCCAGCCCGGTTTGCTGGCCGAGTTGGTCCTGGGACAATCGCTATCTGCTTTGCGCCCAGTCTAAGGACGGTACGAGCCGGCTGTTGAGGATTTCCGTTGCCGACGGCCAAACCCGCGAATTGCTGAGTCTGAAAGCCGCAAAAGTGACGGCTGTTACCTTCTCTCCGGATGGCCGTTTGGTGGCATATCAAGCGCAACCGTCGTCTGTTGCGGAGCCGGTCTCGCAAATTTTCGTCATGCCCGCCGAGGGTGGAACGCCGCAACTGGTCTACGAGGAGCGGCTGACCAGCATGCTGGCCTCGCTCAAGCTTCTCGATTGGACCGCCGACGGACGTTATCTGGCCATCGCCAGTGAACGCACAGGGAAGGGCGCGCTGCATCTCCTGCCGATAAAGGACGGCAAATCGGCGGGTGAGCCGGTCTTTGTCAGGGCTGGCGATTTCGAAGAGGGCGCCACCACAGCCGCTGGGGGCCTGATTTACCGTTCGGTAGAACCTGGCGGCGCGTGGGCTGTTTATATCGCGGCCCTCGATGCGAATAGCCGCGCGGGCGTTTGGAAACGCCTGGATCTCCCCCTGGGCAACACGCTCAACCCCGGGCCCCAATGGTCTGCTGACAGCAATCAAATCGTCTATAGCGCCCAGTACGAGGATGTGGGGCAGACTGGGGGCGAGTCCATCCGCTTGCGCAACCTTTCCACCGGAGGGGATCGCGAGATCTACCACGCGCTCGGTTATACCCATTGCACGTGGGCGTCTCAACAGCCTAAGCTTTTCTGCGCCGAAAACGGGATGGGAAAGACGGACATTCTTTCGATATCGGTCGACTCCGGCCAAGTCGAGCGCCTCCATACCCTGCCAGGATCGCCGCTCTTCGGTCCCCATTCCAGCCGCGACGGCCAGGCGCTTTACACGTTCCGGGGCGACTTCGTCAAGGAAGGGGAACTGCTGCGATGGGAAATCGCGACGCAGCGGGAGACGGTATTGGAGCGAATCCCGTCGCCAGCTTCGGGATCGGTGTCGCCGGACGAGCGCTGGGTCGTCGAAGTGGACGGGCAACGCAACGTCAAGATACGTCCCACCTCGGGCGGCGATTGGAAGCCCCTGCTTTCGGACTCCCACGCGGGCCACTTCAGCCTCACGCCCGACGGCAACTGGCTGATCTACCATAGCGTCGATTCCGCGGGAAAACACAGCCTGTTCCGCGTCGCGACGAGCGGCGGCCAACCGGAGCGTTTGGGCGATTTTCCAACAACCAGCGCGGACGGCAGCTTGGAGATCAGCCCGGACGGGCGCAAGGTCATGGCCGCCGTCGGCGATTATGAGCACATCGACGAACTCTGGTCGCTGGAAAACTTCGTGCCTCCCGCGCCGAAACTGGCGAAATAAACCCACAGCGTTCCCGCACGGCGAAATACCTATTCATTTGGATGGTGACTGACCGATCCGTCCGCTGTATAGTCGCAATTGCAAGCACGTTGTGGGGCAGGTTGCCAACCTGCGGGCCGATTGTTAATCGGCCCATTTTTCGGCCGATTCCCAATCGGCGCGCAGGATACCATCCTGCCCCACAGGAGGAGTATGCCGAGATCACTCGCCTTGACGATGACGATAGCAATAACAGCGGCGATGGCGCTCTGTAGTGGCGCCCAAGCCCAGACGATGCCCGCCGGTTCCGCTCTGCCGCGGCTGGTAAGGTTCAGCGGAACTGCCAAGGATACAGGCGGCAATCCCGTGACCGGCGCAACCGGCATCACTTTCGCGCTCTATGCCGAGCAAGCCGGCGGCGCGCCGTTGTGGAGCGAGACGCAGAGCGTCCAGGCCGGCCCGGACGGCCGTTACACGGTGCTGTTGGGCGCGGCCAAATCCGAGGGTCTGCCGGCCGATCTGTTCACTGCCGAGCAGGCCCACTGGGTGGGGGTCGCGGTCGAAGGGCAAGCCGAGCAGCCCCGCATACTGCTGGTGAGCGCGCCGTATGCCCTGAAGGCTGGGGACGCGGAGACTCTGGGCGGTCTGCCGCCCTCGGCCTTCCTGCTGGCCGCGGCTCCGAGTCCCAGCGGCCATGCGCCGGAATCGGCGAACGCCAGTCCGGCAGTCGCGTCCGCCGTCACCCCCGCGCTCGGCGGCGCTGGAACGGCCGATTACATTCCCCTCTGGACCGACAGCTCGGGAGACTTGGGCAACTCCGCGATATTCCAATCCGGCTCCGGCAGCGCCGCCAAGATTGGGATCAACACCACCACCCCCACCACCACACTTGATGTGGAAGGCGGCGGCACCATCCGCGGCCCGCTGAGCTTGCCGGCCATCGCCAAGGCCACGGCCACGGCGGGCAGGAACTCCCAGCCGCTAGATTTCGCGGCATCCGCTTTCGATAACGCCACCAGCAGCGCGGTAGCCCAGACATTCCAATGGCAGGCGGAACCCGTGGGGAACGACACGCCCAGCTTCTCGGCCAGCTTGAACCTGTTGTTTGCCGATGGGAGGAGCACGCCCGCGGAGACGGGCCTGTCGTTTGCCAGTAACGGGCAGATTGCCTTTGCCGCCGGCCAGACGTTTCCGGGCACGGGGACCATCACGGGCGTCACGGTGGGATCGGGCCTGACGGGCGGCGGTACTACAGGAACCGTCACAGTGGGGCTGACCAACACTTGCGCCAGCGGTCAGGTGCTGGAATGGAGTGGCAGCGCCTGGGCGTGCGCAGGCGTCGGTATCGGCGCCATTACAGAAATTACGGCGGGTACCGACCTCACCGGCGGCGGCGCCAGCGGCAATGTCACGCTGAATCTGAACACCTCCAAGACCGACGCACGCTACGCGCGATTGGGAGCGAGTAACTCGTTCTCGGGCGTGCAGTCCATAACCGGAAGCAGCAGTGCGCAGACGCTTACCGTCACGCAGACAGGCACGGGCGCCACCGGTGATGGCATTCACGGCATCACGTCCGCTACGGGGGGCACCGGCGTGTTTGGGGAGGGGGCCATCGGCATACAGGGATACGCGAACACCGGCGGGCTGGCCGGGCTATTTAGAGGCGCGACCGAGATAACCGGGAATGCGAACAATACGGTGATCGGCGACCCCGGCTGCGGTTCCGGCTATGCGGGCATCGGATTCATCGCCGCGACTCTTTCGAACTGCACGAACTATGCCTTGACCGGCGGAGCCGCGGGCGACACTTATGTCAACAGCGGCGGGACCGCATCCATCCACTTCCGCAATAACAACAGCGAATTGGTAACCATCGACAATTTGGGCAATGTCAATGTGATTGGGGCGGTTGGCTACGGGAATCTCGCGGTGGCGGGAACCGTGACGGCCGGCGCCAGCCTCCCAGGCACCATAGATCCGGCGACCGTGGGCGTTTATGGCGCAATCGGCGGATCGAGCCTGGTGGGCGAGTACGGGGTGGGAACGGCCGGAGTATGGGGCGACACCGGCGGTGCGAACTATGTGGGAGTGATGGGCACCGCGGACTCGGGAATCGCGGGAATCTTCAACAACAATAGCACCCAATATCCCGCGGTAGAGGTCGCAAACTACGCTGGCGGCGAAAGTACCATCTTCGCAGCCTACGGCTACAAAGCCTCCGGCTACCTGAATGGAGATTGCGTCATTAGCACGACTGGCGATCTGAGCTGTACTGGCTCCATCGCCGGCGTAGTGCCGGCGGGCGCGCAGAAGGTGTCGGTCTACGCGACACAGTCCACGGAGAACTGGTTCGAGGATGCCGGCGGCGGCCAACTCGTGGGCGGCGCGGCGCACATCGATCTGGACCCCATCTTCGCCCAAACCGTGAACACGAACGTCCCTTACCGCGTCTTCCTCACGCCGGGCGGCGAATGTAAAGGGCTGTATGTCAGCCAAAAGTCGGCCACATCGTTTGACGTGCGGGAACTGGGCGGCGGAAACTCCAACATCGCCTTCGACTATCGCATCATGGCCAAACGCAACGGCTTCGAGAACGCTCGTCTGGCGGACGTCACCAAGAAATACCAGGAGATGGACGAGCGGCAAAAAGCGCTTCGCGAGCGAGCTGCGCAGCGCCGCGCGCAGCAGGCCGGGCCGAACCGCTAAATACAAAAGGGAGATTCTCGTATGAAACACTACAGCGTATGCTCACTCATCGCGGGATGCCTGCTGCTAGGCGCCGCCGCCGCACAGACGCCGGCTGGGTCCGCTCTGCCGCGGTTGGTAAGGTTCAGCGGTACAGCCAAGGATACAGGCGGCAATTCCATGACCGGCGCAACCGGCATCACTTTCGCGCTCTATGCGGAGCAAACCGGCGGCGCGCCGTTGTGGAGCGAGACGCAGAACGTCCAGGCCGGCCCGGACGGCCGTTACTCGGTGCTGTTGGGCGCGGCCAAATCCGAGGGTCTGCCGGCGGATCTGTTCACCGCCGAGCAGGCCCACTGGGTGGGGGTCTCGGTCGAAGGGCAGGCCGAGCAGCCCCGCATACTGCTGGTAAGCGCGCCGTATGCCCTGAAGGCCGGCGATGCGGAGACCCTGGGCGGTCTGCCACCTTCCGCCTTCCTGCTGGCTGCCCCGGCCGCCGCGGGAGCAGCCGCCGCATCGGTTGCAAAACCGCAGGCGATGCCCGGCGCCTCTCCGGACGCCGCGTGCGCCGCGATTACCAGCGATGGCACGGCCACCGCGAACCAGGTCGCCAAGTTTACGGCGGCCTGCGCCATCGAGCCTTCCGCGATATTCGAATCCGGCGGCAAAGTGGGTATTGGGACCACGGCGCCCACGGTTGCTCTGGAGGTGGCTGGCAATGTGGCTGTCGCCGGTTCGATCTCCGCTACAGGGGCCGCCGCGCTCGACGGGGTGAGCCTGCCTGCCGAGGGGACGGCTACCGCATCGGCCGGCAGCATCTCGAACTCACTCCAGATGATTGCGTCCGCCTATAACAGCAGCACGGCCACCGCGATAGGTGAACATTTCACCTGGCAAGCCGAGCCGGTGGGCAACGACACCGGCAGTCCCAGCGGGTCGTTGAATCTGCTCTTCAGCACGGACAAGAAGCCGCCCGTGGAAACCGGACTCAGCGTGGCCAGCGATGGACAAATCACCTTCGCCGGCGGACAGACGTTTCCGGGTACGGGGACCATCACGGGCGTCACGGCGGGATCGGGTCTGACGGGCGGCGGCACCGCGGGAACCGTCACGGTGGGGCTGACCAACACCTGCGCCAGCGGCCAGGTGCTGGAGTGGAATGGCAGCGCCTGGGCATGCGCCGGTGTCGGTACGGGCACCATTACGGGAGTCACCGCGGGTACCGACCTCACCGGCGGCGGCGCCACCGGCAATGTCACGCTGAATCTGAACACCGCTAGGACGGACGCACGCTACGCGCGATTGGGGGCAAGCAACTCGTTCTCGGGCGTGGAGTCTATAACCGGAAGCAGCAGCACGGAAACGCTCTTAGTCACCCAGACCGGCACGGGGGCCACCGGGGATGGCATTCACGGGATAACGTCCGCTACGGGGGGCACCGGCGTATTTGGGGAGGGGCCCATCGCCATACAGGGATACGCGAACACCGGCGGGCTTGCCGGGCTATTTAGAGGCGCAACCGAGGTGACCGGAAATGGGAACAACACGGTGATCGGCGACCCGGGTTGCGGTTCCGGCTTTGCGGGCATCGGATTCATCGCCGCGACTCTTTCGGGTTGCGCGAACTACGCCATAGCGGGCGGAGCCGGGGGCAACACTTATATCAACAGCAGCGGGACCGCCTGGATCCACTTCCGCAGCAACAACAACGAATTGGCAACCATCGACAATTTGGGCAATGTCAATGTGATCGGGCAGAATGGCGGCGGGAATCTCACGGTGGCGCGAACCTTGACCGCCGGCATCGGCATCCCAGGCAGCATCAATGAGGACGTGGGCGTTTATGGCGCCGCCGGGCAGAGCGGACTGATTGAGGTATTACCAGGCGCCGGAGTATGGGGCGACACGAATAACGCTTCGTATGCGGCCGTGCAGGGCACCGCGGTCGCAGGATCGGCGGGAGTTTTTGCGAGCAACAACAGCCCATATCCCACGCTTTCGGCCGTAAACTACACTAGCTATGACAGTGTCGTCCTAGGAACATACGGCCCGGGCAATTTTTACAGTTGCCTGATTTACGGCGATGGCGATCTTAACTGCATTGGCACTATCTCAAGCGTAGTGCCGTCGGGTACGCAGAAGGTGTCGGTCTATGCGACGCAGTCCACGGAGAACTGGTTCGAGGATGCCGGCTCCGGACAACTCTCCAGCGGGTCCGCGCACGTGGTGTTTGACCCGACCTTCGCCCAGACGGTGAACACCGGCGTGGAGTACCACGTATTCCTCACTCCCAGGGGCGATTGCGAAGGCCTCTACGTAGGCAGCCAGACCGCGCAGGGATTCGAGGTGCATGAGCTGCGCGGCGGCAGTTCCAATATCGCTTTCGACTATCGCATCATGGCCAAGCGCAACGGCTTTGAGAACGTTCGCCTTGCGGACGTAACGAAGAAATCCCAGGAGATGGAGCGGCAACAAAAAACGCTTCGCGAGCGAATGGCGCAGCGACGTGCGCCGCAGGCAGAGCCAAAGCGGTAAATACAAAAGGGGGATTCGGTTATGCAACGTTACAACGTATTGTCATTCGTCGCGTTACTTCTGCTGGTGAGCGGACCGGGCGCCGCACAGACTCCTGCCGGGTCCGCTCTGCCGCGGCTGGTAAGGTTCAGCGGTACAGCCAAGGATACAGGCGGCGGTTCCGTGACGGGCGTAACCGGCATCACTTTCGCGCTCTATGCCGAGCAAACCGGCGGCGCGCCGCTGTGGAGCGAGACGCAGAGCGTCCAAGCCGGCCCGGACGGCCGTTACACGGTGCTGTTGGGCGCGGCCAAATCCGAGGGTCTGCCGGCCGATCTGTTCACCGCCGAGCAGGCCCACTGGGTGGGGGTTTCGGTCGACGGGCAGGCCGAACAGCCGCGCATACTGCTGGTAAGCGCGCCGTATGCCCTGAAGGCCGGGGACGCGGAGACCCTG
>Ga0302324_100003088_pt1 | contig 37725 bp, 28 predicted proteins | sample Palsa_T0_1_FD_201949 | JGI IMG/M metagenome (GOLD analysis project Ga0302324, IMG submission 201949) | Peat permafrost microbial communities from Stordalen Mire near Abisko, Sweden - Palsa_T0_1 | ecosystem: Environmental > Terrestrial > Soil > Palsa > Peat permafrost | place: Sweden: Abisko... | reverse complement strand
CGGACGGCTCAGCGGTCGACTCCGATGTCAAAGTCCTCGAAACTGCGATCGAGAAGGTCAAGGGCATGAAGTATTTTGCCAAGACTTTCGCTCTGCCTGACGTTGAGGTCGGCAGCATTATTGAGTATCGCTATACCTATGACCTTCCCGAACACATGATTGCTGGCTCCTCCAGCTGGATTCTCAGCTCGCACCTCTTCACCAAGCATGCGAAATTCTCCCTGAAACCCTATCACAGCAATAACCGCCCAATGAGTTTGCGCTGGACGTGGCAGGGCATTCCGCCAGGTTCCGCGCCTAAAGAAGGTCCGGATCACGTCATACGGATGGAAGTAGACAATGTCCCGGCCTTCGAGGAGGAAGACTACATGCCGCCGGCCAACCAACTGAGGGCTCGTGTGGACTTCATCTATGAAAACGAATTCATGGAAAGCGATCCCGATGAGTACTGGCGGCACGTGGCAAAGAGGCGCAACGAATTTCTGGAAAACTTCATTGGCAAGCCCAAAGCTATGGAGGAGGCGGTGGCGCAGATCGTTTCTCCCTCCGACCAGCCAGAAGTAAAGCTACGCAAGATCTACGGACGGGTGCAGCAGTTTCGCAACACTACGTATGAAATTCGCAAGGGCGCGCAGGAGGAGAAGCGCGAAAAAGAAAAACCCGCGGAAAACGTGGAAGACGTTTGGAAACATGGCTACGGCACTCACCGAGAGCTAACTTTCCTTTATCTTGCTCTGGCGCGCGCCGCTGGATTCGATGCATATGGAGTCTGGGTTTCAAGCCGCAGCGAGTACTTCTTCCAGCCCAAGACCATGCTGGAGAATCGCAAGCTGAATTCCTTTGTGGTGCAGGTCAAGCTCAATGGAAAGGATATGTATTTCGATCCCGGCGCTGCGTTCACCCCTTTCGGCATGCTGATATGGTCCGAGACGGGCACGCCCGGATTGTGTCTGGATAAAGATGGCGGCACGTGGGTGAAGACTACATTGCCGCAGAGTTCTGAGTCGACAGTTCAACGCACCGCCAACCTCAAACTGAAAGAAGACGGCTCGCTCGAAGGAAAGGTAACGATCACCTACACGGGGCTTGCGGCTATGTATTACCGGCTCGACGTTCGCAATGAGGACGAGCAGGGGCGCAAGACTTTTCTCGATGATCGGATCAAACGTCAGGTGCCGACGCCAGCAGAGGTGAAACTCCTCAATGAACCCGACTGGCAAAATCCTGAGACGCCGCTGGTTGCCGAGTTCCGCATCTCCATCCCAGAGTGGGCTTCGGCGGCGGGCAAGCGCACTATATTTCCGGTGGGAGTCTTCGCGGCCAGCGAAAAGAAACTCTTCGAACACGAAACTCGGGTTCACCCGATCTACATCGACTATCCATATCAGAAAGAGGACGACATCACCGTCGAGCTTCCGGAAGGGCTCGAAGCCGCCGGGGTGCCGTCGCCTCAGAATGTCGACGGCCACATCGTCACTTACAACCTGAAGGTGGAAAATGGCCACACCACCGTGCACATCACCCGCAAACTGACCTGGGACTTTCTTTTTCTGGACCAAAAGTACTACGGCTCGCTGCGCAAATTTTTCCAGACTGTGCGCAACGACGACGATCAGCAGATCGTCCTGGAACCGACAGCGAAAGCCGCGGGCGACTGAAGCCTTGACAGGGGCGGAGGGCGATTGTAACCTCGGTCGGATTCATGAACGCGGTCGGCAGCGAAGACGAATGAAGCTATCCCTCGAAACCCGCGATGTAGGCCGAGTCACGGTCGTTCGCTGCAAGGGGCGGCTGGTCGCCGGGGATGAGGTCGAAGCTTTCCGCGAGCACATTGCCTGGATCCTCCGCGACCGCCGCGCTATTGTGCTGCACCTTTCCGACATTATGTTCATCGACAGCAGCGGGATCGGGACCATGGTCCGCACGCTCACCAGCACGCGGCAGGCGCGCGGGGACATGAAACTCTGCAATATTCCCGAGCCTATACAGAAGGTCCTGAAACTCACTCACCTGCACACGCTGTTTGAATCCCACGAAACCGAAGATCAGGCGATAGCTGCGTTCTACAAGGGGCCGGTGCGCGCGGAAAAACCGGTTTCTTCCGAGCGCAGCGTGTTGTGCGTCGATCGCAACCCCGACGTGGTCACTTACGTTCGCGAGATTCTGCGCGGTGCCGGATACGACGTTCATACCAGCAACAATCTGCGTGATGCAATGCTTCTGATGCGCGTGACTCGCTTCAACGCTCTGCTGCTGGGCCCCGACCTGACTGCTGCCCCGGGAACCGAGAAGGCTTTCCGCGACCTGTGCGGAACCATTCCGTGCGTCGAACTGGGAAGCGACTTCTCAACCCGCGACGCCGGGGAAGCTGCTTCGGACTTGCTGGAACAGATCGCCGCACGATTGCAGCCGTCGCCCCAGGCCTAGCCTCCAGACCTGGGCTCTAAGCTCAGACCTCCCTGTTTTCGTTGCGTCCAATCCGTTACAATCCTTCGGCGGCTTTCGCCGTCTAACCCGTATGAATCGATCTCATTCTTTGCGGCAGATTTTCTTCGGCTTACTTCTGGCCGCGGCTTCGCTGTGCGCGACCGTGGCGCAGCAACCGGCGAGCGCTGACTCGGCTGTTCTTGAACAGGGCAAGTTCAAACTACACAAGTTCGAGCAGGCCATTGGCGAGGAAACGTACGAAATCCGCCGGGATGGCAACGCTATCGCTGTGAAGATGGATTTTAAGTTCACCGACCGCGGTTCTCCCGTGCCCCTCTCTGCCACATTTCATGCCGCGCCAGATCTGACTCCGCAGGCTTTCGAAATCAAGGGACACACGGCGCGCCCTGTCACTATTGACGAGGCGCTGACTATCGACGGCAGCAAAATTCATTTCCGCACCCGCGACAAACAAAGCGATCTTGCAGTGCCTCCCACTCCTTTCTTCACGATTGCCGGATATGCGCCCACGACCATGCAGATGCTGATGGTCCGTTATTGGGCGACGCATGGATCGCCGGCACACCTTACGACGCTGCCCAGCGGTACGGTCAGAATCGAACCTCGCGGCCAGGACACCGTTCATGTCGGCGACAAAGACCAAAAACTCGACCGCTACACCGTCGAAGGTTTGATCTGGGGCCGCGAGACGCTGTGGTTCGATGCACAGCGCAATCTGGTCGCGGCGGTAACCACCGACGCCGAATTCGACCACTTCGAAGCCATTCGCGACGGATATGAGAGCGCGCTCGGGGATTTCGTTGGTCGCGGCGGAGCCGATGGCATGGCCGCGCTCGCTGAAATCTCCAAAGGGATTCCCGGCAGCCACAGTGCAACGCTGGCCATTGTGGGCGCGACTCTAATCGATGGGACGGGTGCCGCGCCCCTTCCCGATTCAGCCGTCGTGATTCGCGACGGTAGAATTCTCGCCGCTGGGCCGCGCACCAGCGTGAAAATTCCGCGTCACGCCCATGTGGTGGATGCGAAAGGAAAATTCATTCTGCCCGGTCTTTGGGACATGCACGCTCACTTCGAGCAGGTCGAGTGGGGGCCGATCTACCTCGCCGCCGGCGTAACCACCGTGCGCGATTGCGGCAACGAACTTGAATTCATCACCGCCGTGCGCGACGCCGTCGCGCAGGGACGCGGCCTTGGCCCGCGTCTGCTGCTGGCAGGAATCGTAGATGGATCTGGCCCAATGGCGATCGGCGTGGAGCGTGTGGATACTCCCGAGCAGGCACGCTCGTGGGTCGATAAATATCACGCTGCCGGCTTTCAGCAGATGAAGATCTACAGTTCGGTCAAACTCGAGGAACTCAAGGTTGTCGCCGACGAAGCCCACCATCTGGGCATGACCGTGACCGGGCACATTCCCGAAGGCCTGGACGCCTATCAGGCAATTGCAGCCGGACAAGATCAGATCAACCACATCACTTACATCGCCGATATCATGCACGCGCCGTTCCCGGCCGGCATGAACCGTCTTGACCGCGCGAAAGCGCAGGCCAACCTTGACCTCGAATCCCCGGAGGCAAAAAAAGCGTTGGCCTTCCTCAAGGACCATCACACCGTCGTCGATCCAACCATGGCGGTGTTTGAATTCTTCACCGTATCCACTGCCAAGCCGCCCGCCAGCTTTGAGCCCGGCGTAAACAAGGTGGCGCCCGAACTTGCAGAGCAACTCACCGACGTCGAACCGCCGACGGAATATTCCGCGCTGGGCGAACAAATATTCCAGAAAGAGCTGGCCATCGTCGGGGCGCTGCATAAGGCTGGTATCCCGGTCGTTGCGGGCACGGATCAGACCGTGCCGGGCCATAGCCTGCATCGCGAACTTGAACTCTACGTGCAAGCCGGTTTTACGCCAATGGAAGCTATCCAGGCCGCAACCTTGGTCCCGGCGCGCGTGATGGGTCTCGAAAAAGAATTGGGCACGGTGGAGAAAGGAAAACGCGGCGATTTGATTCTGATCGACGGCAATCCGCTGCAGGATATCCACAACACACGCAAAGTCGAATACGTCATCACCAATGGGACCATGTATCACACCGCGGAACTCTGGCAGAGCGTGGGGTTCAAGCCGTGAGGAAGCAAATCAAGCAGTCAGCCCGCAAGAAATCGGTTCGCGCGAAAACCGGCAAGCCTGCCGTGGCCGTGGGTGGCAAGCATTTTGTCAGCGATAAAGTCTCGCACTTCACCGAATCGGTGATTCGCGACATGACCCGCCAGGCCATGCTTCACAACGCCGTCAATCTAGCGCAGGGCTTCCCCGATTTTCCCGCGCCGCCGGAAATTAAAGAAGCCGCCCGGCAGGCGGTTGCTGCCGACGTCAATCAATACGCCATCACCTGGGGAGCGAAAAATCTGCGCAACGCCATCGCGCGGCAAATGGGTGTGTGGCAAGGAATCACGATCGATCCGGAAAAAGAAATCACCGTCTGCTGTGGATCGACCGAAGCCATGATCTCGACCTTGCTCGCCGTTTGCAATACCGGGGATGAGGTCGTGATCTTCGAGCCATTCTACGAAAACTATGGCCCGGACTCAGTGCTGAGCGGCGCGAAACCGAAATTCGTGAAACTGCGTCCGCCCACTCGGCCCGATGGCGAATGGACTTTCGACGAAAAAGAATTACGCCGCGCTTTCGACCGAAACACCAAGGCCCTTATTCTCAACACCCCGAACAATCCTACCGGCAAGGTTTTTACACGAGCGGAACTCGAACTCATCCGCGATCTCTGCCTTGAATTCGATGTGCTGGCCATCACCGACGAAATCTACGAACACATCCTGTACGACGGCGCCGAACACGTCTCCATGGTTTCCCTCGACGGGATGCGCGATCGCACCGTTACCATCAACGGCATGTCGAAAACTTACAGTGTAACTGGATGGCGCGTGGGATGGGCGGTTGCGCCCGAAAAGATCACCAACGCAATTCGCAAGGTCCACGACTTCCTGACGGTAGGAGCTCCCGCGCCGCTGCAGGAAGCGGGAGCCGCAGCGCTGAGCCTGCCTCCGGAATACTACAAGCGCCTAGCCGAGGGATACCGCGCGCGCCGCGACCATCTGATGCCTGCCCTGACCGCGGCCGGGTTCACCTGCTTCCGTCCACGCGGCGCGTATTACGTCATGACCGACATTTCAGCGTTTGGGTTCAGCGACGACGTAGCTTTCGCGAAATATTTGGTTGAGAAAATCGGAGTTGCGTGCGTGCCGGGTTCCAGCTTTTACCGGAATCCGCGCGACGGCGCGCGGCAGGTACGCTTCGCGTTCTGCAAAAAGCCGGAGACTCTCGACGCAGCCGCACGGCGTCTAGAGAAGCTGCAGGCAAAATGAAAACCGCAGAGGACTTGAGGACGCAGAGGCCCTAAGAAACTCCATAAATTTCCACCGTGGTCCATAAAGGATACAGTCTGCGAACAACGATTCCAGCCTTACATCCTCTGCTTCCGCAGCGTCCTCTGTGGTTTTGGTTCCTACTTCGTAATTACGCCGCAGGCGATGCGGTCGCCGGAATTGCCCGACGGATCCGTCTTGTAATCGTCGGCCTTGGCGTGAACCACGATCGCCGCGCCATTCGTCAGCAGAGAATGCGGTCCATCTTTCAACGTGACGTCTGCATTCTCGAGGTGGACTTTTTCGGCCGTGCCATCGTCGCGGACCGTGAAGTTTTTCACGTCTCCTGCATGATGGCCCTCGGGGTTATCAAAACCGTGCTTCTTGCCGTCTGGATTGAAGTGTCCACCCGCCGACTTGAAGTCTGGGCCTTCACACTTCGGAACCTGATGGAAGTGGATACCGTGTTCTCCGGGAGGGAGTCCGTGCAGGTGAAGATCAATCGCGATGCCAGCGCCTTGATCCCACAGGATGACATAGCCCACAGAATTGCCCTGAGCGTTTTTGAGCTCCACCTTGGTTTTGGCTGCGGCTTCGGCCGAGAAAACGGCCAGGGTACAAATCAATAGCGGAAGAAGGTATGTCGGTTTCACGATTTGAAGTCCCCCAGTTCATGGATTATAGCCAATCTTACGCCTGGTCAATGTGGTTGCCGCTTGATTCGACCGTTTTCTCCACAATTTAGTGGAGTATACTGCGGATAAGGATTAAGACTTTCTTCGGGGAAACCTACTTTTATGTCGTCCAATGCAGTCGAGCAGTTGTCAGAACAGGTTCCGGCCGACGATTTCCGCGCGCTGGAGGAAAAGGTTTATCGCACTATTGAGATGTACAAGGTGGCGCGTCAAGCCCAGACCGCGGCCGAGCGCGATGTACAGCGATTGCGGCAGCAGAATGAAGACCGCGAGGAGGAACTCACGCGCCTGCGCCGCGAGACCGTTCATCTCAAGAAGGAGCGAGAGGACATTCGCAGCCGCGTGGAGAAAATGCTGGCACAGATCGAATCGTTAGCCGAAGCAAGCTGAGGCTAAGGTCAGCATGGTGAGTGGAAGAGGCGCAGCGAGCAGCGTCTCGACGGAGCGATGGCATGGCAAGCGCGGTAAAGGATCAGCCCGGAAGAGATGCGCAGAACGGCAGCGTGCGCGTGGAGATTTTCGACCAGGCCTATAACCTGCGCGGGTCTGACCCGGAATATATTCTCAAGCTCGCCGAATACGTCGACAGCAAGATGCGCGCCGTTGCCCAGGCTACTAACACCATCGATACCGTGCGCCTGGCTGTACTGGCGGCGCTCAACATTGCCGACGAGTACCACCTGCTGCAGAAAAAGCAGGAAACGGGAGCAACCAGCTACCATAAACGAGCGCATCTATTAGCGGATGCGCTGGATGAAATTCTGCGCGATGGCGCCCTGGAACGCAAGGCAGGTTAGCCTGCGCTACATCGGGCTCATCATCGCTTTCGCACTCGACGTTTTCATTCTCATCAGTATTTTCGTCTTCGTCGCCCATACTTCCGCTCAGGAACCGACTCTTCGTTCCCAATCCAACATTGTGCTTGTCCCTGCATTGGTGAAAGATAGCCAGGGCGGGCTGGTCTACGGACTCGAGGCCAAGAACTTTGTCATCGAAGACGAGGGCGTGGAACAGGCTGTGCACCTCGACGAAATCCCGGAGGGCCAGCCCGTCTCGCTGGTCATTGCCATCCAAACCGGACGGCGTGCCGGCTATGAATTCCAGCGCATGAAGGGCCTTGCGGCTATGCTCGATCCTCTGTTTGAAGCCGGAACCGCGCGTGTGGCGATCGTCGAGTTCGGCAGCCTGGTTAAGCTGAGGCGAAGCTTCACCACCGACGAGGGCCTGATCGACGACGACTTATCGAACCTTCAGCCCGGAGACAACAAGGCCGCGATTCTCGACGCCATCAACTACTCTATCGATTTGCTAAGGAAAGAAGCAGAAGGACGCGAGCGAGTTCTCCTGCTCGTCAGTGAAACCCGCGACCACGGCAGCGCTCACAAGGTTCCCGAGACCGTGGCGGCGATCGGCCAGAGCAACGCGGTCATGTATGCGCTCTCCTTCTCTCCCGGAATCTCCAACATTTTGGACACGGGCCGTGGAAACAACATAGGCGAGATGCACAAGGGCATCAACTTTCTGGATCTGGGCTACCGCTCGGCGCAGGCCTTGCGGAAAAACGTTCCCAGCGCGGTGGTGGCCATGACCGGCGGCGAATATGAACTGTTCGCCAGCGGAAAGAGGTTCGATATGAGCATGACCAGTTTCACCAATCACTTGCACAGCCGCTACTGGCTTAGTTTCGCCCCCAAAGATCCCCATCCCGGCTTGCACCAGATTCGCGTCCGGCTAAAGGACTCGAACGGAAACACCGTGCTGGCTCGGACCAGCTATTGGGCCGAAGGCGGCAAGTAATGCCAGGCGGCGCGCAAGTATTTCTTATGAACGGCGCGTTACTTTCGTAGCAAGCCGCCTGCCAACTATTTGTCACCTGACTCTTGCCAAGAGCCCCAGCTTTGCCTAGCATCCAGAGTGAAGGCCGGCCTGCCAGGTTGGTGATGGCGGGTCACCGATATTTGAACCAATGCAGAATGAACGGGTGCTTGACTCGAACTAGGATCCGGTGTGCGACGCTGCGCCATGCGCAGATGCCTAAAGGGTCTCGGCGGGCGCCCAACGTCTACCGACGGGTTCATTCTCGGCCCCGTCACACGGCTCGGTGGGTCGGCCTGTTTTATTGTTGATTGTTGATTTCCTGATTGTAGATTGAACGCCTGAGCCGCCGGTTTTCAATCGGCAATCAACACTCGGAAATCGGCAATTCCTTTCCGCGGTTCCCTGCTACACTGCCCATGTAGCGTATCCGCGTTTCACGCATCTAATTCAACGTGTTCCCGCAGCTATTTCATATCGGAAAGTTCTTTCTCCCGACCTATGGATTCCTGGTTTCTATGGGCGTCCTGCTCGGGCTGTGGATCAGCGTTCGCAACTCTGAACGCCTGGGCTATGACGGCGACAAGGCGTGGAATCTCGGGATTCTCGTGGTGCTCTGCGGGATCGTCGGCGCCAAAATCCTCTACGTCATCAATGACTGGAGTGAGTACGCCGCGCACCCCAGTGAGATATTCAGCCTCGCCACGCTGCAGGCAGGCGGAGTTTTTTCCGGAGGCCTGCTGGCCGCATTCATCGCTGCCGCCTGGTACGTTCGCAAGAACCACATGCCGGCGCTCGGCACCTGCGACGCTTTCGCTCCCGGTCTGGCCTTCGGGCACGCCCTGGGCCGCATCGGCTGCTTCGCCGCCGGATGTTGCTATGGCAAAGAAACCCACCACTGGTGGGGCGTCGTATTTCACAACCCGCTGGCGCGCGACATCACAGGAACTCCGCTAGGCGTTCCGCTCGAACCCACGCAATTACTTGAGTCTGCGGTCGAGCTCGCGAATTTCTTTTTCCTGATGTGGCTGTTGAAACGGCGAAAGTTCGATGGCCAGATCTTCGGCGCTTTCCTGTTTATCTACGGCGTTGCCCGCTTCTTTCTGGAGTTCTTGCGCGGCGATCCCGGCCGCGGCTCAGTATTCGGCGGCGCGATGAGCGGCACGCAATTGATCGCCATCGGCTTGGTGATAGCCGGCGGATTGATCTGGTGGCTCAGACCCGGATCCAAGACGGTCCCGGCGCGAACTCTCGGCGCAACGCGTTAGAGCACACTCCGTTTGGGGTAGGTCGAGCGATCTCGCACCGCTCCTCCATTCCGTTACCTACGTGATCTCCTAATTCCCGAATCGACCCACTAGTCTCGTGTGAGAGATATCGCATGCCACGCTGGACTATCGTCGCGCTCCTCACCGCTTGCTCATTCGGGATCGCAGCGGCCCAAGTTCAAGAAAAGGATCAGGAAAAGCCCCAGGAAAATGGGCGCACCATCGCAACTCGCGTCAACCCGACCTATCCTCCTTTGGCGCGTCGCCTGAATCTGCAAGGAGTGGTCCGGCTGCGCGTAGTCGTCACAGCTGAGGGATCCGCGCAATCAAGCGAGGTACTCGGCGGAAATCCCGTACTAGCCGCTGCCGCACAGGATGCTGTCTCCCATTGGAAATGGGTCTTGGCGCCGAAAGAGACCAAAGAGATCGTCGAACTCAAGTTCGCTCCTCATTAGTTTCAGAGTTTCAGCCCTAGCCCCTGCTCGCTTTTCCTGCGAAAATGCCTTCATGCGTTGCGTTTTGCTGGTTTTTCTGGCGGCCACAGCAGCCGCTCAATCGGGTCCACGCGTCCAGATCTCTCGTACCACGGAGAACCTTCGGGGCGTGAGCGCTGTCTCTCGCCAAGTCGCCTGGGCCAGCGGCAGTCATGGCACATATCTTCGCACCGTTGATGGCGGCCTCACCTGGACTCCCGCGCAGGTTCCCGACGCCGCAACGCTCGACTTCAGGGCGGTCGTGGCCTTCTCCGCCGAGGAAGCGTTTCTTATGTCTGCGGGACCGGGAGAATTGTCCCGCATCTATCACACCCTGGACGCCGGCCAGCACTGGCTGCTGGAATTCACCAACACCCATCCAAAGGGATTTTTCGACTCGATGGCCTTCTGGGATGCAAAGCACGGCGTCGTGCTAGGCGATCCAATTCGCGACGAATCCGGCAAACTGAAATTCGAGATCCTTCTAACCGAAGATGGCCAAAGCTGGCATGGCATCCCCTCCTCGCAGATACCTGATGCCATGGAAGGCGAAGGCGCATTCGCTGCCTCGAACTCCTGCCTTGCAGTCCTGGGCGCGGCCAACGGCAGCGACTCCAACGTCTGGTTCGCCACCGGGGGCAAAACTGCGCGCGTCTTCCACTCTGCGGACCGCGGGCAAACCTGGCAAGTGTTCTCTACGCCGATTCTCCACGGCCCGGATTCCGCCGGAATTTTCTCCATCGCCTTCCGCGACCCGATGCACGGCGTCATTGCCGGCGGCGACTACAAGCATCCCAGGGACGACGGTCCCAACCTGGCCTTTACCGACGATGGAGGCAAGACCTGGACTGTTTCCTCGTTACATCCTCTTGCCTACTTCTCCGCGGTCGCTTATGACCAGGCGGTAAACCGGATGGCGCAGCATCAAGAAAGCGAAGAAAAAGCCGCAGCAGCCAGCGGCAAAAAGAAGCACGCTCAGCCCACTGCCCCCGAGCGCATGTTTATCGTCGGACCGGATTTCGTTTTTGACTTCCGGCCACCCGGTGATCCGCGCCGCATCGGCGGCAACAAAACCGTCACCATCGCATTCAACGCCCTCAGCCCCTACCCGGAAGGCGGAGCCCTGATCGTGGGCCCCAAGGGAGCAATCGCGTTCATCCCGTAACGATTTATGTGGCGCGATTTATGTGGAGCGGGCACTCTTGCCTGCGCAGCCTCGTGGAGGCGACACTGCCGGCATCTTTCTGACTCCGCGGCCATCTAACTACCCCGGAGAATTCCAATGCCCAAATCGCGCACTACCGATCCTCACACCGCACTGCGGCAGCATCTCGTCGAACTGCTCAACGGAGGCCATGCTCACGCCTCCTTCGACGATGTAATCAAGAACCTGTCGCCCAAACTGCGCGGCATCAAACCCGCAAATTTGCCGCATTCCGCCTGGATGCTGCTGGAACACCTCCGCATCGCGCAGTGGGACATCCTCGAATTCAGCCGCAACCCAAAATACAAAGCGCTCAAATGGCCCGACGATTACTGGCCGAAAACTCCCTCCCCGCCCAGCGCTGCAGCCTGGAACCAGAGCGTCCAGCAATTTCGCCACGACCTGAAAACCATGCAGACGCTGGTCGCAAATCCGAAGACGGATTTATTCGCGCGCATCCCGTGGGGAGACGGTCAAACGATTCTGCGCGAGGCCTTGCTGGTAGCCGATCACAACGCGTACCATCTCGGCCAGTTCCTGGACCTTCGCCGATTGCTCGGCGATTGGAGATGAAGAGGACATAACCTTTTCGGGGTAGGCGAATGACCTTGATTTTTGCGCCCCTTGTCCTGCTTCGGTCAATCCAAAAAAGAGCCGACCCTTTCGGGCCGGCTCGAACGGTTACTGGAAGCATCGGTGGTGCCGATTTCTTCCTTGGCTAGACGTGGGCTTACTGCACGACGAAAACCAGATCGTCGTGATCGTCGTAGCCGCTGTTGGATTGGCAAGCCGACGGACTTGTCACCTTGCTGCCAGTCTTATAGCGGAGCTGCGCACGCACCGCATAGGTTCCGGCAGTTGGCGGAGTAAACGTGACCGAGGTGGTGTTTTCCGACGTTGTCGACTTGGCTTGGTTGTTGGCCGAAATCGTGACCCACGACGGGCTAGTCACGCTCGCCGTGTAGAAAAAGTCAAGATAGTCGGTAGTTGTGCTGTACGCCCACCACGATGCCGTAATGGTCACTGAGGTGCCGTGCGTGATATTGCCACTGGAACTGGAGACCACGATCATGTCGTCTGACTCAAAGGGGCCGTGGTAGGTTCCCGAGACTGAGCCGTCCGAGCATTTGCTGGCTTTGAGCGTGTTGGGTGCGTTGGATTCGGCCGGACCGGTGAGATTTCCAGCCGAATTCAGCAGACTCGTGGACACCGATGTACCCGACGAGCACGACGAGCCAGCCGTTAAACAGGCCGGAGCCGTGTAAGTCGAGTTGTAGACAGCGTATTGTGCTCCCCCGCCGCCGCTACTGTTCACGGTCAGAGAAATGGTTGCGCTATGAGACGTGGACCCTGACGTTCCCGTAACCGTGAGGGTTGCGGTTCCCACGGTCGCGGTCGAAGATGCGGTCAGCGTCAGAACTGAGGTCGCGCTGCCGTTGGCCGGCGGAGTTACCGGATTCACCGAGAACGCCGCCGTGACGCCGCTGGGCAGTCCGGAAACACTCAGCGTCGTCGCCGAGTCAAATCCGTTCTGGCTGGCCACCGTGATCGTGCTCGTGCCGCTCGCTCCCTGGTTGATGGTCACCGACGTCGGCGACGCGCTCACCGTAAAGGCCGGCGAAGCCGCCGCGCTCACCGTCAGCGCAATGGTGGTGGTTGCGGTCAGGCTTCCAGAGGTTCCGGTGATGGTTACCGTCGCCGTTCCGGTCGTGGCCGTGGAACTTGCCGTCAGGCTGAGCGTGCTGGTGCTGGTGGTCGGGTTCGTGCTGAACGTCGCAGTCACGCCGCTCGGTAAGCCGGACGCCGCGAGCGTTACGCTGCCCGAAAATCCGCCCACGTCGGTCACCGTGATCGTGCTGGTTCCCGCCGCTCCGCCTTGGGTAATCGATACGCTGCTCGGCGATGCCGACAGAGTGAAGCTGGGCGTCGAAGTCCCGGTCAGCAGGTTGATAATTCCAGTGGTGTTCGGGCTGCCCCATCCGGTGCAGAGATCGTAGCCGGTTGCTGCCGAGTACTTGCCGCAGCTTCCGCTAGTGTTGTCGTGGAAGTACGTGCTATAGCTGGATCCTTCGGCCGCCGGGTAAAGGATCGGATTGATGAAGCCGATTGAGTCGCCGTTGGAGGCTGCCTGTTGGTTGGCCAGAGCCAGATAGCCGGCCCACATGGGGGTCGCGAAGCTGGTTCCGCCGTAGTCGTTAGCCGTACAGGTGGTTTGGTCGGCGCAAACGTAAAAAGTGAAGTTTGCGTTGGCTGCCACGTCGGGGCCGTTCCTTAATGTCTTTGAACAACCGGAGCAGCCATCCACGGGCGTTTGCCACGAGGGAATCGCGATTGAATCCGGGGAGACGCCACCGCCGCTGTCGGCCCAAGCGGTTTCCGATTTCCACGGGCCCGCCGCGCTGGAGGTGGTCAGGTCCGTGCCGCCGACCGACACGATATTCGCATCGTCCGCCGGCCAGGCCTCATTCGACGACGACCATGCCGAACTGTCGCCCGATGCGGCAAAGAAGTTCTGACCTTGCGAGGCCATCTGCTCAAAGTAGGGGTCGAGAGTGCTGGCGTCCGCCGGCGTCCAGCCCCATGAGCAACTGATCTGCTTGGACAAGGGTGCGGCCGTATCCGAAACCATCGCGCTGATGCAGGCAGTGTCGCTGATATTTCCCGATCCGCTGGCCAGAACATCGCCGCACACGTACATGTAAAGCATGCTGGAGCCTGGAGCCATGCCCATGAACTGGGTCATGTCGAGGGTCTGTTCGGTATCGTCGCACGCGCTGCTGCCGCTATCGACGCAGCTGGTGCCGTAGCCGCCCGTAGAAATGAGGGTGGGAGTGTAGGGTTCGGTTTGCCCAACGTTTTTGTAATACGTGGACAGATCGGATAAATCAGTTCCCGCGAATTCGAACAAGGCAAGGTTCTGGCCGGAGCCGGTGAGCGCCGTTCCCTCGTAGTAGGCGGCCCGCATGTCGCTTCCTAAAAACGATGCCGAAGGGCCGGAGCCGGTGGTGGCATGAGAAATGACCTTATCGGGATCAATCCCATGGGCCTTCGCGTAATCGCTCTTCTTGACATACATCGGATGCGGCTTGGAATCATTGTCCAAACCGGTAATGTGCCAAATCTGGAAGGGAAGGTCCACGGTGGGCTCGCGGTCCACGGCAAAGAATGTGCGGTTCTCAGTAGGATCCTGATAGACGCCCAGGCTTACGTGGAATGCCTTCTCAATGTTGGCCACCGTGCCGGTGAGCCGTAGGTCTCTTTCCTGTCGAGTTCCGTTAACGATCTGAAAGCCGCTGGCTTTGGCGAAAGCAACCAGGGCGTCCCAATTTTCCTCGCTGGGGCCAAACCGCGAGGTAAACTCTTGCGGCGTTAGGAACTGGTGGTAGGAGGGGCTTGTAGGATCCTGCAGTTCCTGCAGGAAATTCTGCAGCCCTTCACGATCGCTCAATGGCAGAACCATGTCGAAGCGAAGGGTCTGGGTTGCCGGCAGATGTCCAATTAACGGCGCCTGCCCTTTCACCACCGCGTCTCGTGTATGTCGCGTTAGCAGCGGCGACTGGGCAAGACAAACGACACTCAGAACCAGAGCCAGCATCACAACTCCGGTCAGGAAACTGCTAAGCCTCTTTGTCATGAAATCTCCTTCCGGGTCGAACCCGGATCAGATTGGGGGATTGGTGAATCGTCTTCTGAATCGAGTGGCCAGGCCCGAAACATGGAAACCGCCGCATCTTAACGCAGCTTGATTGTGTTGTTCAATTTGTTTTTGTATTGTTACGAAAAACGTAATTTTGCTGGCGGACATGAAATCCTCGCGAGAGTGTGGGTTTCATAGGGTTTTGCCTTATGCTGACTTCGCCAACAGCAGTCTGGCAGCCGTTTGCCGATCACCGTCACGGTGCGGCGGATTCGCGGGCCGTTTGCGGAAGACCACTCTGACTCCCTCTCTCCACCGTTCGTCAATTCCCACAAACGTCCACTCGATCTCCGGCGACACATAGCGCAGCAGCGCATCGGTCGCCGGATGCACGTGCAATGCCGGGGCCACCAGAAAAAGCAGGGGAGCCTCCGCCGACAATTCCCATCCTCCGAAATATCCAAATTTCAGGAACTCACCGCGGCTGTGATGCCAGTGCACACGCGACCAGTAGTCGAGTCCCTGCAGCGGCAAATGAATGTCTTCGTCGGCCTTCAACTCGACCACCGCCAGCCGCCCTTCCCGCGTTGCCGTCAGCACATCAATCATGGCCCGGTCCGCAGCGGAAAACGCCGGAACTTGCGAATACACCGACCCTGTTTCCAGATGCTCGTCGATCACGCTGACATCGGCCCGCACCAGCGATTCCAACCACCTCTCCGGATGCATGCGGAACAACCGGTCCTGCCGCCGCCCATACACATGCCTGGCATCGCGCAGCGCAGTCAGCAACTGCACAAACAATCCCCAGTTGCGATCCTCCAGGACACGCTCTTCCGCGCCCACGCCAAATACAATCTCCTGCTTGCTGCGGAACGTTTCCGCCTCCGCGCCCATGCGCGCCCGGGCAAACTCCAGACCGCGCCAGCGCAACGCGATCTCGGCCGGAGATAGCACCGCAACTTCACAATTCGGCAGGATCGTCTGAATCCGTGCGATGGACTCCGCAAACCTTTCCATCACTGCCACCTCGTTCGCAGCATGCACCAGGCGCGTCTGCACGTTCCCGCGATCGTTGCAATCCATCTCGACGGCCGAGTCCTGGCGCTCGTCGAATTCGAACAATCGCCACTTTGCCGCCGCTCGATTCAGATTCGCCATGCGCTCGCGCAGCAGGGCAGAACTCCCTTGGGGCACGAATAGAATCAGGCCCTCCACCAGGAATTTCCCTGATGCCGATTCGCGGCAAACATCCAGCCACAGAATCCCGAAGGTCAGCGCCGCATCGACTGACGCCTGGGCTTCTTGTTGATTCACTCCCAGGACCGCGAATGCCGATTGTCCCTGCCGCACCAGTCCGCGCGCATAGATTGGACCGAAAGATTTTTCCAAATCCGCTCCCGACGTGAGCCGGACAACGGCAAATCCGGGGAGATGCCTTTCCATCGCCCGCCGCAATTTGTTCTCGTAGCCGGCCCGCGCCACCTTCTTCGCGGTCGGGGATCGCCGGTCCTGCTCCCGGCATATCTCCAATTTCGTTGGGTTCGCCTGCCCCAGCCGTTGCACCGAGAGCCGCAGCGTCCCGTTTTTCACCTCAGCGTCCAACACTCGCCGCACCGTATTTCGCTCTGCCGACCATAAATGCAGCAGACATTTATTGTGCTCTCCCGAGATCGAATACTTCGTTTGCGCCAGATCGAAAGCCACCGTGCCATTTTCCAGGACCACGGCTCCCGCCGCTTCGCTCAAAAAATCGTGCAATGTGCGTGTAAGTGCTTCCGGAGTCATTCTCGGAATTGTCTACATTCCGCGCCCCGATGTCTGTGACGAATGACCATCGCGAGCCGATTTAGATGTGGAAAACGTGCCAGATGAGCACAAAGGTTTAAGAACCACTGATTCGTGATCCAACGGATTGGATTGGGAATAGGTCTGGCTGAAAATCCAGAGAAAACCGCGGATTCGGGATCCGCGCGCTCATCCACCCGCAATCGCGCCGATCACCAGGAACGGTTGTTTCCCGGAAGCGACCGCCTCCGGCAAAGGCGCGTCAGGCGATTCGTGGGTCCAGTCTTCCTCGCAGGCAAAGAAGCGCAGGAACGGCCGGCGCTGCAGCGTTACGTGATCCCGAATCGCCCCGCGCAGCATGGGATAGTGCGCTTCCAGCGCATCGAGCACCGACCGTTGTGTAACCGGCCCTTCCAAGTGCAGATGCACTTCATGGCCGACGTGGGCCAGCGTTCGGAGATGTTGGGGAAGCTCGACGCGGATCATGGCTGCCTCGACGTTGGCGAGGCTAGTTTGAAATCCCAGATAACATTGGCTGATTGCAGTTCTTCTAGTAGCGAGGAACTTATCCCCGGTCCGGTGGCGACACACTGCGGATGAAAGTTGTCGTACGCGCCGAGCTCTAGTATCCCGTTTCTTTCAATCTGCACATGCACGATCGCGTTGAATCCTAGGGCCACTAATCCTTTGAATACGCGATCTATCGTATCTCCCTCCAACCGGAGGACGGCGAAATCGAATTGCGGAGAAACCGTGCTTCTTTTAAGGATGCCTGTTTCTTGACGAGCCACCACATCTCTGCCGTCGAATTGGTATTGCGAAAGATGTCCCTCGATCGACATTAAGCTATCCCCGATCAGCTCGAATGCGATTCGACGGAGAAAATCTACTTTCTTCCTGACGCTGATCTGATGCGCGATTTGCTGAGGCACGGAGGACACTTTATCAACACAGCGTGTATTGCGTCACTCTAGCGTCTGCACTTCCACCGACAGCACCGCCGGCAAGTCCCTCACAATCGCCGACCACGTGTCTCCGCCATCCGGCGACACGTAGACCTGGCCTCCGCTGGTGCCAAAATAGATTCCGCACTGGTCGAGCGAGTCTACGGCCATGGCATCACGAAGCACGTTCACATAGCAATTCGCTTGCGGCAAGCCGTTGGTTAAAGCTTCCCACTCGTTCCCGCCGGTCTTGCTGCGAAAGACGCGCAACTTGCCTTCATGAACATAGTGTTCGCCGTCACTCTTAATCGGGATCACGTAAATCGTCTCCGGCTCGTGCGTGTGCACATCAATCACGAAGCCGAAATCGGTGGGCAGATTGCCGCTGATCTTGGTCCATTGTTCGCCGGCATTATCAGAGCGCATCACGTCCCAATGTTTCTGCATGAAAAGCACGCCCGGGCGTGATGGGTTCATCGCGATGTGGTGAACGCAGTGCCCGACTTCGGCCGTCGGATTGGGAATGTACTTCGAGTAGAGTCCTTTATTAATCGGCTTCCAGGTCTGACCGCCATCGTCAGAGCGAAACGCACCCGCTGCGGAGATCGCAATATAAATTCGATTCGGATCGGTGGGATCGAGAATGATCGTATGCAGGCACATGCCTCCGGCGCCAGGCTGCCAATTCGGCCCCGTACCGTGGCCGCGCAGGCCGGAGAGTTCTTTCCAGTTCTTGCCCCCGTCGGTCGATTTGAATAATGCTGCATCCTCGACTCCCGCGTAAACCGTCTCCGGATCGGCGAGTGACGGCTCAAGATGCCACACACGCTTGAATTCCCACGGATGCTGTGTTCCATCGTAAAACTGGTGCGTGGTGAGCGGCATTCCGGTCTCAGCAGAAACATCGTAGGCGAATTTGTTGCTTTCGCCCTTCGGCATGCCGCCGGGCGCAACGGTTTCTCCCGGAGGCGTTCCCGGCTGGTGCCAAGTCTTGCCGCCATCATCGGAGCGCTGAATGATCTGCCCGAACCATCCACTGGTCTGCGAAGCATAAATGCGGTTCGGATCGGCGGGCGATCCCTTCAGGTGATACAGTTCCCATCCGGCAAAATGCGGCCCGCTGACGTCCCATTTGTCGCGCTTGGCGTCGGCCGTTAGAATGAATGCGCCTTTGCGCGTGCCCACCAGAACCCGAACCCTGCTCATAAACTGATCTCTCCCCGGCAATGAGTTTCGGAAATCGATTTTATACGAATTCAGAGCTCCAAACTCGTTTCATTCCCCGTCGGACAACAACCACACTGCTTCACTCTTCGGCCCGCAGTGATGTTTTTTGAATCATCGCCCGAAAGTTCGTCTCCTTCCCGCACGCGGCACAAGCTGCCGACAATATCCGGTGGCTCCTCCCCGTGAAATTCCGGCCCGTTCGCACTATACTCACCACGACGATCCCGCATGCGGAGAAACATTATGTCTAGCCATCCGACCAGACGAACATTCCTGAAAGCTTCTGTCGCAGGACTAGCGGCAACCTCAGCCAGCAGGCTGGCCAGCGCGTTCCCGCTCCCGCACCCTCCCGCAGGAGAAATCTCCGTTCGCGTAACGGCCGGCAGCCTTCGCTACGCGGCCACGCCTTCCATCGAATGGCGCACGTCCAACCAACCCGCCGAGAACACGATCGAACTGAATCCAGAGATGAAGTTTCAGCAGATTCTCGGATTCGGCGCTGCCTTCACCGACGCTGCCTGTTACACCTTCAATCGCCTGCCCGCTGCGGCGCGCGAGGAACTGTTTCACGAGCTGTTTCATCCCAACGAACTGGGGCTCAGCGTCTGCCGCACTTGCATCGGATCAAGCGACTATTCCACCGAAGTCTTCGGCTACGACGAGGGCGAGCCCGACCCGGAGATGAAGCGCTTCTCCATCGCCCATGACAAGCCTTATGTGCTGCCCATGCTGCGCGAGGCGCGAAAAGCGAATCCAGATCTATTCCTCTTCGCGTCACCGTGGAGCCCTCCCGGATGGATGAAAGCCGGAGGCTCAATGCTGGGTGGATCGATACGGTCGCGCTACTTCGAACCGTACGCCGGATATTTTGTGAAGTTCCTTCAGGCCTACGCTGCGGAAGGAGTTCCGATTCAAGCCGTCACCGTACAGAACGAAGTCGACACCGATCAGGATGGCCGTATGCCCGCCTGCACCTGGGCGCAAGAGTATGAAATGAAGTTCGTCAAGAGTTATCTCGGCCCCGCGCTGGAGAAGAATCAACTCTCCACCAGGATCTGGATTCTCGACCATAACTACAACCTGTGGGGACGTGCCGTCGCCGAACTCGATGATCCCGATGTCCGAAAATTCTGCAACGCAGCAGCTTTTCATGGATACGTGGGCACGCCTGACCAGATGACGAAGTTCCACCAGGCCCATCCGGACGCACAGATTTACTGGACCGAAGGCGGACCCGACTACACATCCCCGGATTACCTGATCGATTGGGCAAAGTGGGGAAAAACATTTTCCGAGGTGCTGCGCAACTGGGGCCAGTCCATCACGGGATGGAATCTCGCCCTTGACGAAAAAGGGCGCCCTAACATCGGTCCGTTTTCCTGTGGAGGCGTAGTCACGATTCACTCGCAGTCACAGGAGATCACGCGAAGCGGCCAATACTGGGCCTACGCTCACTTTTCGCGGAATGTACGAAGCGGCGCGAAACGAGTCGAGTCCAATTGCAAGCTGCCGGGAATCGATCAGGTCGCGTTCCAGAATCCCGACGGAAAGATGGTCTTGGTGGTCGCCAACTCGGGCACGGAAAAGACTGTCAAGCTAAAGCAATCCGACAAGACTGCGGAAGTGAAACTGCCAGCGGATTCACTGACAACGCTAGCCTGGGACTAACGTAGAACTGGGAGATTTTGCTCGGGACTCAGGACTAGGGACTAAAAAGTAAGAGAGTTCCGAGGTGGTGTAGGGTCCATTCCTCTCGGCCAGTAGCTCGCTGATTGACCCTCGCTCGACCTGCTCTCAGCTCTGTCCTTGCGGGACTGCGCTGCGCGATCTTCGCTTGGGCTCCGGGCTCACCGCCAACCGGACAAACCTACCCTACGCCTCGGAACTCTATCCTGCCTTCAACTCGTCCTCTTCGTTCTCCTCGACCAGCGCTTTGCTATAGACCCTCGCTCACCCTCCATCCAACCTTTCGATCGGACAGTGACTCCGCTTGAGCCCCGGACGCCGCACCAACCGGAAAAACCTAAGAAGCTGTCAAAGAACGATTATGTTTTTACTCCTTCTATTCCTGCAGTCAACAAAAAATACGCATTTGTAAGTACACGCATTTTCAGTCGAGTGCAGCCCGTCCACAGGCCGGTGACCGAAACCAGTGCACCCCACGCATCAGATTTTTCAGACTCGTTGCACTATGCAGGATTTTGGAAGGATTTATTGGCGGGAAGGATAAGAACAGTCACGTCAGTCATATTTCGGTTCTGTGAATTTCTCGCTAAGCGATTGTTAAATAAGGACTGAGGAGCGATTGCCAAACAGGCGACTGTCAGATAATGGTTCTCTGAATCAGACAATCTCGATCTCGATCTGCTCATCCACCAGCCGCTTGTCGTCTTCCGCGTTTCCCTGCAACTCAAACGAATTCGTCACGGCTGCCTTGCCCTTCTCCACACTCGTGATCACATAAGAGCAGCCGATCCAATGCGCCTCGGCAAGATCGGTGGAGGACCACTGCGCGGGATGGTCGGGATGCGAGTGATAGAACCCGACAATATCCTCGCCGCGCTCGCGCCCCTCGCGCTGAATGCGAATGAGTTCCCTGGGGTCAATGTTATAGCGATTGTGGGGCGAATCCGCGCGCGTGTTCCCAGCACGGGCAATCGAAGTGACGACGCGCCCGGCATCATCCCCAAACTGCCCCAGCAAGACGCCGCAACACTCGTGCGGATAGGTTTCTTCGCCATGGCGCCGCAGAGCTTCGTAGTCAGTTCGAGAGATCTTCAGCATCAGTCGGAGGTCAGAATTGAGAAATCAGAAGTCAGAATGTAGAAGTCAGAATGCAGAAGTAAAAAAAGCAAAATCCGCATCCACTCTGCCTTCGCTTTTGCCTTTTACTTCTGCCTTCTGCATTCTCACTTCTGCATTCGTACGTCTACTCGTTCCAGAACCGTTCACTCAGATACTTCTCGCCCGAATCGCTCAGAATCGTGACGATGACCGCCTCCCGCCCCTGCTCCGTCAGTTCGCGGGCGATCGTCAAACATCCCACCACAGCAGCCGCCGCCGAAATTCCCACCAGCAGGCCCGCACTGCGCGCCAGTTGGCGAGCCATGGAGTGCGCGTCTTCGGTTGAGATTTCCAGATTCCGGTCGGCCAAAGCCGGATCATAAATTTTCGGCACCAGCGCGCTGGCCATGTGCTTGGCGCCTTCAATGCCATGAAACGACGAGTCCGGCTGCAGCGAAATGCACTGCACGCCAGGGTTGAGTTCTTTCAGCCGCCGCGTGGTCCCGACAAACGTCCCGCTGGTGCCGAGCATCGACACGAAGTGCGTAATCCGCCCTTCGGTCTGCCGCCAGATTTCATTCGCCGTGGTGTGATAGTGAGCCTGCCAGTTGGCATCGTTGGAATACTGGTCGGCGTAAAAATATCGATCGGGATGCTCGGCCACCAACTCGCGCGCCCGGCGAATGGCCCCATCCGATCCATCCGCAGGGTCGGTATAAACGATGTTTGCGCCGTAGCTGTGCAGAATTTGTTTGCGCTCGGGAGAAACATTTTCCGGCATGCACAACGTCACCGGAAATCCGTCCGCCGCGCCCAGCATCGCGTAGGCGATTCCGGTATTGCCGCTGGTCGCATCCAACAGCATTTTGCCGGGCTGTAGCTGTCCGCTGCGGCGGCCCGTGGCCACAATATTCGCCGCAGCGCGGTCCTTCACCGAACCGCCGGGGTTGTACCATTCCGCTTTGCCTAAGATCGTTACGCCGGGAAACTCCCGCGTGAACATATCCAATCGCAGCAGCGGCGTGTCGCCAATTCGATCGAGTAAACTTTGCCCAATCAAACCTTGCCCCTGCACATTCCGCCCCTCGGTTTGCCGCGCGCTCACTTGAACTCGCCCTGCTTCTGTATGCTGCTCCGCCGTCTTGACCCCGCCATGTGCCATACTGGAACCGTCTCGTTGTGACCTACGTAATGTGCTATGCGACCGAAAACAAGGTAGTAGTATTTTGGTTAGATTACAGGATTCGCCTGGCGATGCAATACCGGATTCGGTCTTCATACAATCTGCATCCAACAGTGAAGGGCCAGGGTATCGAAAGGCATAATAATGACAAAGACTCTCGAAGCACGCACCTACGAAGAAGCTCTGGCATGGCTGCGCGATCACGGGTTCGATTTAACGGATGCGCCCGGCACCACGGTACGCGTCTTCCTGCGCAAATATAACGTGTCGGCTGCCATCGAAAAGCTGCCGGACGATGCTGTGAAAATTTTTGCCTATCCCGGCTATTTGATCGGAAGCGAGATTTCGAAACTGGTCAACCGTGGGTATCAGCAGTTTCTGAAGACATCCAAAACCGAAGTTCCTGCCAGTGCCGACCACCTGAGAGCTTTGCAGTCGTTTTCCGAAGAACTCAAGCAAGCCCTCGGACTTCCCAGCCTCTACAACGAATCGCTGGGCACCGTCAGCGAGTCGTATCACTACGATCGCATCGAAGATCGCGATAAGCCGGTCGCCGGCCGGCCCAAACGTCCGTGGGAAGTCGCCGGCAAACCTGCGGCAGCCGCAGCCAAGAAGGGCCGCGCGTAAAACAATTTCTGGTAGTGGCTCAATTCTGAGTTTGCGTCATCCCGAGCGGAGCCGCTTTTCAGGCGGAGCGAGGGATCTCCCCTACCCGACTGTCGTGGCTGGGAGATCCCTCCGCCCGCTGGATAAAACGCGGGCCTTCGGGATGACCCTCGAAACGCGGGATTCAAACCGACTGCCAGATCGCAGAGCATCCGCCCAGCAAAATGTCGCTGCGGTAAGATGACAGTGGCCTGTCCGCTTCAGCCCGCGACATGAGACTTCGCAACCTGCCACTGGCATCGCTCGCTCTTTATCTTGTTTTCGCGCCGGTCCCTGTGCCGTCGCAGGTTCGCGCAACTGACGCGCAGAAAGCAGCAACGCCTTCTGCCCCCGACAGTCCCATTCGCTTCGCTTTTCAGCCCATCGACTTCAAACTCGACAGCAACGAGTCTCCTCAGTATCACGCGCCTGAAACCATGGCCGGAGGCGTCGCCATTTTCGACTACAACAATGACGGCAAGCTCGACATCTTCTTCACCAACGGCGCCAACCTGCAGACTCTGCACAAAGACTCTCCCAAGTACTCGAACCGCCTCTTTGAAAACGACGGGCACGGCCACTTCACCGACGTAACCGAAAAGTCTGGACTCGCCGGCACCGGCTTCGACAACGGCGTCGCCGTCGGCGACTACGATAACGACGGCAACGAAGATCTTTTCGTGACCGGCGTCTATCACAATACGCTCTACCACAACAACGGCAACGGAACCTTCACCGACGTCACCACCAAAGCCGGACTCAACAAGCTCGACGCCGAATTCGGCCCGCTGTGGTCGGTCGCGGCCGCATGGGTAGACGTCAATAACGACGGCCTGCTCGACCTCATCGTCATCAATTACCTGAAGTGGGATTACAATCACGAGCCGGTCTGCCAGGCCTTCGGACACAACGACTACTGCCATCCCAAAATGTACAAGCCCACCCCAAACCAACTTTTCCTGAACAACGGAGATGGCACGTTTCGCGATGCCTCGGTGGAAGCGGGCTTTCGCGCGCATCCCGGCAAAGGCATGGGAGTCGCCGCCGCCGATTCCGAGCTGACCGGCCGGATGGATCTGATCATCCCCAACGACAAGCTGATGAATTCCTTCTACCGCAACAAAGGCGGCGGCAAGTTCGAGGAAGCCGGCTTCGAAGAAAACGTCGCGCTGCGCGAGGACGGAACCTACATCTCCGGCATGGGCGTCGATTTCCGCGATCTCGATAACGACGGCTATCCTGACATCGTCATCGTCGCCCTCGACGGCGAAACTTTTCCCATTTACAAAAACACGGGCAAAGGAAGTTTCACCGAAGTCACGCGCGAAAGCGGCATGACCAAACTCACCCTGCCCATGGCCGGTTACTCTCCGAATATTGCCGACTTCGATAACGACGGATGGAAAGATATTTTCGTCTCCCGCGGCCACGTGCAGTCACTCGCGTCGTCTCCCAGTCTCGCCGTCGAAGAGCCGAACACGGTTTTCCGCAATCTGGAGGGAATGAAATCCGGGGAAATGAAAGCCGGCATGACGTTCGCCGCGCTCACCGCCGAAGCTGGGTTCACCGCGCAGCCGCCGGCGCGACATCGAGGATCGGCCGTCGGCGACCTGAATGGCGACGGCAAAGTCGACATCGTAGTCAGCGCCCTAAGCGCCCCAGCGGAAATCTGGATCAACCAGAGTCCCGGCAACAATCACTGGATCGAATTCAAGCTGCAGGGGACGAAGAGCAACCGCGACGGCATCGGAGCACGCATTAAAGTAGTCACAAAATCAGGAGCGCAATACAACCACATGACCACAAGTAGTGGCTACGCTTCATCCAGCGCGGGCCCAGTGCACTTCGGCCTGGGCGCGAATGCATTCGCCGACCTGGTCGAGATTCACTGGCCTTCGGGCATCGTGCAGCGCTTGCGGGACGTAGCTGCCGACCGCGTGGTGAGTGTGAAAGAAGAAGCGAAACCTTGATCGAGGGTGTTCCTCTGTGAACCTCTGTGCCCTCTGTGGTGAGCGTCCTTCGCTACAGCGGAACGCGCGATGACTAGTTCGGCAGCGAACTCTTCACCCGGTCCAGCCCATCGGGAATACCAGAGAGCCCGTAAATCCAGTTGCAAATCACATCCCGCCACACCACCGCCTGATCCGCCTGATATTCGAACCGCCCCAGAATATCTCGATAGCGCTCATCATCGACATGCCCTTCCAGCTTTTTCCATTCTTCGATAAATCCGCGCGCCTGCTCCGCGCCGTCGTAATGCGAATCGTAAAAATGCTGCACCACGGTCTTTCCCGAATGCTGCACATATGTATAAGGCACGTGATGGAAAAACAGCAGCAGTTCATCGGGACAATCGGCGAGCGATTCGTACAACTTCTGCACGCCCGCAGGATACTGCCCAATAAATCCCGTCCCGGTCTTCACCGTCCGATCCATCCCGATGCCGTTATGATCGGCGCGATGCCATTGTCCCCAACCGTTTTCTTCCGAAGACATCGGCCCGGGATCGTAATGATTACCAGTGATGTTCGTAAGAGTCCCCACTCCCAGCGGCCCCGTATAACTCTCGTACACATGCCACGACCTCAACTGCAAATCGCCGACGATCTTGAGCACAACAGGATCGTTGCCGAAAGTAAGCCGTGTCCATTCCTCGACAATCGCCTCTGCGCTCAGGTTCGGATTCCACCCCAGCCGCCCGAATCCATACAGATTCGCCATGGCCAGCGGACTTCCCATCCAGTTCGCATCCATCCCAACATTCGCAACGCCAACGAATCCGCCGACCGGACGGTGAAACACGCGTCCCGCAACAATTTCCTTCACTGGCGTCGCCCCGTCATCCACGCGCATATCGAAGTCGAGTGCCTGTTTCCACATGGGAACCAAAAAACAAAGATGCCGCTGCTGCCCGGTGTATTCCTGCGTCACCTGCAACTCAATCGCCTCATTCGTATGCCGTAGTCCCGCGAACAACGGAGAAACCGGCTCCCGCACCTGAAAATCAATCGGCCCGTTCTTGATCTGCACGATCGCATTGTCGTCGAACGTGCCATCGAGCGGATGGAAATTGTCGTAAGCCGCCTTCGCGCGGTCGTTTTTCAAATCGCGCCAATCGAGATGATGGTTGTAGACGAAGGCCCGGTAGAACACGATTCCGCCGTGCGGCTTTAATGCGCGCGCCAGCACATTCGCGGCGTCAGCATGCGTTCGTCCATAAGTTGAAGGACCCACTCGCCCTTCGGAATCCGCTTTGACCACAAATCCACCGAAGTCTGGAATCTGGCGGTAAATCTCGTCCGCTTTTTTCTTCCACCACTCGGCAACCTTCGGATCCAGCGGATCGAACGTGTCCAACCCGCCAATCACCTTCGGGGTGCTGAAATCCACCGCAAGCGAAAGCTGCACGCCCCATGGACGAAATGCGTCGGCAATGCGTTTGACCTGAGCGAGGAACGAATCCTGCAGAACGCCCGCCGCGGCATTGACGTTGTTGATGGCGCATCCGTTAATGCCGACCGAAGCCAGCAAGCGCGCGTATTCCCTGGCCCGCGTCAACTCATCGCGCACTTTCCCATCCTTAAAGAAAATCGACGGGCCGCCATACCCGCGTTCAATGCGGCCGTCCAGGTTGTCCCACTGATTCACCCAGCGGATCGGCGCATAAGGATTCTGCACTTCGTTCAGCGATCCGACGTCCTCGCCGCGCGCAATCTTGCTCAGGAAGGCAAACGCGCCGTAAAGCACGCCGCGATCGTTCACCGCCGTAATTACGATGCAAGGATGCCCGCGAATTTTTGCGCTGGCCAGCCAATAGCCATCGGGCTTCAAATCTGCCGGTGGACGCAGTGAAGAGGAAAGCGAATGCAGGTCGTCGAGCGTTCCAAGAACAATTGCGCCGCCGTCAGGAATCGTGCTGCTCGTGTGCAGCGTGCGGCCGAGCATCTGAGAGACGCCGCGGGTCAATTCCTGCCGCGCCGTCAGCATCAGCGAATCGCCCCGCGCAACGGTCGCCAACGGAAGCCGGTCGTATTTCTTTGCGCTGGCAGCGTCGAGCGGAGCATACCGCAGCCAGGCTTCCGCGCCCGTTTCTGCAGACTTCGTTTCTGCAGACCCAGTTTCTGCCGGCAACGCTTGCGGCAGAAAAGCCACGCACACCAGCAGCGTGCAAACGGCAATCGATTTTTCACGGCGACAGAAAATCCTCACAGCGGTATATTCCCATGCTTCTTCGGCGGATTCTTGTCCCGCTTCGTCTCCAGCATGGCCAGTGCCTGAATCAATTTCTTTCTCGTATCCCGCGGCCGTATCACCGCATCCACAAATCCGCGATCCGCCACCACATACGGATTCGCAAAGCGATCCCGGAACTCTTGAATCTTTTCCTGCCGCATCTGCTCCCGGTTCGCCGCCGCATCCAGTTCGCGTTTATAAACGATATCGACCGCGCCCTCCGGCCCCATCACCGCAATCTCCGCCGTCGGCCACGCATAATTTACATCGGTGCGGATATGCTTCGACGCCATCACGCAATAGGCCCCGCCATATGCCTTGCGCGTAATCACGGTAACTTTCGGCACCGTCGCTTCGGCAAACGCATACAGCAACTTCGCCCCGTGCTTGATGATCCCGCCATATTCCTGCGCGGTCCCGGGCAAAAATCCGGGCACGTCTTCAAACGTCACCAGCGGAATGTTGAAGCAGTCGCAGAAGCGCACAAAGCGCGCGCCTTTCACCGACGCATTAATATCGAGCGTCCCCGCCAGCACCTGCGGCTGATTGGCCACAATCCCCACGCTGCGCCCATCCAGCCGCGCGAAGCCCACCACCATGTTCTTCGCGTAATGCTCCTGCACTTCGAAAAAATAGCCGTCATCGATCACCGCGTGAATCACATCCTTGATGTCATACGGCTGATTCGACTGCGCCGGAACCATGGTGTCGAGCGCCGCATCCGCGCGGTCCGCCGGATCGGTACATACTTTCCTCGGCGCCTCCTCCAAATTATTCGACGGCACAAAACTCAGCAGCTCGCGCACCATCGACAAACATTCCGCATCGTCATGCGCCAGAAAATGCGCCACGCCCGAAGTTTCGTTGTGCGTCATCGCGCCGCCCAACTGCTCCTTCGTCACTTCCTCGTGCGTCACCGTCTTGATCACATCCGGCCCGGTGATAAACATGTAGGACGTTTTATCGACCATCATTACGAAATCGGTAATAGCCGGAGAGTACACAGCGCCTCCCGCGCACGGACCCATAATCGCTGAAATCTGCGGCACCACGCCGCTGTACAGCGTGTTGCGCAGAAAAATGTCGGCATAGCCCGCCAGCGACATCACCCCTTCCTGAATCCGCGCCCCACCCGAATCATTCAACCCAATCACCGGAGCGCCCATCTTCGCCGCCAGATCCAGAATCTTGACGATCTTTCCCGCGTTCGACTCCGAAAGCGATCCGCCAAACACGGTAAAATCCTGCGCGAATACATACACCAGCCGCCCCTCGATGCGCCCATAGCCGGTGACGAATCCGTCGCCGTAAATCTTCTGCTCGGCCATGCCGAAATCGTTGCAGCGATGCGTGACCAGCTTATCGGTCTCTTCGAACGTGCCCTCATCGAGCAGAAACTCGATGCGCTCCCGCGCCGACATCTTCCCTTCCTTATGCTGCCGCTCGCGCCGCTTCGCCCCGCCGCCACCTTCGGCCAACTGGTTCCGCTGGTTCAGTTCCGCGACTTTCTGTTCAAGGTTCATGGGAGGGATTATAGTCGGCGATGCAGCGAGCATGTGCTCTCGATCATGGCGAAATGCGTCAAGTCACTGCCAGGCTTCAGCGGATACTCCATTTCGCGCTCAAGGGATGAGATGAAGCGTCTGTTGTCCCTGGATAACGGCATCTGTTACCAGGCGTCGATCCAACGTGGCCAGTTGTCCCTTGTGTGTGCGAGCGAGCGCTAAAAGGTAGCTATCGGTAAGGTGGGCGGAATCGAGAAGACGCTCCGTATTCACACATTTTCGGTCAAACATGGATACGTCGTCCGGCCAAAAATCATGCCCCGGCAACTCCAGCAGGGCGGCCAGCAAACCGGCAACCGCAGCCGGCGAGCCGGGAGAGTTCGGATACTTGGGATGACCGGCAATGCGCAGCACTCCGTTTTCCGTAATCGGACAGGTAGCCCAAGCCTTCTTTCCTTTCGCGGCAAACCACGCGTGAGCTTTGTCGTGTTGGACGTGAGCAGGATCGATCAGGGCGATCAAGACGTTGATGTCGAGCAAGAACCTCAAGAGATTTCCTCGCGAAGCCGATGCACCAATTCTGAAGTCACGCGCGGCGCGCCTTTCCTCACCTTAAGCAGGGGCACGCCATTGCGAGTCTTGCCCCGGGATTCGGCGGGCGCGAGCGCGTGCCGGGCCAGCGAAGAAATGACCTGACCCACAGACTTATTCTCCATGGCCGCCAACTCCTTAGCGGCGCTCAACACGTCATCGTCGATAGCAAGGGTAGTGCGCATGGGTGATCCTTTAACAGTGTGCATCAAACATCATACATCAGATGCAAAGGCACTGAACGCCCGGGCACCTAGGCTAGGTGCTGGCTGCCCCACCCTTCGTGGTTTTGTAAAGTCCCGGGACTGAAAAGGTTTTCAAAGGATGGGCGCCGCGGTCGCATCAGTTATGAGACCATGCTCCGCACGGGCGCCCACTCGAACGCTACGCCGCTCACTGCAGCTTGCGGCTCTGGACTGCTCCGTTGGCTCCCTTGACTTCAATCGTGCCAGGATTTACGCCCTTCAGATCCGTCCAGGTTGGCTTCAAGGTGATTGTGTCGCCGTGCTGCACGGCGACCGGCGCAAGCGTCACTTCGGAGCTCGCGTTCTGCAGCGTGTAGCCGAGTTTGATCGTAACTTGTGCGGGGTCGCCCGTGTGCTGATAGGTGAACGTCTCCTTGGCGGAGTCGAATCCCATGTCCAGACGCATGTTCTGCTTGCCCGTGCCGGTGACATGAGCAGTGCGCACAGATTTATCGGCGTGGCGGACGAGCAACTGCAAGTCGAACGGCTTGCTCGCGGCGGTAGTCGTGAAAGCGAAATGGCTGTTGGTGGCGCTATAGCTGAGGGTCTCCTTGTCGCCGGCATTCGATGGCACGTCGTGCAGTTGCACGCCGAAGTCCCTGCCGACGAGGTCAAACTGGTATTTGCCGGCCGCGTGATTCTCTATGGTGTGTGTATAGGTTCCGCCTCGCGCCAGCGCCAGTAACATGGTACCGGGCACAGCTCTGCCACCGAAGATTGGCAGCACCGCGCTGTTGGCGATCCGCGTCGCGGGGTTGGTGTTCCAAGTCCCGTTCGCGTTCAAAAGCTGATGCCCGGAAGCATCTGCGATCTGCGTGGTCTTAACTCCCGCGCCCTGCATGGCGCCGAACACGATGTCGATCAACCCGGTGAGGCTGGTCGGCGCAGCGGGCGAGTTAAATATTGAATATGGAAATACCTCAATCCCGGTGAGCCCGCCACTGTATTCGCTGCCGTTCCCGAGTTGATAGGTGTTGTTGGCGCTGTTCACGGTAATTCGGCTCTGCGCCACAGCGGTAGCGTGATCTTCGCCGGGTGAATAAGGCACGTCCGAATTGTAGTTCTCGATGGTGAAATCACCGTTGGGTTGCGGCTCAACTGCATAAGGCACAATGCAGTGCCCATTCCCGCCGCTTTGCATGCACAGAACTGCCCCCTGTTCGTTAAGCGCGTTAGTGACCTCCTGCATTAAATTCTGGTGCGTATGTTCGCCGAGCCCCTGAGTGATATACACATTGATCGCATTCGCGCTGGTCTGCAATATGTGTTCTTCGTGGATGAAGTGCGATAGGTTCGGCGAGACGTTCTGGCCCTTCGTGAAACCAACTCCCTCGAGATCCCAGATGTCCTCGGGGCCTGCCACGCGCGGAAAATTACTGAGTGACTCCTGTCCGTTGAGGAAGCGCAATGACGACAAGCTGAAACCAAAGCACTGCCCGCTCTGCAGAGTGGCATTCAAAACCAAGACGTACACCAGCGATAGCGGATCTGGGATGCCGCTGCACCACCCAAACGGACTAACCTGCACCTGGCAGCCGTACAGATCGTTCAATTCACCCCAGTTGTATCCGCCCACCATGGTTTGAAATGCGGTATTGTTATTGAACGAGTAGCCATTGGTGCTGCGGTAAGTCGACGGATCATCCGCCAGGCAATGGAGTTGCGCCGGAGGATTGTTCCAGGCATCGCCCGGCACCCCGACGACTTGCTCCGGACCCGTCCCGCAGCGATAAGTAATCTCCATTCCTTGCGTGCAAAATGTCCTTGTCGCTGCCTTCACGCCTTCCCGCTGGTAGTCGTCCTGGGTCGGGGCTTTGTAGCTGCACGACGCTCTGTTGTTACAAGCCTCCGCCACAAAAGCAGTGAGGTTTCCGGTGAGTTGGATGTCGAGGCAGCCAATGCGCGCTTTGGTGACCGTAATGGTGTGCGCTTGCGAAGGTTGCGGCGGCGCTGCCGCGGCGCATTCCATCTGCGCCGCAGGGTTGTTCCACGCATCGCCCGGCACCGAAACCACCTGGTTCGGCCCGCTGCCGCACCGATATATAATCTCCATTCCCTGCGTACAAAATGATCGTGTGGCCGCCTTAACACCCTCCCGCTGATACTCATCCTGCGTGGGCGCTTTGAAACTGCACGACGATTTCCCATTGCACGCTTTCCCGACAATCGTTGTTAAGTTGCCGCTCTTCTGTATGTCCAGACATCCAATACGCGCCTCGGTCACTTCAATGTTCTGCGCCTGGCAAATCTGTCCCACACCCACGTACACGAACGCGGCGGCAAAAAACCAGTTCACCTTGCTAGACACGACACGAATTTTCATTAGATTCCTCCCGGCAAGAATCCACAGGGAAATAACATGCCCTCCCGAAGGCATTTGCTATGAACTCCCGCCTCTATCTTCAGGACTACACCGTTAATCTTGAACTTGGTGGTAGCGTGTGGTTGCCATTTATAGCAGATAATTGGAGCACGTCAAGTGGCATTCTTGGCAGTTAGTGTTTCGGTATTTCAGTTAGGATGAACTTAGACCGCGGCGGCAGATCGAGGTCGTTTTTCACTTTCCGGTACACTTCCTCTAATGTCCTCCTTCCCCGACCAACTCGGCCTCCGCTTCGCCGCTCCCGAGCGCCGTGTGTGGAAAGTTCGCGACCTGGTCGCCGCCGTCCGCTCCCACATTGAGCGCGAATATTCCGACGCTTGGGTCGAAGGCGAAATCTCCAACTTCCGCGCTCCCGACTCCGGCCATCTCTACTTCACGCTCAAAGAGGGAAACGCACAGATCAAAGTCGTAATGTTTCGTTCTGCCGCCCGCCTGCTGCGCTTTCGTCCCGCCGACGGCCTGCAAGTCGTCGTCCGCGGACGCATCACCATCTACGAAGATCGCGGCGAACTGCAAATCTCCGCCGAATACATCGAGCCCAAAGGCGCCGGCTCATTACAGCTCGCCTTCGAGCAACTCAAGGCCAAGCTCGAAGCCGAAGGCCTGTTCGCCGCCGAACGCAAGAAGCCGATCCCCAGCCTGCCGTCGCGCATCGGCATCGTCACTTCGCCGCAAGCCGCGGCTCTGCGCGACATTCTCAACATTTTGCAGCGCCGCCATCACTCCGCCAACGTCGTCATCTTCCCGGCGCAGGTGCAGGGCGAAACCGCAGCCCGCGAAGTCGCTGTCGGCGTTCGCCACTTCAATCAGCACAACAACGCCGATGTCATCGTCATCGCCCGCGGCGGCGGCTCCGCCGAAGACCTCGCGGCCTTCAACGATGAAGCTCTCGCCCGCACCATCGCCGCATCGAAAATCCCCGTAATTTCTGCCGTCGGCCACGAAACCGACTTCACCATCACCGACTTCGTCTCCGACCTCCGCGCTCCCACGCCTTCCGCTGCCGCCGAACTCGTCATCCGCTCGCGCCAGGAAATCGAAGACCACGCCGCCACGCTCCACGAGCGCCTCAGCCGCGCCATGCGTTATCGCCTTCTGATGGGCCGCCAGGCTCTGACCGAACTCTCGCAGCACGGCGCTTTCGGCCGCATGATGGCGCTGATCCGCCGGCGTCAGCAAAAGCTCGACGACCTTGCCCACCGCATGGAAGTTGCCCAGCGCAACCGGATCGAACGTTCCCGCCGCCGCTTTGAAACCATCTCAGCCGCGGTCCGCCACTATGACGTTCGCCGCGTTCTCGCCGCCGTGCGCAAAGAACTCGAAAGTCAAGCCGCAGCCCTGGCCGCGGTCATGCGCAACGTGCTTCTGCAGCATCGCGTCCGCAGCGAACGCCTGCAGACCGCCCTGGGATCGCTTTCCCCGCTGGCCATCCTCGATCGCGGATACGCTCTGGTTTTCGACGGCGAAGGCAAGCTGCTCAAGGACGCCAGTACCGTGAAAGTCGGCGACCCGATTTCCGCCCGCCTCGCCCACGGCCAAATTCAGGCATCCGTCACTAAGAAACAGCAATAAGGTCATTCCCGAAGGTGCCTGCATTACAATCAGATTTCCGGATACGATCTTCTCGGATACGATCGAATCGAGGGAGACGGGCTCGTTTGATTCCAGTCGTCACATCCTGGACGCAGGCCGTGTGGATCGCGGTCGATATTCTGCTTGTCTCTCTGCTCATCTATCAGGTCCTGGTCATGATCCGCGGCACGCGCGCCGTGCCCATGCTGGTTGGACTGATCGTCGTTTCCATCGCGTTCTACTACGCCCGCATCGGCTCGCTCACCACCCTGAACTGGGTGGTCAATCACATCCTGCCCTATATCGTCTTTGCCTTGATCGTGGTTTTCCAGTCGGAGATTCGCCACGTTCTCGCCGACATCGGCCGCCGTCTCAGCTTCCTTCACAATTCCCAGATCGAGGGCGATTCTTATGACGACATTGTGTTGGCCGCGAATCTTTTCTCCCAGCATCAGACCGGCGCCCTGATCGTGATTGAGCGCGAAATCGGATTGCGCACCCACATCGAGAGCGGAGTCCCGCTCGACGCGCGGCTCTCCTACGATTTGCTGGCCACCATCTTCCGCCCCAGCGCCCCGCTCCACGACGGAGCGGTCATCGTGCAGAAAGACCGCATCGCAGCCGCAGCCTGCTTCCTTCCGCTCTCCATGAATCCGCTGCTCTCCACGCAACTCGGCACGCGCCATCGCGCCGGCATCGGCATCACCGAAGAAACCGACGCTATCGCCGTCATCTGTTCGGAGGAAACCGGCGCCATCAGCCTGGCCATCAACGGAAACATCGAGCGCGATCTCACGGTTGAAAAGTTGCGCGTGCGTCTGGGCTCCGAACTTGGCCGCCATATGGCCCCGGTTGCGCTGGCCACGCCCATCGCTCACCACATCGCCGAAGAAGCCGAGGATCCACCTCTGGCGCCGCAGCGCAATTCCGATCCCGACATCTCCTCGGAGCCTTATCGATGATCGATTTTTTTCAGCGCTACGTGATCCACAATTTTTCCCTGAAGCTGCTGTCTCTGCTCATGGCGGCGGGATTGTGGTTCATGATCAGCCGCGACGAGCAGCCCGCCGAAGTCGCCATTCGCGCTCCCATCCTGTTTCAACACGTTCCTGCTGAACTGGAAATCAGTTCCGAATCCATTCCCGAGGCGCAGATTCGCGTTCGCGGCCCCGAGCGCCTGATCCGGCAACTAAAGGCGAGTGACGTTCAGGCGGAAATCGACCTGGCCTCCGTCAAGTCCGGTGAGCGCACCTTCGATCTCACCTCGCAGCAGGTCCGCCATCCCAAAGACCTCGACATCCTTCAGGTCGTGCCCAGCCAACTGCACCTCACCTTCGATACTCGCTTCACCCGCGAGGTCGAAGTTCACCCGCGAGTGACTGGCACTTTCGCCGACGGAGAACAAATCGTCAGAATCGATGCCGATCCTTCTCGCCTCAGCATTACCGGTCCGCGCCATCACGTGGAAAAAATCGAAGCCGCCATCACCGATCCGGTCGACGCCTCCGGCACCCGCGGCAGCGCCGTCTTCACCACCAACGCCTACGTCTCCGATCCGCTGGTCCAGGTAGAACACCCCGTCTCGATTCGCGTCACCGTAGTAGTTCAAAAACCAGGAATCCCCAAATAGCGTCTATAAAATGTAGGATGTCATCCTGAGCGCAGGCGTTCTTCAGCCGGAGGATGTCATCCTGAGCGGAGCCGCTTTTCAGGCCTTAATGTCATCCCGAGCGGAGGCGTTCTTCAGGCCTTGATGTCATCCTGAGCGGAGGCGTTCTTCAGCCGGAGCGAAGGATCTCGTGCTCCACTGATTTATGGGGAGACTAAGCAAACGCACACTCACTCATTTATGATCGCTTGTTCCTCTTCTGCGAATCCTATGACCCAGCCCCGACAATTATTCGGAACCGACGGCATCCGCGGCGTAGCCGGAGAATTCCCGCTCACCAAGCCAAGCACCTATCTCATCGGCCGCGCCCTCGGCCACGACCTGATGCGCACCGTGCGGGGCGCCCAGGCCGTCATCGGCCAGGACACTCGCGAATCCAGCCGCTGGATCGCCGACCGCGTCTCCGAGGGTCTCGCCGCCGTCGGCGTCGACGTGCACAGCGCCGGCGTCATCACCACTCCCGGAGTCGCCTTTCTGGCGCGCTCCCGCCGCATGGCCGCCGGCGTCGTCATCTCCGCCTCGCACAATCCCTGGACCGACAACGGCATCAAAGTTTTTTCCGGCGACGGCTTCAAGCTCACCGACGCCCGCGAACTCGCCATCGAAAAAGAAATCTTCGCCCAGCTCCAGAATCCTTCTGCCGGCGACGAAACCGCTCTCAAAGTTCCCAAGCCTTCCCTGCCCGGCGAAGCTGAACTTCGCCAGGCCTACATCCAATGGCTGGCCGCGAATCTAAAGTCTGACCTCAGCCAACTGCGCGTGCTCATCGACTGCGCCAACGGAGCCGCCACCGCCGAAGCTCCCGAACTATTTCGCGCGCTCGGCGTGCAGGCAACTTTCACCCACGTCTCGCCCAACGGACGCAACATCAACGAAGGCTGCGGCGCTCTTCATCCCGAAACGCTGGGCAAAACCATCGCCGAATCCGCCGGCAAGTTCGACCTCGGCGTAACCTTCGACGGCGACGCCGACCGCGCCCTTTTCTCCGACGCCAACGGCCGCGTAGTCAACGGCGATGGTGTTCTGCTAGCCGCCGCCCGCGATCTGCATGCACAACAGAAGCTAAGCGCCGACACCGTAGTCGCCACCACCATGTCCAACATGGGACTCGAAATCGCCCTCCGCAACTCCGGCATCCGCATGCTGCGCGCCAATGTCGGCGACAAATATGTTCTCGAAGAAATGCTGAAAACCGGCGCCACGCTCGGCGGCGAGCAATCCGGCCACATCATCTTCCGCGACGGCGACTCCACCACCGGCGACGGACTCCTAACCGCCCTCCGCCTAATGGACATCATCGTCCGCTCAGGCAAGCCGCTAGCCGAGCTGATAGCCGACCTCAAAGTCTTCCCGCAGAAGATCCAAAACATCCGCGTACGCGAGAAAATTCCCTTCGCCCAAGTCCCCGCAATCCAACAAGCCATCGCAGCCGCCGAGCAGGAACTAAACGGCAACGGCCGCGTAGTAGTCCGCTATTCAGGCACCGAAGCCCTAGCCCGAGTAATGGTAGAAGCCGAATCAGAAGAAAAGATGCAAACCGTGACGAAGTCCATAGCCCAAGAAATCCAAAAAGCCCTGGGATCGGAATCGTAGAAAAGCAGGGTGACGACGGGGACACCGACGAGGGGAATAGCAAGGGAGTTTATGGTTCCGGCCAAATAGGTGGGCCTGGGCTAGCCCCCCTACGGTATTTAAATAACGGTACCGTAACATCGAATTAACGATAACTTGACACCACTCTCATTGACCATGGCCTAGTTGGTTGTGTAGAATCGCTCGTCTCAAAGACTCTAGGACTTACCCATTCGACAAACTAAGGACAGTGTAGCCGAAAGGCCGACGGGTATATGGCACTACTTTCCGGGGTGGTTGTGTCTGAATGGCTCGCGCATCGATAGAAGGTTCTGGGACCCTAGCAGGCTGCTGAAAAACAATTCCCCATCCACAGCCGGGTGTGTTACGAAGAAGCATGCGAGGAACGGACGAGCAGCAGAGTCAGATATTCAGTTACTTATCGCCGGAGGCGCGGGTGCGGAAG
>Ga0302324_100003086_pt1 | contig 37752 bp, 37 predicted proteins | sample Palsa_T0_1_FD_201949 | JGI IMG/M metagenome (GOLD analysis project Ga0302324, IMG submission 201949) | Peat permafrost microbial communities from Stordalen Mire near Abisko, Sweden - Palsa_T0_1 | ecosystem: Environmental > Terrestrial > Soil > Palsa > Peat permafrost | place: Sweden: Abisko... | reverse complement strand
GACCGTGGGTTACGGAGGTGATTCCGGTTCGATTCACGATATCGAACGCGCCGGGCTGGTCTTGATTATCGGCAGCAACACCGCGGAAAGCCATCCGGTGTTGGCCACTCGCGTGAAACGGGCTCACAAGCTACACGGCCAGAAATTGATTGTCTCGGATTTGCGCGAGAACGAAATGGCCCGCCGCGCCGATCTCTTCCTGCACCCCAGGCCCGGGACCGACATGGTGTGGCTCTCCGCTGCAGCTCGCTACATCCTGGAGCAGGGAATCGCCGACACCGCGTTTCTGAATCAATGGGTGAATGGCCTCGAGGAATACCAGAAGAGCCTTGCGCCCTTCACCATGGAATTCGCCGCGCGCGCCACCGGGCTTTCCGAAGAAACCATCAAGAAAGTGGCGCACATGGTGGCGGAGGCCAGCGGCGTGTGCGTCCTGTGGGCCATGGGCGTCACCCAGCACAGCATGGGCTCAGACACTTCGACCGCCATCTCCAATTTGCTGCTGGTCACCGGCAATTACATGAAGACCGGTTCGGGCGCCTATCCGCTGCGCGGGCACAACAACGTGCAAGGCGCCAGCGATCACGGGGCGATGCCCAATTTCGTGACGGGCTATCAAAAGGTGGATGACCTGGAAGTCCGCGCACGATTCGAAGCCGGATGGGGCGTTCCGCTGCCTTCGACGAAGGGTCTCGATAATCATGAAATGATCGATGCTATCCATGAGGGCAAGCTGAAGTCGATGTACGTCTTTGGCGAAGAATTGAGCCTGGTCGACTCCAACGCAAATTACGTGGCCGATAACTTGGCCAAGTTGGAGTTCTTCGTCGTCCAGGATATTTTCTTTACCGCGACGTGCCGGTTCGCCGACGTGGTGCTGCCTGCATGCCCGAGCCTGGAGAAAGAGGGCACCTTCACCAGCACGGAGCGCCGCATCCAGCGGCTCTACGAGGTCTTTGAACCATTGCAAGGCAGCCGGGCGGACTGGAAAATCATTCGCGACATCGCCAATCGTCTGGGTGCGAATTGGAAATACGATCACCCCGCTGACATTTATCGGGAGGTCGCCGCGCTAACGCCGATGTTCGCCGGCGTCACTTACGAACGCCTGGAGGGATTCAAGTCCCTGCAGTGGCCGGTGGCGGCGGACGGTTCCGATCAACCGCTTCTATACACCAAACAGTTTGCGACGCCGGACGGCAAGGCCAAGCTCTTCCCGCTGCAGCACACGGAAACCACCGACCAGCCCAATGCCGAGTTCGATCTGCATCTCAACAACGGCCGGCTGCTCGAACATTTCCACGAAGGCAACATGACCTACAAAGTGCCGGGAATTCGCGAGAAGACTCCGGATACCTTTGTGGAGGTCTCCCCGGAGTTGGCCACCGAGCGCGGGATTCAGAGCGGGACCTGGGTGCAACTCACCTCCCGCTACGGAAAAGTGCGGGTGCGCGCGCTGGTCACCGACCGGGTGAGCGGCAACGAACTCTACATGCCGATGAATTCGGTGGAAAGCCCGGTGAACCGCCTGACCAGCAGCCACACCGACGCCGTGACCCACACACCCGCATACAAAGAGACTTCCGTGCGGCTTCTGTTGCTCCCGGAAGCCCCCGGAGAAAATCCGCTGCCCCGCACGAATTCGCGCTGGGGACATCCCAAGCCGCAAAACGGAGTGGAAGTGGAACGCAAATGGAAGCGCGCGGATTACAGCCTGCCGGGCGGCAACGGGCTGGTCCAGATTCAAAAGAACGGGAGTCACTGACCGCGAGGAGAAAAGAACATGGCTCAACCGATCCCTCTGCAGTTGCCCAAACGCGATCCGCGCGACGAACTGCGTTCGCGGCTGGAGCAGGCGCCCGCGGACCACGCGGAGGCGCTGCTGGCCGGCTATGAAGTGTTGCAAGGTCTGCACGACCAGGGAGTGCTCGAACTGCTGCGCGGTTTGCTGGGTGGCGGCGACAAAATCCTGGAAAGCGTCGTCGACGCCACCAAAACGCCGGAAGCGATACGCGGCATCCGCAACCTGCTGGTGATCGGCAAAGTGTTCGGATCGATCGACCCGGCGCTGCTCGAGAAATTTGCCGGCGCCATCCCCGGCGCGCTGGAAGGCGCCGCAAAGGCGCAACAGGCTGACCCTCCCGGGTTCTGGGCGATGCTGAAAATACTTAGCGGCCAGAATCTGCGCCGCGGCTTGGCCGTGGTGAACGGTTTATTGGAAGGCTGGGGCAAGAATTTCTCAGCCGAGAGTACCCACTAGCTCGGAACGCCGCGCCAAATGTGATCGCTCGGCGATGCTGGCTCTCGTAGAATCCGGCTGCCGATCGTTCCGCTCGCATCAGAATGAACCACGTCGTTGTTTCTTGCCCCGCGCGTCCTATAGCCGCCGTTCATCTGATATCATCGGCGGCGCCGCTGGTTCAATTCTGTTGAAATCGCTGCCGTATCGAATTCCTGCAGCACAGGAGCTGGGCGTGAAATACGGCCTTTGGACGTTGGCTGTAATCGTCGGCCTCATCGTCATTGTGATCATTATCGGCGCGCTGCTTCCGGAAAAGCACGTGGTCGCCCGCTACATATCGCTGCATCAAAAGCCGGAACAAGTGTTCGCATTGGTTTCCGACGTTCAAATCGGCGCGTCGTGGAGGCCCGAGGTGCAATCGGTGGATATTTTGCCCAGCAGCGACGGCCACGTCCACTTCCGGGAAACGATGAAGCACGGTTCGATCACCATGCTAGTGCTCGAGACGCGCCCACCGGAACGATTGATCACCCAGATCGCCAAAGGCTTGCCGTTTGGCGGCGTGTGGATCATGGACGTTTCGCCTGCCCCGAACGGATGCCGGCTGAACATTACCGAGCGCGGCGAAGTCTACAATCCGTTCTTTCGGTTTGTGTCGCGATTTGTGCTGGGGTACACCAATACGATGGATACGTATCTGCGGAATGTCGCCCACAAATTCGGAGAGACTGCCCAGCCGCAAGACGGAACGGCTGCGGCGCAGTAAGACTACCAGCGCGCCGATTTTCGCGGCCGCACTACTGCTTTGCTGAGGGCGCCGCTGCGGCCCCGGCGGCGATCGCTGCTGACGGCACTCGCAGCGGCGCGTCGAGGCGGCCGGTGAAGCCTTCCTTTATCAGTTTGAAAATTACGCGGCGATTTTGAGCGATCACTTTTACCCAGGCGAATTTTCCCATTTGGGGGAAATAGATTCCGCGGAAACATAGGCGCGATATCAGAATGTTGATGCGATAGCCGAGCGCCTTGTAGTCCAGCGAATCGACCGCCTTTTCGATGGCTTCCGGACTGTAGGCCCGATCCCAGGCGATGCGCACTTCCTGTTGAGCGTCCTCGATCGACATCTTCTCTGGGGTGTGCGCCATCGCGAACGGGATGAACTCCTTCCAATGCTTGGGGCGCGTCAGCCGTCCGGCGACCTCCAGGCGCTTGTAGAGCGGCGTCGCTGGGAGCGGAGTGAGCAATCCGAAGATCGGCAATCCCGCCGGCCAGGTTCGGATTTCCTTCAAGGTGCGTTCGGCGACTCCCACCGTGTCGTTGTCCATTCCGAAAATGAATGAAGTGATCGCGAATACGTTGCGGGCTGCCAGCCTTTCCAGCACTGCGGCGTATTCGCCCGGTTTGTTGAATCCCTTGTTTACACTGGCGAGATTGGCCGGATCGATGGATTCCATGCCGATGAAAACCCATTTGCCGCCGGAGGCGGCGATCAGGTCCACCAGCTCTTCATCGCGCAAAAGGTTGGCGCTGATCTGGGCGATCCAATTCAGCTGGGCCCCCGCAGCGATGATGTCGCGCAGCAGAGACTTGGTACGCCGGGGATTGATGGCGAAATTGTCGTCGATGAAGAAGACCGCGATTTGCCCCTTCTCACTTCCGGCGCGCGCTTTCAGCAGCAGCAACTCGTTCACCACGCTTTCGTTGGTGCGAAAACGGATGGAGTCGCCGAAAAACCCGGTGACGGTGCAGAACTCGCAACCGTACGGGCAGCCGCGCCCCGATTCGACAGGAATGATGCGGAAGGTCCCCCAGCCGGCGCCTACCTTTCCCAACATCGAAGTCAACACGTGGGGAACCAGGTTGAACTGAGCCAGGTCGATGGAATCCCAGGGAATTGCAGGATAGGCTTGCAGCGACGGTTTCTTCTCTTTGCCTGCCACATCGACCGGGGCGTAGATGTCCTGGAGCTTGCCGTTCACCGCGTCGTTGACGATCTGCGGCCAGGTGTCGTCGGCTTCTCCGAGTGCCACGGCGTCGGCATGGCGCGGGCCGCCGTCGCGGCCGAGCGCTTCGTCGGCCAGCTCGGTGACGTGCGGTCCGCCCATTACCACCGGTACGCCGACCGCGCGCACGGCATCCGCCATGCGATAGGCCTTGGCGATCATGCGGGTCATCGCGCCGATGCCCACCAGTCCAATCTTGTGCTCGATCACGTAGCGGGCGATGCCGGCTTCGTCCATCGGCTGCGCGTTGCCGTCGATCAGCTCGACTTCGTGGCCGGCGGGAGTGAGCGATTGCAGCAAGAACATCCACAGATGGGGCATGAAATTCCGGGTCACACCGTTGTCGGGGTTGTACAGTAGGATTTTCATAGGGCCTCTTTCCGCAGCGCAGCGCGTTGCTCGAACTGGTTACAGATCGGAGCTTGGGCCGACCGCGAGTTCGCAATCGTGGCTGACGGACCACGGAGCGCGTGTGAACTTGGGATCTAATCTCGAACTAAGAAGGGAAGCCTTATGAGAACAAGGAGCGGTAAGACACGGTGCTACGTCCCTTATTAAGCAGAGGAGACGTCAGCCAGTTCGGGGTGTGCGTACGAGCGGCGGTGGGAAGTGTACGACACCGTACCAAAGGCCTGAGCCGAGTCTACACCATGTGCGGGCGCACAACTATAAATTCCAGGGGGCAACTGTGGGCGTTTAGGTAACCCTCGGATCGTTAAGCACCGCTGACTAGTCATCGGCGATAATCGCCGCGCGTTACCTTCGATTCCGGGCGGCGCCGGCCATACGCGGCGAAACTTTCTCGGCCTGCTCTTGCTGGTGCTTGGTGTAGTCGGAGTACGGTCCCTTGAAGTCTTCGATCTTGCCGCCTTCGAAATGCCAGATTCGCGTGGCTACTTCATCGATCATGTCGTGGTCGTGAGTGACCAGCAGGACGGTGCCCAGGTATTTCTGGAGGGCGAAGTTCAACGCGTTGATCGCTTCGAGATCCAGGTGGTTGGTGGGCTCGTCGAGCACCAGCACGTTGGGCTTCTGCAGCATCAAGCGGCAGAAAATCAGGCGCGCTGATTCGCCGCCGGAAAGCGCTTTGGTCGGCTTCAGGGCGTCGTCGCCGCTGAAAAGCATTTGCCCGAGCACGCCGCGAAGCTGTTCCTGCGAGGCCATCGGGTCCCACTGGTGCAGCCATTCGAGCACGTTGGTGCCCTTGACGATGCTCTCACTGTGATCCTGCGCGAAATATCCCACTGCCACGTTGTGGCCCCAGCCCACCGTGCCGTTATCGATCGGAAATTCCTGCTCTTCCGTGGAGATGAAACCCGGAGCGTTGCGCACCAGCGACTTGAGCAGCGTGGTTTTTCCGGTTCCGTTGCGGCCCATCAGCGCGATCTTCTCGCCGCGAGATACGCTGGCGGTGAAAGGCTGAAACACTTTCACGCCGCCGTAAGCCTTCATCACGCTCTTGATTTCGATCGGATGCTTGCCGGAATGCTGGTCCATGTTGAAGCGAATGTAGGGCCGCGCGATGTTGGATCGGGCCAGGTCGGAGGTCTGCAACCGCTCCACTTCTTTCTTACGCGAGGTGGCCTGGGCGGACCGGGTGCCGGCAGAAAATCGGGCGATGAATTCGTTGAGTTGCGCGATTTTCTTTTCGCGCTGGGCGTTTTCGGATTCGATGCGCGAACGGATCGAGGTTTTCGCGAGCACCATGTCGTCGTAGCCGCCGTTGTACATGATGATGGTTTGGTAGTCGATGTCGGCGACGTGGGTGCAAACACTATTCAGAAAATGGCGGTCGTGGGAGATCACGATCAACACGCCTTCATATTCGCAGAGGTAATCCTGCAGCCAATGGACGGAATCCAGGTCCAGGTGGTTGGTGGGCTCGTCGAGCATCAGCACTTGCGGGTGGCCGAAGAGGGCTTGGGCCAGAAGCACGCGGACTTTTTGTCCGCCTTGCAGCTCGCTCATCTTGCGTTCGTGCAGCGGCTCTTCCAGGCCCAGGCCGTCGAGGAGCACAGCGGCGTCCGATTCGGCGGTGTAGCCGTCTTCGTCGCCGACGATGCCTTCGAGCTCGCCGAGGTACATCCCTTCTTTATCGGTGAGAAGTTCGTAAGGCTTGGCGTGGAGTGCTTCGCGTTCCTGCAGGGCCTTCCATAGGCGGCCATTGCCCATGATCACGGTGTCGATGACGCGGAAATCGTCGAAGGCGAACTGGTCCTGGCGGAGGATGCCCAGCTTCTTCGGGCGGGTGACGTCGCCTTTGGACGGTTCGAGCTCGCCGGTGAGGATGTTCATGAACGTCGACTTGCCGGCGCCGTTGGGGCCGGTGACGGCGTAGCGGCGGCCTTCGAAGAAGGTGGTGGTGACGTCTTCGAACAGAACTCTAGCGCCGAAGCGCATGGTGATGTTATTTACGGTCAGCAAAGGACTTTAATTGTACCTTAGAATCGCGAAACTTCAGAATCGGGAAACCCTACCGCGCCAGGAATTGCAGCAACTTCTCATGGGCGTTGGTGGTGAAGCCGGTGTGGCCGTCGGCGATGATATCGAAGCTGTAATTTTTCAGCTGCGGGATCGAGGCGCGATTCGCTGCCGGATCGTCGCAGATGAATTTTGGCGGATAGCTCAGGGGGTCTTTATTGGCGAAAAGGGAGTCGCCGGTGAACAGGATATTTTTGTAAAGATACATGGTGCTTCCGGGAGTGTGGCCGGGAGTGTGAATTATCTGCATTTCCTCGCCGTCGAAATCCACTTTATCCAGACTATCCAGGTCGTCCAGCTTGCCTGGCAGCTGGGCCTTTGCCGAGTGCCTGGCGGCCATGCGGGCGACGAACGCTTTTGACTCGCGCTGCCCACGGATCAATTCGATGTCGCCAGGACCCACCCAGATTTTCGCGACCGGGAAAGCGGCGAGAGCTCCGATGTGGTCGCGGTGGCCGTGAGTGACGAAAATGGTGTTGACGTTGGCGGAGTTCAGATGTTCGCGGTCTAATTCTTGCAGAATTGCTTTTCCCTGGGCATCCATTCCTCCGTCGATGAGCGCGACGCCGTGCGCGGTCCGGATCATCCAGACATAGGAACCCGCGGTTTCCACTCCGACCACTCCCGGAGCCGGTTCGATGCGCGGTACTTTGCTCATGTGCGGCAATTGCGAAACGGTCCAGCCCACCAGCAGCGCGAAAGCGCCGATCACCGCGAGGATGCTCCAAAGTATTTTCTTCAGAATGGGTCGAGGCATGTTCAGGGCTGCTCCTCGGAGTCCGGGAGCACCACCAACAGTAGCACGAGGGCAATTACGGTGAACATGCGGAAGGCCTGCTCCTGGCCATTCCACGTCTTCGATTGCCACATCAGGAACCATTCGCTGCCGACGGTGAGGAACGCTACCAGCCACATGAGCAGGCTGAGCGTTAGGGCGGTGATGGCGACATCTTTCGCGCGACTGAAACTGACGGCATCTGCGCTCACGTTGGCTGCCAGGCGCGCGGCGCCCCACCAACAGAGAATCATGATGACGGATTCCCAGAGGATGATCGCGAGATAGAAAACTGTATGCCAGGTGGGAGAGTTTAAGGCGCGCCACATTAGGGCGTTGGAGGGGGACGTCGAGTCCATCATCAGAATGTGGCGGACGAATTGGAAATTGGAGTTGTAGTCGCTGACGTTGTTGACGACCACCACGGAGTGATAGAGAGCAACGGCGAATACCAACGAACTCTTGGCGGTGCGCAGGATCATGGGCGGAGCTCGCCGGTCGAGGGATTAGGAACCGGGAAACGGGCGGGGAATCGAGTTTCGGGATTAAAGAGTGCTATCTTGTCTCGATTCCGGGTTTTTATGTCGTTTGTTTTCATGGACATCGCTATTCTAATCTCTACACGTGTTGCGATTGAAACTGTAAGCCCCCGGTGGTTTGTTTTCATATACATACGGGTGAGGATGGCGGCGTTTTGGATCTTTGACTACTGGGATTACTGGTCCGGTTTGACCTGCCTCGCTAATTTGGCGGACGCGTTCATGTTCCTGCGAGACTAGCATTTTGTACTGGGGGAGAAAAGGAACTAGTTCGGTGGATGGCAGGGTTCGGGACGAATGCATCCAGAGGTCAACTGAATTGCCCAAACGCGGCCAGGGCCGCCTGGCCCAGGCTGATACCGCCATCGTTTGGCGGCACCGCGTGGTTGGTCCAGATTTGCAGGCCGGTTGGCGCGAAGAGCGACTTGAGCATTCCGAGCAGCAACTCGTTTTGGAAAACGCCGCCGGAGAGAGCTACGGCGTGGAGGTTGTGGGTTGCAGCCAGCTGCGTGGCCGCTTGCGCTACGCCCTGTGCCACTCCGCGGTGGAATGCGTGGGCGATTTGGCTGCGGCCTCGGCCGCGGGCGCGATCCGTTGCCATTTGTTGGAGGAGTGGACGGAAATCCAGCTCGTTGCCGGCGAAAGGGAAAGGGTACGGTTCCAGCGCGGCGTCTTCCTGGTATTGATGCGCCAGGTGCTCGAGCCACTGCGCGGCTTGGCCTTCGAAGGTTACGCCGCGGTTGAAGCCCAGCAGGGCTGCGGCGGCGTCGAAGAGGCGGCCCATAGAAGTGGTCGAAAACGTTCGGACGTTTTTGCGAACCAATTCTGCGGCGGCGCGATAGCGATCGCCGAAAGCGAAAGGGGCCTGGCTCATATCCGGTAAATCGTTCACTTGCGCCAGGAAACCGGCGGCAGCTTGCACGGGGTGACGCGCCGCGGCGTCGCCTCCGGCTAGCGCGGCTGGGCGCAGCTGAGCGACTCGCGTGAGGCCGCCGGCGATGCTGCCGGCGAAAAATTCGCCGCCCCAGATCGTTCCATCGTCGCCGTAGCCGGTGCCGTCAAAGCTCACGCCGAGCACCCGGCGCTGCCACTCTTTGCGTTCGGCGAGCACCGAACCGATGTGCGCGCGGTGGTGCTGGACGCTGCGGCGCTCGGCGCACTCGACGATTGCGGCGTGCCCGGTGGAGAAATATTGCGGATGCGAATCGTGAACCACCAGGAGATCTTCTGGCCGCACTTCGTACATGGAAACCAAATCGTCGATGGTTTCGCGAAAAGCCTGGAGGCATTCGAAATGGTCGAGATCGCCGATGTGTTGGCTGACGAATGCCTGGCCTCCGACCACCAGGGTGATGGCGTTTTTCAGGTCCGCGCCGAGCGCCAGGATCGGCCGCCGCGTTGGAAGCGTGGTGACCGATCCGGGTGCGTATCCGCGTCCGCGGCGCAGGACGACCGGACCGAAATGACCGGCGCGGGTGACGGAGTCATCCACGCGGCGCGCGATGGGGCGGTCGCCGATGAGAATCGCGTCGGCGATCCCGGAGAGTTGCGCGATGGCGGTGCGATCGTCATAAGCGATAGGCTCGCTGGAGCGGTTGGCGCTGGTCATTACCAGAGTGTGGGGCGCGCCGGCGTCGAAAAGCAGATGGTGCAGCGGTGTGTAAGGCAGCATGATGCCGAGTTCGTCGTTGTCGGGCGCGATTCCAGGGAGCTGTGGTGTGGTGCGAAGGGCGTCGGGTTCGGGGGGTGCGAAAGCTCTTAAGTTGGGTCCCACAGCCAGGTCGGCTGTGCCACGGGGTCCCACGGCACGGCTGGTTATGCCCCGGGCCAGGACGATAGGGCGCTCGATGGAGGTGAGCAGCGCTTCGGATTCCGCGGAGAGTTCCACCAGGTTTCGCGCGTCTCGCAAATTGCGGACCATCAGCGCGAAGGGCTTTTCCTTGCGATATTTTCGGGTGCGCAACGCGTCGACCGCTGCGAAGTTGGCTGCGTCGCAGGCCAGGTGATAGCCACCGAGGCCTTTCACTCCGACGATCTTGCCTTCGCGCAGCAATTGCGCCGCTCGGGCGATGCCGGCTTGGCTGCCTGAAATGACTTCGTCGCCGATGCGCAAAGAAAAACCCGGGCCGCACGCCGGGCAACACAGCGGCTGGGCATGGAAGCGGCGGTCGGAGGGATCGGTGTATTGGCGCGAGCAAAATTCGTCCATGGCCCAATCTTTCATGGTGGTGAAGGCGCGGTCGTAGGGCAGGCCGAGGATCACGGTGTAGCGCGGCCCACAATCGGTGCAGTTGATGTAGGGATATTTGTAGCGGCGTTTGGCGGGATCGAAGAGCTCGCGCAGGCAGGCATCGCACACCGGCAAGTCGGGCGAAATCCGGACTGACGGAGCGTGGCCGCGCGCGCTTTCGCGAATGGTGAAATCTTCCAGGCCGGCGGGATTTTCCACGCGTACTTCGATCGCGGTGATCTGCGCGGCGGGCGGAGCATCGCGGCGAAGCAGATGCAGAAATAGTTCAACGGCGGGATCCGATCCCTCCGCGAATATTTCCACGCCGTCGTCGCCGTTCAGAACCCATCCGGCGACGCCGTGCTGGGACGCCAGACGGAAAACGAAAGGCCGAAATCCGACGCCTTGCACCACGCCGCGAACCTTGATCGAGCGGGCGCTCAGCATGGATTCACATTCGCCCGCGTGGCCTGGATTTTTTGGGTGAGAACTGTCTTGATTTGTGAAGGCACACAGCGCCGCAGGGCGGGGCTGTGCCGCGACGGCCAATGGTGCGGGCGGGGTGCGGGGCTAAGCGACAATGCAGCCGTGCCCCTGCCAGCCGACTTGCACCACTTTGCCGCCGTCTACCAGAATCGGGACGGTGCGCTGGCCGCCGGACAATTCGCGCATGCGCTCGCGGGCTACGGGATCGGCTTCCACATCGTATTCGACGAATTCCGCGCCTTTGAATTCGAGCCATTCGCGCATTTCGTCGGTGTGCGGACAACGCGCGGCGCCAAACAGCTCAAGCTTGGCCATGGGTAAGCACCTCCAGGGATTCGCGGATCACATGATAGATGGAGGCCTGCACTTCCTGGATCCGCGGAATGTAATCGCAGCGGACGATCAACGGAAAATCCGCGAGGGCTCGCCTTTGAATTTCGCCTCCGTCGCGGCCGAGCAGCGCGACGGTGAGCATGCCTCGCTTCCGCGCTTCCTCGAGGGTGGCGACGATGTTGCGCGACCCTCCGCTGGTGGAAATTCCGACGACGATATCGTTGGGCTGAGCCTGGGCCAGAAATTGCCGCAGAAATATCAGCTCGGTGCCTACATCGTTGGCGATGGCACTGATGTTGGCGGGCTCGAGCGAGAGAGAGACCGCGGGAATCGGATGATAGCCCGGCGGCGGAGCCACGCAATCGATGGCCCAATCGTTTGCATCGGTGGCCGACCCACCGTTGCCGAAAATAATTAACTTGCCGCCGCGTTTCACGCGCTCGGCAATCGCCACGCAGGCGTCCGCGATGCGGCTGGCTTCTTCGCCGGCGGCCTGCTCGCGCAGTTTGGCGTCGTCGCCCACTTTTAATTGAATTGATTTCGCCACTTCGACGGTAATCGCATCGGTGGGCTGGCGGGTCTGGCCGAGAAAAGGATAAAGGAATGCGGACTCGCCCACGTCGTGGCCGAGCTCGCGGTGTTCGAAGAAGACGTGCACCGTCTCCCACAGGGTGTGGTAGAGAATTTCGATCAGCTCCTGATGGATGAAATGATCCTGGGTGGCGCACTCCACCGCGTAACTGCCATCGACGCCCGGCAATGCGAAGGTCATCGCGCCTTTGCGATGCGCGGTATGGAGCGCGGCATTTACTTCGAGGTCGCCGCTCGGCGGGCCGAATCCCATCACCATATCCGCGGGGGAGAGGATCGCTTCGAGCCACGGCCCGAAGAGCACGGAAATATCGAGCGCCGGCAGCGCGCGCTTGCCCACGATCACCGGATGAACGAACTCGACCGAGACGTGTTGCGCGTCGGTAGCATACGGCCCGCGGCCGAAGGCCAGCAGCCTGCCTCCACGCAAAAATCGGTCGGACATGCCCAGGCAGGCCTCCGCCAGGCGATGCGATTCCCGGGCAAAGAAAGTTTCCACGACCGGGTTTCGTGCTAGCAGGCGCTCTTCCACACGCGCAGCGAGATTGCTTACCGTGGTCATGGCCTCCGCTTTAGCAGATCCGCGGCAAAGGGTCGCCGACCAGCATATCGATAATTCTACTTCCACCGTACGCGGTGGTCACCAAAACCGAACCTGCCGGCTGCTCGCGGACCTCGCCAATTATCCGCGCTTCCTCGCCGCCGGGTGTGGCGCGCAACGCGCGAAGCGCGTCATCGGCGAGGCCCGGCGCAACGACCGCGAGGAATTGGCCTTCGTTGGCAATGTGCAGCGGATCGAGGCCCAGCAGTTCACATGCTCCGCGTACGCCGTCGTGCACCGGCAGTTCTTCTTCTTTTATTACGATGCCGTGACCGCAATCGCGCGCCAGTTCGTTCAAGGAGGTAGCCACGCCGCCGCGGGTGGGATCGCGCATCCAGCGTACGCCCGGGCCCGCCGCCTGCAAAACAGCGGCGACCAGCGGCATCACCGACCGGGTGTCCGATCGCATATCGCCTTCCATGTCGAGCTCGCCGCGCGCCAGCAATATGGTGATGCCGTGGTCGCCGATCGCGCCGGAGAGAAGAATTTTGTCGCCGATGCGAACGGAGCGCGGATCGATTACGATTCCGGGAATCCGCACGCCCAGTCCGGTGGTGGTGATGTACATGTGATCGGCTTTACCGTGCTCGACCACTTTCGTATCTCCGCCCAGAATTTTGATTCCCGCTTTCCGCGCGGCGGCGCCCATCGCTTCGATTTCGGCTTGCAGAACCGGCGTGGGCAGGCCCGCTTCGAGTACGAAGCTGACGACCATCGCTTCGCACCGCGCCGCGGAAACCGCCAAGTCATTCACCGTGCCGTTCACCGCCAGTTCGCCGATCGACCCGCCCGGAAACACCAGCGGCTTGACGACGAAACTATCGGTAGTGAGGGCCAGCGACGCTCCGCCGATATCGATGCGGGCGGCGTCGTCCAGAGGCGTGACCGAGGACTCAAACAGCAGGGGAGCGAATAGACCTTCGACCAGGCGGCGGCTCGCCTTTCCGCCCGCGCCGTGGGCCATCTCGATTTGCGGCTCACGAAACCGGATTTTGCGATGGGCGCCCTCGATCGGAGTTTTGTCGCTCACACCGAGACTGCGATGGTGGTGACCAACGTCTTCCGATGTTCGTAGTTGAAGTACGCCGCGCATGATCCTTCCGAGGAAACCATCAGCGCTCCCACCGGATTTTCCGGGGTGCATTCCTTGCCAAAGAGCTTGCACTGCGACGGCTTCAGGACGCCCTTGAGCACTTCGCCGCACTGCGCGGCTTTGGGGTCAGTCACGCGGAGCCCGGGAACATCAAACCGCCGCTCGGAATCCCATTCCGCGTAGGAATCGCGCAGGCGCAATGCGGACTGGGAGATGAATCCCATCCCGCGCCATTCGAAGTAGGGGCGCAGTTCGAAAACTTCGTTGATGGCGCGCAGAGCGGCGCGATTGCCGTCCCACGGCACCACGCGCTTGTATTGATTTTCGACGATCGCTTCCCCGCGCTGCAGTTGCGCGAGGATCATTACGATGCCTTGCAGTAGGTCCAGCGGTTCGAAGCCGGAAACCACGATCGGCTTGTGCTCGTTCTGCGCGATCCATTCGTAGGGGCGGCAGCCAATCACGGTGGAGACGTGTCCGGGCCCGATGAAGCCGTCGATGCGCATATCGGGAGAATCGAGAATCGCGCGAATGGCCGGGATGATGGTTACGTGGTTGCAGAACACCGAAAAATTCGGCAGGCCTTCCGCTTTCGCGCGCTGCAAAATCAGCGCGGTGGAAGGCGCGGTGGTCTCAAATCCAATCGCAAAGAACATCACGTGCTTGTCGGGATTTTGCCGGGCCATTTTCAGCGCGTCGGTGGGCGAATACACGATGCGCACGTCCATGCCGCGCGCTTTTTCCTTCAGCGGACTTCCGTGGGTGCCGGGAACGCGCATCATGTCGCCGAACGCGGCGAAAATTACGTTGGGATCCTTGGCGATCGATAGTCCATCGTCGATTCTGCCCATCGGCAGAACGCACACCGGGCAGCCCGGTCCATGGATCAATTCGATATTTTGTGGAAGCAGATCTTTCAGGCCGAAGCGATAAATGGCGTGAGTGTGGCCGCCGCAGACCTCCATCAGGCGGTAGTGTTTGTTGGGATCGGCCAGGCGGCGAATTTCTTCGGCGGCCTTGCGAATTAGCTCCGGAGACCGGAATTCATCCACGTACTTCATTCGCCACCTCCGGGTTGGTTGCTCGCGGCAGGTGCCGCTGATTTCGCGGGAGTGGCTGGCGCCGCGATCGACGTCCCATTCTCGTCCAGAAGATGGTTTTCTTCTCCCAGCTCATATCCGCGCACTTCTTCCAGCACCGCTTCGCTCTCGCCCAGCTCTTCCAGCGCGCGTAATTGGTCCTTGGCGTCGGCTTCGCTGATTTTGCTCATCGCAAAGCCGACATGGATCAGCACCCAGTCTCCTAGCGCCGGGCGATCGTCCTGGAGCAATCCTAAATCCACGCGACGGCGCATTCCCACGACGTCGGCCACGGCCCAAGTTTCACCGGCAGGGATCTGCACGATCTGTCCGGGAATGGCGAGGCACATCGGGCGCTGCCTCCTTCGAAAAACTACTGGGACGTTTCGATCTTACGTAACGAAGTTGGACTCGTCTGGTTCATACGTCGATCCATGAAAGACGGTAGTCGGACTATCGGGCAGACTGTACCACGGTCTCCGATTCGAAAATGAATTTTACTCGCGGATTCATCGAAAATTCGGATGTACAGCATCAGCCAGGGCTATATACAGTGTTTGCTGTATACGGGGATTTGTCACTCTGTGGTTTCCTGTGTCGGGCCGCAGCACTGTAGATTGAGGATTGACGCATGCGGCGACAATGGACCAGCAACTCGCACCGCCACTGTCACGGTCTAACGCTGAGAATGTCACGCGATTGTAGACTCGAAAAACTCGCGGTCGCATGGTTCGCTTCCGGTCTTCCCATCCATCCACATCCCGGCTCCGCCTTCCGCTCCTGCTGCTCCGCTTCTGTTTATAGGTTCCAGAGAAATCACAATTCCTGGGGTGTTCGTTTTCGCCTTAGCAATGCATTCCTAAGCTAGAAACAGGAGGGCAGATGGCAGAGCCAGCAGTGCCGTACGGGAGGAAAACGCAACGCGCTCCCGCAGTTTCGGATGTTCACATTCTGTGGATCACCGCAGGTCTCGGATGCGACGGCGACAGTGTATCGGTTACCGCAGCAGACCAGCCCAGTATTGAGGATGTTCTGCTGGGCGCGATCCCGGGGCTTCCCAAAGTGCATCTGCACAATCCCGTTCTGGCTTATGAGAACGGCGACGACTTCATGAAGTTCTTCTATGACGCCGAAAAAGGTGCGCTCGATCCGTTTGTACTGGTGGTAGAGGGATCGATTCCCAATGAAAAGATTAAGAAGGAAGGCTACTGGGCGGCGGTGGGCACGAATCCCGCGACGGGCCAGCCGATAACCACCTGCGAGTGGATCGATCGCCTGGCGCCCAAAGCGCTGGCGGTGGTTTGCGCCGGAACCTGCGCCACATATGGCGGGATTCACGCCATGGCGGGAAACCCCACCGGAGCGATGGGCCTGGCTGATTATCTGGGCTGGGATTGGCGTTCGAAGGCGGGAGTCCCGATCGTGAACGTGCCGGGCTGCCCGGTGCAGCCTGACAACTTCATGGAAACGGTGCTATATCTTCTGTATCAAGCGGCGGGAATTGCGCCGATGATACCGCTCGACGATAAGCTGCGGCCGACGTGGCTGTTTGGCAAGACGGTGCACGAGGGCTGCGATCGCGGGTCGTATTACGAGCAAGGCGATTTCGCGGACGAGTACGGTTCTTCGAAATGCCTGGTAAAGCTGGGATGCTGGGGACCGGTGGTGAACTGCAACGTGACCAAGCGCGGATGGATGCGCGGCATCGGCGGGTGCCCGAACGTCGGTGGGATTTGCATCGGCTGCACCATGCCGGGATTTCCGGACAAGTTCATGCCGTTCATGGACGAGCCGCCTGGCGCGACGCTATCGGCCACGGCGATCGGGGTCTACGGCCGCATGATTCGCACTCTGCGCGGTCTCACCAATACGACAGTTAACAAAGAGCCGAAGTGGCGTCATCGAGGCTTCGAGCTCACTACCGGCTACCGGCCGCGGACCTACTAAGGTCGAAAGGACAAAATCGATGGCCACTACCTTGCAGCCCGGAGCGGCAACACCCACGAAAGGCCGGAATCTGGTGGAGATGAACTGGGACCCGATTACCCGCATCGTGGGCAGTCTGGGGATTTTCACCAAAATCGATTTCGAAAACAAACAAGTCGCGGAATGCTTCAGCACGTCTTCGATTTTTCGCGGCTACAGCATCTTCATGAAAGGCAAAGATCCCCGCGACGCCCATTTCATCACCAGCCGCATCTGCGGAATCTGCGGAGACAACCACGCCACCTGCGCGGTGTACGCCCAGAACATGGCGTTCGGATGCAAGACACCCGCGCTCGGGGAATGGATATTGAACCTGGGCGAAGCCGCGGAATACATGTTCGACCACAACATTTTTCAGGACAACCTGGTCGGCGTGGATTTCTGCGAGCAGATGGTGAAGGAAACCAATCCCAGCGTCTGGGCCAAGGCGGAAAAGGCGCCGGCGCCGAACGCCTCCAAGCACGGCTACAAAACCATCGGCGACATCATGAAAGCGCTCAATCCGTTTACCGGCGAATTTTACCGCGAGACGCTGCAAGTGAGCCGGTACACGCGGGAAATGTTCTGCCTGATGGAAGGGCGGCACGTGCATCCCTCCACCCTCTATCCCGGCGGAGTGGGCACGGTGCCCACGGTGCAGCTCTTCACCGACTATCTGGTGCGCCTGATGAAGTACGTCGAGTTCATGAAGAAAGTGGTGCCGCTGCACGACGATCTGTTCGATTTCTTTTACCAGGCGTTGCCCGGGTACGAGAAGGTGGGCCAGCGCCGCATCCTGCTGGGCTGCTGGGGATCGTTTAACGATCCCGACGTTTGCGACTACAAGTATCAGAACATGGGCAACTGGGGGCGGTCGATGTACGTTACCCCCGGCGTAATCGTCGACGGCGAGCTGGTGACCAACGACCTGATCGACATCAACCTGGGCATCCGCATTTTGCTGGGCAGTTCGTTCTATCAGGATTGGGAACAAGGCGAGACGTTTGTGAAAAACGATCCCGCCGGCAATCCCGTCGACAAGCGCCATCCGTGGAACCAGACCACCATCCCCAAGCCGCAGAAGCGCGATTTCAAGAGCCGTTACAGCTGGGTGATGTCGCCCCGCTGGTACGACAAGCGCACCGGCGATTACCTGGCGCTGGATACCGGCGGAGGACCGATCGCGCGGCTGTGGTCTACGGCGCTGTCGGGTTTGGTGGATATTGGTTACGTGAAGGCGACCGGCAAGAGCGTTAAGATTTATTTGCCGAAGACCGCGATGCTGCCCGAAGCGGAATTTGAGTGGAAGATTCCGAAATGGAGCAATGCGATCGAACGCGACCGCGCACGAACCTACTTCCAAGCCTATGCGGCCGCTTGTGCGTTGTACTTTGTCGAACGGGCGCTCAAGGAGCTTTACGCCGGGAACACCAAGACGTGGTCGGAGTTCAAGGTGCCGGAAGAGGCCATTGGCTGCGGCTTCCACGAAGCGGTGCGCGGCGTGCTGTCTCACCACGTGGTGATTCGTGACGGAAAGATCGCCAATTATCATCCCTATCCGCCCACTCCGTGGAACGCGAATCCTCGCGACATCTACGGCACGCCGGGGCCGTACGAGGACGCGGTACAAAATACGCCGATCTTCGAGGAGAACGGCCCCGCCAAATTCAAGGGCATCGATATCATGCGGGCGGTGCGGAGCTTCGATCCGTGCCTGCCGTGCGGCGTGCACATGTACCTTGGAAACGGAAAAGTGGTGGAAGAGCATCACTCGCCGATGTTTGGGCTGCAGCCGTAGTCTTTACCGCGGGCATTCGCGGTTTGCGGCTGCGCGCGAATCCGGCAGGCCCGGCGATTCGATCGTCCGGGTGATGGTCAGGCTGTCTAAGGTTGAGCGTGAAAGCGGATCCGAATCTCCAGCAGTTGAGCACCGAGATCGAGGAATTGGGGCTCAAGGTCGAGTCGATTAGTGACCCGGCGGTGCGCGCCGACGTCCTCGCGCTGGTTCACTCGGTGATGGAACTGCACGCCGCCGGATTGGGCCGCATCCTGGAGATACTCTCGGATCGAAGACTGGCCGGCCGCGAGGCGGTAGACACCATCGCGGCCGACGATTTGGCTGGCAGTTTGCTGTCGCTGCACGGTTTGCATCCGGTGGACGTTGCCGAGCGGGTATCAGGCGCGGTGGTGAAAGCGCAGTCGGAATTGCGCGCGCAAGGCGCCACTTTGGAGTTTTTGCGATTTGAGGACGGGGTGGTACATCTGCGCCTGGCAGCCGGAGGCCATGGTTGCGGGTCATCGTCGACTTCGCTGCAGCGTTCGGTGGAAGATTCCATTTACGACGCGGCGCCGGAGATAGCCAGAGTGCAGATCGAGTTGGCGAGCGCTCCCGCGCAGGCTTTAGTGCAGCTTCAGCCGATCGGCAGCGCGGCGCCACGGGTTTAGAGCTGGATTCGCTCTGGATGGTCGCTGTTGGCGGTCGGTGTGGGTGCTGCGCCGGCGATCTTCTTAGTCAAACTAGACTTGAGGCAGGAGGCCGACATGGCACATCAAAACGTTGCACCAGCGGATCTGTCGCACACGGAAGGGGTACCGCGAGGCGAAGACCAATCGGGACGCAGCAAGCATCTCGTCGATGGACAGCCGCCTCCGCAAGGTCCGCGAAAATCCGCGGATGCCACCGGTATCAATTCTTGCGATCGAGCGCCGATCGACCCCCGGATGCCCAATCTTCCGCCGGCGTAGTAGCTAAGCGATTTATCTTTCTCGCCGGGAGGCCGCAGCCGAGTGAGCGCCGAAGCTCCCAAGCAGGACGTGTTTGCAAACTTGCGCCAGTACCTGCGCCCGCGTCCCGTCGCGGCCGAACGCTGCGAATTGTGCGGCACGCCGGTTGGTCCGGAACACCCTCACCTGCTGGAGATGAAAAACCGCAAGATTGCGTGCAGTTGCTCGCCGTGCGCGCTGCTCTTCGGGAGCGGAGCGGCGTTGCGTTATAAGCCCATACCGCGCGACATTTTTCTTTTGACCGGCTTCGAAATCACCGATGCGCAATGGGAAGGCTTGGGAATCCCGATCAATATGGCGTTTTTCTGCCACACCCTTAGCGGCACGGGCGAATCGCGGAAGCCCTCGGCTTATTATCCCAGCCCTGCCGGCGCCACTGAGTCGCTGTTGGACCTGGAAACGTGGGAAGAGATTGCCGGGGAAAATCCGCAGCTTTCCGGCATGCAGGATGAAGTGGAAGCGCTGCTGGTGAATCGAGTGACCGTGCCGTACGAGTATTACTTGGTCCCGATCGACCAGTGTTTCGCGCTGGTGGGCTTGATCCGCAAGCAGTGGCGCGGATTTTCCGGCGGCGCCGATCTGTGGAAATCGATCGCCGGCTTTTTTGCTTCGTTGAAAGAACGCGCCAGACCGGCGAGAGGACTGGGCCGTGCCGAATCTTGATTTTCAAATCGAGAGTGTGGAACCGGTGCGCTACGCAGCCGCGCCGATTCTGAATCTGAATATCCGCATTCAGGACATGGCGCCGGCAGTGCCCATTCATAACGTGATGTTGCAGTGCCAGATCCAGATCGAGCCGGTGAAGCGGAAGTACACCCCCGCGGAACAGGAATCGCTGCTCGATCTTTTCGGAGAACCTTCGCGCTGGAGCCAGACGCTGAAGCCGCTGTTGTGGGCCAATACCAGCGTGGTGATTCCCGGGTTTACCGGGCAAACGCGGATCAGCGTTCCGATATCCTGCACCTTCGATTTCAACGTAGCGGCCACAAAATATTTTCACGGATTGCTGGGCGGGGACGTGCCGGTGACGGTTCTGTTCAGCGGTACCATTTTTCACGACGCCGGCGAGGATGGCGGATTGCAGATTTCCAAGATTTCCTGGGAGCGCGAGGCCAAATTCCGCATGCCGTACCGGGTGTGGAAAGACATGATGGATTTGAACTATCCGAATACCGCGTGGCTTTGCCTGCGGCGCGACGTGTTCGATCAGCTGTACCGATTTAAAGTGAGTCGCGGGATTCCCACGTGGGATCAGGCGCTGGAAAACGTGCTCGCCGGTTCGAACTCCGGTAAAAACGTTACCAAGGCGGACGCATGAAGCAGGAAACGGTGGAAAAGATCGCCGACGCGATTCTCTACGAGGGATACATCTTGTATCCCTATCGGCCGTCGTCCATCAAGAATCGGCAACGCTGGAATTTCGGGAGTATTTGCCCGCGCGAGTACAGCGACGCGCAGCGCGGCACCGAGGCCTGGCGTAGCCAGACCGAATGCTTGGTGTCGGCCAGCGCGGACACCGCGATTGGAATCAAGATTCGGTTCCTGCACACCGTTGCGCGGCAAGTGTGCGAATTGTCGCGTCCGGTGCATGATCTGAGCGAATGCGCCGAAGAGGACTTTCGCGCCGTGGATAGTCTGCGCCTGGGTGATCGGCTGTACCAGACCTGGCAGGAAGCGATCGATCGCAGCGCGGAAATTCCGGAGATGCACTGGGCGTCGCTGGCGCGCTGTCCGCAGCAATTCCATTTTAGCTTTTCGGCGGCGCGCGAGGTGGAGCCGTTGCGCGATCCATCCGGCGCCGGCGCGGGCTCCCGCCGAATTGTCGCGGCGTTGATCCGTACCCGGCACGCGCTAAGCGGCACCCTGCGGGTCAGCGTCCAGGCGCTCGATGCGCCACTCTTTCGCTTGAGAGTAGAGCTGGAAAATCTTACGCCGCTGCCTGGGGCGCGGGAAAAGACGCGCGACCAGGCGATGCTCGATTCGTTCGTCTCCTGCCACTCCATTTTCCGCCTGGAAGCCGGCGAGTTCATTTCGTTGCTCGATCCGCCCGAGGCATTTCAGGAAGCCGCGGCGAATTGCGAAAACATCGGGAACTATCCGGTGCTGGTTGGCGAAGAAGGCGACCGCCAAACCGTTCTCGCCTCGCCGGTGATTCTTTACGATTATCCGAAAATTGCGCCGGAAAGTGCCGGTAATCTGTTTGACGGCACGGAGATCGACGAAATTCTCACCTTGCGCATTCTCTCCATGACCGACGAAGAAAAATCCGAGATGCGCCAGGCCGATGAGCGCGGCCGCAAAATGCTCGAGCGCATCGAAGCGGATCCCGAGCATCTGGCCCATCTGCACGGGGTGATGAAGGCGGTCGCGCCCGAGCCTGAACCTGAGGCTGAACCTGAGGCTAACGCAGAGTCTGCCGCTGCACCCGAAATGGCCGTCAAGGATTGGAATCCGTGGGAAGAGCGGCCTCCGATCCAGAGCATTCGCATTTTGGGAGTCGAGCTGAAACTGGGCGACCGAGTGCGGCTGCATCCGCAAAAAAATGCGGACATCATGGATATAGCGCTCACCGGCCGCGTGGCGGTGATCGAAGCGATCGAGCAGGATTTGGAGGACCACATTCAGCTGGCAGTGGTGCTCGACGACGATCCCGGCCGTGAATTTGGAATGATGCGCCAGCCCGGGCACCGTTTCTTTTATTCGCCGGACGAAGTGATACCTTGCGCGCTGGAAAATGAACTCGGCCGCGCCAACCGATGGTCGGGCGGAAGCGGAAAATGACGCCACGCATTCTGATTGCCGGCATCGGGAACATATTTTTCGGCGACGACGCTTTCGGCGTGGAGGTGGCCCATCGCTTGATGATGCGCGAGCTGCCGGCGTCGGTGCGCGTGGCGGATTTCGGAATTCGGGGATACGATTTGGCGTACGCATTGATGGACGGGTACGACGTAGCGATCCTGGTGGATGCATCGCCGCGCGGCGGGATCCCGGGTACGGTCTACGAGATTGAGCCGGACCTGCAGTCGGGCGAAGCGGCGCCGGGGCAGGGAATCGCGCCAGCGATCGATGGTCACAGCATGGATCCGATGCGGGTACTGGCGTCGGTGAAAGCGCTGGGCGGCGATTTCAAGCGAGTGCTGGTGGTCGGTTGCGAGCCGGAATCCCTGGGCATCGAAACCGCCGGTACGGCCAAGACCGCCGAAACAGGCGACGCCGATCCGGCATCGGACCAGTTCGCGGATTTCGGCGCGCTCGACGAAATACCCCAGGGTCGCATGGGGCTGAGCCCTCCGGTCGCCGCGGCCGTGGATGTGGCAGTCACGGTAATTGAATCGCTGATCTGGAGAATTCTTGCGGAGGCTCCGGGGCAGCCGCGTACCGTCACAGGATCCAGCACGACCACAAATGCACGCACGGGCATTGGCAGCAGCAGCTGAAAATTCAGAAAGGGCGGGTGAACGACAATGAAATTCATCTTTAAGAGCGTAGTGCTAGCGCTGGCGGTAACAGCGGTGGTGAAGTTCTATCCGGAACTTCAGCGCTACATGAAAATGCGCGCGATGTAGTCCGACCCCGGGCCAGCGTCAACGCAACATAGGGCCTGCCTCCGCACATGCACGAACTTTCCATCGCGCTCAGTATCATCGAAGGCGTCAGCGAAGAGGTGCAACGCCTCGGCGGCGTCCAGGTTACATCTGTGCACTTGAAGCTTGGTTCGCTCTCCGGTGTAGTGAAAGACTCATTGCTGTTCTCCTACCAACTGGCATGCGAAGGCACGCCGCTGGAGGGCTCGGAGCTGGTGGTGGAAGAAACTCCGGCGATCGTGCATTGCCCGCTATGTGATGCTGACCAGGTGCTGACCACGGTGCAGCACTTTCGCTGCCCGCAGTGCGGCGCTCCGACGCCCGAGGTTTTGTCCGGCAGGGAAGTGGAAGTGGTGGCCATGGAGATGATTTCGTGAACCCGCAGCCGCGGCTGGTGGCGCTCCGCCACAACGTTTTCAAGAAAAACGATCTGCTGGCGCGCGGCCTGCGCAGCCGCTTTCAGCAAGCCGGCGTCCACGTAATCAGCCTGGTTTCCAGTCCGGGATCTGGGAAGACCGCGTTTCTCGAAAAAATGCTCACCACCATGCGCCCGCAATTCCGCGTGGCGGCGCTGGTCGGTGATCTGGCCACAGAAAATGACGCCGCGCGGCTCGCGCGCAGCCAGGCCCCGGTTCGTCAGATTATTACCGGCACCGTTTGCCACCTGGAAGCGGAGATGGTGCAGCACGCGCTCGAAGGCTGGGACCTGCGGGATTTGGATTTCCTGTTCATCGAAAATGTGGGCAACCTGGTTTGTCCCGCCAGTTACGATTTGGGAGAGGAATTGCGGATCGTGCTGTTGTCGGTCACCGAGGGTGAAGACAAGCCGCTGAAATACCCCACGATCTTCAATAGCGCGGACGTCGCGGTGATCACCAAGTCGGATCTGGCAGTGGCCACCGAATTCGACTGGGCTGCAGCCGAATCCAATATCCAGTCGGTGCGCCCGGGGATCCAAACGTTCCGGCTTTCCGCGAAAACCGGCGACGGCATGGCCGCGTTCATCGCTTTCGTGCAGTCCCGCCGTTCCGCCGCAATCGCCTCGGCCTAGCCGCCGCCTGCTATTTCACTTCGATTACCACTAAGCCGTGCGCGGGAATTTCCAGGGTGAGTTGGTCGCCCTTCAAGGTGCGAGTTTCGTCCGGCGGAAGCGCGGCGGCTTTTCGCAGTTCCACCGATTGTTGCGGCGTGGGGTACGTAGGGCTTCCCATTTTTTCGTATGTGGGCAGCACGTCACCGTGATCGCGATCCACTCGCGCAATGGTCAGGCGATGCTTTCCGGTGAGATGCGCGAATTGCAGATGGACAGTCTCGGCAGATTCCGCGGCCCCAGGCTCCGCGAGATTCCATACCGCCGCGACGATCGCTCCGTCTTTCGTCCGGCGCGTCACCAATACCTTGGAGTCGGAAGCCAGACGTTGGTCGCCCAGCCGATGCAGCACTTTAAACGCGCTGAACGATGGTTTGGGAATGCCGCCCGCCGCGATCAGCCCAAACCCGCCATAGAACGGCGTTTTCACCACGCCCTGCTCCTCGAAGACGTCGGAGAAGGTCCAGTACGACATGACATCCACCAGGCCGTCGCAATCGCCGATGGTCTGCGCCATCCACGGACCCATGTATAGCGCGTCGGTGACCGCCGGCTCGTTCATGTAGCTCGCGTTGAATTCGCTCCAGATCAACGGCATTTTGGGAAACGGAGAAGCCTGAATTTGTTCGTGCACTTTTTTCACCGCGCGGCAAACCATCCTGTCGCGCGGGATTTGCTCGCTGGTCCCAAAAACGTCTTTGGCGCTGTCGTTGCCGTAGACGTGCGTAGAAGCAAAATCCACCGGCACATGTTTATCCGCGCAATGCCTTAAGAACGCGTCCACCCACGCGGAGGCCGCAGTGGCTGGACCACCCACGCGCAGCCGCGGGCTTACCGCCTTCAAATCCACCGCGGTGTGATCGTACAGTTCCCAATACGTTTCCTGCTTCGGATCGCCCGCCCAGAATCCGATGTTCGGCTCGTTCCATACTTCGAAATACCATTGGCTCACTTCGTCCAGTCCGTACCGCGCGATTAGATGCTCGGCGAAGGCCTTCATCAAGGCGTCCCACTTGGCCCAATCCTTGGGAGGGGAATCGTTGGGGTGATACCAGAATTCTTGTACCACGTCTCGCGCCGCCAGCTTCTTGGGCATGAAGCTGATCTCGACAAACGGCCGCACCCCTTGCGCGCGCACGCCGTCGTAAATCTGGTCCACGTAGGAAAAGTTGTACACCGCGTGTCCGCTCGTGTCTTCGTCGTACACCCCCACTTCATCGTGCAGGATGGCGTGGAACCGGACGTAACTCAGATCGGTCACCTGCTTCACGTCGCGCAAGTCGCGCCGGTAATCGTCCCGCAGCGACAGGATTGCCCTGCCGGATCCGAACATCTGCTCCCAGAAGTGCGGGAAAGGATGCGCGGCGGCAGCAGCATCGATTACGATTGGCGCGGACGAGTCACTCGCGGCCTTGGCCGTGCCGAGCATCGCCAGCAACATCGCCAGGGCAATGGCCCATGAACTTTTCCTCAGCATCATTCGTCCATCCTTTGCTCAAAAAATGCATCGCTATGCGCTTCCATTATCACCCCGTAGGGGCGAATTCAAAGCGCCGCAAAGCCGGGAGAGTGGTAAGTTGGGTACCTCAGCAGGGCAAATCTCCGGAGACGCTCAATATGAAGCTCGATAAAATTTATACTCGCACCGGCGATGAGGGGAAGACATCCCTCGGCGACGGCACACGCCTCACAAAATTCGATTTGCGCGTTACAGCCTACGGCGAAATCGACGAAGCGAACTCCGTGCTCGGCGTATCCATGCTGCATATCCACGATCCAGAGGTCCGCGCCGCACTGCTGCATGTTCAGAACGATCTTTTCGATCTCGGCGCCGACCTGTGCCGCCCGTCAAGTAAAGGCACTACGTCGCAACCGCTGCGTGTAACGCCCGCGCAAGTTTTGTGGCTCGAACAAACCATAGACCGCTTCAATGCGCCCCTCGCGCCACTCAACACTTTCGTGCTGCCGGGTGGCATTGCTGCGGCATCGTATTTGCACCTGGCCCGCACCATCACCCGCCGCGCCGAACGCTCCGTAACGAAGCTTGCTGATCGGCAACCAGGCAGCGTCAATCCCGCCGTGTTGCATTACCTGAATCGACTCTCCGATCTTCTATTCGTGCTGGCCCGCTATTCCAACGACGCCGGGAAAAGCGATGTGCTCTGGGCGCCCGGCCTGCACCGTTAGCCTGGCGTCCGTCAGGCGCGAAAATCGCGCGCGCTCGGATAGCCCGGAATACCCTTGGCCTGCCCAATCGCGCGCACAATCGCTTCGGACACCGCCTCCGCGGCCAATGCTCCCATCGCCAAGGTTTCCACGGTTCCAGAAAACGTCCCGGTAGCCAGAGCGAAAATGGTATCTCCGTCGTACGGGGTATGAACCGGATTGATGGCTCGCGCATAACCATCGTGCGCCATCTGCGCCACCTTGGTCGCTTGATCCTTGCTCAATTTGGCGTTCGTGGCGACCACCCCGACCGTAGTGTTTCTCCCCGGCTGCGCCATTACCGCATAACCCTCGCGTATCCGCGCGATCGTATTCCGGTACCCTTTCCCGTCTTCGGCGCGCGCCCCCGCTAAAATCGAACCGGTATGCCGGTCATAGACGTCCCCCACGGCGTTAACCGCCACCAGCGCCGCCACCACCACTCCGGTTTTGCCGATGCGCAAACTCGCGGTGCCCAGCCCACCCTTCATCGCCCATTTCGCTCCGAATAGTTTTCCGATCGTTGCGCCCGCACCCGCGCCCACATTTCCTTCCTCCACCTTTTCGCTGCTGGCCCCTTGGCTCGCCTTGTAGCCGGCTTCCGCGTCCGGGCGAATCTTCCAATCGCCAACTTCGAGATCGTAAATAATCGCCGCAGGCACGATGGGCACGCGTATCTCGCCTCCCATCGGGTAGCCGATCTTGTTTTCATCGAGGTAGCGCATCACGCCGCTCGCGGAGTCCAACCCAAAAGAGCTCCCGCCTGAAAGTACCAGCCCATAAATCTGCTGCACGATGTTCACCGGATTCAGCAGGTCGGTTTCTCGGGTGCCCGGCGCGCCGCCGCGCACGTCCACTCCCGCTACCGCACCTTTTTCGCAGAGCACCACGGTGCAGCCGGTCGGCCGGCGCTGGTCGGTGAAATGCCCAACTTTCAGTCCATCAACGTCGGTCAATCCCTTGGGGCCAAAGGCGTCATCAGATTCGGCACCGTTCCCCGGCCAGGCATCGCTTACGCCAGCAGCGCCAGCGGCGCCGCCAACGCCAGTTGCCCCGCCCGCAAGCAGCGCCGCGGTCGCGCCGGTTACCGCGAGTACGTTGCGATTGAATTCGCGTCGATTCATGTCCGCTCCTCTCCTGCCGATTCCTCTACCGCCGCGCGGTGCGGGCCGGGAGCGATCATGCTCGCCACCACCGCTATGATGAACCCCGCACAAATTCCCACCGCCGGCGGCGAAACCATCGGGAAGTGACGCACCGGCGCAAGCCGGATTGTCGTGTGGAACCAGAAACCCGTGGTTTCGAACTGCACCGCGAGGTCCGCTCCGATCGCCACGAATATGCTCGCCAGCGCTGCCGTGGCGTTCATCCGTTTCCAATACAACCCCAGCAGCAACGGAACAAAAAGCGCCACCGCCAGCAATCCGTAAAAAATTGTTACCGCGGCGATCACCGACGGCAGAACGATCGCCAGCCCCACCCCAGCGAAACCCGCACCGACGGTTGTCGCGCGGCTCACCCGCAATAATTCTTTCTCGGTCACCGCCGGGCGCAGAAACGTCTTGTACAAATCCACCGCCAGCGATGTAGACAGCATAAACAAAATCGCGTCCGTCGCGCTCAATTCCGCGGAAAAAATCGCCGCGAGCGCCCAAACGCCCAGCCACGCAGGGACCATGTGGGTCAATACGGTCGGCAGCGCCAGCTCTGCGTTGGGCAGCGCTCCGAAACGCACCAGCGCGATCATGCCGAAAAGCGCCGGCACGAAGGCAAACAGAAGCTGCCCCAGGGAATTGAACGCCACACCCACCCGCACGCTGCGTTCGTCGCGCGCGCTGTAAATTTTCTGCACCAGGCCCGGCGAACATATAAAGGAGGGCACCAGAATCGCCAGCAACGCGAAAATCGCACTCGGGCCGGCGCCTGTGAAGGTGGTCAAGCGCGCCGCCCAGTCCCCGGACCTGGCCGCCAAAGCCCCGCTGAGCCTGAACCAGCCGCCCACCATGTGCAAAGCGTAGAGCGCGGAAATCGTCAGGCCCGTCATGGTAACCGCCAGCTCGAAAATATTTACGATCGCCGACGCCGCGATTCCGCCTACCGCGCAGTAACTTACCGCCACCAATCCGCCGGCGACGCATCCGGCCCACTTTGGAAGCCCCACCACCACGTTCAGAATCCAGGAAATGGCTATGATCTGACCGGCCAGTATGGCCAGCGTCCCGAACCACAAAATCACCGAGATCACGCCGCGAACCGTCTTGCTGAAACGAAATTCCAGATAGTCGCCCAGGGTGTGCAGCTGGTGTTCCTTGGCGATCCGCCATAGCCGCGGCCCAACGCTCTGCGACAGAATCAGAGTTCCGATCCCGGCCGAACCCACCCACCACCATGCCGAAAGTCCGATTCGGAAGCCCAGGCCGCTCGCGCCCACCGTGGAACCCGCGCCGATATTCGCCGCGAGAAACGTCGCAAATATTATGCCCGCTCCAAAACGCCTGCCGCCCACCAGAAAATCGGATGCATTGTGTACGCGTTTGGCGGCGACCTGCCCCACCAGGATCAATACCGCCGAATAGCCAAGCAGAACGGCAAAGTACACGTTCATCGATGGCTCCGGCGCGCCCGGATTGGCGCCAAGGAGCGAATCAAATAGCGGTTTAGTTCTTGTATTTCCTCGATCATGTGATCAGTTTCGTGTTGGTGCATCCACTGCTGCACAGCGGCCCGCGGAAATAGAATGGCAGTTTTCAATTTGCTGCTCCGCCCTCGCAAAATCCAATACTATAGTTAAAAGACTCTGATCCGATCACTTCTTATCGCCGGACGGCCAACCGCGACGGATGGCTCGTCGTCGTAAACAACGGGAAAACGCGGAGACCATTCGTTGCCGTTTGTTTCATGCCCGAACACAACTGGCGATTTGGGGCATCCCATCTTGGCCGTATGGCTGTTCCAATTTAGAGGGCGTTTTCTCCACCGCTATCTCGTTGTCCGCCCCAGAGTTAGCATGCTGAAGCCCCCCGCTAATATCCCTAACATCGCGCGCACAAGTGGCACTCTAGCTGCATTACCCACATAGCTCTTCGCAGTCATCTCCAAGCAGGGCGCCCATATTCCTGCACTAGCACGGGACGGAGTGTCTCAGGCACCGGGCCTCTGAGGCCGATAAATCCATTGGTGTCGCCGGCCGATTTTTAGAAGCAGGCGCAGCCCTGCATTCGAACGAATGTTTCTCGCTGTTGGGACCACGCCGGCTTGTTTTGCCCGGCAGTTTAGGCGGAGTCTCACGTCGTGAATCCCAAACCCAATCTCGGCGTGGTGTTCGAACCGGCGGGGCCGCCGCAAGCGTCGGCGCAACGCCGGTCGCCGCTGCCCAGCGCCGAAACGGTGGCGGAGACCGACGACCTTTTCGGCCCTGCTCTCTCGCGCCGCGCTGGAAACTTACACCGAGTTCCTGGCTGATCCACCCCGTGGCCGCTCAACTCCGGAACGCGAGACGCCCCCGCCCGCAGAGCCGATTCCCGCTGCTCTGCCGGATCTGCCTGTGAAAGCCCGAATTCATCGCGGGCAGCGGCAGTGGAACACGCGATACGCATCGCGCTGGTCGGTTCTCGCCGGTCTATCGCCGGACGACGCCCACCAGCCTCGCCTCACGCTCGCGCAGACTCTCGCGGAACGCGTGTCCTCGCCGCTGTTACTGATTTCTTCGCTCAGCGGAGGCGTCGGCAAAACCACCATCGTCGCCACGCTGGCTCGCTGCCTGGCGGTGCATCACGAGCGCGTGGTTCTCGCGGAAACCGCCGAGGGTTCTTTGCTGCCATTTCATTTCGGCGCCGACCGTCCAGGAGGCGGCGAACTGGACAATTTCGTGATACCCAATTCCCGGGGCGCCGTTCAGATTTTCAATACCGCCTCGATGCGCCGCCCGGGAAGGGAAGACGACCGCCCGCGGAGCGATTCGGCGGCGCACGATCCTGCGGCCGCGCTGGTTCAAGCCTCCGAAAAGGCCAACCGCTTGTTGCTGGACACCGGAGCCGGAAACGCCGGCGATGTGGAATCGATGGACGGCATGAAGCAGTTCGCTCTGATTCCGATCGTCCCGGACGTGGCTTCCATGATGGCCGTGATCCGCTTCGAAGCTTCGCTACGCCGGATGCGCAACGCGCTGGAGCAAACGCCGGCCCTTGGTACGTGCTCAATAAATTCGATAGCTCATTGGCGCTGCACCTACTCGACGTCGCCATCCGCCGCGGCGAAGCAGTCTCTGAGTCTCTCGCGGATGGATCCACGGTGATGGATTACTGCCCGGAAGCCGACATATGCAGTGATTTTCTGCAATTGGCGGAATGGCTGCGGGGCGTGGCGCCGCCGGCCCGGCGGGATAGGAACACCTGATGGCCAGCGCCTACGCAGGAGACGACTCGGGAATCTTCCTCCGGCTGCTGCGCGGGTTGACGCTGATTATTTTCGCGATCGTGCTGATTTATTTTGTGATCCTTCCGCTGGACTGGAAACACCAGCTTTTCGTCAGCCTGGCGCTGATGGTGGCCGCGTTTGTGCTCAGCCGTTATTCCAAGGGGCGACCCGCCAGCCTCGCGCTGGCCATGATTTGGCTCTTCGCATCGTCCCGTTACATCTACTACCGCTTCACCAACACCTTTGGTTTCGGCGCCGAAAGCGGATCGCAGCCGCAAACGCGCTGTGATAAGTCGGTGATAAATAGTGATAGACGGTCGGTAAGCAACGTCGGCGGTTGGGGTTGAAGGTATCGAGCGGTCACCGTATCCGATGGGTTCTCTCTACCTACCTGAAAATAGAGTAGTTGTTTCTCGGCACTGTGATAAGCCGTGATAAATCTCCTGGCCAAACGAAAGCCCCGAGTTCGAGCGCTATCCCGATAACCTCGACGCCTGACGCGCCCTGCTCGGCGCCATGCACCAAATCGGACGCGACGCCGAAGCGATCGACCTGGCCTCCAGCGCCCGCGGCGACACCTTGCGCCGCATCGAGTCCGATTCCGCCTCGCTCACTTCGCTGGCCCAATCGTATTCCGCTCTCGGCGATCACAACGAAGCGCTTTCCCTTATTCGCCGCGCGCCGTGGTCGTATCAGTCCAGCCGCCGCGCTCCTCCGATCGATTTAGAAATGGCGTCATGCTGGATCTTCATGGACGCCGGCGACGATGTCTCGCTGGGGTCCACCCTGCGCGGCCTGGATGCCCGCAAGGAAATCTCTCCTGCGCAAAGCGCTGTGCTTCGCGACATTTGGATTGCTGGGAGTCTGAAGCGCGCGGACGCCGCCATGTCCGCTGGCGCTAACCAGGCAGGCTTGGCGATTCTCGATTCCGCTCGTCGCGCCTTTCCCAACGAAGTGAAAGTCCGCGCCGCGTTTGCCGCCGGGCTGGCTTACGGTTCAACGCCTTTATCTTTTCCGGCTGCCCCACTCTTCCCCGGTTTTGGGAAGGGTGGGCGTTATGACCTTCCTCGCTCTCGTGCCCCTTCCGCCACGCAAGTGCGGCCAGCCCTAGAGCAGAACCAACCCCCGCCGAATCCCCAGAAAAACTGCCTCGGTCCGGCTGCCAGCCCCCAACTTCCCTAGAATCGCAGTGACGTGAAATTTCACCGTGTGCTCAGAAATCGAAAGCCGCGATGCGATCTCCTTATTCCCCGAACCGCTGGCCAGCATCTGCAGCACCTCGCGTTCCCGCGGCGTCAGCGGCTCAGCAAGCTCCGCCATCCGCCGCGCCGTCCCAACCGGAGCCGCCAGCAGCGCCTCGGTCTGCGCCGGATGCATCACCGTCAGCCCCAACGCCGCAGCTTCCAACGCCGCCACCAGTTGATCCGGCAACACATCCTCCGGCAGCACCGCTCGCACCCCCGCCCGCAACGCTTCCGCTGCCCACGCGCTCGGGCCGCCTCCGCCACCAATCAGCACCACCACCTGCACGCCGCTCGCTATCCCGGACCAATCGATCGTCTCCATCACCGCCTGCCACCGCTCGTCACTCGCGTCGACCAGCACCACGTCCGCCGCCGCGTCCAGCAATTGCTCCGAAATTAACTCCAGGTCGCCGCTACTCCCCGCGATGGAAAATCCCCGCCCGGAAAGCAAACTCTCCAGGCTGGTCCGCACCAGCGGGGAAGTGGCGACGATGAAAACGCGCGTCACGCTGCGATCGAATTCCGCGGCCCACCTGCCGCATCCAGCACCACCGTCACCCGCCGCAGGTTGGCATAATCGCCGCGCAGGAATTCCACCCGTAGCAACCGCGGCGCGCGCCCCTGCAACGCGCGAAACAAATCGCCCGTCGAACCAAAGCGATTCCCCTCGGTACCCAGCAAAATATCACCCGCCATCAACGACGCCTTCGCCGCCGGCCCCGCCGGATCCACTTCCAGCAGCACCAATCCGAATCCTCGCTGGCCCTCGCGGTCGCGCCGCTGCCTGCTGCCCCCACTGCCGCTCGCCGCCGATGGTATGCGCACCGCTGCCACCGTCACGCCCAGCCAGGCATCCGCCGCGCCCGCCGAAAGAAAATCCTGCACCGAATTACTGGGAATCGCCAGCGCCAGCCCTCCCGCAACCATCGTATTGATCCCCACAATATTTCCTGACGCATCCGCCAGCGGCCCGCCCGAATTTCCAGGCGCTAGACGCACGGTAGCCTGCACCCACATCGCATCGCCCAGCCCATCCATCCGGCCCACCGCGTGAATCGTTCCCGCCGTGAGCGCGCCGATGAACCCCAGTGGATTTCCAATCGCGAGCGCAATTTCCCCCGGCCTTACCCGCGAACTATCCGCCGCCACTGCCGCGGGCAGATCTTTCGCGGGCACGCGAAGTGCCGCCAGATCGCGACGGACGTCTCGCGACGTCACCATAGCTTCAAATTCGCGTCCGTCCCAAAGCTCAACCTTGGCATGGCTCCCGCGCACCACGTGCGCATTCGTCACCACCAGGCCCTCGCTCGACCACACCACCCCCGACCCGCCTCCCTGCGGCGCCGTTCGCACCACAACCGTCACCCGCCGCAGCTTTTCCGCCACTTCGCCGATCCCGCTAATCGACACGCTACTCCCCTCCCTGCGGCCGCTCGCCCACCACGATGGTAGCTTCCTGGCTCGCCCCGCCGCGAAGAAATTTCGCCGCCAGCCGTTTGCCTATGCTCTCGGACGTCAAATGCGATTGCACATCCTCCAGCCGCGCCACCGCTTTACCCTCGAGCGACAGCAGAATATCTCCGATCACCAGCCCCGCTTTTCCCGCTGGCCCTTCCGGATGCACTTCCAGCAGGATCGCCGCGGTTTTTTCGCTGCGCCCCAACGCTTGCCGGATCGCTTCCGGCACTCGCACCGGCTGCAATCCAACGCCGAGATAAGCCTGCGGAATCCGGCCCTTTTGCGTCAACGTTTCCACGATCGCATGAATCAGAGGCGCAGGCACCGCCACCACGCCGAACCGCGCGTGCCGCCCGCTGGCCATTCCGATCACCCGGCCGGTAGCGTCCACCACCGCGCCGCCCACTGCGGTTGGCTGAATGTTCACATCCAGCCGCACGTACGGCGCAAACGAAGCGCCGGTCCAGGTGCGCCGCTCCTTCGCAACCAAACTGGCCACTCCCACCGCCGCCACCGCGCCGCTCGCGCGCGCCCGCCCGACCACCAGCGTCAAGCTCCCGGGACGCAACGAGGCCGCATCTCCAAACTCCCCCGGAGCGCCACCCGCCTCCGCGCACTTCAGCACCGCAACATCCGTCGATGGATCGCGCCCCACCAGTATCGCAGGCGCCACCCGCCCGTCCGGAAGCGTAAGCTGAATATCTTCGTCCCGCCGCAACGCATGCTCCGCGGTGACCACGATGCCATCGCGCCAAATCACTCCACTAGCGGAGCCTCGCGGTTCGGTATGCACCGCCACCGTCCGAGCCGCCACCGTTTCGGTAACTTCCGCCAGCGCATTCGATATCTCAACCAGTTTTGCCGACATGTTCGATTCCTCCACCGCCACAATGCCGCAAACCCACCGCCAGCTACATCACCCATTCGGCTAGGTGCCCACCCGTAATGATGACTAGGTCAAGGCAATGCGCACCAAACAGAGGATCACCCAAGATTTTGATTTTTCTCGCCTGTTGCGGGTGGGTGGCGCACCCTTCGCAGTCAAGGGTATGGGTTTTGTCCAAGCGGGCGCCGGGGGATCGCCCAAAATTTGATTTCTCTTAGCCGTTGCAGGTGGGTGGCGCACCCTTCGCAGTTGAGGGTGCGGGTTTTGTCCAAGCGGGATTATCAGCCACATCGACGCAGTGCGAAGTTGCAACAATCACAGTTTCAAGAACTAATTTCCATGTACAGAGCCGTCCCCCGCAGCGGAATAAATCCGCGGCTCCCCCACACTGCCAGCCGGCGGCAAATGCCGGATATAAATCACCGCCGACCAGATTTCCTCATCCGAAAGAATGCCGTGCGACGCGGGCATCCCCGAAGGCCTCAGCCCATTCTCGATGATCCAGTGCAACTGCCCGTCGGTATAGGCCTGCACCTGCCGCGATGCCAGCGAAGGAACCGCCGGCGACATCGCATCCGCAAACGGCACCCCGGTGTTCTGCCCGTCCATCCCGTGACACACCACGCAGTAATGCGAAAAACTTTCTTTTCCCTCCACGATATTTTCCGCCGTCGCAGGCAACGGGTTGGCGACGTGCTTGTCGCCAACCATCACCCACCGCTTCGCGTGGTCCATCGCCGCAGTTTCCAATTTGCCCGCCGGCTTGGCCTTGCATCCGCTCAACGACAGCACCATCATCACCGGCACGATCATCGCCAACACCCCTGCCGCACGCCGCGCCATCGTCATTCCACCACGTTGATTTGCAACGTCATCGATCCGTGGCCCTTCCCGCAAAAGTGCGCGCACTTACCCACGAAATGCCCGGCCTGCTTCGGCGTCACCACGATCTCGGTGTTCCGTCCCTTGGCGATGTCAGACTTCACACCCAGCGCGTCGATCTTCAGTCCATGCGTCACGTCCGTGGTGCTCAACACCAGCACCACCGTCTCGCCTTTCTTCAGCGTAATCTCGCTTGGCGCGTACGAAAACTTGCTGGCCACGATCTCAATTCGCCGTGGCTCCTCCGCCGATCCCGTCTTCACCGCAACCGCGGACACAATCGCCATTGCCACAACGGTTGCCAGAATGATCCCTCGTATGTATTTCATGTTGCCCCCTTTTGGTTTGGCCCCCTCGAATTTATGGTGCGAGGTACTGCAGGATTAATTTTTCGTCTTCCGCGGTCAGCCGGGCTCGCACCCGCATATGCCGCACCACCGCGCGCGTTTCCCGCGGGGACAGGCTTTCCGGAGCGTTGTGGCATCGCCCGCAGTTCGCCTCGAATCGCTTTTCTCCGTCATCCGAAGCGCTTGTCTGCCTCGACTTGTCTTCCGGCTGCACCGTGTTGGCCAGCAGCCCCGGTTGTTTTGGTGCCGCCGCGAAAAGGCACGCGCTCATCAGCAATAGGCATCCTAAGATTCGTTTCACTTCAGTCCCTCCCCGGCCACAGCGGAAATAGGAATCGATACACCACCCCAAATTCCCAGATGTTGCTGTCGCGCTGATCGTTGAACTGCCGCCCGTAGCTCGCGTGCAATCGCACCTCGTGCGGCAGGTAGTAATTCACTCCAAAGTCCGGACGCCGCTCGCTGGTCCCCGGCAAAAAATCTCCGGCGATCAACTGGCTGCGGTGGAATTGTTCCATCCGGACCAATGGTTCCAGGCGCCCGATCGCGGAATTGCTTCCGCGGTATTGCGACAGCCGGTACGCCGCTTCAATCCAATAGCCTTGCCCCCCTGGGGCGTGCGCCCATTCACCTTTCACGTCCAGCGGCGCGCTGTACGGATCCCACGACACATCCAATCCTTCCGAATTGCCGCGCGCGCCCTGCAGCGATTTGTTGTACGAAGTTCCGATCTCCAGCCGCGTCTTCGGGAAAAACACTCCAAACCGTCCGCCCGCCGACCTTTCCGATTCCAGTTTGTTCACCGTGCTCAGCGTGGAAGCGTACGCGGTGTAGTTGATGCTGTATCCGTTTGCGGAATCCCATCCGCCCCGCGCCATTAGCCCGTCAGCGTAGCCTCCCGCTGTCCCGATCGTCCCGGTATAAGGGCCATCCTGAAAGCGGTTGATCCAGATCGGCGTAAGCCTCTCGTTGAATATTCCGAACGGCGTCAGAAATCGGCCCGCGGTCACTGTCAGCGCCGAATTCACGTTGTAATCCACCTGCAGGTATTCGAGCGTCCCGAAGAACTGTCCTTGATAAGGACCCGTCGTCCCGTCCTGCCGGTTGTAGACTTCCGTGAAATTCGATCTCGACTCAATCAGCCAGCGATCGCCGAGCGGAATCGTCACCACCGGCGCGATCACCGGCTGCATCGAATTCGCTCCGCCTTCCTTGTTATCGAAAAATCCGGCGCCGCCCGAAATGATCGGCACATCGGATTGAGCCCTCACCGCGCCGCTACAAGAAAGGATGAGTAAGCAGGCCAATAGCCATCGGTGCGACATTGCTTTTCTTCCCCACAGACTTTTCATATCGTGTTCTCACATGTGGCACAGCCAACCTGGCTGTGCGAGCCCTAACCGATTTCCCAGGCGTTCCGTGAACCAGCCCCAATCGTTCCCCGCGGCCAGCTCACCACCAAAAGATACGCAGAAGTCGTCGAACGCTTGTCACGTGGCCGTTAAAACCAAGTCACTTCTCGTTAGTTCATCCTTAGACATCGGCAATTTCAGAAAATCGCTAAACGTGCCGGAACGAGACGCGCGTCGCCCCTATCTCGCTTGTATTCGTGCATATACCTTTTTCCTGTCATCCAGCGCCGAACGAAAAGTTTGCGTGTCCGTTACATCCTGTTGACGCATCTGCTCGTAGATTCTCTTAGAGTCTTCTTTTGAAACCGGGGGATTGCACGATGAGAGAACGGTACGACCGAATGAATCGTCTGAATCACGCGGTGCACACCCGAAGCGGATCGCTTCGGCGAACATCATTGCTCGTGCTCGTTGCTTTGGTCCTGACGTTGCTGCCTGGCGGCGCACGCGCGCAAGCGCCGGGCACCGGCGCAATTGCGGGACAGGTGCTCGATTCGTCTGGCGCGCTGGTAACCGGCGCCCGCGTTTCGATCGTCGACGACCAAACCGGCGCGGCCCGCGACGTTCTCACCAACGATCAGGGCGCATTTCGATCCACGGCACTACCGCCCGGCAGCTATTCGGTCACCGTGGAAGTCTCAGGGTTCCAGCGCGAAGTCGCTCACCAGATAAACGTCGTAGTCACCGAAACCACCCCGGTAGTCGTCCGCCTGAAACTCGGCACGACGAAGTCCGACGTCACCGTTACGGCCTCAACCGGTCTCGCACAAACTCTGACCGCCACGTTGGGCTGGGTCACCGACGAGCAAACCATTGAGGCTTTGCCGCTGGCCAGCCGAAACTTTACTCAGATTCTGGCGCTTTCGCCCGGCGTGATCGTGGAAACGCCGAACGCAGCGGCGCTTGGCAAGAATACTCAGAACGTTGCCGCCAATGGCGCCCGCACCACCGACAACAATTTCCAGTACAACGGAATCGACGCCAACAATATTTCCGAAAATTCCGCCTCCGGCTATTCCCCGGAAG
>Ga0302324_100003085_pt1 | contig 37755 bp, 33 predicted proteins | sample Palsa_T0_1_FD_201949 | JGI IMG/M metagenome (GOLD analysis project Ga0302324, IMG submission 201949) | Peat permafrost microbial communities from Stordalen Mire near Abisko, Sweden - Palsa_T0_1 | ecosystem: Environmental > Terrestrial > Soil > Palsa > Peat permafrost | place: Sweden: Abisko... | reverse complement strand
GCCGCGCGGCCACCAATAGGCGCTGTTCGGCGAGCGCGCGCGCCAGCGCGGAGACATCGCGGTTCTCGAATCGGGCCGCGACAATCGGAGACGCACAGTCGGCAACGGCTGCGCCGAGGCCGCGCAAAATGGTCCGTGTCCGGGCAGCCAGTTCGAGAACTCGCTGCTCGATAGCGTCCCCTCCAATCTCGAGGATCAAATCGATGGAAGCCTCCATCGCATAAAGCAACGCGAAGGACACCGAGCCGCCTTCGTACTTCTCGGCTGTGGACGGCAACTCGGGTGTTCCGTGGTGCAGATTGTCGACATTACGCCAGTCGCGATGGCTGCGCCAGCCGACCACGTTGGGCTGCAGCCGCTCCCGCAATCGCGGCGCGATATAGAAGAAGCCCGCGCCATTCGGCGAAAGCAGCCACTTGTAGCCGTGGACGGCGAGCATGTCCGGCTGAATCCGGCTGACGTCGAAGCGCAGCGCGCCCACGCTCTGGGTGCCGTCGACATACAACAGGACGCCGCGGGCGCGGAGGAAGTCCGCCAACTCGGCGAGCGGCGGCGCGAAGCCGGTGTTGTAATTCACCGAGCTCAGAATCACCAGGCGCGTCCTCGCGTTTACGTTTTCATAGAGGCTCTCCCAGGAGCACGCGAGCGGCTCCACGCCGAAGCGTTCGAGCAAGCCGGGCGCGTAGAGATTGTTCGGGAATTCGTGCTCCAGCGTGAGCACGCGGTCGCCGGAATGCCAATCGAGCCCCGAGAGCAGCAGGCCGAGAGCGGTTGAAGCATTCGGAACGAAAGCGACGTCGGAGGCAGAGCAGCCGATCAGCCGGCCGATCTTCCCGCGCAAGCGGTCAGCATCGTCGTACCACGCCAGAAAATCCCAACAGGCCAGCTCATCGCGATGAGCGAAGTGCCGGGCCACCGCTTCCGTCGCACGCCGCGGCAACTGTCCGAACGTTGCGGTGTTCAGATAGGTCCAATGCGCAAGCGCCGGAAACTCGCGGCGAACGGCGTCCCAATCGATCACAGCAGGCGCTGCCCAGCGGCGCGCGTGTCGTAGCCGCCCAGGCTCTCGAGTTCCCGCCGGTAGTTGGAGCGGCTCAGCGTGTCCAAAACCGCTTGGATGCTGGGCATGTCGAGGTGCTGGCGCCGAATCGCCAAATCGTAGCGCTCGCTGACCAGCGGAATGAAGCCGAGGCCGAACACGCGCGCGGCGGCTCGCGTCGCGATGCAGCAGTCCGCTTGACCAGTCTGCACTTGCCAGGCCGCGGGCAGGTGCCCGGGCGCGATGCGGTCGTAGCCCCGGACATTTTTCGAATCCATCTTGAGCCGCTTCAGCGCCGAGTCGAGCAACGCCCGGCTGCCCGCGCCCTTCTCGCGATTGACGATGCTCACATCGCGCCGCGCCAAGTCTTCAACGGTCTTGATGCTCTTGGGATTGCCCGCCGCGGTGACGATCCCTTCCTCCCAAACCGCGAAAGAGATCACGGCCACGGTATTCTTGGGAAACAGGCGGCCGATCTCGGGAAGATTCGATTCGCCGCTCGATTCATCGCGGAGATGCGTCCCCGCGATGTGCACGCAGCCGTCCTTCAACAGCCCGAGCGACTGCGAACTGTTGCGATGCGCGAGAACCAGCTCGATTCCGGAGGCCTGCAAATGGTGCGCCAATACCGAGATTCCGGGATCGCACCCGGCGATGAGAACTCGATTGCGAAAATCGTCGGCGGCATCGAAGACCTGAACATCGGTGCGGCCGTTCTTCGGAAGCTTACTCGCCACCACGGCGTCGCTGACTGGAACATACCACGGAACGGGCGAAGGCGGCGAAGCCACCAGACGCTTGTTCACGCGGCAGAGTTGCACCGGCTGGCCTGGATGCAGGGCTTCCGAGCCAGGCAGCAGCGTGACCTCTTCCGAGCGGAGACCAGCGGGTTCGGCCTGGGGCAGCGCGAAAAGATCTTCCACCTTCACATCCAGAGCTTGCGCTAAACGCAGCGCGACAGACGTGTTCGGGACATAGCTGCCCGCTTCCATGGCGTAGATGGTCTGCCGCGTGACGCCGACCGTCCGCGCGAGCTGCGCCGCGGAGATGCCGCGCTTTTGCCGGAGGGCTCCTAAATGATTCTCGATTTCTGGCATGGTATACGCAACTCTGTCGTGTTACATTAACATCGGTTGCTATGAAGTCCCGAATTACAGCCCTATTAGTCATCCTAGCGTTTTGGGCTACTGCCTGCCAGCTTGCCGTTTCGGCGCCGGCGGAAATCACCGTGGCGGCTGCCGCCAATTTGACCCAAGTGGCTCAGACGCTCGGCTCGGAATTCGAGGCGCAAACCAAAATCCATCCGGTCTTCAGCATCGGATCGACCGCGCAGTTGACCACCCAGATCGAGAACTCGGCGCCGTTCGATGTTTTCCTGGCCGCGGACGCCGAGCACGTCGACAAGCTTGATCACGAAGGTCTTCTGACGCCAGGCAGCAGCGCGGTGTACGCCGTTGGCGTCCTCGCTATGTGGATTCCACCGGGCAGCAAGGCGCAAATCAGCAAGCTCGACGACCTAAAAGCGAGCGAGGTAAAAGTGATTGCGCTGGCAAATCCGAAGCTGGCGCCGTATGGGGCGGCCTCGGTGGAAGCGTTGCAGCACGCGGGCATTTGGGAAGCGGTAAAGGACAAGATCGTCTATGCGGAGAATATCGACATGGCGAAACAGTATGGAACGTCCGAGAACGCCGATGCAGTGTTCACCGCGTATTCGTTGCTGTTGAAGGAAGCCGGCAAGGTGATTCAAGTTGACGAGGCCTTGCATACGCCGATCGTACAGAAGTTGGGAATCATCGCGCGGTCACAACATAGCGACGATGCGCAAAAATTTACTCGCTTCGTGCTGGGCGACACCGGCCGCGCAATCCTGACTCGCTACGGATACAAGATACACTGACCTTTATGAAGTACATGCGCTTGCCGCTCGCGTTCATTGTGTTGAGCGCGCTGGTGTTCGCCCAGGCCCCGCCTGCCGCGGTCCTAGCGGTTCAAGGCGACATTGCATCGCCCGTGTCGCTGACCGCCGACGATCTCGCCAAGATGCCTCGCCAAACCGTTTCCGTGCCTGCCCCGGATGGGACCAAAATTGTTTATGAAGGCGTGACGCTGCTCGCGGTCTTGCAGAAGGCCGGTGCGCCGTTCGGCAAGCAATTGCGCGGCAAGGTCCTCTCCACCTACGTGCTCGCGAAAGCGATGGACGGCTACCAAGTAGTCTTCACGCTGGGCGAATTGGACCCCGATTTCGGCAACGAAACTATCCTAGTAGCCGACAAGCGTGACGGCAAGCCATTAGCCGACAAGCAGGGACCGTTTCGCCTGGTCTGCCCCAACGATCACGAAGGCGCGCGATCGGTTCGCATGCTTGAAACGCTGGAAATCGTCCGCCTCGCCAAGTAGCGCGAGTTCCTCATTTGCGCGAGTTCCTTAGAAGCCCGCGGGTGGCACGAACCGCTTGGCCAGCGCTTCGATTTCGCGTGAGGCACGCACCTTGTGCTCGCGCACGTACAGCTCGTGATTGCGCTCGACGTCCGGCAGCTTGTAGATGTAGTTGGCCGAAAATCCAGCGGAGCGCTGCAGCCCCGCCGCTGAAGTGTCTCCCAGCCAATTGATGCGCTCCAAGCGCGCGCCGTTCTTAAGATGAAAACGCGCCACCGAATCGAGCGGCTCATGTCCTTGTTTGGCGCGCAGAAGATAATACGCGCATAGGGGCGCCAGATGCCGCTCCAGGTCCGCTTCCAGCGCCGCATCTTGTGTCCAACTCGGATCGTCGAGCTTCGCCAAAGCTCTGGCGAACGGCGCCAGCTTCGGCGATCGGCTGAGCGCATCAGCCCTCTCGGCCAGCCACCGCCGGAACCCGGGAACCGGTGAGACCGTTGCGAATTTCCGGATGCGCGGAAAATCCTTACTGAGATCCACCACCACTTGTTTGATCAGGAAACTGCCGAACGGGACGCCGCGCAGGCCCTCCTGGCAATTGGTGATCGAGTAGAAGATGGCCCACTCGGCCGAGGCCGTGTCGAATACCGGCGAATCGGGATCGAGCAGCACCTGCACGTTATCGCTCAGCCCGCGCGTCAGCGCCACCTCGATGAAGATGATCGGCTCATCCGGCAAGGCCGGGTGGAAGAACGCGTAACAACGGCGGTCCGCTTCCAGACGCCGCCGCAGATCGTGCCAGCCTTGAATCTGATGCACGGCTTCATATTGGATCAGTTTCTCGAGAATCACGGCCGAGGTACGCCAGTCGATCCGGCGCAGCACCAGAAAGCCGCGATTGAACCAGGACGTGAACAGGTGCGCCAAATCCGCGGAGATGGGCCTTAGCCTTGCGGCGCGGTCGGACTCCTGCAAGACCTGGCTGCGCATCGCCACCAGAATGCGTGTGCCGTCGGGCGCCAGGTTCAGCCTGCGGAAGAGCTCCTGGCGGGGCGGCTCCACCACTCGTTGCAGGCGAGCCAGGTTCTCCGGCGACGGTTGCTCGCGATAAGCGTCGCCTGCCCTGCCCACTTCTTCCGGATCGGGCGAGAACTCCTTGATCAGCAACTCAAAGAACGTCAGGCGTCCCCGAGCGTCCAGCGATTGATAGACGTCCAACGCCTCGGCTGCCAGGCGGCTTCCGGAAACCTCGCCGCGCTCCGATAACAGGGCGTGACAGAGCGTGATCGCCTTGCGCGCCGTGCGTGTCGCGCCGCGCGGCAATGCCGGGGATTGCCGCGGCCCGAAGCCCAACAGTTCTGTCAGTCTCAAGGAAGATCGCTCCAGTTATCCATCGGCACAAATATCCCCGCGGTGCAGGGCTGGAACTTACATTGTAACCGTGCCGGGTGCCCGAAAGGGCAACAGAAAACCTCTCAGACCTGGGGACGTTCTCGACGCGCGACGCGGCGGAACAGCACGAGCGCGAGGTGCAGTATTTCAAGCGCCACTAAGGAGCCAGCGGAGCGACGATCACCGGCGTCGTGGTGGGCTGATTGGCGCCGGCTTCATTCTCCACCGTGACCGCCACGGCGGCAGTGGCTGCCAGATCCACCGCGCCCGGGCGAACATGCATCGCCTGACCATCGCGTTTCGATTGGAACAGGCCGGCCGGAATCGGCTTGGCGCCTTTCGGAATCAGCCACATTTCGTAGATCTTGTCCACCGGCGTCGGAGAGAGATTGGAAGCAATCAGCAATACTCCTTGCGACGGGTTCACGAACACGGTACCGCGCGGCGGCTGCGTTTGCGGCCTCCCGAACGAGGCTTGCACGGTGCCTGGGGCGTACAAGATGGTCAATGCCGCTCGAGCGCGCACGGCTTCATCGGCATACCTTCCTCTGTCCCGCGCGACGAAGATGAGCAGTAGGAACATCGCGGCGAGCGCCGCCGCCATGGCCCATGCGGCGAACCAACCTGAGCCCCGCCGCTGGAATCCCACCGAAGCCAAAATCCTGCGGCGAAGTTGCGAGGAAGGCTGCGCCGGCGGTGCTGTGGCTCCCAAAAGGGCAGTGGTTTCCAATGCGCGCTTCACGGCTGCCCCGCAGACCTCGCATCCACGGCTGAGATGATCCCGGATTTCCCCGCGCTCCGGTTCTTCGGCAATGCCCAACGCGTAGAATTCATAGTGCTCGCGGAGTTGGTCGCAGCTCATGATGACACCGCCACGCCCAGCTCATCGCGCAGACTTTGCAACGCTGTGCGCACCCAGGATTTGATGGTGCCCAGAGGCTGTCCCATCTTGGCCGACATTTCCGGCTGCGACAGGCCCTCGAAATAGGCCAGTTCCATTACGGTCCGTTGATTGGGCGCCAGCTTCTCCATGGCCGCCTTCACGCGGCGAACTTGATCGGAGACGAGAATGCCGGCTTCCATCTCGTGGTATAACGGCGCGTGATCGGTCTCATCCAACCCCACCGCCGCGCTCCGGTCGCGCCCCGCCGATGAGCGTAAGTAGTCGATCGCGCGATTGCGGGCAATGGCCAGCAACCATGGCCCAATGGCTCCTCTCTCGGAGTCGATCGAGTGCACTCGATTCCAAACGCGCAGGAACGTTTCCTGCACCAGATCCTCGGCAATGGCCTGGTCGCGCACCACGCGTAGAACCAGCGAGTAGGCGATGCGTCCGTAGCGGTCATACAGTTCGGCCAGAGCCTGCGGATCCCGGCGCTTCAGGCGCTCGATCAGCGCTTGGTCCTCGGGACCTGCGTACACGGCCAGAATAAGCGGGAGAATCACGCCACCCCACATCGTTGTACTGAAATCATACCCTGCTGGAGAAATAGGCGCGCGGACCAGCGGAGGGTTGCTCGCGTGGCCGCGCGCCCGAGGGAAAGCGCCGGTTACTTTTCTACGATGTCTTTCTTCATCGGCCCGAGAACGCCGAGCAGCGCTTGTTTGTCGGCATCCTTCACCATGAACTTGTCTAGCGAGGCTACTAAATCCTGGACCAGCGCATCAAAATCGTCGCTGCCGATTCCCATGCCCGCGTGAGCCGTCTTCATGTCCTTGCCGGCGTATTTGCAGGGACCGCCCGCCGCTTCGCAGATTTGGTCCACCAAATTCTTCTTGAATTTGGCGAGCCGCTTGGGGTCCGACGCAGTGGCCTTGAAGAAGCTGTTGATGCGATCGTCGGCGGCGACGCGTCCGACGAAATCATCCACCACGGCTACAATGGCTTTCTTGCCGCCGAGGCTCTTGTAAAGCGCGTCGTTGCCGGCCGCCTGCGACAGCGGCGTCAGCGTAAGCAAGCCGGCCGCAAGCGCCAGTAAAGTGTATTTCCGCATGTTCCTCCCTTGGGTTGACGCCTTGGAGCGCGTCCAATGAGTTATACGGAATTGGCGGGAATTTGGATTTCTAGAACTGATTCCAAAGGTACTGATTGTAAACTTCGTGATGGAACTGCACTTCCGCCGGCTTCACCACCGTGCCCAGCAGCCGGGCGCAACGGTCGGCCGAGGCCTGCTTCAGATCGGCGTACCGGCCCTTCACATCTTCGCCGAGCAACTTGGTGGTCCATTCGGCTTTGCGGAAGTTTGCGAGCGCGTCGTAAATATTATCCGGCAAATAGCGCGCCGCGCCTCGAAGGTTCTTGATCGGCAGAATGTCGCCCTCCAGTCCCGTACGAAATACGGAGAACAACACCGCATAGGGGCTCGCGTCCGGCGCCACTGAGCGAACCTCCACGCGGGCGCTGCGCTCGTTGCCGATCGGGATACGGATCATCGAACCGCGGTCGGTGGCTGACGCCTTGAGTTGGTTCGGCGCTTCGAAATGAGGATCCAGCCGGCGATAGGCATTGACGCTCGGATTCAATAGCAGACAAATATCGTTGCCGTGCGACAAAATCCGGTCGACAAACTTCCAGGAGTACTTGCTCATCTTCTCCTCGCCCCGCGGATCCCAGAACAGGTTCTTCCCGTCCTTCATCACCGACACGTTGGTGTGCATGCCGCTGCCGTTCACGCCCACCACCGGTTTCGGCAGGAAGCTCGCGGTCAGCCCCATCTTGGTCGCCACCTGGCGGCAGATCAGCTTGTAGATCTGGATCTGGTCCGCCGCGGCCACCACTTCGGAATAGCCGTAATTGATTTCAAATTGCGACGGCGCTACTTCCGGATGATCCTTCTCGTTCTGGAAACCCATCGCGCGCTGCACTTCAGCGCTCTTATCGATGAACAGCCGCAGCGTGTCGTTGGGCAGCGAATGATAATAGCCGCCGGTGCTGACATATTCGAACTCGCCGGTTTCGACGTAGCGCTTTTCCGCGTCCACGCCGTTGAACACGAATCCCTCGATTTCGTTGGCGGCGTTGAGCGTCAGCCCGTCCTTCTTGTAGAGCTTCTGCGCATACTCCTTCAGCATGGCGCGCAGATCGGCGGTATAGGGCGCGCCGTTTTTGTCGATGACCTCGCCGAACACCATGACTTTGCCCGCGCCGAAATAATCCGAAGGCCCCCAGTAGAAAGCGCTCCAGTCCACGCCCAGCCGCAAATCGCTTTCCTTCTGCGCCGTGAATCCGCGGATGGACGACCCGTCGAAGGTCATGTTGTCCCAATTCTTGACCAGGAACTTCTTGTCGTAGTCCAGCATGTGCAGGCGGCCTTCAAGATCGCTGAACAAAAGCGTTACGGCCTTGATTCGCTTCTCATCGGTGAGATACTTGAGGCGTTCTTCCTGGATTTTTCCGATCGGAACGCGCTTGGTGCGCTGTTCCTTGGCATGCAGATTCAGCTCTTCGAGCTCGCCATAGGGCAGTTGTAGAAAGTCTTGCAATTCGATAGTCATTGATCTCTCTTAGATTGAAGCCAACCCTTCATTCTCAGTGAGCAGACATCGCTTCGCAATACTTGATCCCATCAAATGTCTTTATCGAGGTCCTTCAAGAAAGTGATTGGCAGCCCTGGGCATGTATAATTCGTTTCGTGCCCCCGCGCAGGCTCTGGATCGTCCTGTTCCTTTTCCTAGCGCCGTGCTTCGGCCAGCCCGCGCATCCCCTGAATGCGCCCACGCAGCAGGACAAGCCTTACGTCTTGCTCATTTCACTCGACGGATTCCGCTACGACTACGCGGAGCGCGATCGCGCGACCAATCTGCTGGCCCTGGGACAAGGCGGCGTGAGGGCAAAAGCGCTTCTCCCGTCATTCCCCACCACTACTTTCCCGAATCACTACACAATTGTCACCGGCCTCTATCCCGCGCATCACGGCATCGTCGACAACTCGTTTTGGGACAGCGATCGTCACGCCGAATTCCGATCCAGCGATTCCGCGTCGACCACCGAAGGCAGTTGGTGGGGTGGAACTCCCCTGTGGGTGCTGGCGGAGCAACAAGGGATGCGCGCGGCGTCGTTCTTCTGGCCGGGCAGCGACGCGGAAATTCAACACACGCGCCCCACCTATCACTACAAATATGACGGCAAGATTCCGAATGAGCGGCGCGTCGCGCAAGTCGTGGAATGGCTGAAGCTGCCGAAGCCGGAGCGGCCGCACTTCATCACGTTATATTTTTCCGACGTCGATCATCAAGGCCACCTGTTCGGCCCGGATGCGCCGCAAACACGTGACGCCGTGAGAGCGGTGGACGCTCTGCTCGGCAAGCTGTTCGATCAAGTCCGCGCTCTAGGCGTTCCCCTCGATATTTTCGTCGTCTCCGACCATGGCATGGCGGCGGTCACGGGCGATATCGATATGTCGAAGCTGGCCGATCTGAATGGCGTGGAGACGGCCTCGAACAGCACCGACTTCAAGTTTTACTCGAGCGATCCCAAGAAAATCGATCAACTTTACTCCGAGCTGCAAGGACGAGACCCACGCATTGAAGTCTATCGCCGCGGCGAAATCCCGGAACGCCTGCACTACTCAGGCGGCGCGTTGGCCAACCAGCGAATTGGCGACTTGGTAGCGCTCGCGATCCAGCCCGTAGTCTTGCACCTGGCTTCGAAGCCTGGACAGACTGAACCGAAAGGCATGCACGGCTACGACGTCGCGCGGATGCCCGAAATGCGCGCCATCTTCTTCGCCGCGGGTCCCGATCTCAAGGCCGGCCTCATCGTGGACGAATTCGAGAACATCCACATCTACCCGCTGATCGCGCACATTTTGGGCCTAACCGTGCCCTCCGGCATCGACGGCCAATGGTCTGTTCTCGCTCCGATTCTCAGCGACGGCGCCAAAACCAACGCCGCTGCCGCGAAATAACGTCTCTTAGCCGATCCGCCCTTCAGTATAAGCTGGAGTTACCAGAGGGAGGTCGGATGGCTTCCACACGAATTATCTTCGGCATCTGCTTCGCGGCCGCGTTCCCTGCCTTCACCGGATCTGCAGCGGCGGATACGTATCCAGTCATTTTGCATGGCAAGGTCGTGATGCAGGACGGCTCGCCTCCACCCGTCATCATGGGCATTGAGCGAGTCTGCAGCGACGTTAACGGTTCAAGGCCCGGAACCCTCACCGACAAAAAGGGCGAGTACATCTGGCGCATGGACATCGACCCGTTGGAGACGCGCGACTGCAGAATTCGCGCGACGCACGCCGGTTATTCATCCACTTCGGTCGAAGTTTCCGGTGTGGATACCACTCACACCACTCTCGATCTTCCGCCAATCGTGGTGAGCGCTTCGGTTGCCGACGCTTACGCCATCATCATTGAAGGCAGCATACCGGGGCGTGCGAAAAAGGATTGGGATGCGGCCATGAAGGCGCTGGACGGGCCGGATTTTCCCGAGGCCGCGCGCCATCTGGAAGCCGCCGTGGCTGCGTCGCCAAAATACGCGCCTGGCTGGCACGCGCTCGGAATCGTGGATGAACGGCTGAAGAAGCTGGCGGAAGCGCGAGACGCTTATGAACACGCCATCGCATCCGATCCCAAATTGATTCCGCCTTACGTGACGCTGCTGCGCGCGTGCATCAAACTGAAAGATTGGGAGGGCGCGGAAAAAGCCGCTGCCGCGCTCCTCAAGACGGATCCCAAGCACACCTATCCCGAGGTTTACCTGCATGAGGCCGTTGCGCAATTTGGACTGAAGGATTACACCGGCGCCGAGGCCAGCGTGCAAGAAGCGATCCGGTTGGATCCGGCTCACACGCGTCCGCGCGCCGAATACGTGCTGGGCCGGATTCTCGAGGCGAAGGGCGACACCAGCGGCGCTAAGGAGCACATGGCGATGTACCTGAAACTGGACCCCACGCCCACCGATGTCGAGCTGGTGAAAGGCCACCTGGACTTGATGGGAAAACCGGGAGCCGCTGATGTGGAGCCCGAACTAGAACCGCTGTGACGGCCGTTCGCTAAACTAGCATCTCTATGCGCGCGGCACGAAACGCAGCGACGATTCATTCATGCAGTAGCGCTGATAGGTAGGCTCAGGGCCATCGTTGAACAAGTGGCCGAGATGCGCCTCGCAGCGAGTGCAATGAACTTCTGTTCGCTTGATCAACATGCTCATATCGCTGCGCGTGCGAACGTTTTCCTCGGCGATGGGCGCCCAAAAACTGGGCCAACCGGTGCCGGAGTCGAATTTGGTATCCGAGCTGAAGAGCGCGTCGCCGCAGCAAATGCAGCGAAAAAGTCCGGTGGCGTGCATCTGATAATACGTTCCCGAAAAAGCTGTGTCGGTGCCCTGCTGGCGAGTGACGTAGTACTGTTCGGCGCTCAGCAGCTTCCGCCACTCGGCATTGCCGCGCACCACTTTCGCGACGCGCGCCGGACCGATCTTGGCGCCCGCGTCATTGAATTCGACGACGGTAACCTCCTCGCCCGTGTCGTCACCCGTGCTAACGACAGGTGCTTCGTCCTCCCGGCACGCACATAACGGGACGAAACCCGCCAGCGCGAACGGAGCGATGAACAAAGCTCGGCGTGTCATTTAGGCGAGCGCCGCCTTCACCCGCGCCGGCGTCAAGGGCACGCGGCGGATCCGCACGCCAGTGGCATCGAAGACCGCGTTGCTAATGGCCGCGGCAGTTGGACGGGATGATGGTTCGCCCGCGCCCGTCGGCGCGCTCTCGGGATGATTCAACAGCACGACTTCGATCTCGGGAATGTCCCTCCATCGCGCCACCGGATACGTGTTCCAATCCACGCTGGTCACGTTGCTGCGGTCGAACGTCACTTCCTCCTTCAACGTTCGCCCCATGGATTGAACCAGGTTCGCCTGAATGGTCCCGCGGAGCGCTTCCGGATTCACGATGAGACCGCAGTCGTGCGCGCAAACCAGCCGCTTGACGCGAACCTCGCCGCTGCTCCGGTTCACCTCCACTTCGGCGATGGTCGCCACATAGGTTCCACCGCGCAGAGCCAGAGCTATGCCGCGGCCTGAGAGCACGCTGCCGGACCCGCTGTTTTGCTTCGGCGACGGCCTGGATTCCCACTTCGCCTTCTCCGCAACAGCCGCCAAAGCGGCCTTGGCGCGAGCATCCTCGATATACCGGAGCCGGAATTCGATCGCATCGACGCCCAGCTCCGCCGCGATTTCGTCCATGAAGGATTCGGTGGCAAAAGTTCCCTGGGGTCCGTTGGGATCGCGCAGATGAGTGGTGCGTAACGGCGAAGCCACCACGTACAAAGGCGCAATGATATGCCCCACCGACCGAACGTTCCGAAAGGCGTACGGATAGGTGTTGTCGCCCCATCCCACATACTCATTTCCACGAGTGGTATTCGGCGTCCCCGTCAATTGGCCCGCCAGCATATTGCCCGCGCTGTTGGGCTGGAAAAGAATCTCGGTTCCGGAAAAAGCGCGCGACGTCATTTCGAGGCCGGTCACTTCGCCGTGCGCGTCCAGGGCCGCCGCCAGATCCACGATTACCGCCGGCCCCTTGGCGCCCCACGCCGTCATGTCCGCGCGCGACCATTGCACGCGCACCGGTTTGCCGGCGGCCTGTGAAAGTAAGGCGGCGTCGCCGGCCACATCCTCGTCGCCCGCGCGCCCATAGGAGCCGGCCCCTTCCACCCAAATCACTCGCACGCGATCGTCGGCCACGCCCAGCAGTTCCGCGAGCCCCTTTTGAAGGCCGTGCGGCTTCTGCGTGCCGGTCCACACGGTCGTCACGCCATCGGCGCGAACATCCGCCACTGCGCATCCGGGGCCCATGGTTGCGTGCGCCTGGAACGGCCATTCATAGCTCGCTTCCACTTTCTTCGCCGCGCTCGCGAGAGCTGCCGCGGCATCGCCCTTGCCCGGCTGTTCCCGAGTTGCCTTGGGCTGCGCCGATCGCATGTGAAGGTAAACGTCGTCGGGAAACACGGCTGCCGGCACGCTCCAGTTTACCTTCAGTTCCTTCGCGGCCCGAATCGCGGACCATTCACTCTCGGCGACTACGCCAACGAAATTGCCCTTCACCACTGTCTTTACGTAACCGGAAATCTGCCTCACCGCACTCTCGTCGATGCTCTCGATCGTTGCTCCCGCGCCTGCCGGGCGGATCACGCGGCCATGCAGCATTCCGGGAACGCGAATATCGGTGGCGTACGTCGCGCGTCCCAGGATCTTCGGAGCCAAATCGACACGCGGAACCGACTGCCCCACCACCGTGTAGCTGGCCGGATCCTTCGGCTTACCGCTGCCTTCCACGTTCAATGCGAAGCCGGCTCCTGAAACGCGCAAAGCCTCATTGAGGTCGGTCCCTCCGGCTAGAGCCGCGTAAGAGATACTCTTCGATGCGTCTCCCTTTACGCTGACTACGCCATCTTTCACCTGAAGCTCTCCGCGCTGCGCTCCAAGTTTTACGGACGCCAATTGCAGCAGCATGAACCGCGCGCTAGCCGCCGCGTTTCGCAACGGTTTCGCCCCCGCCGCTATCGAGGTACTGCCGCCCGTTCCTCCTTGATCGGGAGTTTCGGCGGTATCGCCCATGACCAGGTGGATACGTTCGAAAGCGACGTCCAATTCATCCGCCACGATCTGATTGAGCCCCGTCTGCACACCCATCCCGATATCCACCTTGCCGGTGAAAACGCGAATGTTGCCGTCCGTTCCTACGCGCAGCCAGGCATCCAAGCGTCCCGGCGCTGGATTGGCGAATGTTTCGGCGGCCACAAGCTGAGGAACCACGCGAGTATCGGACAGGCTGAATCCGATCAGAAGTCCGCCGCCGGCTTTGAGAAATCCACGCCGCGACGCGCTGATAGAGGATGTCATAGTTATGCTCTCGCCGCCAAACGTACGGCGGCCGCGATCTGCGCATGGCTGCCGCAGCGGCAAATCAACCCCTCGAACGCGCTGTTCATTTGGTCGTCGGTCGGGTGCGGATGCTTGTCGAGCAGCGCCTTGGCGCTCAACACCCAGCCATTCAAGCAATAGCCGCACTGAAACGCCTGGGCCTCGATAAACGCCTTTTGCACCGGATGAGGATGCTCCGGCGTTCCCAGTCCCTCTAGCGTGACGATCTCTTTCCCGCCCGCGCGCGCCACTGAAAGCATGCACGACCGCACTGGAACCTGATTCACCAGCACCGTGCACGCGCCGCACTGCCCCAGTCCGCATCCAAAGCGCGGATTGTTCAAGCCGGCGTTGTCCCGCAGCACGTACAGAAGCGGGCACTCCGGATCAACGTCAACCAGATGAACCTTGCCGTTTACCTTCAATGATACGTGCGCCATCTCTCACCTCGCGCGATTTCCTGCTGTTAGTCTACAGGTAAAACGGCACTCAGGGTTGGCGTGACCGCCGCATCCACGAACCCGTCCGGTGGGGCGGCGAGCCGCGGTTACGGTTGAGGAATCTCCACGACCCGATTCTTCCATTCTTCGGTGTCCGAAGCGGACCATACCAGCACGAGCGCGTCAATGACGTCGGCCAGGGCCGTCCTTTGCTTGACGAGAAAAACGCCCGCACACTGGCCGTTCGCTTCCAGGAAATCGCCGAAATGGCGCGGCATCGTCCTGAGATCGGACGTGACAAGGATCCGATTGTGTTGGGTGGCGAAAGCCAGCGTCTCGGCGTCCGGTACGCCTTCCAGCTTGGCCTCCTGGGCCGAAAGAAAATCGATTGACGGCTCACGGCGGAGACGCCCGCTGACGATCGCATTGTGGAGGCTGGCGTCCGCAAGGAAGCGGATCATCGGTCAAAGTTTCGCGCTAGCTTCGCCGCAAGCCGCTTTGCTGCCGCAGCCGCTCAAACGTCATCTTGACTTCGGGGGGCGTCGGATGCGAAGCGACGAAAGCATCCTCTTCGCGTTCGCGTTCTGCAATGTCCGCTTCCACCTCTTCCTGGCTTCCGAAATAGAAGGTGATCGCCCCATAAATCTGCTCGAGGCTCAGTACCGGATAATGTAACCGAATGGCCTCCGGGGACTCCCCGCGCTGAAATTCTCGTACGATGTGGGCTAAGGGCACGCGACTTCCGATCAGATAGAAGCTCTCATCCCGACGTTCAACGAATTCCTTGTTCATGAGTCTTCCTGCATTCAGTCTATATGATTCTCGCCAAACTGCACCGCGATCGGGTCTCCAGACTAGCGACCCGGCGTTAGAAGCCCGCTTCCGCGCCGTGCGGAATCACTGACACTTTTCCACGACCACGAAGGTGATGTCGTCCGTCTGCGCCATCCCCTGTGTAAAATCCCCGATAGCTTTCAATAAACTCGGCTCCACCGCGTCACTCCCCGAGGGTCCCTCGCGCTGAATGATTTCCAGCAGTCTTTTATCTCCGAACATCTCTTCGCGCGGGTTTTCCGCGTCCGTGAGTCCGTCCGAATACACCACCAGAATGTCCCCTTGGTCGAGATGAAACGCGCGCGGCTCATAGCAGGAGGAATCGAACATCCCCAGGACACAAGCGTCGGGAGCCAACGCTTCGATTTTTCCCGTGGCGGAGCGGAACAGATAGGCTGGATTATGTCCCGCGCTGATGAATTGCCCCACGCCGTCCGGGCTGAGCAAAAAAAGAAAGAGCGTGACGAATTGGAACGGGAGAGATTTTTCGCAAAGCAGGCGATTTATCCGGTTCAAGACTTCCTTCGGTTGCGTCCCCGAGCGGAATTCCATACTGAGAGCGCCCAGCACCATCGAGCTTAACAGCGCCGCGGACATTCCCTTGCCGGAGACATCCGCCAGAACTCCCATCCATTTCCCCGAACTCAGTTGAAGAAAATCGTAGAAATCCCCTCCCACGTAGCGCGTCGGAGTGTTGAAAGCGTGGATGCGAAAATTCTCAAACTGGGGCAGGCAACGGGGCAGCAGGCTTTCCTGCGTTTCTTGCGCCAAAGCTAATTCTTGCTCGCTCCTCTTTCGCTCCTCCAGGGTTTTAAGACGAATCACCTCGCGGCTCGCCTCCAGTTCCCGTACCGTCTCCTCCAGCACCCGGTTGCAGTTTTTCATTTCAACGTGCAGCAAGCGCACTTCCAGGATGTTGTGGACGCGCGCCCGCAGCTCGGCCAGATCGAACGGCTTGCTGACGAAATCCTTAGCGCCCGCTTCGAGAGCGCGCAGCTTGTGACCCGGCTGCGCGGTAATCACCAGGACCGGAAGATAGCCGTCCCCTTCGATTTCTTTCAGCCCTTCCATCACCTGGAACCCGTCCATGCCGGGCATTTGGAGATCCAGCAGGATCAGGCTGTAATGGTTTTGACTGTAGAGATCGCAGACCTCGTTCGGATCCGTCGTGGACTGGACCGAGGTGTAGCCGGCGATGCGCAGCATGCCCTCAATCAGACAGACGTTGGCTTGTTGATCGTCAACAACCAGGATTCTAGCGCTTAGAATATCGGTCGAGGTGACCATGACGGTCCCTCCTGATTCATTTGGCCTCGCCGATCGCTTGCCCCGCGAATTTCGCCGCGTCCAATGCCACGTCCAGCGTATTCATGAACTCACCCACCTTGATCGGTTTGGTCAGATACCGAAAGAATCCGGCCTGCAGGCCTTTCTCGACGTCGCGAGGCATCGCATTGGCGCTGAGGGCCACCACCGGAATGTGCGCGGTTTCCGGGTCTTCGCGCAGGATCTTGAGAGCTTCGATGCCACTAATGCCCGGCAGATTGATGTCCATCAGGATCACCTCCGGATGGTTAGCGCGCGCCAGCTGGACTCCCAGATCTCCGTCTCCCGCCACCAGCAGGCGCATATCGGGACGGCGAACGATCAGCTGTTCCACCAGCTTCAGATTCGCCGGGTTGTCCTCAACATAGAGCAGCGTACGCAGCGGCGCACCCGGCTGAACCGGAGCTTGAACAATTGCCGCGGGTGTGGCCAAGTCAGCTTCTCCAAATTGCGGAGAAGCAACCGAGTTCAGTTCGAACCAGAACACGCTTCCCGACCCGATGGTGCTTGCCACGCCGATCGTGCCCCCCATCAGTTCAACCAACCGCTTGCTCATCACCAGGCCGATGCCCGTGCCTTCTTCCCTGCTGGTCTCCCGTCCCAGACGGTTGAAGGGCTGAAAAAGCTGCGTCAACATGTCCGGAGACAATCCCGCGCCGCTGTCCCTCACGCTGACGCGGAGGCGGCCCGGAGCGCTAACGGTGTAATCCACCACCACCGTCCCATTCGCCTGGTTGTATTTGATCGCATTGGAAAGAAGATTAATCAGAACCTGCTTCAACCGGGTGCGGTCCGCATCCACGAAGTAAGGGAGGCTGGGCTGTGGAAAGGTCATTTTGATGCCGCGTTGTTGCCCCTGCGGTTCGATCATGGCTTGGCATTCGAGCATCACTTCGGCCAGCGAGGTTGGTTCTCTGGATAGCGCCAGCTTGCCGGATTCGATCTGCGCGAGATCCAGGATTTCGTTGATCAGCTCCAGCAGATACCATCCCGCATGGAGAATCTGATCGATGCTGGCCGTCTGAGCGGGCGTAGGCGGCGGCGAATCGGAGTTGATGAGCTGCGCGAAACCCAGGATCGCATTCAGCGGCGAGCGAAGCTCATGGCTCATGCTGGACAGGAAATCCGATTTCGCCAGGTTGGCTTTTTCGGCCGCCGCCTTGGCTCTCTCCAACTCGACGTTATTTTCCTGCAGCGCGCGCTCAAAACGTTTGCGTTCCGTAACATCGCGCGCCGCGGCGAACACTCCCTGCAGCTTCCGGTCGCGGTCGTGGAACGTGGTCGCGTTATAAGACACCACGGTTTCCTGGCCGTCCCTGGCGCGCGCGGTAAGTTCATAGTCGGTGACCTTGTTGCCGCTCAACACCCGCTTGATGCCCGCCTCGGCCCGCTCGGGATCGGTGAAGTAGTTCTTGAACGGCGCGCCGATCAGCTCATCGCGCGTGCAACCGGTGAGCGCCTCCATCTGCTTGTTGACGTCGGTGATGACGCCGGCCGGATCGGTGGTGATCAGCGCGTCGATATTGGATTCGATCAGAGAGCGCGTGTAAAACTGCTGGTCGCGCAGGCGCTGATCCAGCAGCTTCTGCTCGGCTTCCACCTGCTTGCGCGCGGTGTTGTCGGTGCCGATCAGCAGGTAACCGATGATTCCGCCCAGGTCGTCGCGCAGCGCCGTGACCGACACCACCGCCGGGAACCGGCTGCCGTCTTTGCGGATGTAAGTCAGCTCGTAAATGTCTTCGATGCCGCGCGAGGCTTTGAAGACCAGCGCCTCGAAGCCCGGCGTAATCACGGTTGCCAGCTCCAGGCTCAATGCTTTGGCGCGCGCAATCACTTCCCCCGGATCGGAAATGTCGGCGGGGGTGATCTTATCCACCACCTCAATGGCCGTGTAGCCCAGCATGCGCTCGGCGCCGACGTTGAATAATTGAATGACGCCCTTCTCGTCGGTGGCGATGCTGGAGAAATTTTCGCTGTTGAAGATCGCGTTCTGCAGCGCCCCGGTCTTAAGCAGAGCCGCTTCGCGCCGTACCTCGGTGACGACATCCACCGAGGCGGTGGCATCCTCGGAAATAGCGGGATCGTAGTATTGCGCAGGCATGCAACCTTTTCCGACTGCACGGACCGCGCCAATTCGCTCGCTGCTGAGTTACGGATGATTTGGACGGATCACGGCGTCAGGCGGGTAACGATATATGGTCATCTGCCCAGGGGCGGTCACCCAGCAGGGCTGAATTTAGCCAGCCAACAGCCGCTTTTTCGCCTGCTTCTTGGCCTTGCGCGGCAATCGCTGCTTGGTTTTCTTTACAAGCTTTGGGATCTTCTTCCTGGGTGGCGTCTGTGGCTTCGGTGGCGCCTCGACCGGTGCCGCAGCGGGGACCGCGTCGGTCTTCGGGGCTTTCGCAGCGGGCGCCGGCTCCTTGGCCTTTGCGGCTTTCTTCGGGATCTCCTCGGCGGGAGTTTCCTTCTCTGGCCCAGCCTTCTTTTTGGTTGCCATGCGTACCTAGCATAGCAGTGCCGCCAAGGCTGCCGTCCTCGTTCCGATTAGCGTGCTTCCGCGCCGCCGCTCAGGTCGGCTTTGGACGCGGCTTCATCCTTCGGCGGCGTTACTTTGTCCGGATCAACGCGCACCATCAGATATGCGATGTGGTCGTCGATCTTGGTGAACCAGTGCCCCACGCCCGCCGGTATGATCACGACGTCGCCCGGCTTGAGTTGGTAAGTGGCGCCGTTGCGAATCGAGACGCCATTGCCGCCCGGACCGTTCAACAGCCGGACCGCCCGGTCATCCGCCGGCCGCCGCTTCAAATCCGTGATGTCGGAGCCAAGAACCAGCGTCGCCGACCCGTCGATCACGTGATAAACCTCGCTCACCAGGTCGTGCTCGGCCACCGCGCCGCCCGCGGTCTGCTTGCCGCGATAAACCACGCCAATGTCGACGTTGCTCTTGCCTACGTCCACGGCTCGCACCTGCTGATCGCTCACAGCGTCGGCCGGCGCGCGCTTGAGGTACGCCTGAATCTCGCCGCTCGCGATGTAGGTGCCCGAGCATTTGTTGCAGCTGGGGCGCGTGTCCTGCGCCAGCATTGCGGAGGCGCAACCGGCTAGGAATAGAATGTTCAAATCAATTCGCATCTTCGTTCTCCCTACTTGCTCGCCTTCGGCCACAACACGCGCTGGTCTTTGCTGGTAACCGGCGCCAGACCTTTGTACACGAATCTCTGCACGCGCTGCCCCCGGTAGGTCTCGGTGGTGTAAATGTTGCCCTTCGAATCGGTCGCGATGCTATGCACGCCGTAGAACTCACCGGGCTGCCGGCCGCCTTCGCCAAAGGTTGTCAGAACTTCGAGTGACGCACGGTCCACGATGTGCACCCGGTCGTTTTCTCCATCCGCGACATACAGGAACTTCTGCTGCGGATCGTGCGAGAACGCAATGTCCCAGACGGACCCGGAACCCAGCGTCTGCTTCTCGATGAACGCCTCCTTGACGAAAGTCCCATCCGGGTGGAACACCTGGATGCGGTCGTTCACGCGATCGCAGACATACAACAAATCGTCGTTCGCGAGCATCGCGCAATGCACTGGATTGCGAAATTGCTGCGCGGGCGGACTGTCCGGTTTGTACGGGCCGAGGTCGGCGTCGTCGGGTTTGTGGCCGTAAGCGCCCCAATGCCGCTTGTATTTGCCGGTGTCGGCGTCGAATACGATCACGCGGCGGTTGCCGTAGCCGTCCGCGACGTACAGCTCGTTGGTCTTCGGATCGACGAAGGTCTTCGCCGCCAGCCGGACATTTTCGACATCGTTGCTGCCTTTGCTGTGGCCCGGCTTGCCGATCTGTAACAGGAATTTTCCGTCCTGCGTGAACTTGAGGATTTGGTTGTCGCGGAAACTTTCCACCCGGTCCCCGGCCTTCGACTCTTCATCTTGGCCGTTGATCGCGCCCCGCCCGCTTTGCGGTCCCCGGCCGTTGCCGCCCAGCCAGACGTTGCCCTTGTAATCCACCGTGATCCCGTGCGCCGACTCCGGCCAATCGTAACCGGCGCCCGGACCGCCCCAGTGCCCGATCAGATTGCCTTCCTGATCGAACTCCAGAACCGGCGGCGCTGGTGCGCAGCATTGCGAGATGGGTGGCGTGGTTGTGGCGTGTTGTTCGCCTGCTTCGAGCGACCCGACGCGGTGAATAATCCAGATGTGGCCTGCCGAGTCGGCCGAAACACCGATGCTTTGGCCGAGAATCCAGTGATTGGGCAGCGGCTTCGGCCAGTACGCGTCCACTTCAAACCGCGGCGCCATCACTGAGGCGGCGTGAACCACGGTTCGCGTCTGCAGGATTCCCAGCGCGCCTGCCAGCATCACCGAGGCGGCGCTCAGCAATAAATAAGGCTTCATACTAGTTCTTCCACTCATCCTAGTTCTTCCACTCATCGATGGCCTTCCTCGGCAAAGAGCCGGGGAGAAAATCGACCAACTCCAGCCGGACACCGTTGGGATCGATGACGTTGGTGATGCTGGTTTTCGTCGAGCCGATTCGAGGGTCATTGACCTGGACTCCCCGCTGCCGCAGCGCCGCGATGGTTGCGTTCTGATCCTCAGGCCAGAGCCCGATATGGCTCAAGCCCACCGGGCGTTCCGCGGTGGCCGGCGCCAACTCCAGAAACGTATCCCGAGTGATCTGCAGATAAGCGAGCGTCGGCTTGCCCTGGGGGTCCTTGATGGTGAACGCTTCACGAAAGCCCATGGTCTGCGTGTAGAATCGCATGGATTCGTCGAAATCCTTCACAAAGATTCCGACGTGGTTCAGCCTCAGCCCCGAAACTTGATTGGTCTGGGCCGCGCCGGGCTGCATCAGAAAAATTCCCACGCCGACGCCCGCCGCAAACAACCCGAAACAACCGATAATCCTGCGCATAAACACCTCCCTAGTGTCCCGGTCTTATTTGCCGACCAGGTGCGATATGCTCTTATTGTTTTCCAAACAGATAAACTCGATTAAATCAGTATCCGTCATCAATCGCTGGTTCAGCTTGAAGCTCCACGGTTTGGTGAAAGTCTTCGGATCGTCCACGTTGATCTCGATCTCGAGTGTCCCGTAGTTCAACCGCCGGAAGCGCTCCTTCACGCGGCCGGCGCTGCTGATGGGCGTACCTTCCTCGTCGATCCAACCCATGTCCCGGAAATTGGCGGTTTCCACTAGCAGCGCGTCGCCTTCCCATTTGCCGGCCGAATAGCCGTACCACCACGGATCCGGATCGTTGTTGGGCAGCGGCCGGCCGTCGGTGAAAATCTGCCTAATCCCTCCGTTGGCTTCGTACAAGATCAGAACCAGCCCGGGTGTCTGGATAATCTTGCGAGGCTGCGGATGGCTGTGAAGCTGCACCGGGTTGAGCGGCAAACAGCGCGCGTCGGGATGGTCTTTACTATGCTCCGCCAGACGCTGCTTGCGGAGTTCCGCGGCCCAGGGCTGCAACGGCAAGCCCTCCGGAAACAGCGAGGGAAGATCTTGGAATGGCCGCGGCCCGGGCGCAGGCGTTGTACCGAATGTTCGCTCGGTGGTAGGCGGCGCCTGTCCGGGCGCCCTGCCGGCGGCCCAGATTCCCGACAGATCGGGCCGGCCGTCGGCGGTCTTGGGCGCGGGCGCATCTAGATTCACGCTTCCATCCGCCAGCCTCGGCGCTCCCGCCGCCGGGTACGCAGGCCACTGCCCCAAAAGCGTCGAGGGAAAAATCGCGAGAGCCGTTGCCAGCACGTTGATCGACACTGTCATGTTGTTCTGATCCAGAATTGCTCCATCCGCGAGTATACTTGTAAAAAGCATTCTGAACATCCCTCAGGACGGAGGCCTGGCATGACCTTCTGGCACGACTTGAAATTCGCGATTCGCTCGCTCGCACGCACCAAGGGGCTGACCGTTACGGTGGTAATCACCCTGGCTCTCGGCATCGGCGCGAACGCCGCCATCTTCACGCTGGTGCGCGGCGTGCTGCTGCGGCCGCTCGTCAACCGCGATGAGGACCGGCTGATCTACATCCGCCAGAGCGCGCCCGGTATCAAGGTCGATGACATTGCGTTCTCGGTGCCTGAGATCCAGGATCTGCGATCACGCGTCAAGACTTTGAGCGCGATCGGGGATTTCTCCACCATCGGATTCACCATGGTCGGCCTCGGCGAGCCGCGCGAGGTCCGCGCCGGTGTCGTCGGCGGATCGTACTTCGACGTCGTGGGGCTTCATCCGGTGCTCGGCCGCCTGCTCGACATGCGGGACGACGGTCCCAGCGCGGCTGGCGCGATGGTGCTGACCTATCGTTTCTGGAGCACGCAGCTCAAAAAAGACCCGGCCGTGCTTGGAAAAACCGTGCGGCTCGGCTCGCGCACCGCCACTGTGGTCGGCGTGCTGGAGCCGTCCATCCCTTATCCCGCCGAGACCGAGATCATCGCCAACATTGTTACCAGCCCGCATCATCTTTCGGCGACGATGGTGACCGGGCGCGTCCATCGCATGACGGAGCTTTTCGGACGTCTCGCGCCCGGTGCGACGGTCGAGCAAGCCCGCGCCGAGCTGCGCGCCGTCCACGGGGCAATCCTGAAAGAACATCCCGAAGCGTATTCGCCCCGGGCGGACTTTCGCATCGACGCCGTTCGGCTGCGCGATCAGATCACCTCGCGCGCCCGGAACGTGCTGTGGGTGCTGCTCGCGGCGGCCGTGTTGGTCTTCATCATCGCGTGCTCCAACGTCGCCAACCTGATTCTCGCGCGCACCGTTCGGCGCGAAGGCGAGCTCTCCATTCGCGCTGCGCTCGGTGCAAGCACTTGGGCGTTGCGCCGGACATTGCTGGCCGAAAGCCTCTTGCTCTGTGTTGCCGGCGCGGCGCTCGGCGTATTAAGCGCGCAACCGCTGGTCGCGATCCTGGCTCGTTATGCTTCCCGTTTCTCGGTCCGCGCTCTCGATCTCACGGTCGATTCCGGCATGCTCTGGGTCGGCGCGGTGCTAGCGGTCGGCGCGGCGGTGCTTTTAGCGTTTGTTCCCCGCCTTCCGTTGGCCAACGCCTCGCATGGCCTTAGCCTCACCAGCGGCAGCGTGCGGATCACCAGCAGCACCAGCCGCCGGCAGCGGGTCTTCGTCGTGACACAGATCGCCGCGTCATTCGTCTTGCTGGCGGGCGCCAGCATGCTGCTAAAAACTTTGATCGCGCTGCAGGGGGCCGACACTGGCTTCGACACCCGGCACGTGCTCGCCATCAATGTGCCTGAGATGCCGTACGGAAAGACGCCCGAACAGATCACGGCGTTCTATGAGGAAGCGGTCAGGCGAATTTCGGAGCTGCCCGGCGTGGAAGGGGTCGCGATTGGGAGCTCGGTTCCGTGGCGCGACGCGGGCATATTCGGGCCCGGATTCGAATTTTCCGCCGACGGCCATGTCAAGGCGGCTGGCGAAGAGGATCCCCTCGGGCGGTTCCGAACGGTGTCGCCCGGCTTCTTCGCGGCGCTCGGCGTGCCAATTATCGCCGGCCGTGATTTCAACGCCGGAGATCGGAAGGGAAGCGAGCTGGTGGTTATCGTGAGCCAGAGCGTGGCCAAGCGCATGTTCCCCAATCAGGATGCCGTCAACCGTCACGTGATGTGGACCGATCCGGTGATGAAGTTTGCCGACATCAGTCCGGCGCCGCGGCGCATCGTAGGAGTGGTGGCCGATGTGGATGACGAAAACGTGGTGCCGGGTCCAGCCCTCAGCGTGTACCATCCGTTTAGCCAGGCGTTCGGCGGCGAACGCCTGTTCATTCATGCACGATCGAATCCGTATGCGCTGGTGTCGCCCGTCACGCGCGTGATCCGCGCCTTGTCCTCCGATCAACCGGTGGAGCGCGCGGCAACACTCGAAGATGTCCGCGCGGAAGTGCTCACGCCCGATCGTCTGAATACGTTGGTCTTCGGCGTCTTCGCGGCCGTCGCGCTGTTGATCGCCGTGGTCGGTGTCGCTGGCGTCCTGGCGTTTTCGGTAAGCGGCCGCACGCGCGAGTTCGGGATCCGGCTCGCGATTGGATCGCAACCGCGCGATCTGGTGACGGGGGTGATCGCCGAAGGCGCCGTGATGGCGGCAGTCGGCGTCGTAGCCGGCGCGGTTTGCGGGTATGCGCTGGCCCGCCTCGCGGGCAGCTATTTCCAGGGCGCGCAAACGCCGGGCATATTGCCCGTAATCGGTTCGGCAATTGTTCTGCTGGCCGCCGCGGTGGTCGCGTCCATCCTGCCGGCGGCCCGCGCCGCCCGCGTCGACGTCATGCAGGCGCTACGCTCCGATTGACCGCTCCGGCTGGACCGCGCGCTCCTACCGAGCCGCGCGCGTAAGCAAGCGGTCTGCGCGTTTTTTCAGGCCAGTCCGGCCTTGTACAGCACCAGCAGCTTGCCCCATGCGCGATCAGCCTCGGCCTTATCGTAGGTAGGCGTCCCGTCCGCTTGCTTGGGCATATCGGGCACGCACCAGCCGTGATAACAGGTCGAGTAAACTTCGACCTCCGCTGGATTGTTCGCCGCGATGAACGCTGCTTTGAGCTTGTCTTTCGCGTCCGGCTGCTGCTTGTCGTCGCTCATCGCGACACCGAAATACATTTTGGCCTTGATCTTCGGCGCAAGCAGATGCGGGCTGTCGGGCTTGTCGGTGACCAGTCCGCCGCCGTGGAACGACCCGCCGGCGCCCACGCGATCCGGCACCGTCGCCGCGGTCCTCATCACCAGCCCTCCGCCCATGCAGTAGCCCTGGGTCCCGATCTTCTTTTTGGTGTTGACCTGTTTCTGCGCGTCCAGGAAGCCGATGTATGCCACCGCATCTTTCTCCGCGTTGCCGGCCGCGTTCACCGACGCCATCAGCGGCCCGATCTTACCTCGCTCGGCCGCGAAGTTGACGTTGGAGGCATCCGTCCAGAAAGGAGCCTTGCCCATGCGATAAAAAGGATTGGGTACCAGAACCGAATATCCCTCCGCCGCAAGCCGCTTGGCCATGTCGCGCATGGCGGGTCGTAAGCCGAATGCGTCGGGCCAAATCAGAACGCCGGCGTGGGAACCCGAGGCCGGATGAATGAACGCGGCGTCGCAGGTGCCGTCCGGCGTCTTGATCTCGACGTCGGTCTCAACGATCTTCGGCGAGCCCGAAGCCGCGCCTGCAACCGCCAAGCCGGCTGCCACCGATTTTACAAAGTCGCGCCGTGGGAGGCCGCTCGATGATTCATTATCTTTGGGATCTTTTGTGTCGTCCGCCATTTGCTTATCTCCTTCGTCAAACAGTGTATCTCTTCTGCCGCAACTCCGGATCCGCCCGCAAACGCGGTCAGCCCCGCGCCGGCATCTCGTTCCAGAACTTCCGGATCTCTCCGCGCGCGTCGTTTTCCACGCGCACCTCGTTATCGAAAATCATGGTCGCTCGCACCGCCGTATCATATGGCGGCCAGGTTGGGACCTTCGGATTATTCGGATTTCCCGTCTTCGCCAGCGATACCCAGGCCGATGCGAAGCGATCCCACAGCGCCCGCTCCTGGCGCGACCCCGTCCCGCCGATCCCGTCCCGATAATTGTCGAACGAGGCCGATACATCCGTCCCGTGCACGGCCCCAAACTTACTGTCGAATCCGGAACTCTCGAAAGCCCACAGGTACATGTATGCGGGAGCCTTCCCAAGAGCGGACTTGCGCTCGGCCTGAAGAATCGCATTGCGCCGGAATCCCACATCGGTTGCGATCTGCGCCTCAATCAGGAACGGCGATTTGTTGGGATACCTGCTCCGATACAGAGCCAGCATCGGCTCCGCCTTCGCTCCATACCGCTCGGTCATCATCGCCTTCAGCCCGGCTTCGGTCAGATCGAAGTTGGTCAGGGCCAGCGCCGCGTCCTCCAGCGCCGTCGAAATGATCACGGGCACGTCAGCCGATTCAGGCGGCGCCGCCGGGTCGAATGGATGATGCGGCAGAACCGTCCCGTCCACCACCGGCGAGAAGCTCGCCAACGGCCCCAAAGCCGTCTGCGCCTCCAGAATCTGTTGCCACGGGACCTTCTGAATATCGGCGATGTTTCCCTTCGCTATCCCGAGTTTCCCGAGCAGCGCTTCCGCCGACTTGGTTCCCTGCTCGCGCGTCGCCGAACGAATGCTAGAGCCGCTCTGCACTCCGGCGCTGTGGAACAATCCTTTCGCGGAAGGCATCGCCAGCAGAGTCGACGTTTTGGCGCCGCCTCCCGACTGGCCGAAGATCATCACCTTCCCAGGATCGCCGCCGAAATTTTCGATGTTGTCGCGCACCCATTCGAGCGACGCCACCAGATCCATCATTCCAACCACGCCGGCATGCGCGAATTCCGGGGGCGCGCCCAGATCGACAAGATGCAGATACCCGAAGCTCGCGAGGCGATGATTCACCGTTACCACCACGACATCGCCGAACCGCGCCAGTTGCGCTCCGTCATATCCCGGCGCATTGCCTGAGCCGGTGGCGAAGCCGCCTCCATGGAAGGAAACCATCACGGCGCGCTTTTGCCCGTCGTTCACTCCGGGCGTCCAGACGTTCAACGACAGACAATCCTCGCTCATGCCGCCGACTTGCTGATCCCACTGGATGAGCATGCCGTAGTCGCCGGCGAGATTTGAGAGCGTTTGCGGGCTGATCGGACCGTGGCCGAGGCATTCGCGAACGCCCGTCCATGCAGCGGGCTTCTGCGGCAGCATGTACCGGTTCTTGCCGCCGGTCGGCGCGCCATACGGAATGCCCTTGAACTCCTTAATTCCCGTGTTCGCGATGCCCTGCACCTTGCCGGAATTCGTCTCGACAGTCCAAAAGAGTTGATGAGAAACTTCCTGCGATTGTGCCCACGATGGGCGCAGCAGAGCGCAGCCTGCGCCGAGCGCGCTAAGAAATGTACGTCGATTGGTCATGCCGGGGTCCTCCTCGCTGCATTCGAAAGTATACGCCATCCGAAGGTGCAACAGACCGATCGACAGGTCGATAACCGCTCTCGCTCAGGTGCCCTCCGTCAGCCGCAGCACCGCCTCCCGGTATTCGCGGACCAAACGGTCGCACAACTCCGCGGTGCTGGGTATGTCATGGATGTCGCCCACGCCATGCCCAGCGGACCAGATGTTCTTCCACGCCTTGGCTTCCCCCTCCGCGGTCACCCGCATTCCACTATGCGATGGCAGGTTCTCCGGATCGCCGCCCGCCGCCACGATGCTGGCCCGCAGGAAATTCGCGTTTACACCGCTGATGGCGTCCGTATAAATGATGTCCTTGGCATTTGCATGGACGATCATCTCTTTGAATCCCTCCGGCGCCAGGCTCTCTCGCGTGCTGATGAAGCGCGTTCCCAGATAAGCGAGATCGGCGCCCATCAGTTGGGCCGCCGCGATCTGGCTTCCGTTGGTGATGGCGCCCGAGAGCACCACGGTTTTGTCGAAGAAGGCGCGAATCTCCGCGAGGAAGCCGAACGGACTGAGCGTGCCCGCGTGGCCGCCTGCTCCCGCAGCCACCGCGATGATGCCGTCCACGCCCGCGTCCGCAGCCTTCCGCGCATGATGCAGATGGATCACGTCATGAAAAACCAATCCTCCGTAGGAGTGAACGGCGTCCACCACTTCCCGCGCGGCGCCGAGCGATGTAATCACCAGCGGAACCCGGTGGCGTACCGTGATCTCCAGATCGCGCTCCACGCGCGCATTGGTTTTGTGGACGATCAGATTCACTCCGTACTGCGCGGGAGACCGGCCGCCTTCGGCTCTTGCCTCATCCAGACGCTGTCGAATTTCCGCAAGCCAGTCCTCGTATCCTTCGCTGGTTCGTTGGTTCAGGGCCGGGAACGTTCCGATCACGCCGTGCCTGCAAGCTTCCACCACCAGGCCGGGACCCGAGACCAGGAACATCGGCGCTGCGATGGCCGGAATGGCCAAGCCTTCGCGTAATTTTTCGGAAAGGGACATTGAGATATCATCTCATCACCGTCCCCTTGGATGAACTTCCCGTGGTACACTCCACCCAATGATTTTTGGCAGCCCGTGGCCGCCCTTGCGGCATGAGTCCGCCTCCGTCGGTGACGCGGTTCTGGGCGCCGCAAAACAATTCGGCTACAAACCGGTCCTCATCGAAAGCGAAACCGGGCGAACCCTCACCTATCATCAACTGATCTGCGGCGCCGAACGCGTCGCGCCTCACAAGAAAGTCCGCGCCGTCGAGTTCACCCGGCACGCTGCCGGCTAAGCACACCATGCGAGCCTGGCAAGTGCGCGAGTGGTGTGAGCCGGACGGCATGGAGTTCTGCGATCTTGCTCCACCCGAACCGCAGCCAGGTCAAGTCCGTGTGCGAAACCGCGCCGCCGCGCTGAATTTCTTCGACATTCTACAGATCCAAGGCAAGTACCAAACCAAGCCGTCGTTTCCGTTTACTCCCGGCGCCGAGATTGCGGGCGAGATCGACGCAGTCGGCCCAGGGGTCTCCCACTGGCGCGTCGGCGACCGCGTCATCGGATTGCCCGGCGGATCGGGCTTCGCGGAACAGACGGTTCTCGATGCCTCCAAAGTCTTCCGCATCCCAAACGGAATGGATTGGGCCCCCGCCGCCGCCCTTCCCATCGTCTATCACACGTCGTATCTCGCTCTGAAGGACCGCGGGAAGTTGCGCGAAGGGGAATGGCTGCTCGTGCACGCGGGCGCCAGCGGCGTCGGGATGTCGGCCATCCAGCTCGGACGCGCGTTCGGCGCGCGCGTGATTGCCACCGCCGGATCGCCCGAGAAACTAGAGTTCGCCCGCCGCCAGGGTGCCGAGCACGTTCTCGATTACACAGACACCCACTGGCCGGACCACGTCAAGCAGATCACGGGCGGTCGCGGCGCCGACGTCATCTACGATCCCGTAGGCGGCGATGTTTTCGACCTCTCCACCAAATGCATCGCCTCGGAGGGCCGTTTGCTGGTGATCGGTTTCGCCGGCGGCAGAATTCCCTCCATCGCCGCGAATCGCATCCTGCTCAAGAACATGTCGGTCGTCGGAGTTTTCTGGGGCAACCACACCCAGGTCCATCCAAACTATACGGCCCAAACCCAGTCAGCGCTCGAGGGGCTCTGGGCTGAAGGCAAGATCCGTCCGGAAGTCTCTCACACTTGGCCACTCGCCGAACTGCCCCAAGCCATGCGCGCGCTCGCCGCACGCCAGGTGCTCGGCAAAGCGGTCATGATCATTTGAAGCGGTGCGTCAGCGTATTTCCACGCTCGATACGGTTCCATCCGTCAAACGAACCGTGCCGAGGCCAGTGCCATTCGCGGAATACTGGTAGACCTCGAGCAAATGCCCGTCCTCATCCATCGTGATGCGTCCGGCCGGTGAGCCGAGTTTCAGCAGCTGTTCGCGGCTCATTCCCGCCGTGACTTTCTGCAGATCGCCGGCGCTCACCTCGGGCGCCGCAGGAGGAAGCGATGGGGACTTCGCACCGCCGGTCGCTGCATCATCCGCTGGTGGCGGCGGGTTTGGGTTCGGCAGGTTTGGGTTCAGTTGTCTGGCCTTGACCAAGGCCACCTCAGCCCGAGTCGGCTGCTGGAGAGCGCGCAGAGCGGTGGTCCGGTCGTTGACGGCTTGGGTCAAGTTCGGGTAGAGCCGGATGGCTTGGTCATAGTCCTGAATCGCGCGGCCGTATTGGCCCTTGCCTGCATAGGCTAGGCCCCGCTCATGGAAGGTTGCAGCGAAAAATACTGGAGGGAGATCCGGCTTCAGCCGGATGGCCTGGTCGAAGTCCTGAATGGCGCGGTCGTATTGGCCCTGGACATTGTAGACACCGCCCCGGGCGTACAAGGCTACGGCGGATTTCGGGTCCAGCCGGATGGCTTGGGTGAAGTCTCCAATTGCCCGCTCGTACTGGCCCTTGAGACTGTACGCGGTGCCCCGGCTCTGGAAGGCCAGAGCGTACTTCGGGTCGCGCTGGATGGCCTGGTCCAAATCCTGAATGGCGCTGTCGTATTGGCGTTTGCGAATATGGGCGCTACCCCGGCTGCTAAAGGCTCTAGCGATATGTTCCGGCGTCTCATGGCCCGACTGGATCATCGCCGTGCAGCCCGCGATCGCGACGTCGGGATCGTGCGAGAAGCACCGCTGCGCGTCCGGGGTCTGGGCGGCCGCGCCCGGCAACAGCACGAGAGCTAGCGCCAAACTGCTACATATCGATCCGCGGAGCAAGCCCTTCATCGTGACCCTCACCCTGGTTATCGACTGTGGCCGGGCTAAACTTTACGAGAGGCCGGCCCGCAGTCGGTGCTCGGCAAGCCACGATCCTCGGTCCCGCCGCCCAATCCCGACACAAATTCGGCAATATCTCCCGCCAACAGCTCCGGCTCCTCGGCCGCCGCGAAGTGACCCCCGCGCGGCATCTGGGTCCAGCGCTCGATGTTGTACCCGCGCGCCACCCACTCGCGCGGCGGAAACGGCGCCTCCAATGGAAACCGCGCGATCGCGCACGGCACGCGCACAAAATCGCCCGGCGCGAACTGCAGCGGCGCCTTCTTGGTCTCGTTGTACAAGCGAAAGGACGACGAGATGGTCTCCGTCATCCAATACAGTGTCACGTTGGCCAGCAGCTCGTCCTTGCTAAACCGCCTTTCCACATCGCCGCCGCAATCCGACCAGCTTCGAAATTTTTCGATGATCCACGCCGCCAATCCAGCCGGCGAGTCGTTCAGCGCGTACGCCGGAGTCTGCGGCGTGTTGCGCTGCAAATGCGCGTAGGCGCCATGCTCCCCATACCACGCATCCAGATCCGCCAAAAACGCCTGCTCCACTGGCGTCAACGGCGCCCCCGCTGCCGGCCGATACGATCCCGGAATGTAGTTGAGATGGATGCCCGCCACCCGATCCGAATGTCTAAGCCCCAGAATCGTGCTGACGCTGGCGCCGAAATCTCCGCCCTGCGCCACAAAACGCGGGTAACCGAACTCGCCCATCAACTCGCCGATCAAACCAGCCCACAATTCCGCGATGCGAAACGTGTTCATGCCTCCCCGCGCGGGCCGATCCGAAAAACCAAACCCGGGCAACGAGGGCGCCACTACATCGAAACCGGCTTCCATCAGCAGCGGAATGATCTTCAGCATTTCCAGGAACGATCCCGGCCAGCCATGCGTCAGGATCAGCGGAATTCGCTTCGTCCCTTTCCCGCGCGCGTGCAGGAAATGTACCCTCGCGTCGCCCGCCAGGTAACGAAAGTGCTCCCACGCCGAGAGCTTTTCGATCCGAGCCTTCCAATCGAACTTCTCGCGCCAGTAACTACAGATCTCGCGCAAGTAAGCGAGATCCACGCCGCGCTCCCAGCCCGATCCGGAAATCTCATCCGGCCAGCGTGTCCGCGCCAGCCGTTCCCGCAGATCATCCACCGCACGTTCGGAATAGGGCAACTCAAATCGCTCAATCGCCATGTCGATTCAATTGTACGCACCCACCGACAACTAATAACCAACAACCAATAACAATGTGCTCTGATAAGGATATGCGGCAGCTCCTACTTGCTCTCACGCTCGTGGTTTCATTACGCGCCGGAACACCGTTGTTCCACGCCACCTTCGACAGCCCCAGCCCCTCTTGGACCACGCTGCGCGGCACTGCCGCCGCCGATCCAGCGGTCACGCGCGACGGCCAAATGTCGATGCGGCTCGAGTCGGGTTCCGCCGCCCGCGACGCTCGCGTCCAATCCGCGCCCATCACTCTCACCATCGGCAAGCCCTACGAGATCTCCGGCTGGATCCGCACGGACAAGCTCACCGTCCACGATCTCGACCGCTCGCCCATCGCCACCGGCGCCGCCCTGACCATGGCTTCCATCCCGTTCGATGTTCAATCGGAATCGGTCGCCGGCTCGCGCGATTGGACCCGCGTCCATCTCCGCTTCATCGCCACGCGCGCCCAGGACAACCTCGTGCTCACCGTCGCCTACGGCGGTACATTCGACGGCAAAGCCTGGTTTTCAGGCGTGACGCTGAACGAAGCCGAAACGCTGTCGCCCACCGCGTCCGATGCTTGGCCCGCGCCCTCCGCCGTCACCACCTACGGCCCCGCCTACCGCTATCCGGTCGCCGGATGGATCTACCTCCACATCGAAGGGAAACCCTATGAGCGCGGCTACCAGCACGGCCGCCTCATGGCCGCCGAAATCCCGCGGTACATGGCGCGTTGCGCCGCCGAACTCGATCCCAAGGGCAAGAACAAAAGTTGGGATCTCGCCCGCACCACTGCCGGCGCGCTTTTCCTGCACGGCTTCGATCAGGAGATTCTTCAGGAGATGAAGGGCATCGCCGACGGAGCTTCCGACGCGGGCGCCCGTTGGGAAGGCCGTCCGATCGATCTCATCGATATCGTCGTGGTCAACACTACTGTCGAGCTCGGCGATCTCAAGGAAGCGCTCGCCGTCACGCCCAACGGTCTCGAAGGCTTGCGTCTCTCCGCTCCCGATTATGGCAATCGCAAGCGCGAGGCCCTGGACCATTGCAGTTCCTTCGCCGCCACCGGCTCCGCCACTCGTGATGGCCGCATGGTCATCGGGCACACCACCTGGTGGCCGCTCACCCTCGCCGAACAGACCAACGTGATGCTCGATATCCAGCCCACCACCGGCCACCGCGTGCTGATGCAAAGCTATGCCGGCGGCATCGAGAGCGGAACCGATTGGTATCAGAACGATGCCGGCATCGTGCTCACCGAAACCACGATCGCCCAAAGCCCGTTCAACGTCAACGGCACTCCCATCGCCTATCGCGCGCGCAAAGCCATTCAATATGGCGCCGACATCGATCAAATGGTGCAGATTCTCGCTACCAAGAACAACGGCCTCTACACCAACGAGTGGATTTTGGGCGACGCCAAGACCAACGAGATTGCGCTGTTCGAGTTGGGCACTTATAAAACCCGGCTCTATCGCAGTTCCAAGAACGATTGGTTCGGCGGCACGGAAGGCTTCTACTGGGGCGACAACAACGCGAAGGATCTTAGCGTTCGCCTGGAAGAAACTCCCGACCCGAACGCCGCCCCGGCCTACATCCCTTACGTGCCCACTGATCGCGATCTCAAGTGGCAGGATCTCTATCGCGAGTACAAAGGCAAAATCGACGAGCAGTTCGGATTCATGGCCTATCACACCGCGCCGCTCGTGAGCGCCACCGCCATGGACGCCAAAGTAGTGACCGCCGACATGGCTTCGCGCATGATGGTGTGGGCCGAGATCGGCCGTCCCAACCAGACCGAACGGCTGCCATCCAAGGATGACCGGGACGAATACGCTGGCAACCTCGGCCTGTATCCTTCCGGCTACCGCCTCATTTCCGCTGGCCCGGCGCCGGCCGCCGTTTCCAAGGCGTCCCAAGCAGCAGTCAAAACCATGCTCCCGGACCTTCCCCGGCAACGATACACCGACCGGTTGTGGGGTGGCTGGGTTCTCCCGGCGTCCGAAGCCGACATTTGGTTCGCCTCCGGCTCGGCAGCCTACTATGAGGATCTGGATTCCAAGGATCTCTCCAAGGCCATGGCCGCGCACTGGGCCGAGTACCGCTCCTTGAGTATCTCGGCGCCCAACCCGAAGCAGCAGTTTGAGCTGGAGACGCACAAAGGCGCGCTCTTCCTCGACCAGTTGCGGCGCGACATCGGCGACGATCGCTTCTTCAAGCTCATGTCCGATTTCTTCGCGGCTCACAAGACCAAGGCCGTCACTGCGCAATCGTTCCTGGATGCCGCGGGCGTCAAGTTCGCTTTACCCGCCGCCGAAGGCGGCTCAATAAAAGACCAAGGTGGTCCAACCTATCTGCTCTCCGATATCCAGGACCGGCTCGCGTCCGCGATGCTGGTTTACGGTACCCTGGCCGACGCTGGCGCCAACCGCTACGCCGCCGAGCAATTGCAGAAGCGCTTCTATCGAGGGCTCGAAACCGCCGTGCCGATCCGCAAGGATTTCGAACTCACCGAAGCCGACCTCCGTACCCACGATGTCATCTTCGTCGGACTGCCCGAAGCCAATTCGGCTCTCGCCGCCTGGCAGGACAAGTTGGGTCTCGATTCAGCGGGCGGGCTCTTCCGCGTCGCGGGCCAGGATCACGCCTCCGAAACCGAAGCGCTCGCGTTCGCCGCGTCGAATCCGCTCGACCGCCGTCACATGGCCTTGGTCCTGGCCGGCAACAGCGCGCTCGAGACTGTATTGCTCACCAAAGCCGATCTCAACGAAGCCCAATACGCCATCTTCGACGCGGGCAAGGAAGTCGCCTCCGGATTTGTGCCCTCTAGCGGTCCGACTGCTGCAGCGCGTTGATGACCGCGACCGCCGTGGTCAAATCCAGCCCGGCCGCTTGCTGGTATTTCTTGACGGCATCCATCTTCTGTTGTCGCCGCAGAAGATCCGTCAATTCGCTTCGCAGTGGATCTTTCAAATCGGCCAGCAGTTGAGCGGCTTTCTTCTTCTGCTCGGCCGCTTCCACCAGTTGCTGGCGGATGAATGCCATTCCCTTTTCGTTTGGACACGGAAAAACGTCGAACCACGATCCGTTGGCGGGCGCTACGAAGTGAATTGAGAGCAAAGTGCTCTTTTCGAACTCGATTTGAACTTCATACGTTGGCCGCACCGGGTATGGGAAGCCGTCTTCCGGCAAGAATGCCGGCGGCGGACCTTGGAGCGGCGCAAGCTTGGTCACCCGGTACGGCCCGGCGGCCACGGCGCGAGCCTCGTTATCCAGCCCAAAGTCAAAGTAGTCTTTCGTACTTGCATTGATGCAAGCCCGCACCACTGGATGAAGGAACTGCTCGATCCTGGCCTTGTCTCCCGAGCGCGCCGCTTCAATCCACGGCTTCACGAACGTGTTCTGAATCGCATCTTCATCCGCCGTGGCGGCGAACGCGCTCCAGGCGGCGAGCGCGAACAAAATCGCGAGCTTTCCCATATCCTGAACCATCGGCCGTCTGGCTCGAAGCTTTACCCGCCATGCTATACTCGCCAAGGATCTTTATAGCTGAACGGCGATGGATGTTCGGGAAGGCGGTGTAAATCCGCCACTGCCCCGCAACTGTAAGCGGCCGATGTTTGGCTGAAGCGATCACTGCGCAAGCGGGAAGATTGCTTCGAACCTGCCAAGGTAGCCAGGCCGCAAGTCAGGAGACCGGTCCTTCGCTTCGAATCTCAATCGCGTTTTCGAGGGAGAAACGTACGATGCGAACCATCTTTCTTCTGTCTCTGTCGCTCGGGCTCTGCGCGGGCGAAACCTCTATTCACGGCACTATTCTCGATCCATCCGGCCGCCCGGTGGAAGCCGCGCGAGTCGCGTGCCAGCAGCAATCCGTTTATAGCAACGCCGAAGGCCGGTTCACGATCCCAGCCCTCGACAAATGTGAAGTCCGGGTCGAGAAGGCCGGCTTCGAGCTACGCACCGCCGATCTCACCTCCGCGTCCGAAGCCAAGATCACGCTCGCCGTCGCGGGTCCCGTCGATACCGTCGTGGTCTCCGCGATCCGCACCGAAACCACGCCCGAACAGGCCGTGGTCAGCGCCAGCGTCATCACCGAACAAGATCTCGAAGCGCGCCAATTCCCGATGCTCTTCGATGTGCTGCGCGAGATTCCCGGCCTGCAAGTGGACGAGTATGGTCCCATTGGAACGCTAGCCGAGGTCTTCACGCGCGGCGCCGATTACACCGGCACGCTGGTCTTGCTCGACGGCGTCCCGCTGAACGATCCGGGCGGCGAGCTGCATCTCGAAAATTTCTCCACCGCAGGCCTGGACCGCGTGGAAGTGGTCTTGGGGCCCGAGAGCGCGCTCTTCGGCGCCGAAGCCGCCGCGGGCGTGATCCAACTGTTCACCAAGCACGGCAATCCCGAAGACAAGATTCCGCACGGCTCGGTTTCCTATGAGCGCGGCAGCTTTCAAACCGACCACTGGGTCGCCGATCTCGCCGGCGGCCTGCCATCGCGCTTCGATTATTCGATGAACGCGTCCGAACTCCACACCGTCGGCGAGTGGCCCAACACTTTCTACCGCAATGACACCGGCATCGCCAACCTCGGCTACAAATTCTCGGACTCCACCCAACTGCGCGCCGTCTACCACGTTTACGATGCGATCGTCGGCACTCCAGGCCAGATCGCTTACGGCGTGGATGATCTCGTTCCGAACGAACACACCCGCGACAACACGGTTTCCGTGCGCTTGGACGATAGCCGCGGCTCCAACTATCAACAGCAATTCTCGTTCGGCTTTCAGCGCTTGAACGATACCTACAACGACAACGAGCCATACAGCGAGCAACCACTCGCCGCTCTGGTCGAAAACGTTCCCGGGCCTCCGCCGGCAGTGTACTTCATTGCGTTGGTGAATCCTTACGCGCCGCCCACCGTCATTCCTACCGGCCTGGCGCTGGTTCAAACCGATGCGTACTTCGGGCCCGACAGTTCGCTCAACATCACCGAACGAAAAACCGCGGGTTATCAAGGCACGCTCTCGCATCGCGGCGGCGCCATCGTCTTCGGATACGGCTATCAGGATCAGAGCGGCAACCTTTCCGGCGTCGCTGCGTCGCGCACCAATAACGGCTTCTTCGCGAACCTCCAGCAGAGCTTCGGCAAGCGCATCTTTCTCAACGGCGGCGCGCGCGTGGAGCACAGCAGCGCGTTTGGGACCATCTATTCCGGCCGCGGCGGCGCAAGCTTTCGTCTGGCGGGCGAACATGGCGCGCATTCCTCCACGCTGCTCCGTGTCAGCGCCGGGCGTGGCGTTACCGAGCCCAGCCTGCTCGAGAATTACGCGCAGGCGCTGCCCTATTACTTCGGCAATCCCTCGCTGCGTCCGGAAGTCACCACCACCTACGAAGCCGGCGTGGTTTCGGAATGGTGGACCCGCCGCGTGCGAACCGAAGTCGATCTGTTCCGAAGCTCGTTCTACGATCTCATCGCTTTCGTTGGCGATACCTGGGAGAACATCGAGGCGAGCTGGGCGCGCGGCGTCCAAACATCCGCGCAGGCGCGCGTTTCGAGCAACATTCGCATCACCGGCTCCTATATGCGCTTGTACACGGATATCACCGCATCCACCACGCCCGAGTCGTCCGACACTGGTATCGGAGAGCCGCTGGTTCGCCGCCCGCGCAATTCCGGTTCTCTCTCCATCGCAGTCACGCCGAAGCGTTGGTCGCTGGTTGTCGGCGGGAGCTTCATCGGCGAGCGGCAGGACGCCGACTTCACTTTCGGAGTCACGCGCAATCCCGGCTACCAAAACATATACGCCAGTGCATCTTACAATCTCGCGAAGCACTTCACGCCCATTCTTCGGGTAGATAATCTTCTTAACGAGCGCTACGAGGAAGTGCTCGGTTATCAGGCGTTGTCGCGGGGCATTAACGGGGGCCTACGCATTCATTGGTGAGATGATGGTCGTATGTCATCGTCGCCTCAAGTACAGGCGCCCGCGCCGGGCATCGTATTTGACACCCTGCAAGCCTATCAGCGCAG
>Ga0302324_100003083_pt1 | contig 37784 bp, 37 predicted proteins | sample Palsa_T0_1_FD_201949 | JGI IMG/M metagenome (GOLD analysis project Ga0302324, IMG submission 201949) | Peat permafrost microbial communities from Stordalen Mire near Abisko, Sweden - Palsa_T0_1 | ecosystem: Environmental > Terrestrial > Soil > Palsa > Peat permafrost | place: Sweden: Abisko... | reverse complement strand
TTCGCTTGGCCCTTGAACTCGCTCGGCCCATTTTGCCCCGGCGTTTCAAACGCAAGTTTAGGATGCTCCACGGGCGTGATCTGCGGCGGCGGCGCTTTCGGAGTTCCCAACAGCGCAGGCAAAGCAGGCGGCGCGTTTTGAGCGGTGACCGGCGTGTCGATCTTCGGGGGCTCGGCAATGCGAGGCGGAGCCGTCGGCTGCGGCGGACCGGGCGGGGCGGGATTCGGCGGCCGGAAAGCCCGGACTGCGGGTGCTGGAGGTAGCCGCTGGGGAGAGGGCGGGCGTGGCTTGAGATCCTCGACGTTCACTTCCTTGGCGACCTTGCCCTTATTGGGCGCCTTTTGCGTAAGATCGGCCGGCAGAACCAGGTGAACCGCCTGTCTGAAATCCGGAATAATCACTGTGCCTTGCTTCAATGGAGGGCCGCTCAGGCTGGACAGCGCGAACACCAACGCTATGATCCCGGCGTGCACCACGAGCGTACCGATCCCCGCGCGCCAGTATCTGCGAGGGTCATCGGACTGGTGCCAGTCCAACACGAAATTGGGACCGGAATCCGCGCCTGAGGTCATGATGGCCGAATAAAAGACGTCGATCGCGCGCCCGGCCTTGCCGGATTGCCGCTAGGTCAGTGATTGAAGCCGCTCGGCGACTATCTTCGAATGCTCTTCAATTTTATCAAGAATCGCACGCGCTACTTCTAAGGCGCGCAAACCGTCCTCTCCCGGGACCACGGGACAGCGGCGCGACGCCACTGCCTCCAGGAACGATTCCACCTCCAGCCGCAGTGGCTCTTCCTTGATGACCGCCAGCGGCTGAAACCCGATCTGCTGGTTTCCGCTGACCGTGAACGCCACGGCTTCCTGTTTCTGATAGTCGAGCGAAATGTACTGGTGCGGCTGGAACAGGCGCAGCTTTCGAACGCGTTCGGTGGAGACGCGGCTGGCCGTCAGATTGGCAATGCATCCGCCGGGGAACGACAGGCGCACATTCGCGATATCGACTTTGTCAGACAGAATGGAAATCCCCGCCGCGCGAATCTCTTCGGGCATTCCGCCGGCCAGGTCCAGCACGATGTCGAGATCATGGATCATCAGATCAAGCACGACATCTACATCCAGGCTGCGCGGGCTGAACAGGCTGAGCCGGTGAATTTCGAAGAACAGCGGTACGTTCGTGATTTTCTGCAGGGCCGCAACGGCGGGGTTGAAGCGCTCCAGGTGGCCGACTTGCAGGATGCGCTCGTGCTCGCGGGCAGTGTCGACCAGCCGTCTGGCGGACGCTAAATCGGCGGCGATGGGCTTTTCCACCAGCACGTCGATCCCGGATTCCAGCAGTTCGCAGCCAACGTCGGCGTGTTGCGACGTGGGCACCGCGACTACGGCGGCATCGACATTGTCGGTGAGCTCGCCCAGGGTGGCGAATGTCAGGCAATTGTGCTCCGCCGCGGCCATGGCGGCGCGTTCCGGATCGGCATCCACCACGCCCACCAGCGTGGCATTCAGCGATTGGCTCAGCACGCGCAGGTGGTGGCGTCCAAACACACCCGCGCCGATAACGGCGACTCGAATCTTGTTCAAAATCTAACTTATCATGGGAACATAGGTGAGCCATGGCGACAATGTATCTGAGCCCGCAACAATTGAAGGATTTCGCGCAGAGGGTTGAGGACGTTGCGAAAAAGTTCCCTGCGGAAGTTGTTCGGATCCGCCATTCTTTTAGCCGCGATTGGGATGGCGATCCCGCGATCTATTTCCGAATCATATTCACTGATGATGCCGTGAAACGCTTTCCCCTAGGGGAGCTTACACGCAAGATCGAACAGGCGCTGATCAAAGATCTAGCGCTCTACACGTCGGAATACTCCGCATATATACCGTACTTCGAATTCCGAACCAAAGCTGAACAGGACCGCTCAAAAGACCCTCAATGGGAATAGCGGACGACTTGCTGACGCTGGCTGGCCGTCTTGCCAAACCAGCGCCAACCGAACCGGAACAAGCATCATTTCGGCGATCGATTTCCACTGCCTATTACGCGCTGTTTCATCTTCTGGTTCAAGAGGCGGTCCAGAGCTGGAACGGTTCAGCTACGGCGCGATTCGGCTTGGAGCGCAAATTCGATCACAAGACCATGAAGGATGTGTCCAATGCCGTATTACGGAGTTCCTGGCGTGGCTGGAGCACTCCGTCGCCGGTTGTGCCAACGGAATTGGAGGCTGTAGCCGAGGCGTTCGTTAGATTGCAAGAGGCACGCCAGCAGGCGGACTACGATAACGCGAAGACCTGGGAGTCCACGGCCGTGCGGGCCAAGGTAACGGAAGCGCAGACTGCATTTGTAAATTGGGAAATCATCCGGACGCATCCCGCCGCCAACGAATACCTGCTCTCACTTTTAATCGGAAACAAGCGGGAATAATCCGCCCTTACGGCTCCGGTTCGCAGCCCACAATCGCGATGCCGCATTCATTCGCTCGCGCCAACATCGCTTCGCGATCCAACAGCAGCGTTCGGCCGGCGTCCACCGCGACGGCTGTTGTTCCGGTCTTCTGCATGGTCTCGATCGTCCCCGGTCCCGCCACTGGAACGTCGAACAACAGGTGCCCGCGGCGCCGTGACACCTTCACCAGCCTCAGCGGCTTGCCGTTAACTAATGAAGCGGCGCGCTCCAGCATCGCATCAGTCCCTTCCATGGCCTCCATCGCCACGCAGGCGCCATCCGAAATCGCGACGCTCTGGCCCACATCCACGCCCGCCAGTGCGTTCGCGATCCTTCGGCCATAGGCAATGTCCCGCTCTTCTTCCGATGACGGCTTGCGCTTGCTCAACACGCCCGCGCCGGCCAGCAGCGGTTTCAATAACAGGGTGGAATCCGCCAGGCGAATGCCTTCTTCCGCCAGGATCTTCGCGACGCCCCCAATCAGCGCAGCGGTGTTCTTCTGCTTCAGCCCCGCCAGGAGCTTCACCAGTTTCCAATCGGGCACGATCGACGAAAAAATCTTCGCGTGCTTCACCTGGCCGGCCATCATCACTTCGGTGATGTTTTCTTCCTTGAGGATCTCAATCAAGCGCGAGAGCTGTCCGAGCGAAATCCAGTAACAGCGGGCCGCCAGTGGCTCCACTTCGGGTGACGCTTCTTCCTTGATGGCCACCACCACTACCTCATCACCCGCGTGGCGCGCTGTTTCGAGCGCCAGCAACGGGAAGCGGCCGTTGCCTGCGATCATGCCGTATCGGTGGCCACTTTTCACACTCATTTAACAAAACCGCGCTCGGCTCGTTCCATGAACGCCAGAAGATCCCGAACCTCCGGACAATCCGGCACCTCCGCGCGAATTCGCTCCACCGCTTGTGTCGTGTTGAGCCCTGACTTAGTCAGCAGCCGGAACGCTTTGTGCAGGCTCTCGATGGCATCCTTGGTGAAGCCGCGCCGTTCGAGCCCCACTTTGTTTTCGCCGAACACTTTGGATTCCCGCGGACTCACGGTCATCGAGAAAGGCAGCACGTCCTTGGTCACCACGCTGTAGCCGCCCACGAACGCATGTTTTCCGATGCGGCAGAATTGGTGAACGCCGCTGAACGCCTCGATCACCGCCCAGTCGTCCACCACCACGTGTCCGGCGAATGTGACCGCGTTTCCGAGCTGCGTGTGATCGCCCACGCGCACATCGTGCGCTACGTGCGCGTAGGCCATCACCAAATTGTCATCGCCGATCTCGGTGACCAATCCGCCGCCTTGGGTCCCCCGATGGATACTGACAAACTCGCGGATTTTGTTTCGGCTGCCGATGCGTGTCTCCGCGCGCTCGCCTTTATATTTCAAATCCTGCGACGCCACTCCGACGGTGGAATATGGAAAGAGGATATTGTCTTCGCCGATGCGTGTGACGCCTTCCACGTACACGTGCGCCATCAGGTGAGTGCGCGCGCCAATCTCAACCTCGGCGCCGATAATGCAGTATGGCCCGATTTCAGCGCCTGGAGAAATACGAGCTTGGGGATCGACGTATGCAGACGGATGAATCGCCATGCGGGGGGTTAGGGAACCGGAACCAGCACGCGATCCTGCAGCACGCACATCAGCTCGGCTTCGGCGACAACCACTCCGTCCACAGTGGCCTGTCCGTGCATCTTCGCGATCGCGCTCTTGCGCTTGGTGACCTTCATCTCGATGCGAAGCTGATCGCCCGGGCGCACCGGACGGCGGAATTTCGCCTGCTCGATGGAGGCCAGCAGGACCAGCTTGTTCTTGCGATCCGGAACCGACTTGAGCACCAGCACGCCCGCCACTTGGGCCATCGCTTCCACCACCAGCACGCCCGGCATCACCGGAAACTCCGGAAAATGGCCCACAAAGAATGGTTCATTCACTGTCACGTTCTTGATTCCGACGATGCGCTCTTCTTCCAGCTCGAGGATGGAATCCACCAGCAGCATCGGATAGCGATGCGGCAAAATGTCGCGAATCTCCTGGATATCGAGAAGGGGCATGGGAAGTGGTTATTATAACAGGCAGTGCATCCGTTTCTTGCTTTTACGGAAGCGAAGCAATCCGCCATCGTCGCGCTCATCAGCGAGTTGGTCAGGTGCGAGTCTCCGAGCGATCAGCCGCAGGCCGTCAACCGCTTCGTGAACCTTCTTGCCAGCCGCGTTGACGGCGCCGCCAGCGTGAAGACTTTGCCGGGCGGGCGCTTTGGACACCACCTCCGTTGCGAGTTCAAATTCCCAGGCGCGAGAGCCGACGCTGGAAAAATCCTCGTGCTGGCGCATTCCGACACCGTTTGGCCACTCGGAACGCTTACGCAAATGCCCCTGCGCGAGGAACAAGGGCGTTTATGGGGGCCGGGCGTGCTGGACATGAAATCCGGCATCGCATTTTTTCTTTACGCCGTGCGCACTCTCAAAACCCTGGAAGTCCCGGTGCGCCGTAGTATTTTGTTTCAGGTGAACTCAGACGAAGAAGTCGGCAGCGAGACTTCGCGACAATTCACAGAAGAGGCCGCGCGGCAATGTGCTGCCGTGCTTTTGCTGGAACCCGGAACCGGACTGCAAGGCAAGCTCAAGACCGCGCGCAAGGGCGTCGGCGACTACACCGTCACGGTGAAAGGACGAGCGTCGCACGCGGGCGTGGATTATACGGCGGGTGCGAGCGCAGTGGTGGAGCTGGCGCGCCAGATTCCAAAAATCGCCGCGTTCACCAATTTGAAGCAGGGCATCACGGTAAATCCGGGCGTGATTGCCGGTGGCACGCGCACCAATGTCGTCGCCGCCGAAGCGCGCGCCGAAGTGGACATCCGTATTGCGAAGGCGAAGGATGCCGCCGCGCTGGACAAGAGGTTCCGATCGCTGCGCCCGTTCGATAAACGCTGCTCCATCCAGGTGGACGGCGGCCTCAATCGCCCGCCGATGGAGCGAACACCGGCCATTCGCGCGTTGTTTCAGACCGCGCGCGCGTGTGCCAAAGAGCTTGGCGTGGCGCTGCAGGAGTCGGCGACGGGCGGCGGGTCGGACGGCAACTTTACCGCCGCGCTCGGCATTCCGACCTTGGATGGACTGGGCGGTGTCGGCGAGGGCGCCCACGCCGCGAACGAGAGCATTCTGCTGGACCGCATCGCAGATAGGACGGCCCTGCTCGCGATGTTGCTAGAGCGGCTCTAGGCGCAGGCGGCGACGATTACGCGCGCCAGCTCGTCTTCTTCCTCGGCGAAAACCGTCCGCAGATCCAGCAGCAAGCGGCCATCTTCGATGCGCGCCACCACTGGCGGATCGCTCAACCGGCAGCGGCGTTCCGCTTCCACCACATTCGCGCAATCGATGGCGATCGGCCAGCTTTGGAGCGGCTGCCCAGGTGTGGACCCTCCGCCGATCATGGAGCTTCCTTCGATCACCGCGGCCCGCAGGCCGTCCAATCTCTCGCTCAAGCGCTCGGCCCGCGCGCGTAGCTCGTCGCTCGATTGCGAAATCATGCGCAGCGCCGGAATTCGATCCCAACGTTCCAGCACCAAATAGCGCAGCGTGGTTTCGAGCGCCTGATAAATCACTTTATCCAGCCGCAACGCGCGAAACATCGGATTCCGGCGCAGCCGTGCCACCAATTCCCGATCGCCCGCTAGAATTCCGGCTTGCGGGCCGCCCAGCAACTTGTCCCCGCTGAAGGACACCAGGTTGACGCCCGCGCGAATGCTATCGCCAACCAGCGGTTCTTCCATCCCGAACGCGCGCAGATCGGCCACGCAGCCGCTGCCCAGGTCCTCGTAGAGCGGAACACCGCGGTCTTTCGCCAGGGCCACCAGTTCGCCCAACTCCGGTCTCGCCGTAAATCCCTCGATGCGAAAATTGCTGGGATGAACCCGCAACAGCAAGCGCGTTCGATCGTTGATCGCCTCGCGATAGTCGTTGACGTGAGTCCGATTTGTCGTCCCCACTTCGCGCAGGATCGCGCCCGAGCGCTGCATGATGTCGGGAATGCGGAACCCGTCGCCGATTTCGATCAGCTCGCCGCGCGACACCACCACTTCGAACCCGGCCGCCAGCCCGTTCAATGCCAGATAAATCGCGGCTGCGTTGTTGTTCACCGCAATCCCCGGGGCTCCCGTCAAGCGCTCGATCAACTCCGCCGCATGCACGTCCCTTTTCCCGCGCCTCCCAGCGGCGAGATCGTATTCCAGATTCGAGTAACCCGACAGCGGCTGAAACGTCGCCAATGGCGCGCGTCCCAGATTGGTGTGCAGTACCACCCCCGTCGCATTGATCACGCGCCGCAGCGACGGCGTCTCCAGCCTTGCCAGATTGCGTTCCACTCGCTTCTCGATCGAAACGGAATTCGCGTGGCGTCCGGCGCGAATATCCTCGCGCGTTTTCTCGATTACTCGACGCACCTCTTCGACGATCAAAGCCCTAGGGAATCGGCCTTCCAAATGGCCCAGCGCGCCCAGTACCTGATCCACTGCCGGGAGTTCGCGCAGCTGTTCCTGACTCGCCACGCCACGATATTAGCAGCCTTGTGTTATCTTCCAGGTTTTATGGACCCCATCACGCTTCTCGTCATTTCCAACCCGAACTATCCATTCCTGCGCTTCTTGGACCGCCTGCCGCAGCCCGCAACCGTTCACACCGGCAACGATCTCGATTTCTTGAAGCAGCACGCTCCCGAAGCCGATGTCATCCTGAACGGTTTCCACGATGGGTCCGCTTTACAAGCGATTCTCCCGCTCGCGCAGCGCGTCAAATGGATTCATGCCTTGTCCGCGGGCGTTGAGAAAGTGCTGTCACCCGAGCTGATTGAAAGTCCGGTCCCGCTGACTAACGGCCGGGGCGTTTTCGGTCCGGCACTCGCCGAATTTGCCATCGCGGGAATGTTCTACTTCGCAAAAGATCTGCGGCGCTTGATTCGCCAACAGGAGGCCGCGCGCTGGGAACAATTCGACGTCGCCTTTCTTCGCGATCAGACCCTGGGCGTCATTGGCTACGGCGGCATCGGACGCGAGGCAGCGCGGCTGGCCCACGCGCTCGGGATGAAAGTGCTGGCTCTTCGAAGGCGCACTCCGGCATCTGAAAATGATCCGGTGCTGGAGCGCTCTTTTATGCGCGAGCAACTGACGGAAATGATCAGCCTCTCCGATTATGTGCTGGCCGCCGCTCCGCTCACACCCGAAACGCAAGGCATGATCGGCGGGAACGAATTCCACTTCATGAAGAGCTCCGCCGTGTTCATCAACGTCGGCCGTGGCGCTGTCGTCGTCGAATCGGCCCTCATTTCGGCACTGAACCAAGCCATCATCCGGGGCGCGGTTCTCGACGTCTTTGAAACAGAGCCGCTGCCTTCCGAGCATCCCTTCTATCGCATGCAGAACGTGCTGCTCTCCCCGCATTGCGCCGACCATACCACGGGCTGGATGGAGCTGGCCGTGAAACAATTTGTCGAAAACTTCGAGCGTTTCCGCAACGGACAGCCGCTGGAGTACATCGTGGATAAGCAGGCCGGCTACTAGAGCGACGCATGCCCCAGATTCACATTTCCGATATTCAGCTTTCCGATGTCCAAGCCGCCGCCCAGCGCACGCGCGACATCGTCCGCCGCACTCCTGTCTTCACTTCGCGTACTTTCGATGCGCTTTCGGGCGCCGGCGTTTTCTTCAAATGCGAAAACTTTCAGCGCGGAGGCGCATTCAAAATTCGCGGCGCGGCCAACTTCATCTTGTCGATTCCACAAGATCGAATTGCGCGCGGTGTCGTGACCTATTCTTCGGGCAATCACGGACAAGCAGTCGCCATCGCGGCCGAATCGCTCGGGATTCCCGCCAGCATCGTCATGCCGGCCGACGCGCCCGCTTTGAAGCTCGCGGCCACGCGCGCTCACGGAGCTCGAATTGTCACTTACGATCGCGCCACCGAAGATCGCGAATCCATCGCATTGCAGATCGCGCGAGAGACCGGTGCAACCATTGTCCCTCCCTACGATCACGCCTGGACCGTCGCGGGACAAGGCACGGCCGCGCTGGAATTGTTGGACGAAGCTCCCGATCTGGATGCCCTGGTGATCCCGATCGGCGGCGGCGGCTTGATCTCTGGTAGCTCCATCGCCGCGCATGCCATTCGTTCTGGTATCCGCATCTTCGGCGTCGAACCGGAACAGGGAAACGACACGCTGCTGTCGTTACGCGCCGGCTCGCGCGTTGAAATTCCGCTGCCTGAGACCATTGCCGACGGTCTGCGCGCAACCAAACCGGGCGCGCTTACTTTTCCAATCATGCAGGAGCATATCGAGGACATTGTGCTGGTGAGCGATACCGAAATCCGCGCCGCCATGACGTTTCTGCTTGCGCGAATGAAGATCCTGGTTGAGCCCAGCGGCGCTGCTTCGGCCGCTGCGGTGATGCATCACAAAATCCCGAGCAGTGCTCGGCGCATCGGGATAATTCTCTCCGGCGGAAATGTCGACCTGGAATGCGTTACTGAACCGCGACCGTGTTACTGAACCGCGCGCGTAAGCAAGCGGTCTTCAATCCCCGGTCTCTTCCAGGAAACAGCTATCGAAGGCCCGGTCCATTAGATCGTCCGTTAATTCAAACGCCAGCTTCTCGAAGTGAATCAGGTCGATGGCGTGCGACAAGACATCCCGTGGATGGCAGCGGCGGAACGCCCGTTTGGACTGCCGATAGTGCTTGTCGATGAATCGCGCGATTAAGCCTTCCGGATGCCGCAGATTTTTCGATTCGCAAAAGCGCTGGAAGATGGTGGCGTACTCTTGCGCGTCCGGGCTGCGCAGCAGCATCTTGTATTGAATCCGGCGCAGAAACGCTTCATCGCCCAATTGTTCCGGATTCTGGTTGGTGGAAAAAATGAGAAAGGCTTCAAAGGGCACGGTAATCTTGCCGCCACTCATGAATTTCAAATAGTCCACGCGACGTTCCATGGGAACAATCCAGCGATTCAGTATCTCGGCTGGAGTGCACTGCTGACGGCCGAAGTCGTCGATCAGGTAAATCCCGTTATTGGCCTTCAATTGGTAAGGCGCATCGTAAATCTTTGATGTCGCGTTGTAATTCAGATCCAGCATTTCCAGAGCCAGCTCACCACCGGTGACGATGAACGGGCGCTTGCACTTGACCCAGCGCCGGTCATACTGCGGGCCGGTTGTGAACACCGATTGCTCCTCGGCGTCCTGAATTGGCTGATGATAGAGCGGATCGAAAACTTGAACGATGGTGCCCTGGCAATCCAGCGCATAGGGAACGTAGACGCACGAATCGTCGATATTCATCAACGCTTCGGCCAGGAATGTCTTTCCGTTTCCTGGCTGTCCATAAATCAGAAACGAATTTCCGGAACTGACCGCGGGACCAATCTGAGCCAGAACGCGCGGCGTCATCACCATTTTGCTGTACGCTTGCCGCAACGCGTCGGGCGTGAGCCAGCCTTCCGCGCGGCGCTGCTTCCTGACGACTTCCGTATATTGCGTCAGCGGAACGGGCGCGAGGCCGGCGTATTGGTTGCCTTCCAGACATTCGCGCGCCTGATTCCGGCCCGTATCCGTCAGCGCGAACAATACCGTGCTGTTCCCCATGCCGAGCGACTTCTTGGCCTCGATAAAGCGCTGCTGTTTGAAAAAATCGATGATGCCTTCGATCAGGCTGAACTTAAGCCCCAGAGCCTCCGACAATTCGCGGCCCAGCATGTCGCCCTTGGAGTACATCTTCTTCAAGATGAGTTGCTGCACCAAGGATGGCGCTAAGCCGGTGGCCTCCAAAGTTTCCGGCACTGGCGGAACAAACGCAGGCTCCTTGCCTGACGATTTCGCGTCCTTACCGGCCGGCGCCCGGAGCGCCTGGGAAAGATGTGCCAGCCCGGAGGCATCGCTCGGTTGAGCCGCTTTCGACGCGGGCACAGTTGTTGCGGCGGATACGACAGAAGCGGGAAGCATAATGGTGGAGCACCAGTGTGCGCCTTGGCTGTGGCCGCTTGCAATAGGTAATTGGTCCTTTATGTCTAAGTTGAATCCCCGGCGTCGGACCCCGCGCCTGCGCTAGCCAAAAGGCGTTTTACTCGGCGATCACGCGCCGCCCTACGACCTTCCAGCGTCCGGACAAGACCCGAGCGATAGCGTCGCTATAAATGCGGTGCTCCTCAACCAAAATCCGCGCCGCCAAGGTGTCCTCGATGTCATCATCCAGCACCGGTACGGCCGCCTGCAAGACAATGGGGCCTGCATCCAGGTGCTGGTCCACGAAATGCACCGTGCATCCGCTGATTTTCGCGCCGTGTTCGAGGGCCTGCCGCTGCGCATGCAGGCCTGGGAAGGCCGGTAACAGCGACGGATGAATGTTTAGTACCTGCCAGGGAAAAGCCCGGCAAAAATCGGCCGTCAGCAGCCGCAGGAAGCCCGCCAGACATACCAAATCCACGCGGCTTTTTTGGAGTTCGGCCACCAGGCGCCGGTCATATTCTTCTCGCGCTATACCTTGCGAAGGCAGCGCCAGCCAACTCAGCCCCCTCGATCGTGCTGCCTGGATGCCCGCTGCTTCGGGGCGGTTCGAAATCACGACCGCGATCTCGGCCTCGAGCCGCCCGCTCTGCACGTTGTCCGCGATCGCTTCGAAATTCGAGCCGCGCCCCGAAAGCAGGATGCCCAGCCGCTTCAACGATCACCGGCCTCACCGCCGGCGTAAACCACGCGGGCGCCACGCGATTCCACCACATCGCCTATCTGGAAGCATGCTTCGCCAAGGCTGCTCAAGATCGCCCGAGCCTTGCCAAGATTCCGCTTGGCCAGCACCAGAATCATGCCGACGCCCAGGTTAAAGGTCCGCCGGTAATCGGCCAAATCCAGTTTGCCAATCTGACGCAACTCCTCGAACAACGGCGGAACTGTCCAGCTGGAAACATCCACGCGCGCCGCCAAGCCCTCAGGCAAGATGCGTGGCGTATTGTCCGTGATCCCGCCGCCGGTGATGTGAGCCGCGCCTTTCAGCATGCGCGCGGCAATCAATGCGCGGATCGGCCGTAAGTAACTGCGGTGCACTTTCAGCAGCTCGTCGGCCAGCGCTTTCGTGAGCGGACGCCGCGCCCTCTCAAACAGCAGTTTCCGCGCCAGCGAGTAGCCATTGGTGTGCAGCCCGTTGGATGGCAAGCCCAGCAACACGTCACCCGGCCGGATTCCGGCGCCGGTCAACATTCGCTTGCGCTCCACGCCACCGACGATAAATCCTGCCAGATCGTATTCGCCTTTTTGGTACAGGCCCGGCATTTCCGCGGTTTCGCCGCCGATCAGCGCGCATCCATTGTTACGGCAGCCTCGCGCCACGCCCTCGATTACCTGCCCGGCGACATTCGCGTCCAGCTTGCCCACCGCGAAATAGTCGAGGAAAAACAAAGGAACCGCCCCTTGCACCGCGATATCGTTCACGCAGTGATTCACCAGGTCCTCGCCAATCGTGTTGTGGCGCCCGGTGAGAAACGCGATCTTGACCTTGGTCCCCACGCCATCGGCCGAACTCACCAGCACCGGATTCTTCCAGCCCGATAACAAATAGCCGCCGCCGAAGCTGCCGATGTCGGTTAGCACTCCACGCGTGAACGTGCCGCGCGCATGCTTGCGAATCAGCGATACGGCGCGGTCGGCTTCATCAATGCTGACTCCCGCGTCCTGGTAAGTGACTGGTTTTTGCAACGCCATCGCCGCGAATCATTATGATACGCGATCGGTGAGAGCGAATTACTCGATGAATCCGCGCCAGCTTTTGCCGTGCCCGTCGCGCAGCACAATGCCGAAGCTATCGGAAACGCCAGTGATCGTGCGGCCGTTGGCGTCGCGAAAAGTGTAGCGTACGGACTCCTCGCTCACTTTCTCCGCGGTGCCGCGCCACACGTTGCCGAACTCGTCACGCAATCGAAGATGATCGCCATGGCCGAAACCGTAGAGACGCGTGTTGGCGCCCTCTTCTTCAAAGTTGAAGAAGCCGCCAGGTATCTTGCTATGGATGCGCCGGCGCTTAAAGATGCCGCGATGGATCATTGACTTTATTATCGGGCGCGATGTGTCCAATTGCAGATCGGTCAATTGCCTTAGTGTTGCCTATGGTGGGCCTTACCGGATGCCATACTGATGTTCGGAACACCCTAATGCCGAGCGTGTTTATCGCATGAGAATCGTCCTGCAGCGCGTCGCTCGCGCACGCGTCGATGTGGCCGGCGAAACCGTAGGATCCATCGGAGCCGGATTACTGATCCTGCTTGGCGTCACTCACCCGGATACTCCTGAGGACGCCGATTATCTCGCGTCAAAAGTCATCCAACTCCGCATTTTCCCCGACGATGCGGGCCGCATGAATCGAAGCCTTCTGGATGTTGGGGGCGCGCTGCTCGTCGTCTCCCAATTTACTCTGTATGGCGACTGCCGAAAAGGCCGCCGTCCTGGCTTCGACCAGGCTGCCCCTCCCGAGCAAGCCCGCAGCCTCTACGAGTATTTCGTGCAACGCGTAAAGTCCAGTAACGTGACAGTGCAGACCGGCGTCTTTCAGGCCGAGATGCAAATACATCTTGTCAACGATGGCCCAGTGACCTTCATTCTTGACTCCAGTCGAGTATGATTTCAAAAAGGAGCATAAATGCCTCGTTCCGGAAACACAATTCGAAATCTTTCCCTGCTGTCGGCGGCTCTGGAGGGTCTCGAGCTGCAGAAGCAGCGGCTCGACGAACAGATTCGGGAGGTGCGCGTGCTCTTAGGGAAATCCCCTGCTCGCCGTGGACGTCCGCCGGCCTCCGCCGCACCAGGTGGCTCCGGGGCTGCCACAAGTACTAAGCGCGCTGCCGGCCGGCTCAGCTCGGCGGCTCGTAAGAGAATCGCCGCTGCCCAGAAGCGGCGCTGGGCCAAATACCGCAAGGACAACGGCGGCAAGTCCGAATAGTTCCTAACTCCCGCACTTTGACTACTAAGATAACTTTCGCCTGCCGGCCACTTCGCGTGCATGCCAACCAAAAATACGCCGGTTCTCGCTCGCAAGCCCTCAGTGCCGCGGGTCGCCTCCATCGAGCGGAGCATTCATTTCATGCGCGGTCACAAGGTCATGCTGGACGCCGATCTTGCGCGGCCTTACCAAGTTCCCACCTTTCGTCTTAACGAGCAGGTTAAATGCAACCGCAGCCGCTTTCCGCGGGATTTTATGTTCCAACTCACCGCACAGGAGGCCTCCTCTTTGACATCGCAATTTGCGATATCAAACTCCGCCCGGGGTGGCCGACGTTCTCGTCCCTATGCATTCACCGAGCACGGCGTGGCGATGCGGTCCAGTGTCCTCAAGAGCAGCCGGGCAGTCCAGGTGAATATCGCCATCATGCGCGCCTTCGTTAAGCTTGGCGAGATTCTGTCTACGCACCACGAGCTGGCTAAGCGCCTCGAACAACTGGAAGGCAAATTCGATCAACACGATGCTCAAATCCAGGAAGTCTTTGACGCCATCCGCGCATTGCTCGCACCGAAGCCAGACCCGCGCTAGCGCCGCATCGGATTTCCAGCTTGAGCGCAACAGGGCGCGGCGTGCGTGAATGAGGTCAAAAGAAACCTCTCGCCAAAATTGAGAGAAGTTTAGTTCCCCCGCCACTAGCCCTATGTCCCAAGAGGGGGCATGGTGCTACGAAACACGTTTTTACTCGCTCTGGCTCTCAGCTCGATCTCGGCCCAGTCCCCCGATCCCGCCTATCAGCCGCTCGATCGTGCCTATCAAGCTCTGCGCGATAAAGCCTATGATCAAGCCATCGCCAGTTTTGACCAAGCCATTGCTCTCTCGCCGAACCGCGCTTCCATCCGCAAAGATCTCGCCTACACGTTGCTGAAAGTTGGAGAAAACGAGGCTGCCCGCGATCAATTCGGCGAGGCCATGCGGTTGGATCCCGCCGATGACCATGTCGCGCTCGAATACGCGTTCCTGTGCTACGAAACCAGGCAGCAGGCCGAGGCCCGGCGGATCTTCGATCGCATCCGCCAAACCGGCCAGGCGCCCGATAAGGACACGGCCGAGGGGGCATTTCAGAACATCGACCAGCCGCTCGCCACCGGCATCGCGCGCTGGCTAAAGGCGCTGGAGGTCTCGCCCGACAATTTCAGCGCGCATCAGGAACTGGCCGCGCTGGCCGAACAACGCGATCAACTCGAACTGGCCGCCGAACATTACGAAAAAGCCTGGAAGCTCAAGCCCGCCGAGCGCTCCTTGATGCTGGACCTCGGCCGCGTATGGAAAATGCTCGGCCGCACCGAGGACGCCAACTACATCCTGCTGGCGGCTTCCCGTGGCGGCCAACCTCGCGTGGCCGAGCGCGCGCGCGAGCTCCTGCCCGATCGCTACCCGTACCCGTACGAGTTTCAGAAGGCCCTCGAGATCGATCCCAACAATTTCGAGCTGCGCCGCGAATACGCTTATCTGCTCCTCGCCATGGGCAAGCAGGATGACGCCGAACGTCAGTTTGAAACTCTCCACCAGGCTGACCCCACCGATCTTCTGACCTCCGCTCAGCTTGGATTCTTGATTCTGAATCGCCAGGATCCGGCTGGCGCGCAGCCCCTGCTCAATCAAGTTCTCAACGGCGGTGACGAGGAGCTGGCCGACCGCGCCCGCGTAGCGCTCAAGCTTCCACAAACGCTGCGCAACCGCCTGGGCTCAGCCGAGCAAACCTCGCAGGAAGCCAAGTCGCTCGGTCAACGGAGCATGCAGGCGGGCTACATGAAGGACGCACTGAAATACCTGACCATCGCACATGAGAACGACCCTGTCGATTTCTCCGTGATGCTCAAGCTCGGCTGGGTCTACAACATTCTGCATGACGATCACGACTCCATGAAGTGGTTCAAACTCGCCGGCCAAAGTCCCGATTCCAGCATCGCCGATGAAGCCAAGAAGGCCTACCATAATCTCGCGGCTCAGTTCGCGCGCTTCCGCACCACGGTCTGGATTTACCCGTTCTTTTCCACGCGCTGGCACGACGTGTTCGGCTACGGCCAGGTGAAGACCGAGTTGAGGCTCGGCCGCCTTCCCATTCGCCCCTACCTCTCCATTCGGCTCGACGGCGATGTGAAAGGGAACATCGGGCCCATCGCCGGAAGCGTCAATCCGCAGTATCTATCCGAAAGCTCTTTCATTTTTGCGGTCGGCGCCGCCACCCTTCCCTGGCGCGGAATCACGGGCTGGTTTGAAGCGGGCGAGTCGGTCAATTATCTTCCCAACCGCAAGGACGAAGGCGCCATGATTCCCGACTATCGCGGCGGCATCTCCGGCGCCAAAGGCTTCGGTCATCTCATGAACAGCTCCAAAGGCTTCTACTTTGAAAGCAACGATGACATGGTTTTTGTCAGCCGCTTTCAAGACGACCTGCTCTTCTATTCGCAGAATCGCGCAGGCTATACCTTCGCTCCCATGGAAGGCTTCGGCGGTTTCCAGTCGCAGCTCTATTGGAACGTCAACGCTACCGGCGATCGCTTGCGCCAGTATTGGGCCAATTATGGCGAAACCGGTCCCGGGCTACGTTTCCGATTTCGCGATCTGCCTAAGTCCCTGCTGTTTTCTGTGAACTTTTTGCGCGGCGCCTACTTCGTCAATCTGGATAACCCGCGCCGTCCTAATTTCTTCGATCTCCGAATTGGACTCTGGTATGCATTCACGCGTTAGATTGGCGCTCGCTTCTCTCGTACTCGCGGCCTCTCTCCACGCCGCCCCGCTTCAGCGCGCCCCGCTTCAGCGCGCCCCGCTTCAGCGCGCCCCGCTTCAGCGCGCCCCGCTTCAGCGCGCCCCCTTCAACTACTACATTGCCGGCGACGATCCCGGGCCCTGGCCTCAAATTCTGTCCGCCGTCGGACTCACGCGCGCGGTCGGCGGTCCCGCGAATCTAATCGTCGTTCGGCAGGTCGCGCCCGGATCCGTAGTTCAGTGGATTCAGAGGATCGAGCAAGGCGGCGTCGTCGTCCTCGAGGGGCGAAGCGATCTCGCCGCGGCGCTCGGCTTTAAACCTGGCGTCAAGCGCGTCGTGGTTCATAGCATCGTGGATCAACGCTCGCCAAAACTCTCCATTGTCTGGGAGATGCCGCTCGAAATCCCGGTCTTCACTCTGCCCAAGGACGCCGCCGTGCTCGCCAGCGAACGCTGGGACCATGCGCCCGTGATGGCCGCGCTCCATCGCGGCTCGGGCGCCGTGCTATGGATCGCCGCCGCGCCCGGCAAGGAGGGCTATGAACGCTTTCCGTACCTGCTCCAGGCTCTCTACGATCTGGGCGTCAAACCACCCTTCCGCAGCCAGCGCCTGTGGGCCTTCTTCGATGGCGCATATCGCTCGCGCGTCGACCTGGATTATTTCGCCGAGCGCTGGCGCAAAGCCGGCATCGGCGCGCTGCACGTCGCCGGCTGGCACTATTACGAATCGACGCCCGAATCCGACGAATATTTGCGTCGCCTCATCCAAGCCTGCCATCGCAATGCGATCCTGGTTTACGTCTGGCTGGAACTTCCGCACGTCAGCGAAAAGTTCTGGGACGATCATCCCGAGTGGCGCGAGAAAACCGCCATCCTTCAAGACGCCCAGTTGGATTGGCGAAAGCTCATGAACTTGAGCAATCCCGAATGTTCAGCCGCGGTGGCGGCGGGTGTGAAAAACCTCGCCGGCCGCTTCGATTGGGACGGCGTCAACCTCGCAGAGCTGTATTTCGAATCCCTGGAGGGCGCCGCCAATCCTGCCCGCTTCACGCCCATGAACCAGGATGTGCGCGACGAATTCATCGGCCTGAATAACTTCGATCCAATTGAGCTGTTTCAATCCCCTAATCCCGATCCCGCGCGCCTGCGGACTTTTCTCGACTACCGCGCCGAGCTCGCGCGCCGCCAGCAGGAGAAATGGATTGGTGAAATCGAATCCATCCGCGCCGCCAAGCCCGATCTCGATTTCGTGCTCACCCATGTGGACGACCGCTTCGATACCCGCATGCGCGATCTCATCGGCGCCGATGCCTCGCGAGTGCTGCCGTTGCTCGATAAGCACGATTTCACGTTCCTCATCGAAGATCCCGCCACCATCTGGAACCTCGGGCCCGAGCGTTATCCGCAAATCGCAGCCCGCTACCAGCCGCTCACGCAGCACACCGATCACCTGGCCATCGATATCAACATCGTGGAGCGCTACCAAGACGTCTATCCAACCAAACAACAGACCGGAACGGAATTGTTCCAGCTCGTTCACGTGGCCGCGCAGTCTTTTCCGCGTGTCACTTTGTACTTCGAGAATTCCATTCTTACGCCGGATCTGCCGCTACTCGCCTCAGCTGCGGCTACCGTGGACAAGGCTGAACAGAACGGCTCGCGCCTGATCGTCGAGTCGCGCCACGGCGTAGGAGTTTCCTGGCAAGGTCCGGCGCTTGTGAATGGCCGCCTCTGGCCCGTTCGCAACGACGCCACTCTCTGGCTCACCGCCGGAACCAGCGTCATCGAGCCCGCGCCCAAGGACTCCAGCCTCCGCATTGTCGATTTCAATGGAGAACTCGGCTCCGCGAATGCTTCAACCCAGGGTTTGCAATTCTCCTATCAGAGCAACGCGCGCGCCCTGGCAGTCTTGAACGCACGCCCGAGCAAGATCGAAGTGGACGGCGCGCTCGACGGCGAAAAACTGTCCGAATCCGGCGCCAGTTTTGTTCTCAGCCTCCCACGCGGCCAGCACGTGGTGCAGCTAACCCAGTAGCTCTCCTTTGCGGCGGAGCTTACTGCCCTCCTCGCTCAAGTTCGGCGGTGGCGGATTGAATCCGTTCTCCGGCATTTTCCAGAACTCCACCCACCCGCTTAATCTGCTCCTCCGCTAACTTCCACTGTTTCTGCTCGATGCTCTCGCGAACACCCGGCAGTGTTTTGACGCCATACCCGGTGTAAAGGCCTGGAGCGTAAATCTGGTTCTCGAACCAGGCGCGCCCGGGCAGGCCGTCGCTCAGTGTGAGCGAGCGTTCCACCGCGATCAGATCCGCATTCAAGGCTCGAAGCGCTATGCGAGCCGGAATGGAGCCATCGTTTTCCTTGGCGTGCTCGAATGCCTTGTCGTAGCGGGCGCTGGCGGTTTGAAGCGCCGCCAGGCCGTTTTCGAGAGGCGCGAAATCCAGGAATGGCGGCACCGCCTCGGGCGCTGGAAGGACGGTCTTGTGCTTAGGATCGTCGTTGGCGGCAAAAGAGCCTTCCTCAATTTCACGGTTCTTCTCCACAATTCCCGCGCGCTGCGTCTGCGCCAGCTTCTGAATTTCGTCAATGTAACGCTGGACAGTGTCCGTGAAATCGGTGAAATCGAAAGGCAGGATCTCGGCGTCCGCCAGGCGCAGAACGGCCAGGCCAGCGGTTTGCGCCAGCGCCCGGCCGTAAGTGAAATCGGTGTCCGCGAAATGGGTGTACCAGTTGAAATCGTCGTAAACAGAATGATAGATTCCACCCTCGTCTTCCCCTCCGAAACCGAGGTCGACCGAGGCAATTCCCAGATGATCCAGGAACGCGGTGTAATCCGATCCTGAGCCCAAAGCATTAATACGCAAATCCGCGCGCTGCCGCAGTTCCTGGCGATCGGGAGCCGGCGTCTCCCTAGTGGCTGCCGCGGCCGCTTCGGGTTGCTCGGCCAGGCGCCGCAACTGGAGCCGCTTCCAGACACTGAGGTTGGTCTCCGGGTCCTTCACGTCGCGCGCCACGCTGTTGATGAATTTCTCAAGCGTGTGGGACCCAGCCACGCTCAGAAAACCTCGTCCGTTCCCGTCCGAATTGATGTACACCGCGGCCTTTTTGCGCAGCTCCTCGGCGTGGTCCTCGGCCCATTCCGTCGATCCCAGCAAACCCTCTTCTTCGCCATCCCAGACACAGTAAATAATCGTGCGCTTCGGTTTCCAGCCTTGCTTTAGCAGGATCCCGAGGCCGCGGGCTTCCTCGAGCAACGCGCTGGCGCCCGAAATCGGGTCTTCCGCTCCGTTTACCCAGGCATCGTGATGGTTGCCACGAATGATCCACTCGTCCGGATACGTAGAGCCAGGGATGCGCCCAATCACGTCGTTGATGGTCTTCATGTCCCAGTTGAAGCTGACTTTGAGATGTACCTTGGCGGGTCCCGGTCCGATGAAATACGTGATTGGCAGAGATCCGCGCCAACGTTCCGGCGCCACGTGGCCGGCGATGGCGGCCAGCAGCGGCTGCGCGTCCGCGTAGGAGATAGGCAGCGTCGGAATCTTCGTGAACGTCTTCACCTCGCTGAGCTTCAGGCGTTTGGCATCCTTGGTCGCCCCTATGCCGGGCGTCAACGGATCGCCCGGATACACGGGCATGTCCATGACGCTGCCGCGCTGCACGCCATCGGCCGGACGAAATGGGCCGGCGGGGTAAACGCTCCCTCTGTAAAATCCATCGTCGCGCGGGTCCGAATAAATGATGCACCCAACGGCGCCGTGTTCGGCCGCGACCTTGGGCTTGATCCCGCGCCACGTTGCTCCATAACGCGCGATCACGATGGCGCCCTTCACGGAAATACCCAAGCGATCGAGCTGTTCGTAATCCGCCGGGGCTCCGTAATTCACATACACCAGCGGCGCTGTCACGTCTCCATCGATCGAATAAGCGTTGTACGACGGAAGCTGCTCGTCGTGCTGCGAAGAAGTGGGGTCGCCGGGAACAGTGGGCTCCTGCAGCTTCGCCGTGAAATGAGTGGGCTCTACCAGCTCCAGCACGCGCTCCTTGGGCGTCGGGAAGAGCACGTCATAGGATTCGATCTTCGCATCCCATCCCCACTCCTTGAATTTGGAGAGGAGCCATTCGGCGTTGTCCTTATCGTAGGCCGATCCGACATGGTGCGGGCGCGCCGTGAGGCGCTGCATGTACTGCCGCAGATTGGCTGGATCCGGAATGGCGCTGAATTTGCCTTCCCAGTCGCGCTCGGCGTGGTCGGACTGCGTTGAAAATCCGCGCAGCATGGGCGCCTCCGCTGGTATCGCGAGAGTCGCCGAGAGCAGGCAGCAAAGCAGGGTAGTGGGGAGATGCTTCATAGGTCGGATTATAGCGCGCGTTCGACATCCTTCATGCGCGCCAGAAGATATTCCTCAATTTGCGTCCGGCCTCCGTGTCTCGCCCACCCGGCTGGCGTCCCTTGCCACAGGGTGTCCTTGGCATCCAGCCGTGCCCCGCGTTCGACCAGCAATCGAACCACTTCTTCGTGGCCCGCAAAAGCGGCTTGGTGCAACGGCGTGGAATGGGAATGGAATCCAGGCGAGTTGTATCGGCTGGGATCTTCGCCCGCGTCGAGCAGCAGGCGAACCACCTCGACATGGCCGAATTGCGATGCCAGCGCGAGCGCTCGATGGCGATCCTCACCGCCGGCACTCGGCAATAACCGGCGCGCATCCTCGATGCGTCCGAGACCCGCCGCCACGGTCAGATCCACCCGGCCGCCTCGACGAATTAAGGCATTCACCGCCTCGAACTCCCCGTGCCCGAGCGCCGACGGCATAGCATAGTTCGGATCGGCCCCGTGATCGCAAAGCAGGTCGATGAGCGGAAGTTGCACGCCGGATTCTCTCGGTACGCGGCCGGAGCAGACCAGCCCCAGCGTCTCGTTCAATGCCGACGGGTTGTCTTTGGCGCCGGCCTCCAGAATCACCTCCGCGACCTGAACAATGTTGGCCGGCAAGGTGCCGTGGCGAACCGGATTCTCTGCCGCGAATTCCAACAGCGTTGGATTCCGGAAGTAGTTCCCGCCTTCGAAAAGGACGTGTTGATGCGATAGGTACGGATGCTTTTCCAGATGCCCGCGCAAGGCTGCTTCATCGCCTGCATCCAGCAGTTCCACGGCAAGGCGAAATGCGGCGTCTTCGATCCGCTCGTGATAGGGCAAATTCACGTCATCGGCGGACGTCGGTTTTTCGATGCGCCTTTTCAGCCGGGCCCAGCTCGGATACCCGTGCTCGCGAGCGATTGCGAGCTGTGCGTCGCTAAGACTTAGCTGCGCGTTGAAGATTTCAGCGTCGGTCGCCTGATTGAAACGCGGATGAAATTCCCCGATCCGCTGCGCTGCCCCTGGATCGCGAGCAGCGTGCGCCCTGAGCAGGTCCTTCGCTTGATATCGGAGATGATCGAGATTCGGATTCTGTGGGAGTGGTTTTATCGGCATGACGAACTTCCTTTCTTGCTAGGCCTGAGTCCGCATTTACAGGCAGAAAGTAAGTTCGCGAAAGCGAGTTGTCGATCGAAGGTGGACTTCTGTCCTTCCCGCGGACCGGATGCGCCCTGTTGCGCAAGACCAATATATCACCGCCACCGAGGTGACCGTCGTGATTATTGTGCAGGCGCGGCCGAAGAACTAGCCGCCGAATTCGAAAGTGTCAAATTCCAATTGATCCCCGCGCGCCGTTCCGGTCGCTGCCGCCGTGCCGCTCGGCAGTTCCAGCACCGAATGCGCACACAGACAGAGCGCCAGCCTCCAGCGCGGCATCGCCGCCCGGATTTTCACCACCTTGCGCTTCTTGTTCACAAACAGAACGTCGATGGGAAACTTCATCCCGGCGGTGTGCACACCCTCGCAAGGCGTGATCCACAGTCCTTCGCCGCGCTCCAGCCGGTCGTGCTTCAGCAGGCCCGTCTTGCGTGTCTTGCTGGTGTCGGCGATTTCGGCGCGATCGGCCAGCAGCGTCCCTCGGGATTGATTCTGTACGCGCAGTCTCCGCATCGTTTTCGTCCGAGCTAGGCCACGGTAAGAGTGGGCATCTTCAAATCGATGCTCGGATCCCCCAGGAATGCCGGAAACGCCGGCGGATCTTTTTGGAAGTACACGTTGTAGCGCCGCACGAACGCCGGGGGTGGCATTTGGCCGGAAGTGTCCAACAGGCCTGGCACGATTCCATTCGCGAAATACATATCGGCTTCGCGCTTGTCCTTGGTCAACACCTTGCCGCGCGGTTCGCACGCCACAAAATCCTTCACCCGCGAGTACGTCCGCTCCGACAAATTGATGCGATTCGCCTCGCCGCTCGATTCCATCCGCGAGCTGTAGTTCACCGTATCGCCCCAAATATCGAATGCGAATTTGTTGATGCCCACCACGCCCGCAATCACCGGCCCGGTGTGGATTCCGATGCGCACCTTCCATTCCAGCGCCCCTCCGCGCTTGGCGCGCTCTTCCACCGCGTGCAGCATCTCGAACGCGGCCAGAACCGTGTCCACCGGATGCGCCGGATTCCGCGAAGGCAGCCCGCTGATGCACATATAGCTGTCGCCGATGGTCTTCATCTTTTCCAAACGGTAGCGCGCCACGATTTGATCGAACGCCGTGAAGTAGTCGTGCAGCATCTGCACCAATTCTTCAGCCGCCAGCTTCTCGGTGGATAGCGTGAACCCGACAAAATCGGTGAACAGAATGGTGACGTCCTCGAAGTACTTCGGCGATACCATGCCCTTGCTGCGCAGTTCATCGGCGACTTCGCCCGGCAGGATATTCAGCAGCAGCGATTCGGAAACCTGCTTTTGTTGTTCCACCTGCCGATGCCGCTGCTCCAATTCGCGATTCGCCAGAAACAATCGGTCGGCCGCCTGCCCGCGTTCCAACACCACTGACAACAGGCTCGAGATCGATCGCAAAGCGGTGTCCGAAATTGCGCCGCCGCGTAGCCCGAAACTACCCGCCACTTCATCGCCCATGCGGATTGGAACCACGGCCATCCGCTGGGACGGATCGGTTCGAATGGTCCCGCTCGCGCTCACCGCCCGCAGCATTTCGTCGGCGATGGCGCCGCTTTCGCCCGCCCGATGGATCGCGCCGCTGGTTCGCACATGGAACGCGGTCCCGGAAACCCCGAAGATTCGGATGGTTTGATTGATCGCCAGGTAGACTGTCGTCTCCAGGTTATCGGCGCCGAGCATGGCTTGGCCCAGCTCGTAGAGCCGCTCCGTTTCGCGCTTGCGTTCCAGCGCTTGGGCAGTCTGTTCCCGCGCCTTGAGCTCGGTCTGGCTCACCAGGATCGCGGTCATCAGAAATGCCCCCACCGCGACGTACGATTCGGGGTCCGTAGCCGCGAAGGTCCCAAACGGAGGTTGGAAGTAATAGAGGAAACCCAGCGCCGCCACAACCGAGGCCACGATAGTTTCGATCCGGTCCCACTGCACCGCGAAAAAGAGGATCGCGAGCAACAACGAATAGGTCACCGTCGTGTTGCGCAGACCGTGAATGTGGTGCTCGAGCGCCAGGATTGCGCACACAATTCCGACCGATGCGAGCACGCGCGCCGCCCGCAGCAAACTCGATCGCAACAAGCCCGGTTTCGGCAGGCTCGATTTCAGGAGACGCATCAATCAGCTATCGGCGGATCTGCCGCGAAGCCTTAATGTCCCCCAGAGTGTGTTACCAAGTAAAGCAACGATGCCGAGCCGCCGGGATTTCCTTCAATTCGCCGGCCTGGGAGCTCTCTCCGCACCCCTCGGCTGGGCTCAAACGCGGCAGCCCAATCTGCTCGTCATGCTGGCCGGCAGCCTGCCCGATTTTGCGCTCGCTCCGGGGTTCCGCGGTCCAAACCTTGCCCGTTTTGCCCAGGAAAGTCTCCAGTTTGAGCGGGCTTACGTCGCTTGCCCCCAGACCGGTCCATCGCAGGCATCCTTGCTCAGTGGCCGTTTTCCGCTGCCAGGGGACAAAACCACCTTCACGCAAGTATTGAAGGACGCCGGATACCAAACCGCGATGCTCGGCGATTGGCATTTGGGCGGCGCGCAGAAAGACGGCGACACCGGCGCAGCCGTCGACTTCATGAAGCAAACCCGCCGTAGTCCGTTTTCTTTACTAGTTGCTTGGCAGCCAGGCGATGGCGCCAGTATCGATGACTATGCCGGACAGTTGCTCACGGCGATCACCGATCTGAAGCTCAAGAACAATACCATCACGGTGTTCACGTCCGATCACGGTTACGGATCGGGTCCGCTGGAGCCCACGGTTCGGATTCCCCTCATGTTGCGGTTCCCTCCACGGCTCGACCCCGGCCTCCGCGCAGGCGTTCTTGCGTCCACGGTGGATCTCGCGCCCACGCTGCTCGCTCTGTGCGGCGTCGCTGCGCCGGAGTCCATGCAAGGCCGCGATCTCACCCGCGAGCAACCCCAGGCCGTCTACGCCATGGGAGGGTTAGGCACGGCCGGCGAATGGCGTATGCTGGTGCGCGGGCTCGACAAGCTGGTAGTCGATCGCGATCAAAACATCACGCATCTTTTTAATCTCGGCGTCGACCCGGACGAAATGGACAATCACGCGCGCGATTCCGCGTTCGAGTTGAAACGGGATGAGCTACAAGCTTTGATGAAGGATTGGATGCGCCGCACCAGCGACGGCTTCGACCCGAGCGGCCTCAAGCGGCGCGCATAGGCCGAACCTCAAACATCCGCTCGGTTTCGTTATTCAACAGCACCCACAGACCGTAAATTCCCAAGGCCGTTCCAAACGGAGGGACGCTCACCAGATCGAGAGCTGACAGCACAATCCCCGCGATGCGCGCCCACGGTCTGAATTGCATCAGGCCAATGCCGATGATCAGCCCGGGCAGCGACAACACCAGAACCAGCAGAAAAACGAAGCCGCCAATGAGCCCCAGAATCGGGATGGCCGTCAGGCTATCGGAAGAATGATCGGATAAGCCCACCACGGCGGAGATGCCGCCAAAAATCATGAGCACGAAAATCGCCGCCAGGACTCCCAGTCCCCCGAAAACGATATGCAAAAGCCCCAATGTTCTGACGTGCTGTGCCATGCCGCCCTCCAGGTTAGAACTGCCGAATATCTCGATTCTACACTCTATACGAAGCCCTTAACCCGCGTGTTCCACGTTCCGGCGTTATTTGTTGAACGTGATTTTCGAGTCGGCGCCGAACCGGTGATACTCGCTGTACCGGATGGTCAGCCGGATGCGTTGCCCGCCGCCGCGGAAATTTAGCGTGTCGTCGGCATAAGTCATCACCGGGAACCAAAAATCGCCCTCCACTTTTTGACGCAGGGTCGTAAAGTGGGGAAACAGGTTTTCGGTTTTGAGTGTGTGAACCTCGGGAACCGCCTGGCCCTCGCTGCGGATCACCGAATAGTCCTTCTTCGAGACCCACAACATGCCGTCGAACAGGCGCTGCCCATCCAGGATCTGGCGCGGCCGGATTTGCACGACGAAACAATCCACGCCGTCCATGTTCTCCTCGCCGCGGAACTGCGTTTCGTAGAGAAAGGCCTGATCGGTGGTCAACAGGAACGGCTGCACTTCGCGGATATCGCGGAAATCTTCGTCGGTCATCTTCAAATGAGTCAGCGTGAGAAACGGCTTGCCCACCATCTGTTCCGTGCGCTCCCGCTGGGGCGAAAAGATGATGTCGCGAACTTCGCGATAGGTGCCCACGGCGAATCCGTTCGCATTCAACTCGTCGAGCGTCACGCTCTGCCGATAGGTGTAGTTACTCTGCGCTTGTGCGGTCTCCGTTTCACGCGCCGCGATCAGCCGGGTAAGATTCGGCGGCGGATCTTCCGCCCGTGCCGGAGCCGCTGCCGGGAAGGAAAACGAGAGAGCCGATGCTAGGATGAAGCAGATGCGCCAGTTCCTGACGACGCTGTCCCTGGTTTGGATAGCAGCTTGCATCGCAGCTTACTTTTACTCTCAACAACAGCATATATCTTCAAGCGTCGCGCTGGCTGTGGTGCCGGCTTTTCTCGTAGAGCTTGCATTTTACTTAGCGCCTGGATTCCCAGCGGTCCGAAAAAAGTTTGAAGCACTGGGCCCTCCTTCGTTGCGAGCAGCGCTTCTGAGCGCAAGCGCCGTGCTGCCCTACCTGATGCTGACGTCACGCACGGGTTCTTTTCATCGGACTTACTTCCTCGAATTGCTGGGCGCTGTTTTGATAGCCGCGTTCTGGTACGCCTGCATCCCGCCTGGCCTGCTGTCCGATCTGCTTTTCCTCGCATTCATGGCGGCCGTGTACTTATACCGGCCGTTCGATCGGATCTACGGAAATCCAGCGCCGCATGTCGCGCTCGGCATCTTGGGACAGCTCATGTGGATCCGTCTCGGATTGATGGCGGTGCTTTCGCTGCGGCAGCTGGAGGACGCGCGCTTCGGATTCGTTCCGTCGCCCGAAGATTGGCGTGTGGGATTCCAGCATTATTTATACTTCCTGCCGGTGGGCGCGGCGCTCGGCTACTGGGAACGGTTCGCTCGATTTCACCTGCAGCCGATCGCGTGGTGGAGATTTCCGCTGGTGCTGCTTGCGACATTCGCCGGCATCCTGTGGGTGGTGGCGTTGGCCGAAGAGTTCTTCTTTCGAGCGTTCTTGCAACAAGTGCTGGCTCGCCGTCTGCATGGCGAGACCGTTGGACTGCTGGCCGCGTCCGTACTTTTCGGTTTGGCGCATCTTCCGTTCCGCAAATTTCCGAATTGGCGAGTGGCGATTATCGCGGGAGTGCTGGGCCTGTTCTGCGGGCTGGCGTTAATCAAAGCCCGCAGCGTGAAAGCCAGCATGGTGACGCACGCCTTGGTAGTCACCACCTGGCGGATGTTTTTCACGACTTGACGGCGATCTCGTCCAGCAAGCGTTTTGAAAGGACCGAGCGCGGCTTTTCCACCAGAACATCTTCGGTGGAGGCATAGCGGTCGCGATGCTTGATGAGCAGCCATTGAGGTTTGTCGGATCGACGTTTGTCGGCCCGGCCGAGCTTGGTGCGAACCAGCACCCAGGAACCCCGCAGCTTCTGGCCCTGCAGCGAGAACTTGAGCTCGCCCTTTTTCAGGCTCGCGTCCACGTCGGGATCGTCGGGCGTCCAGGTGCCGCGGTCCCACAGCATCACCGTTCCGCCGCCGTACTCGCCCTCCGCAATCGTGCCTTCAAATCCGCCGTACTCCACCGGATGATCCTCCACCTGCGCCGCCAGGCGCTTCACGGAAGGATCCAGCGAAGGGCCTTTCGGGACGGCCCACGAAAGCAAAACCCCACGCCACTCCAGGCGAAAATCGTAGTGCAAATGCGAGGCCTGATGTTTCTGGATCACATACAGCAGGTGCGTCGCCGGTTTTGCCCTTGGCCGCTCGCCCTTCGGTTCGGCGGTGACTTCGAAGTCGCGCTTATTGTGATACTCCTCCAGCGGCTCGGATTTACGTTTTCGGATCATTGCGGTGCTCCACATAATCCAGAATGTCGTAGTGTCGAATCACGCGGTCGGGGAAGAAGCTGTTCACCGCGTCGAGCTCCACCTCATAGAACTCGATGGTCGCTTCCAGGCGCGCCATTTCGGATAGCTCTGCGTGAACGTGCACCAGTTGAACTAACGCCAGCTTTCCTCCGGCCGCGCCGTATTGTTGGGCTAGAGCGAACAGGACGCCGGCGCCGGAACTATCGATGTTGGAAACGTGGGCAAGGTTCAGGACCAATTTCCTGTTCCCGCCGTCGAAAAGCGACTCAACGGTTTCCCGTAGCGCGTTGTCGCCGCTGCCGATCACAAGATGTCCCTTGAGATCGAGGATCACGATACCTTCGTTTTCCCTTTGATGAATCGTAAGCTGGTCGTGCTCGAACATATCTATACTCCGTCAAAGTCCTCTATAATCCGTATGACTCCAAAAGCCGCAGCCAGATTTCACTGATTGTGGGAAAACAGGGCACGGCGTGCCACAAGCGCTCTAAAGGAACCTCGCCCACGATGGCGATGGTGAACGCATGAATCATTTCACCCACGTCCTGGCCCACCAGCGTGGCGCCCACGATCACGCGGCGGTTTTCATCGACAATCATTTTGGCCTGCCCCTGATATCCGTCGGCAACCAGCTGGCCGCCCGTGATATGGCTAAGGTCGTACTCGATGGCGCGAATGCTGAGGCCCGCCTCTCGCGCTTTGGCCTCGGTGAGTCCCACCGCGGCAACTTCAGGATCCGTGAAAATCACTTGCGGAACGGCAGCGTGGTCGGCGGTTGTCGACCACCGGGACCATGGTTTTATCGATGGTTTGATCGATGCTGCTCCCGGCGGTTCTTTCAGCTCGCCTTTAGCGCGGGCCGCGATCGCATCGCCGCAAGCGCGCGCTTGATATTTGCCCATGTGCGTCAGCAGCGCGCGATGATTGACGTCGCCCACGGCGTACAGCCAGCCAGCGGCGATGCCCTTCACCCGGCACGTGTCGTCGACATCGAGCCACGTGCCAGGCTTCAATTGGACGCTGTCCAACCCGATGTCGCGAGTATTGGGCACGCGTCCCGTGGCAACCAGGATTTCATCGGTTTCGATGCTGGCCGGCCCGGTCTTGGGATTCTCAAACCATATTTGGACCGGACTAGCCATTTGGCTCGGACTAGCAGATGTCCGGCGCTGGACGCGAGTGACGTTGATCTCCGTGTGCACGGAAATGCCGATGGAGCGGAACGCGGCTGCGATCCGATCGCCAACAAAAGGTTCCATGCGTTCGAGCAGGCGGTCGGCGCGCTCCAGAATGGTGACTTCTTTTGCCCCCAACGAGCGCCAGGCCTGCGCGAGTTCGCACGCCTCGGGGCCGCCGCCCAAGATGGCGAGGCGCCCCGGAACACGATCTGCGCGCGTGGCTTCGCGATTCGTCCACGGCGATGCCTCAGCCAGCCCGGGGATGGGCGGAAGATCGGGATCGGTGCCGGTGCAAATAGCAACCGCGTGCCGGGCCGTGAATCGAGCAACGGCGCCATCGTTGCCTGTGACCTCCATAATGCATTCTCCGGCGATGCGTCCGCGGCCGCGCAACAGCATGATGCCCTTTTTGTTTAACCACTCTGCCTGGTCGTCGTCGGTCCAGTTCTTGACCATCCGCGTCCGGCGCGCCAACACCGCCGAGGCATCCAGCGGCCCAGTGACGGCCTCTTTCGCACCCTCTACGCGGCGCGCGGCCTCCCGAGCGGCGGAGCTTCGCAGTAGGACCTTGCTCGGGATGCACGCATAGTAGGAACATTCGCCGCCCACCAAACCCGATTCGACGATCGCCACACTGAGCCCGGCTTTAACGGCGCGCTGGGCAACGTTTTCACCCGTGGGCCCGGCTCCGACGACGATCAGGTCGAAAGAGTTTTCTCGCATCCCGCCTCCTGTGCCTATTGTGACGCTTGATTCGGATAATATGGAACACGGTGCGGCCAACGGGGATCCTGGCAGTCGGAACAATCGCAATCTTCTACGCGATGCCAATCGCGGCGCAGTGGTTCCACTATCCAACGGCGGGCGTTCCTCGCTTGGCCGATGGAATGCCCAACCTCAACGCACCCACGCCTCGCACGGCCGATGGCAAACCGGATTTGTCGGGAATCTGGCTGGCCGGCAACGCGCTGCCCTGTCCCGCCGACTTGCGCGACGGCGACGATTGTCTGGAGAAAATCCCGCTCTCGCACGAGGCCGTTGATTTCGCCTTCAGTCTTCCAGGCGGCCTGCCGTATCAACCTTGGGCGGCGGCACTGGTAAAGCAACGCGCGGCCGACCATGCCAAGGACGATCCGCACGCGCGCTGTTTGCCGCCGAATTTTCCGCGCGCCTTCGCGTTTCCACACTTGCAGAAATTCATCCAAATTCCAGGGCTGCTGGTGATTTTGGACGAATTCAACGCCAGCTATCGGCAGATCTTCACGGACGGGCGTCCGCTGCCGGATGATCCCCAGCCATCCTGGAATGGCTATTCGTCGGGCCAATGGGAAGGCGACGCGTTGGTGGTGGAGACCATTGGCTTCCGTGATGATTTGTGGTTGGATATGAAGGGCAATCCGATAACGAATGCGGCCAGAGTGACCGAGCGATTCCGGCGGCCGAATTACGGGAGCCTGACGATTGAAGTGACGGTGAACGATCCGAAGGCCTACACCAAGCCGTGGACGGTGACATTGAAGCAGGTCATCAAGCTGGATACGGAGTTAGTGGATGACATTTGCCTGGAGAATGAAAAATCCGTTCAGCATATGACGGGAAAGCAGTAGGATCTGATTCGATGAGAAAAACATTCAACTCTGTTTTGATTTTAGGCGTGGCCCTTGCGGGAGTGGGCGTCAGCGCTAACGCTGCCAAATGTGATCGGGCTTGCCTGGACAAGACGGTCGACACCTACATCGCGGCGCTGCTGGCGCACGATGCATCGCAGGTAGCGTTTGCCAAGGACGTGAAATTTGTCGAAAACACCGTCCCGATGAAGCCGGGCGAAGGTCTGTGGAAGACGGCGGCGGAAGGCCCCACGACTTTCAAGATTTATGTTCCCGATCCGGTGGCCCAGCAGGTGGGCTTTATCGGCATGCTGAAGGAGCACGACAAGGATGGCGACAAGCCCATCCAGTTCGGCCTGCGCCTGAAGCTGCAGGACGGCAAGATTGTTGAGGCTGAGCATTTGGTCGCGCGGGGGCTGCGCGAAAACAGTCTCAAGAATTTAGAGGCGCCGCGGCCCGGCTTGCTCGCTACCGTCCCGCCTGCCGAGCGCATGCCGCGCGACCAGATGCTGAAGATAGCCGAGTCCTATTACACTGCGCTCGTGACCGCCGACAGCAACAATGCGCCCTTTGCCGACGATTGCCTGCGCCACGAAAACGGAATGCAGACTACCGGCAATCCGCCATCCAAGACTCCTGGCCTGGGAACCACCGGCGCCATGGGCTGCGCGGCGCAAATCAAGACCCACACCTTCGACTACATCACCAGAATCGAGCCCCGGCGCGTGTGGATCGCCGACCCGGTGACGGGCCTGGTGTTCGGCCTCTCGCAATTCCGCCAGCCCATGGAGCAGAAGTTTGTGAAGATCGTGGGCGTGCCCGGCCTGGAAAAGATCGATATGAATTTTAAGCCGTTCGATCTGCCGGCCGCGCACATTTTCAAGATCCAGGGCGGCAAATTTCATGAGATCGAAGCGATGGGATTCATGATGCCGTACAACTCGAAGACCGGCTGGGAGAGCGCCTCCAAATAGCCGCGCTCACATTGTGGCGCACGCACTCCTGCGTGCCGCGTCGGCACTCATGCCGACGTTGGGCGGTTCCCCAATTCCGATCAAGCGACCAGCGATCCAGCTCCGCCAACGTCATGAAAGAGATGCCGAGGATCCGATCCGTCATGTAGGCGCGGTAACTGAACGCGCGGGAATCGCCTTTGAATAACATCGAGACGACATCCGTATCGAGGATGGCTGCGTTCACCGCGTGTGTGGGCAGATCGCGCCTACGCGGCGCCATTCGCGGAGCATCGCCGCGAATTTCTCGACCGACTCATCTCCGGTCGAAGGACGTCCGAGCAGGGCGTCGAAGTCCGTTATGGGTTGAACGCCTTGCCGGGTTGCGAGCTCCTCAAACGAGGGAACTGCCTCGGATTTTGGCGCGGGCGATCTGGTGGATTTCTGTTCCACTCTTCTTTAGGATAGCAGCAGGAAGAATGACGCTTACTGATGATTGTTTTCGTAACACCAACGAATGAGCGGCTCCGGGTAGCTGGCGCCGCTGATGGCGCGAAGATCGTCCAGGCTTAGGCGCTCGAAAGCGAATGACACCTCGCCATCGGCGCCGACGTTCGCGATCATGTATCCATAGACATTGGTCTGCGCGTGCTGTGCGGGCGTGGCCTCCGGGGGCAGCTTGTAGCGCTGTGCGCCCGCGGTACCGATGATCCAGCCAGGCAGAGCTTTGTCCTTCCACTCCGCGGTGTCAAAAACATTATCCATGTAGTAGTGCGAGTGGCTGGCCAGAACGTAGACGCGCTTGTGCGCGGCCTCGTGCGCGTGCCACAGCGCCTCGTAAGTTTCGCGGCCGCTCTTGTCGCCGAGCGAGGATTCGCTCATGCTGTGCATGCGGCTGAAACTTCCCGGCAGCGCTTCGTGCATTCCGGCTACGATGCTTCGTATTTCCGGGGACGCTTCGTCGCGCGCCAGCACCGCGTGCAGCCATTTCATTTGATCGGGATCGAACTGATCGGGCGTGGAATTGTCCATCGAAATGAAATCGATGTTGCGTTCTATCCAGTGATAGTACGCGTGCAGTTTGTGATCCTGAGGATCGTCTTTCAAACGTTGCGCGTGCAAAGCCGGCGTCTCCAGCCAGTCGGCGAACTGCACCAGCCACGCCTCGCGTGTCATCGGCGCGACGGCCTCGTGGTTGCCCATCATTAGGTATACAGGCAGTTCGCCGAAGGGAACCATCTGGTGCGCGATGAAATCGGGCCAGGCCTCCTTTAAATAGGTGCGTGTATCGAGAGGCTTGTTGTGCAGGCCGAGCTCGGCGGGCGGCGACATGTCTTCATCGAGTCTGTAAATGGCGCGGAAATCACCCAGGTGCCAGTAGAAAACGGCGCCGCTTTTGTGAACGCCGGCGGCGATGGCGGGCATCACGATGTCGCCGCAGTTGCGCGAATCGCCGGAGACCGCGAACTTCCACGGACCGGTGGGCCGATTTTGCGCCAGCACCGTAAAGTTCATAACGAGAAACAGGCAGGCGACGCGTCGCATTTTCACCCGACTGTAGCGCGAGGGCTATTACCGGAGCAACTGGCGTGGGAGTAACCTGAATTAAGGATGAAGAGACGCGAATTCAACCGGACCCTGGTTGGTCGAGCGACGGCCGCGCTTGCGGCGGGTGGTGCTTTGCCGGCCATCAAGGCTACCGAAGCAGACGCGGCCGGAAGCATTACAGATGTGCAGGGCGTCAAAGTCGGGCACTTCACCGAATCGCGCAGACCCACCGGTTGCACGGTGCTGTTGTTTGAGAAGGGCGCGACGGCGGGCGTGGATGTGCGTGGGTCGGCCCCCGGGACGCGTGAAACGGATCTGCTCAATCCGATCAACAGTGTCCAACAGGTGCAAGCCATCCTGCTGGCGGGCGGTAGCGCATTCGGATTAGACGCAGCGTCGGGCGTGGTGCGGTTCCTGGACGAGCATCGGTTGGGCTATACAGTTGGAGATGTCGTGGTGCCGATTGTGCCGGCGGCGATTCTCTACGATTTGGAAATCGGCGACGCAAAGATCCGGCCGACGGCGGAATCGGGCTACAAGGCCTCTCAGGCGGCGACCACGGAACCGGTGGCCGAAGGGAATGTGGGTGCGGGCGCAGGCGCGGCGATCGGCAAAATGTTTGGCATGAAGCAGGCCATGAAGTCGGGGCTGGGAAGCGCGAGCGTGCGCGTGGGTGACACGGGAATTGTGGTGGGGGCGATTGTTGCAGTGAACGCCGTAGGCGACGTCTTGGATCCGAAGACCGGCAAGATCATCGCTGGCGCGCGCACCGCCGACGGCAGCGGGTTCATGGATTCCATGGCGCGCATTCGGGCAGGCTACAGTGTGCGGGCCGATGGTGCCAATACAACCATCGGCGTGGTGGCGACCAACGTCGCGCTCGATAAAGCGCAAGCCACCAAAGTCGCCCAGATGGCGCATGATGGGCTGGCGCGGACCATTTATCCCGTGCACACGCCGAGCGATGGCGATACCATCTTTGCGGTAGCGACGGGGGCCATTGCGTCGCGCGCCAATCACGGAGCCATCGGAGCGCTAGCGGCGGATGTGATGGCCCGCGCCGTGTTGCGGGCGGTGATGAACGCGCGCGGCATCGCAGGGCTGCCCAGTTACTCAGACCTGCGATCCCGGGCGCAAAACTAACGTACGTTCCAGATGTCCACTGTGTTCTGGTTGTCGTCCACCGCGGCGAATCGGAGGCCATTGAATCCGCCTGAAATGGCGACCCCGAAAGCTGCGCCGGGCGGACCGGGATCCACTTGAAACTGGGCGATAAATTCGCCTCTTGGAGTGAACTCGACAAGCGCATTCGGCGTTCCACCCGGGTTCACCGCATCGCCGTTCGCGGTAATCAAATTGCCCGCCGGGGTAAGCGCCAAGGCGAGCGGACCATGCAGGTGCGTGTTGTCTTGGTAGACCAACAGGCCCTGTCCGAAATCTTTGCGAGTCGCGCCGGCGAATGGGATCGCGAATATTTTGTTGTCGCCCGTGGACGCCACGTAGAGCAAGCCGTCAGAAGGATTGTAAGCCAGCCCGGTGGGACCGACCAGAAGAGCCGCAGGATCGGTGCGATGCAGGTAGCCGTGCGCGATTTGGACGGCGTCGAAAACCTGGAAGCGATCATCGTCCATGAAGACGTCCAGACGTGTGACCGTTCCACTGAGAACATTGGAAACGAAAACTTGAGCGAAGTTTCCAAGGTCATTGATAGTTAGGTCCCAGGGGCCGTCCAACAATGACGCGTTGGCGAGCGTGGTCACCAGGTGCCCGAAGCGGTCGAGTACCAGCAGTGAACCTTGTTCCACAGTTGCCGACGTGCCGTTGGTGGTGGGAACGTTGCCCACCAAAACGAATCCCTTGCGCAAAACGCCGAGCGCCGTGGTGAGACCGAGTCCGGCGTGGCCCTGAAAGAAAACCGAGAGCGCGCCTCCTGGGGTGACGTTCACGATGGTCGTTCCGGTGCCCTGCAGACCCTGGCCGTTGTTGAAATTGGAAACCAGTACGTCGCCGGGTTGAAGCGGTCCGCCCTCGCGGAATCCCTCGGGCACAAAGACGACGCCATAGGGATTGCCATCGCCATTGGGCGGAACTATTGAGACGATTTGTTCAGGACTGGAGGGAAGATCCCCCAGAATGGATTCGGCGGTTGCGCATGCGGGCAGCAGCAAGCTGGGCAGCGCGAGAAACGCGGCGATTCTGATCGACAGGGTCATAGTCCCTCCATTGTTTGATGGATGGATTTGCCGAGTCCGCACGAACTTGTAAAATCTTTGTAAAAGAGAATTTGAATTATCCGCTCTTATTGCAAGAGCGTGAAGCCGTATAATGTGTCTCCAGCTCCGACGACGACATACTGACGTCCATCAAGTTCGTAAGTCATCGGTCCATTACTCACCGTGCTGATCAGATGCGCGTGCCATAGAATCTCTCCGGAAGCTGGGTTGTAAACGACAAAGTTGCCGGAGGGATCGCCGGTAAATAGCAGCTTGCCCGCGGTGGTCAAGATCCCGATGGTTCCGCCGCCGCGCTTATAATCGTGGGTCCAGCGAATTTGCCCCGTGCGGTAGTCGATGGCCTTGAGTGCGACTGTAGAGTAAACGCCGGAATCGCGGCCGCCATAGCCTTCGGGTTTGTCGCCCGTGTCGGTGAGGTAGTAAAGGCTGTAGGACGATACCGCATTGACATAGAATAGGCCGGTTTCTGGATCGAAGCTGGGCGAAGGCCAATTCGCAGCTCCGCCCTGGGCGGGGATCACCAGCGTGCCGTCCGGCTGAGGCTCCTTAGCCGGATTGCCGATGGGCTGGCCCTTCGCGTCGAGGCCCTTGGACCAATTGAGATCGATAAAAGGCTTCGACAGAATGTTCTTGCCGTTAGTGCGGTCGAGCACGAAGAAATAGCCATTGCGGCTGGATTGCGCGAGCAGTTTACGCGGCCGCCCGTCGATTTCGCCGTCGACGAGTACGGGAGTTTCCGCCGCGTCCCAATCGTGCGTGTCGTGCGGCGAGGCTTGAAAATACCACGCCAGTTTGCCGGTGTCCGGATTCAAGGCGACGATGGAGCAGGTCCACAGGTTACTCCCCTTGCGGCCTTGGCCCGCCATCACGGGGTTCGGATTGCCCGTGCCGAGATAGTAGAGATTCAACTCGGGGTCGTAAGTTCCGGGCACCCACGTCATTCCTCCGCCATGTTCCATCGCTTCAGGATTAGGCCAAGTCTCGGCGCCGGCCTCGCCTTTGCGCGGCGTAGTGTTCCAGCGCCACTGTAACTGCCCGGTTTCCGGGTCGCGCGATTCGAGGTAGCCAGGGACGTCCAGAGAATCGCCGCCCACGCCCACGATAATGTGATTGCGGATCACGATAGGAGCGGGCGTGGAGAAATACTCCTGATTCACGTCGGCGATTTCAACATGCCAACGCTCGGAGCCGTCCTTGGCGTTGAGCGATATCAGATAATTATCGGGCGTTTCGAAATAGAGCCAGCTCCCGTACATCCCGAAGCCGCGGCTTCCGATATGAATGCCTCCGTGCGATTGCCATTGGTAGTGCCAGAGCTGGCGGCCGGTGCGCGCATCGACTGCCCAGGCGTGATCGGGAAGCGTGAAATAGAGGACGCCCGCGACTTCGAGCGGCGTGGATTTGATCGAGGAGGTGAGGGTTCCGGAACCGGCGTCCAGCCGGTATTCCCAGGCTAAAGTCATCGCTGTAACGTTGGATGAGTTAATGCGCGAAAGCGAGCTGAAACGGCGTCCCGAGTAATCGCCGTTGTAAGTGGGCCAGGTATCGGTTGGCGGTTTGAGTAACTGAGCGGGATCCAGGCCTTGGCTGAATAACGCGCCTAACGGGAATGCCAGTAAGAGGGAGACGCGCGCGAGTCTCATTTCAAGGTCTCCAGGTACGCAAGGACGTTGTGCATTTCCGAATCGGTGTAGCCCTTTAGCAGTTCGGCGTGAGCGGCGAGTGGGTCGTGAATGTCGATCTTAAGCCGGGCATCGCGAGAGAAGGAGTGATATTCACCCGAGGCATCACGGAGAGCGATGTTGAAGTCGTCGAGATAATCGAGAGTGCCGGAGAAAGTTTGACCGCTGGCCAGTGTGACGGTGACCTGCGGCCGGATCTGCGCGGCCCGCGGATATAAGAAACGCGATTGCAACGTAACGGCGTCGTATTTCTTTGCAATGCCGGCGAGATCGCCCGTGGGGGAGTGACAGGTGTTGCAACGTCCCGCGCCGTTGAAGTAGTCGCGGCCCTTTTGGCGATCGCCAGTCACGACGTCGAGAATGGTGTAAGCGTTGCGATCGATGGCGGCCTGCTGGCGAGAGCGCAGGAACGCGGCAATATCTTGGATCTGATCGGCGGGCAGGTGAAAGGCGGGCATGCCTTTGCCGGCGCGGCCTTCCAGGATCACGGGACCGATTTTATCGCCGCGCTCGTCATCCAAGGCGAGTGGGGAACGCACCAGATCGGGGCCGGTGTCGCCGCCTTGCGCGGCCGTGCCATGGCAGAAGCCGCAGTTGGCCGAGAAGATCTTTTGCCCGCGCTCGACAGCGGCGGGATCGGGAACGGCGCGGCTGATGAGCCCGAAGCGTGGGCGTGCCGGAGCGGAAGGAGGCGCGGGGACTTGGGCGGCAAGCGATGCCGCGGTCAATAGACAGAGGGCCGCGAGTGTTTTCATGCCACGAGCTATTCTTTCACATGTTGAGAACGTCCGGCCTTGCGCCCAACCCGGACTTGCGCATATACTGGGGCTTCATGCTTCATAGCGCCCACAGCTCGTTTCGATTTTGGTACTGGTTTAGCGCCTGAATCGAGGCGAGTGGCGTTGGCTTAGGCA
>Ga0302324_100003082_pt1 | contig 37785 bp, 29 predicted proteins | sample Palsa_T0_1_FD_201949 | JGI IMG/M metagenome (GOLD analysis project Ga0302324, IMG submission 201949) | Peat permafrost microbial communities from Stordalen Mire near Abisko, Sweden - Palsa_T0_1 | ecosystem: Environmental > Terrestrial > Soil > Palsa > Peat permafrost | place: Sweden: Abisko... | reverse complement strand
GGGATTTGCCCACCAAGCACATGTTGCTGCGTAAAGCCTGCGACGCGCTGCCGGTGGGCGGCGCGGTGGTGGTTCACGAGGCGATCATTGACGACGCGCGCTGCCAGAACGTGTTCGGGCTGCTGATGAGCTTGAATATGCTGATCGAAACGCCGGGCGGTTTTGACTTCACCGGCGCCGATTGCCAGGGGTGGATGCGCGAGGCCGGGTTCCGCCACACCCGCGTCGAACACCTCGATGGCCCCAACTCGATGGTCGTCGGCATCAAATAGCTCTTACCGGCGCGCCGGACGGCCCGCGATCACGAGGCGGATGGGTAAAAAGCACCCATTTGCTCTTTCGGACATTTTTTACAGTTCGTGGTTTGCGTCCGACTCTCCGACGCTATAATGCGGACATGGCCAGAGGTTGGGAAAGCAAAGCGGTGGAAGGACAAATCGAAATCGCTGAAGCCGAGAAACCAGATAACCCCAGGGGACAGCGTTCCCCCGCCGAACTCGACATCAACCGGCAGAGAGATGTGCTTCTTCTTTCGCGCTCGCGTGTCTTACGCCAGATCGAAGCTTCACGCAACGAGCGATACACCGAACAGTTAAATACCGCGCTCGCCGATCTGGATGCCCAGCTCGCAAAACTGGGACCGAAACCAAGCAAGTTTTAGCGGTCGCGCCCGCCGCCCGCAAGGGCGTTTTCGAATAGCCGTCGCGATAGCCGCGAGTCCATTGCGCGACATTCTTGCGACGGCCGCACGCTCGCTGGCTTGAATAACATCACATCGACCTGGTTCGGATTCTACCAGCCGATGAACCCATCGCACCGGCCCGGCCCGCGTTCCGAGTGGAAACCGCAAAGACAAAGGACTGAACAGGACCCACCCCGCACTGCCATTTTCATAATCGAGACAATCGCCGACAATTATTCGACACCGATTCGAAGCTCCGTGCATCATAGAATTTGACCAGCGATTTGACCGTTTTGAATTTTAGCCAGGGGTACTCAATTAAATGACGGCCGGAATTTCGTTCCCCTGTCTTGCGACGAGGAGATTGATGCTGATCGATAAAACGAATCGCAGCGACGTTCATAGAGCCGAACTCCACAAAACGTTCATCCGCTATTTCCTTGTCTTGGCAATTTTATTGGCCGGTTCCTGCGTCGCCTACGCAGACACCGCTCCCTTTGACTTGGACGGCCCTCGGGTGGAAGTGAAGATCACCCGCGCGGGTAAGCCACTGCCCATTGGCGCGGTACCAAATCTGCAGCCCGATGACGCTCTCTGGATTCACACCGGCTTCGACAAAGATCATGGCGCCCACTATGTGCTGGTGGTCGCTTTCCTGCGCGGCTCCACCAATCCCCCGCCCGAAAACTGGTTCACCAAAGCCGAAACGTGGAACAAAGATGTGCGCGAGGAAGGAATCGTGGTGCACGTTCCCAAGGATGCGCAGCAGGCACTCCTCTTTCTTGCTCCCGAGACCAGCGGGGATTTCAACACCCTTCGATCGGCAGTCCGCGCCCGGCCGGGAATTTTTGTGCGCGCCTCGCAGGATTTGAACCAGGCCAGCCTGTATCGCTCCCGGCTTGATAAATATCTCGCGATCATCCGCGAAACCAACGATACCGACCCGAAAGCATTGAAGGCGCGCTCCCTGGCGCTGGCTCGCACCCTCGCGATGAAAGTCGATCCGGCATGTTTCGACAAGCCCGTCGAACAGCAGGAATCTTGCCTCACCCAAAAGACCGATGAATTGGTGCTCAACGACGGCCACAGCCAGTCCATGATCGCCGCGCTCACCAGCGGCCCTTCGTCCGATCTGATCGGCGCGGTGAGCGTCACGCCTGCTGCCGGTGGCGGAATGTACAGCGCCTACGTCGGTGCGATCGTGGACGTGGCCCGGATCATGAACAGCTTCCGCACCGCGATATATCAATACATTCCCGCGCTCGCGCTGCCGCAAGCCGAAGAGCTGAATCTGCACCTGAACACGCCTCCGTCGTTCAACAATCCCAAGTCGGTTTTGGTGATCGGCCTCCCCGCGGTGGAAGCCGCGCAATTGCCGCCGTTGCGCGCGGTGAATCCCGAGGAAGTGTTTTGCCTGCAGAACCCGTCACTCGTGCTGCCGGTGGAAGGCGCCCCTTTGATTTTCTCGACCGACATCGCCCACGATTTCGCACTGCATATTCCGGACAAGTCCGGGCAAGGCGTGGATTTGCCGATCGTGGCCGACGCGGCGAAAGGCGGATTCGTTGTTGACGCTCGCGCCATGCCCACCGACGGGCTGGGTGAAGACGTGAGCGCAACCATCCGCGGCCGGTGGGGATTTGAAACTTTCGATGGCCCCAGCTTTCATCTTCGCATCGCGCACAACGCGGACTGGACGATTCTACCCGCGGACCGCAGCGCATTGATCGTGGACCGCAATGACGCGCTGCATCTGGATTCGCCCGCCGCCGCTTGCGTCGACCGCGTCAGCGTCGTCGAGTCCAACGGAAAAACCTTGCCGGCTACTGCGAAGGTGGTGAAGACCGGCGAGTTGGAAGTGGAAGTTCCGCTCAAGAACCAAACCCCGGGCGATGTAAAGCTAGAATTGAAGCAATTCGGGCTGGATAAGCCGGATCAAGTTTCGGTTTCCACTTACGCCGAGGCCGCGCACCTCGATCGCTTCACTATCAACGCCGGGGATCCGCAGGGCGTCTTGAAGGGAACCCGCCTCGATCAAGTGCAGAGTTTTGAATTGAACGGCATTCACTTTATGCCGGCGAAATTGTCGCGTACGGACCAGCAGGATGAGTTGCGCTTGGCCGCGCCGCAGGCGGCCGCGGTCAACGCGCTGCAGCCCGACGCAAAACTCTTGGCGCACGTGGGCCTGAAAGACGGCCGCACACTGGATCTGCAGACCACCGTCGAGGCGGCGCGCCCCAAAGTCTCGCTAATCAGCAAAAACGTGCAGAGCCTCGCGCCTTCGGCCGTCCGATTGAACAATCAGGATGAGCTGCCGCAGGGCGCGCACCTGTCGTTCTTCCTGAAATCCGAAGTTCCGGAGAAGTTCCCACGAAACGAAAAAATTGAGATCGCCACGACCGACGAATCCAGCTCTATAATGCTCACCGTCGCCGACGGCAGCTTGGTCCTGCAGGATTCGCAAACCGTGCTCGCGACACTCGAGCCGCTCAAAAGTTTTGGAGCGTCGGCCTTCGGTCCGCTGCGTTTTCGTGCGGTGGATTCCGACGGAGGAAAAGGCGATTGGCTTCCACTGGCGACGCTGGTGCGCGTTCCGTCGCTAAAGGATATTCACTGCCCGGATAGTCCCGATCAGCAATGCCAGCTCAGCGGCTCCAGCCTGTTCTTGATTGATTCGGTAGCGTCGGACCCGCAGTGGGCCCACACCGTTCCGGTCCCGGCCGGATACGTCGACTCCACATTAAGAGTCCCCCGACCCAACGGCACGTTGCTGTACGTCAAGCTGCGGGACGACCCGGCCACCGTAAGCACGATCATTCTCCCGGTCCTCCCCGAAGATTAGGCGGTGGTGGCCACGCGTGGCGCAGCCACTCTTGGCGGCCGAGGCGAAAAAACTCAAGCACTTCGCGACTCACGATAGCGAGCACAGCCTTCCGTCTATCGTCCGCCGTCACCGGCAATCACATCCGGCAGCACCGGCGCAGCAGCAGGCACCGCGGCCCGATAATCCTTCCCCACAAACGCCGCTACGGTTGCGGCGATCTGCGATTGCGTTACCGCGGCAATATTCGCTCTCTCACCCAAGCCGGGTGTATCCGGCCCGAGCACCGCTATCCAAATGTTCTCCGATCCCTTCTGTTCCGCTCCGTGCTCCCTCCACTGTGACCGCCCGCTTCCCCGGCCGTGATCTGTGGTGAGTATGAAGGTGGTCCGATCGCGGTACGCCGGCATGCCTTGCATGGTGTTCCAAAGCTGCTCGACGTACCGATCGAACTGCTGCGCGCTCTGTAGCACGTTGTCGTAACGGCCGGCGTGCGCCCAATCGTCGGTCTCACCGTACCCAACGAAGAGCACGCGCGGGGCGCCGGACGCGAGGTAATCCATCAGCGGCGGCTGCAGAAACGCATCGTAAGTGCAATCGTCATCGAAGCGCGTGGTGGTCTGGTAGAGCTCGTTCAACATTTCCTGCCGGGGCGTAGCATTTTCTTTCGCCGGCAAATCCCATCCCGCTTGCATCACCAGCTTGCTGCGATCCTCGTTGAAAATGTATTTGAAGGTGTCCCAGGTTCCGTAGACCCCCACGTGCCCAGCGAATTCGGGCATGCGATTCAGCCACTCGAATACCGAAACGTTGGGGTTCTCTCCAAAGTCGTTGCTGTTAATTTGCGAATCGGGATGGCCGACCAGCATCTCGTTGTATCCGGGATAAGAAAAATCCAGGCCGTTGGTAACCCGCGCGACACTGCCCTTATTTTGATTGCCGAAAATCTGGCCCTTTTGCGCGATAGTGCTCCACAGAAACGGGAAGAGCACCTTGCGGCGCTCCGCAACGTCGTCCCGCCAGTAGTTTTTCCGGAGCACCTCGGGGGCAACCCAGGAGCCGCCATTTGGCTGGTTGATCAGCGTCTTGTCGGCTCCCGTAAAAACCTCCTGCCAGCGCAGCCCGTCAGAAATAATCAGCACCACGTTCCGCGTTTTGAGTTCCGGCACGCCCGCTCCGGTGCGCACCGCCGCAAACGCAAGCACACCGGCCAGCGCCAGTGCTCCGACCAACATAAGTCGTCCGACGGGATTGCTCATGAGTTTTTCCTTTCGTGCTACAGCAGTCCTAGCCTGCCGCTCGTGGCGCAGCCACTCCTGGCGGCGCGGCCCCAAAAACGCCAAGCACCCGCGGCGCATCAAACTGAGCAACGCCCGCGAGTGGAGACGGTTCGGGCTGGGGAGTCATTACCACCGCAAGTGGCGGCGCTACCGCCAGCTCGATTCGGGAAGATTATGGCACAGCGCCAATTCGGCGCGTCCCGCGTGATACTGTAGAGCGCGATATCAAAAGAGATTTATAGCGCACCTGTGGGGCGCGAGCGGGAAAGGATCGAATGCCGGATCAAGCAGACCATACCAAACTTCCGTCGATTGTGATCGTGGGCCGGCCCAACGTCGGAAAATCCACGCTGTTTAATCGCCTGACCGGGACGCGCAGGTCCATCGTGACCGACGAGCCGGGCATCACCCGCGACCGCATCTACGGCACCTCGGTATGGGAGGGCCGGCCATTTGAAGTGGTCGACACCGGCGGAATCGTGCCCGACGACAAGGCAGTGATCCCGGGCGAAATTCTGCGGCAGGCGAAAGTGGCCATCGATAATGCCACGTTCGTGGTGCAGATCGTGGACGCGCGCGAAGGGCCAGTGGCGCTCGATCAGGAGCTGGCGCTGCTTTTGCGCCGCGCCGGCAAGCCTCCCATCATCGCCGCCAACAAAGTGGACGCCCTGCAGCACACTCCCCTTGCGGCGCAATTTTACGGCTTGGGCGACCAGGTATTCCCGATTTCCGCGGAACACGGTTTCGGCATCGACGAAATGCTCGATAGCTTGACCGCGAATTTCGAAAAGCGCGAAATGCCGGAAGAAGCGCCGGTGATCAATATCGCGATTATCGGCCGGCCCAACGTGGGCAAATCGACCCTGTTGAACCGCCTGGCCGGTGAAGAGCGCGCGATCGTGTCGCCGGAGCCGGGAACCACCCGCGATGCCGTGGATCAGTTGGTGGAGCACAACGGGAAAACCTACCGTTTTCTCGATACCGCCGGAATTCGCCGCAAAGGCAAAACCAAACTGATCGCCGAAAAGCTTAGCGTGATTATGGCGCGCAAACATCTGGAACGCGCCGACGTCGCGCTGGTCATAATCGACGCGTCCATGGGCGTCACTTCCCACGACGCCACCATCGCCAGCTACGCCGAGCAGTCCGGCTGCTCGGTGATCGTGGTGATGAATAAATGGGACCTGGCGGTAGAGGCGGCCATCCGCAAGGCGGAGGCCGGCAAGAAGTCAGCATACGGCAAGCCCGATGTGGCTGTGTATCCCCCCCAGCTTGCGGCTGATTACGAAAAAATCGTCCGAGGCAAACTGAAATTTCTGGATTTCGCTCCGGTGGTTTTCCTTTCCGCGCTCACCGGAGACCGCGCCGACAAGCTTTTCAGCTTGATCGACCGGGTGGCCGACGCACGGCAGAAGCGCGTCACCACCGGCGAAATCAACCGCTGGCTCACCGAGGTCGACCTCGACCGCGGCACTTCCCCGGCCGGCTACAATTTGAAGATTTACTATATGACCCAGGCATCGTCCGCGCCGCCTACGTTTGTGTTGTTCACCAATCAAAAGCGTCCGCTGCACTTCAGCTACCAGCGATTTTTGGAGAATCAGCTTCGCGCACGATTTAATTTTGTGGGCGCGCCGATTCGGTTCCTGCAGCGGCTCAAAAAAGTGCGGGCCCAGCGCATGGGCTCAAAATCGCGCGCGGCGCAGAGCGGAACTCGCAATGTGCGCAGCGGGCATCAACAGGACATGGGAAGCGGACATTCGCGCGTCCGCAAGAGCCGAAAATCGCACGCCACGCCGGCCGGGAATCGCCAGGCCGCACCGGGCGAAACTCCGCGCGGAGGTGCCGGCGGCGGATCGCGTGGGCCGGCAGGCTGGCCGGGCGAGCGGACGGGTGGCGGAGTTGGTGGAAGACCGCACCTCGGTCCGGCGGGAAACGCGCGCGGCCGACAGGGCAAGGATTCGCGAGGCGGCGGTGGCGGAAAACCACGCAGCGGACCAGGCGGGAAACCGCGGGGCGGTTCCGGCCTGAAGCACGGCGGACCCAGCGGTAGATCCGGCGGTAGACCGCGGCGCAGGGATTAGCGGAACGCTTTCTGAACAGTAGTTCGGCGCAACCCGGCCAGCGCCGCAATAAAGTTGTTTTTGCCTTTTAAAACCGGGTTGACACCGGCGGAAAAGGGCCTAGGATAAAAATATATGGCAGCAGCCGCACAGAGTCCGACGGGGATGCCCGAGAAGGATTTGTACCGGATCGGCGAAGTCAGCCAGATCACCTCAACGAAATCGTTCGTGCTGCGCTACTGGGAAACGGAATTCCCGATGCTGCAGCCGGTGAAGAGCCCCAGCGGGCATCGCATGTACCGCCGGGAAGACATCGAGACGGTCCTGAAGATTAAACGCCTGCTGTACGAAGAGGGATTTACCATCGCCGGCGCGCGCAAGCACCTGGCAGGCGCCACAGACGCCAGCCACGATCGGCCAAGCAACGAGCAGGCCAGCAGCGAACGGTCCTACAATGACCGTGCCAGCAACCCTGCAGCCGCGAGCAGGCCTTCCATCGCTACCAGCGTCCCCTTCAGCAGCTCTACGTCCCCAACCGCCGCGCGCATCCAGCGGGCCGCCGAAAACGCGCAAGCCAGCTTCCTCGACACTGTCCACAATGACCACGACGCGAGCAACAGCGCTTTTCCGGACACGCTGGAAGACCTCGCAGAACTCGCGCAGTCCGCGGAAGTCCGTACCGCCGCCGACTTTGACGCCGAAGCGCCGGTCGCACTTGAAGATGTGCAGGCCCACTTCATTAGCCGGCACACGCCATTCTCCGACGAGGTGATCCCAACGCACGAGCTACAACCCGCACCGGAAGGTCTAAATGTCTCCGCTCCACTGGCACACTCGGCGCCTTCGGTCGGTGTCGCGACGGCCAGCCCGGCGCCCGCCGGATTATCAGAAGAGCAGAGGATGTCCTTGCTGGATGTGCGCGAGGAATTGCGCGCGATCTTGACCCTTCTCGAACGCGAGTGATACGCTGGATATGCGTTCGGGACGTGGCGCAGCCTGGTAGCGCGCACCCTTGGGGTGGGTGAGGCCGCTGGTTCGAATCCAGTCGTCCCGACCATAAATTCGCTCTTTTCTCCCACTCGATTTTCCGTATCCTCCTTCCGCCAAACCTCTTCCCTACCCGGCGACACGCGGCAATTGAAGAGCTAACTGTTTGAAGGGTTGAGCGCGTATCCGCAGTGGAAAACCGGCGCGGACCGCTGCACAATGGGAGTTCACACTCTTCAGGACCTGGAAAGGATTTCTTGCTGATGCGGCCGCACATTCTGATTACCAACGATGACGGAATCAATGCACCGGGCCTGCGCGCTTTGGTGCGCATCTTTTCAGGTTTTGGAGAGGTCTCGGTGGTCGCGCCTTCCGGCGAACGCAGCGCTGCCGCGCAGTCGCTCACGCTGCGCTCGCCGATTTATTACGATCGCGTGGCCGAGCGCGAATGGGCCGTCGATGGCACGCCGGCGGATTCGGTGATCCTTGCGCTCAACGTACTGCTCGAAGAACATCCGGACCTGGTTGTCTCGGGAATTAATCGTGGCGGGAATCTGGGCGAGAATATCTATTATTCCGGGACGGTTGGCGGGGCCATGGAGGCGGCGATCAACGGAATCCCGGCGTTTGCGATGTCCGTCGCCCATCGCGGCAAGGATTTCGATTACACTGCCGCCGCGGAATTCGCGCGCAATTTGGCGCCGGTCGTTTTGCGCGAGGGATTGCCCAAAGGCGTGGTGCTCAACGTAAACGTCCCGCAGCCGTGGAAAGCTGGGGTGCGGGTAACGCGGCAATCCTCCAAGATCACCCGCAACCTGCTTAGCCCAGGCGAAGATCCCCGTGGCCGAAAATACTTCTGGCTGCACGAACAGGAATTAACCGGCGATATCCCGCCCGATAGCGATCACGGCGCGATTCGCGACGGCGCCATTTCGATTACCCCGCTGGTGCTCGACCACACCCACACCCCTTCCCTAAGGCACATTTCGCACTGGTGCGAATTGCTGGAACAAACCCCGCAGAAACTGCAGCGCTAAGAGCAATCGCTCGCCCGTTGTGGCGCAGCCACTCTTGGCGGCGGGGACTCAAAGCGTCGAGTCGAGTCAAATCGAAAATACTTGCTAGATCAAGGCATCTACGGCTGTAGGGGTGTATAGCTAGTTCGCGGGATTCACGCGATACACCCAATCCGGACGCGTGGTCGCGGCCGGAATTTCCGGTACGCTGTTCACGCGCGCCAGGATCGCGTCCACCACCGGGCGCGCTGGCGCCAGCGAACACGTGGGATCAGTGGCCGCTGCATCGCCCGCCAGCAGCAGAGCCTGGCACCGGCATCCGCCGAAATCCAGGGTACGCCGGTCGCAGCCACGGCACGGCTCCGGCATCCAGTGCTCTCCGCGGAATTTCTGAAATGCGGGCGATTCTTCCCACAACCAGAGCAGCGGATGCTGGATCACGCTATCGAAATGCATTTCAGGAATTACACCGGCAGCGTGACACGGCATCGCTTCGCCGGCAGGAGTGACGAGCATCAGCTTGCGTCCCCACCCGCCCATGCACGCCTTGGGAAACTTGCCGTAATAATCCGGGGTGACGAATTCAATACGCATCTTGCCCTTCAGGCGCCGGCGAGCCGTTTCCACGATTTCTACCGAGCGGTCGAGCTGCTCGCGCGTGGGCAGCAGAGCTTCGCGGTTCGGAACGGCCCAGCCGTAATATTGTACGTGCGCCACTTCCAGGCGATGCGGGGCTAATTCCTCGGCTAAAGCGATAATTTCGTCCAAGCGATCGAGATTGGCGCGATGCACGACCGCGTTCATGGTGAACGCAACGCGGCGGGAGCTGATTTGCGCAGCCAGCGCCAATTTCACGGCGTGGGCGCGGGTGCCGGCGAATTCGTTGGCAGGCGCTTCGAGCGCGTCCTGAAAGCTGAGTTGAATGTGGTCGAGCCCCGCTTCGAGCAACGCGTCCAGACGCGCTTCGTTCAAGCCCACACCCGAGGTAATCAAGTTGACGTAAAGTTTTGCCTTCCTTGCACCGGCCACCAGGTCCGTCAGATCCGCGCGCGCCAGCGGTTCTCCGCCGGTGATATCGAGCTGCAGCGCTCCCATTTTACCGGCTTGTTCGAATACCGACAGCCAATCACCCGTGGAAAGTTCTTCCTGGCGCGATTTCATTTCCAACGGGTTCGAGCAATACACGCAATGCAGCGGACAGCGGTGGGTAACTTCAGCAATCACGGCCAGCAACGGATAGGTCATCATTCGAAATCGACCGCCCGGCGGTCGTGCAGCGTTTTCAGAAACTCGACGATGTCTTTCTGCACGCGCTCCGCCTGGGCTTCGGGAAATGCCTTTTGCAAAATACGCACAATATCCGCGACGGTGCGCTTGCCGTCGCACAATTGAATGATCTTCAGGCCCGGGCCCTTCAGTTGCAGCGCACTCTCCGGCATCATCAGCGTCGCGGTTTGGCCAGGGGCCTCACTCAGGCGGCATCCCGGAGCGAGGCGCGGACGTTGTTCGAGTTCGGGCGGCATTATTTCGATTGTCCCTCGCGCGCGAAAGTTTCCGGGCGAAACGTGCCGGGCGGAGGCCAGCCCGGTTCGACGTAGGCGAAATACAAAGCGTCGAGCTGGGCCCACAGAATGTCGCATTTGGCGCGCAGCGCGTCGCAAACCAATTCCTGTTGTTCGCGCGTTTTTGCGTGTTCGGTTGCCCACCGCAGCGCGAACGCCGCGTCGGCCGGCGCCTGGGTGATGCGCCCTTCGAAGTACGCTAGGCCGGGCGCCAGCCAGGGATAGTGCTTGCGCAGCGAATCCATGCGCAGCGCAATCAGCGACCCGGCAAACATCTCGGTGAGAGAAGATGCCACCGCCTCCAACAATGATTTTTTCGCCACGAAGTGAATGTACGCATCCACGGCGTAACGCACCGCCGGCAACACGCCTTCGCAACGGATGGCCCGCTCGCGCGATAGACCCGCCGCTTCGACCAGCGCCAGCCATTTCTCGATGCCGCCCGGGCGTTCCACCCCGCGCGCGCCGCCATCGGCGTCGCCATCGTGATCGATAATTCGCGAGCGCCACGCACGGCGCAATTCGGCATCCTGGGTGCGCGCCAAAATCGTTGCGTCCTTGATGGGAATCTGGCTTTGGTAGTAGTAGCGATTGAGCGCCCACGCCTGCATCTGGCCGCGCGAAAGCTTGCCCTCATGCATCAACAAGTGGAAAGGATGCTGGTGGTGATAGCGGTCCGCACCGATCTGGCGCAGGCGCGCTTCCAATTCCGCAGGGGCGAGAACCACGCTATTCTTCGCGTTCGCGTCGGTCACAGTTCGAAGTCCCATCCATCTTCGGCAACTTCCCAGCCCGCGGCGGCTACCTGCTGACGTTCGCGGCTGTCTTCATCGAGAATCGGATTGGTGTTGTTCACGTGAATGAAAATCTTCCGCGGATGCGTGAGCTTGGAAAATTTTTCCAGGCTTCCCTTCGCGCCGGAGATCGGAATGTGTCCCATCTCCAGGGCGCTGCTCCCGTCTCCGCGAATGCGGATCAGTTCATCATCGTCCCAAAACGTGCCGTCGAACAAGAGGACGTCGCACGCGTCCAGCCGAGGTAGGCAGGAATCTTCGAGTTTCGCGACGCTGGGCAGGTACGCCAGTTTTTTCCCCGAAGCCGACGCGAGCATCAACCCCACAACCGCTTCACTACTCGGTAGCGGCGCGCCTGCGGTGGTGGTCATCCCCCTGACGTATCCGGGAAAATCGCCGGCGATCGAAAAGGACTCGCATATAAATCCGTCGGACGGTGCGTCGCCGCAATCGAGCCGGAATTTCTGGTTTGGTGGAAGGGAGCGCCAGGTCGCCTGGTTAGGCGCCTGCTGCAACGCGCGAAAGATCGAATTTTCTTCGGTGAGAATTCGGCGGACGGAGCCGGTGGCATAGATTTGCAGAGGCTGAAACTCGCGCAGGTGCAGCAGGCCCGCCACCTGATCGACATCCGCGCCGGTGATGGCGACGCACGCTATTGGCGACTCGCGCGTGGCTTCGCCGTCACGTGGCTGCAGTTCCCGCGAATGCAAGATCTGCGAGCGGAGGTCGGGCGAGGCGTTGAGCAGACACCACCACTTTCCGGTGTGGGAGATGGCGACTTGGGTTTGCGAGCGCGGTTTCGCGCGCACGGCGCCGCTCCGGACTCCGCTGCAATTCCGGCAGGCGCAATTCCACTGCGGGAATCCTCCGCCCGCTGCCGAGCCGAGGATTTTTACCCGCACTGGATGACTTTAGATTTCGGCGCTGGAGTAAGAGCTAATTTCGCAGTTGAGGCTGATCTCTTCGAAGCTAGGCGTTGTCCATTCCATCTGAAAGGCCCTCCGTCGAATAACATCAGATTCGAGTGTAAGCCAAGCAGCGGCCCGTGCGCAATGGTCCGAAATGGGCGGCAGGCCGACAACAGTACGATGGCCCCGGAAAATAACGCGACCTGGGAATTCAGGACTTGGCCATGGACTTGGCGCGGTCGATTCCGGCTTGCATGGCGCGTTCGATTATTTCGTTGTAGCCGGACTCAGCTTCGCTGGTGGCGATCGCCACGGAGATGCCGCCCGGCGTGGCGGCTTCTTTGAGCGCAGTGTCGACTGAAGTGCGGCTGGCGCGGAGCGCAGCGATACTGTCGGCTAGGGCGTGCGCGGCGGCGGTGGACGCCGCGGTTGGATCGAGACCGAGATGCGTCGCCGCAGCGATGAGAGCTGCTAGGGCGTGGTAACCGTGGATCGGCGAGTAGGTGACGGTGAAAACGTCGAACGATTCTTCTGGAATTTCCACCACGCGGCCCAGAGCGGCGAAAAGGGCGCGAATTTTTTTCCGGTCGGACGGCGCGAGTGCGGCGTCAAAAGCCAGTGCGGTAAGTCCTTCGCCGGTGCGGCATGCGGGGCTGGGCATGGCGCGCGCCCATTTCACCGGCGCTGAAAGTTCTTCCCGCAGGCGTTCGAGCGGGATTCCTGCTGCCAGGCTCACCGCTAACGGCGATCGCTTTCCGAGATTAAGGCCGGCCAGCAAGCCCGTTACCGCGTCCGGGCGAACGGCGATCAGTAGAATGTCCGCGGCATCCACCGCGCGTTGGAGGTTCGATTCTGGTTTCGCGCCCAGGCGGCCGAGAGCGCGCAATTTTTCTGGGTGGCGGTCGTGAACGATCAGCCGAAACTTGGCGCGATGTTTCTTGCGGGCGTTGGCTGGATCGTAGGTCAGTCCTGCGACTATGGCCTGAGTGAGGCGGCCGCCGCCTATAAACACGACCGCTGGTGCGTGGGCGGATTTCTTGGAAGGCTTCTTCACTGGTCCTTTCGTCAACACGTACGTCTAGGTCAATACGCCCACCCTTCCCAAAACAGGGGAAGAATGGGGCGCCCGGAAAAGATAAAACCATTAAGCCGTAGAAGCGTAAGACAAAACCACGGTGCTGCTACGCCAGGCCGCCGCCATCGACTACTAGAGTGGTTCCGGTCGTGAACTTGGAGGCGTCGCTCGCCAAATACATGGCGGCTCGTGCGATTTCTTCCGCCGTTCCCACGCGGCCTAGCGGCCGACGGGAGGCTTCATTCCGAAATTCCGTTTCCGATTGCCCGAGTTGGCGCGCTTCCTCGCGGAGCATCGGGGTATCGGTGTCTCCCGCGCAAACACAATTACAGCGGATATTCTGCGCGCCGTGATCGATGGCCATGGCGCGGGTCAATTGGACTACTGCGCCTTTCGATGCGCAGTAGGCTGCGGCCATTGGCCCCGCGGCGAGCCCCCAGCCCGACGCACTGTTGACGATCGAGCCGCCCCCGCCTGCGGCCATCACCGGAATCGCGAGGCGAGAAAGCAGGAACACCGATTTCACGTTTACGTCCAGTAGGCGATCCCAATCCGCTTCGCTGGTTTCCAGCACCGTGGCGCGGCGAATGATTCCGGCGTTGTTGAATAAAATGTGCAAGCCGCCGAACTCGAGCACCACGGTTTCGATGGCGCGGCGGCAATCCGTTTCGCTGGTGACGTCGGCCGCAATCGCGATCGCGCGTCTGCCTCCAGCCACAATTTCGGCCGCGACCTCCATCCCTTTTTCGTGATTCAAATCGACCATGGCCACTGCGGCGGATTCGTTGGCGAAGAGCAAAGCGGATGCGCGGCCGATACCGGAAGCGGCCCCGGTGATGAGAGCAATTTTTCCGTGTAACTTGCCGCTGGGCATCTGGTGATTCCGTGGCTGCGCCGCCGACATCAGCGGCTCGCCAGGCCCCCGGCCGATTCGCCGCCGTCGATGGCGTAAACCTGCCCGGTAATGTACGCGGCGTCGTCCGAGGCCAAATACGCGAACAATGCGGCGACTTCCTGGGGCTGGGCGTGCCGGCGCAACGGGATTTTCTGGTTCACTTCTTCGAACATTTCATCGGTGTATTCGGCGCGCTGCATCGGCGTCATCACGTAACCTGGCGCTACCGCGTTCACGCGGATATGCGGGGCGAGTTCGAGCGCCATGGTGCGGGTGAGTTGCACTACGCCAGCCTTGGTAGCGTTGTAGTCGGCATAGAATTTATGACCTAGGAAAGCGTTCGTGGAAGCCATCTGCAAAACCACGCCTGGGCCACCACGCTGCACCATGTGGCGTGCGGTTTCTTGGGCAACGTTAAAGACTCCAGTGAGATTTACGGCTAAGACGCGGTTCCATTCTTCCGCGGTGATATCTAAAAATTTATGGCGGATGCTGATTCCGGCGTTGTTCACCAGCACGTCCACCGCGCCCATTTTGGCGACTGCTTGTGCTACTGCCTGTTGCACCTCGCTTAGCACGGTGACATCGCAGGGCAGCACGGCGGATAGCGCTGGCAATTCGCGGGCGATTTTTTCGCGGCGTGGGGCGCTGGAGTCCAGAATGCAGACGACGGAACCTTCTTCCAGGAAGCGGTCGGCGGTGGCGGCGCCGATGCCGCTGGCTCCGCCGGTGATCAGGATTCGTTTGCCTTTCAGGCCGCGCATCGGCTTCCCTCTTCGATTTTTGCGACGCCAGAGTATAACCGTAGCGCTGGCTCCGCAAAACAAGAGAGGTGTGAACTATTGAGTCGTGAGACTTGAGTCAAAGGCTGCACGCTTAATCGCGAAGGGTCATCGGTCAGGAAAGCCAATCTCTCATTTTGTAGTAGGCGCCAGCTAGCGGGAGGAACCAGGGGGTGCCGGTGTAGATGCCTAGAGGCGCGCTGGGGAGGGGCACGTCGGAAAACGGATTGGCGTCGCGGCTGCCGGTAATTTGCTCGGCCATCTTTTGGCCTAGGTAGGTGGCCATGGCTACGCCGTGGCCGGCGTAGCCGATGGCGTAGTGCATGCCATCGATGGTGCCGGCGTGGGGCAAGACGTCAAACGTGACGTCGAGGGTGCCGCCCCAGGCGTACTCGGTCTTTATTTGTTGCAGGTAGGGATAGGTTTGCAGCATCGCATCCCGAAGAATTTCCGCGCTGCGGCGAATGGTGCGCGAAGTTTCCGGGAAAAATGCGGCGCGGCCGCCAAACAACATGCGGCGGTCCGGCGTCAGGCGCCAATACCACAGGAAATTCTTGGAATCGTAGATCATGCGGTTGCGCGGGCTCGCCCGGGCGGCCAGCTCGTCGGAAAGCGGCTCGGTGACGATGATGAACGATCCGATGGGGATGACGCGCTTTTTGATCGCGGGAGTCGCCCTGGTGGTGTAGCCGCCGGTGGCGACGAATACTTCGCTAGCGATCAGTGCCCCGCGCGACGTCGTCAGGCGGAACGGCTTTCCTCCCGCTTCGCTTGCGAGCCGCTCGATTTTCTCTACCCGGCAACGATCGTGGATTTGCGCGCCCGCGCGTTGCGCCGCCCGAGCCAGGCCAGAGACGTAACGCGCGGGATTCACGCCCGCGCTCAAATGATCCACCACGCCGCCGTAGAATATTTCGGAGCCGATTTCCAGTCCCAGCGCGTATTGCGGCACCACTTCGATGTGGTAGTTGAATTCCTTTTCCAGAATCTTTGCGGACCGGCAAAAGCGATCGAAGTGGGATTTCTTCCAGGCTACCTCGAGGTGCCCGCAACGCTCGAAATCGCAGGCGATATTCTCGTCTTTAACGATGCGCTCGACGCAATCGATCGAATCCACCGACGCCCCGAACATCCTCCGTGCGGCGGCGTCTCCGTACTTCTGGCGCAACTCCTCGACGCTCAGCTTCAGGCCGGTGAGGACCATGCCTCCATTGCGGGAGCTCGCGCCCCAGCCAATCGTTTCCGCTTCCAGGACGGCCACACGAACCCGCCGCTGGGCCAGGGTTCGCGCGGCGGAAAGGCCGGTGAATCCGGCGCCGATTACGGCCACATCGACTTTCTCGGGAAGGGGCCCTGCGGAATTGCCCGCCGGCATTTGCAGGGTGTCCGTCCAAAACGGCTTGTCCTTAAATGAGTTAGGGCCCATGAATAAAGTCCGAAGAAGGATGTTAGGGGCAGCGCGGTCGCGGCGTCAATGGCGAGGGATGCCCGGGCGTAACATTTTGGTCCTTTATTCCTAGATGCGATATTAAACGCATTATATATACTATAACGTAATATACCTTCATGAAGACGATGCCAGCAATTTATTTTACAGCGGGGGCATGGCAGGAGTCGATCGCCAGCGCTGGGATTTTTGGGATCGGAGCGCTCGCCGCCAGCAGTGGCTGCGCCACCACGGCCGCGGGAACTCAGTGACGCGGAAAATTAACGGTGACGTAAATCTGCATCGCAACCGGCCGCCCGGCCTGGAGCGCGGGCTCATATTCCCATTGCCGAACCGCTTCCAGTGCCGCATTGCGCAGCACCCCGGGACCGGACAACACTCGAGCCGTGGCGACGCGGCCGTCGCTACCCACCACGACGCTCAGAATCACATCGCCGCTGATTCCGGACGCGCTCGCGGCGTACGGCGCCACCGGCAGAGTCTTGTTCAGCACGCGCGGCGCTCTTACGCCTTCACCGGCATGTAGCGGCGTCGATGTGTCTCCGGGCGTGGGCTCATGACCAATTCGGGAACTGCCGGCCGCACCCGCGAGCGGCTTGACGCTGGGAGGCGGGACGCTATTCGCCACTCGCGCCTGAATATCCGCCGGCAAGGGAGGGACCGTCAGCGACGCGACCGCCGCGTCTCTTGCTGCGGCGTTTTCGTCTGGGTTGATTGCAGGCGGCGCCGCCGGCGGCCTCATCAGATAGGAAATGGAGGGACGCAGCGTGTGAAACGCGGCGGCGCCAGCTCCGAGAAGCACCAGCGTGGCCGCTCCGTGGGCCAAAACGCTCTTCGCACCAGCCCAACGCCGTGAGGGCGTAGTTGCCATCGTTCCCTGTGCTCCGGAAGACAACCCGGTGGAAGAGGGATTCAGTCCGGCACCACCCCAGGGCTTGCTGGCCGCGGCTGATCCATTGGCGGAATACCATTGCGGGACTACGTCTGGTCGCGCGGGCGCCGGCTTTTCGTCGTCTTCACTGTCTTGGACTTCATCTTCGTCCGGAGCATCCTCTTCGTCTCGGCCGGAGCCGGCGGCGCGTTCATGGTGGTCCGCCGCGGATTCTTCACTGGCCTCGGATTCTTCCTCGCTGCGATCAGCCGAATCGTCTTCCTCGTTGGAATGTCCAATCGCGGTGGTGCGAGCATCAGCCGCTGCTGCGTCCGCGCTGGTGGCAGCAGACTCGGCGGCGTCACCGGAATCGGCGTTCACTTGACGCACGTCCGCAATCGCGCCCGACGCAAACAACTTGTACGACGCCGCGTCGTCTTCCGATTCCTCAACGGTCGACGGCAGGCTCTTATTCAGGCTGCGAAAGAGGTTCCAGACACTTTCCATGGAAAGCGTTTGGGCGGTTGGCTGCGCATCCGGAGCTTTCCCGCCTGGGCCATCCTCGCGCATTGCTTCCGCCGCGGACGGAGTTACCAGCGCGGCTTTCAGTTCAGCCAGCCGGGCATTCTCTACGGTCTTTTCTTCCGAGGCGCGCATGTCCGCGTCAGAACTTCCTGCCGACGGACGATCCAGATTCGAGTGGACGATCGATCCCGCGTTCCACATGTCTTCCGGTGACAGATCATCTCGTTCGCGGCTGTCCACCGCCGGCGCTGCTTGCTCTGGTTCTTCTGGCACCTGCCATTGTGGCGAGGTCGATGCGGCGAGTTCGGGAGCCTCAGCGTGGGTTTCGCCGAGGGACGGTGGCTCCGGCGTTTGACCTTCCGTGGAACTAGCTTCCAGGCTCGGCTCCGCCAGTCCATGCAAAGGCTGAAGCAAGGATTCCAGGTCCGCGTCGAGATCCTCGGGTGCACCCGATGGCGGATCGATCGTGAAGGATGCGAAATCCTGCGAGGGTTCCGATGAAGTATCCGGCGGCGCCACGAGACTCTCTTGGGTCGAAGCGAGGGGCAATTCGGCGGAGGGCGACGATGCCTCTGGGTTTTCTTGCTGCGGTTCTGCCGCCAGCGAGGCTTCTACCGTTACCGCTCCGTGATTTGCGCCCGATGCGATTTCGGACTCGCTCACTCCAATATCGGTGACCTCAAGATCGGATTCGAACGACGACGTATCGGGTTGCTCCGCGACGACCTCGGCAATTTCCGCTAACGGCGCAGCGGCTTCGGAATTTTCTACGGCGAGTTCGCCAGATTCTGCAGCTGTAACTACTCGCGCATCTTCACTTGCTACAGACTCAGGCGATGCGGCGGACTGCTCTGCTACCGGCGCGTCCTTGCCCTTCCAGAAATTCTGTGGTGCGGCCGGAACCGCGTGCGATACCTCACTCTCCGGGGCTTTCAACTCGGCGACCATCTCGAGCAGTTGAGCCTTGAGTTCTTTGGGGTTCGCGCGCAGCAATTGTTCCGCGTCCATGTCCTTCAGGGCGTCCAACGGCGACGAACCATTTTTCCTTGCCGCCGGTACGGGCGCCGCCGGAGCTTCCTGCGGCAGCGCGCTCTGCCAGAAACCATTCATCGGGTGGTTGAACTCGATCTCGACGTAGCCTCGCGTGTCCGGGAAGTTCTTGATGTTGACCACCCGGCAGAGCGCTTCTTTGCCGGTCTGGCGATTGGTGAGCCCGACGAGCTGCCCGGCCTTGACACTCCCGACCAGCCGCACCACTGCTCCTTGCGCGAACACCACAACCGTCGAGGTATCTTCCGAGAAGTGCTCCAACTTGCCGGGCTGGCCTGGGACCGAGGCGACCCGGCGTGATCCGCGAACCATAACTGGAATCTCGAGGGATACCGGTTGAGTGCGCGCTCCGGCGATTGGCTCTGTGATGGTGGGTGTCATGTTTTGGGTTTATCGCGCGGTTTGAGCCTAAACCCAGGGGAACCCGCGTGATAGAGAATTGTGAATCGGAGTGGAACAACCCACCTATAGTACGATCGTACTAAGGTGATACCTTATTCGCACACTGGTTACACGCGCCAACCCGCCGGAGAGTTGTGGTAGCCTCGCAGGCGTAAATTTCCGATGATTTCCACTCGCACAATCGTAATTTCCTTCGCGTTGGGACTGCTGGTGATTCTCGGAGGGTACTCCACCGCAGAATCGCGGTGGGCCCGGCCGTCCCATGCTGGCGGCCTGGGCCCAACGGCTGCCGCGCCGCAGGCTCCCGCCGCCGATCCCAAACCCATGTATGCCGGCACGCGCGTCGAACATGATTGGATACCCATGAAAGACGGTACGCGGCTCGCGGTGAACCTGTTCTTCCCGGCGAACGCCAAGCCAGCCGATAAATTTCCAGTGATTCTGGAATACCTGCCGTATCGCAAAGACGACTGGGCGCTGGAGCGCGATTACGGCCTGTATTCGTATTTCTCGCGCTTCGGATACGTCGGCGCTCGCGTGGATATCCGCGGGACGGGCGCGAGCGAAGGGCATCCGCCGGACCGTGAATACTCCGAGCAGGAACAACTCGACGGTATGGAGGTGATCGCGTGGCTGGCCAGCCGTCCATGGTCAAATGGCAGCGTGGGGATGCAGGGAATTTCCTGGGGCGGGTTCAATTCGATTCAGATGGCGATGCGCCATCCCCCGGCGCTGAAGGCCATCATCAGCGTCGATTCCACCGACGATCTTTTCCACGACGACATCCATTACATCGACGGCATGATGCACGCCGACGAATACGAATTGGGCATGGATCAGGAGTTGATGACCACCGCGGCACCGGATTTTCCGCTGGATGAAAAAAATCTGAAGGCGCGATTTGATTCCGACCCCTGGTTTCCGATGTACCTTCACCAGCAGCACATGGGGCCTTTCTGGCAACGGGCGTCGCTTCGTCCGAATTACGACGCGATGCAGACACCCGCGTTTTTCATCGGCGGCTTTTGCGACGGCTATCGCGACGTGGTTCCGCGCGCCCTGGCGAATATCCATCATGCTCCAGTGAAAGCCATTCTCGGACCGTGGAACCATACCTTCCCGCACGACGCGGACTATGGACCGCAGATCGAATGGCGGCTGGTGGCGGTGCGCTGGTGGGATCGCTGGCTGAAAGGCGTGCGCAACGGGATCGAGAATGAGCCGCAGCTCAGCGTCTACATGCGGCATTGGTATCCGCCCAATCCGGCGTTGAAAGAAATTCCGGGCGAATGGCGCAGCGAGAAAAAATGGCCGCCGGCGGACGAAACAGATCGCACGCTGTATTTCGACGGCGAGCATGCACTGCGCGATTCCGTTCCGGCGACCGGGAAGCACGAACTGAAATACGTTCCCACGGCCGGGGTGCAGGATGGATTCTGGTGGGGCGAATTGCTGAACGATCAGCGGCCGAGCGACGCTTTCTCTTTGGTCTACGACACGCCGCCGCTCGAAAGCTCCACAGGCATTCTCGGGTTGCCGCGCGTTTTGCTGCAAGCGTCAGCCAGCGCGCCGCTCGCGGACTGGATCGCGCGGCTGGAGGATGTGGCGCCGGACGGGAGCGTCACGCAAGTAACCGGCGCGGGGCTTAACGGCGCGCAGCGGGGCTCGGCCGCGGAGCCGGCCGATTTGGAACCGGGGAAAGTCTACCCGCTGACGATCGAGCTGCACGTAAGCTCCTGGGTGTTCCCGGCCGGGCATCGGATTCGCGTGGCCATTTCGAATTCCGCTTGGCCGATGATCTGGCCTACGCCTTACGCGATGACCAGTTCGCTCGTTTTGGGTGGAGCGGAAGGATCGCGGTTGATTCTTCCGGTGGTGCCCGTTTCCGCGGGCGCGCCGCCGCAGTTCGAACCAGCGGTTGCGGATGAAACGTTGCCGGGCGTTGAATCGCACGGAGATACCTGGCCCGGCTCGGTGACCACCGAGCGCGACGAAATGAATCACCGCACGCGAGTGTACTGGAAAGGCGATTCCTCTTCCGGATTTCCCTGGGGCCGCGAGAAGTATCACGAAGACCTGACCTACGAGGCGTCCGACGCGGATAGCGCGGTCAGCTCGGTGCGCGGTGAGGCCGACACCATCATCGAGGCCGGCGACCGCGAGATCGTGTGGCGTTCGCACTTACAATTGAAGAGCGACGCGCAGAACTTTTACTACGAATACCGGCGCGAATTGGTGGTCGACGACCGGGTCGTTCGCAAGAAACACTGGCAGGAGACGATTCCGCGCGATCACCAATAGGGCAACGGAATGTTCCCTCGGGGGATTTCGAAACGTGAAGAACTCTGCGGTTCTGCTGATTAACTGTCCCGACCAGAAAGGTCTGACGGCCGGCATTTCCGATTTTATCTACCGCAACAACGGCAACATCCTGCATGCCGATGAGCACCGCGAAGACGACCAAAACCTGTTTCTGATGCGCGTGGAGTGGGACTTGGCGGGCTTCGCGTTCGACATGAAGGATTTTGGCGAAAAGTTCGCGCCGATCGCCGCGCGCTTTGGGATGAAGTGGCGCGTGGCCCTTTCGAGCTACCGTCCGCGCGTCGCGTTGTTTGTGTCGCGCTACGACCATTGCTTGATCGATTTGCTGTACCGCCATCGCGCCGGAGAGCTGGCGTGCGACATTCCGTTGATCGTTAGCAATCATCCGGACGTGCAACCGCTCGCCGATTTCTATCGGGTACCGCTGCACGTCATTCCCATAAACAAAGAAAATAAACCGGAAGCCGAGCGCGCTCAGCTTGGGCTTTTGGCTCCGCAGAACATCGATTTGATGGTGCTGGCGCGCTACATGCAAGTGCTGTCGCCGGAGTTCATCCGCCACTATCCCAGCCGCATCATCAACATTCACCATTCGTTCTTGCCTGCTTTCACCGGAGGCCGGCCGCATCACCAGGCGTTTCAGCGCGGCGTCAAACTCATCGGCGCCACCAGCCACTACGTCACGGAGGTGCTCGACGATGGGCCCATCATCGAGCAGGACGTGGTGCGCATTTCCCACCGCGATCTGGTGGATGACCTGATTCAAAAGGGCCGCGACCTCGAGAAAGTGGTGCTCTCGCGTGCGGTGCGCTGGCATATCGAAAATCGGGTTTTGCTCTACGGGAATAAGACGGTTATTTTCGATTAACGGACCCGTTCGGAAGAGTTTCGTAGCGCTGCCATTCGCGGCGGTGCTCCGGGTGCTTCCTTTCAGCCCTGGGCCGAGGTCGCCCGGGTTTCTTTTAGATCCGCTGCCAGCAGACGGTGAAACAAATGCTCGCCTGCCTCGCGGCGCACCGAGAGCCGGCCGGCTTGATACGCCCGGGAATTCAGGCCGCGCTGCACCGCTTCGCAAATGTCCACGTCTTCAATTTGAACTCGATCGCTCACCGAAACGCTCTGGGCGTTGTACTCCTTGCTGGTATCCTCGCTGAAATAGAAGTCGAAGATCACCAAGGTGCGGTCGGTGGCGAGCGGCAGCACCAGGTTGGTATCGAGGTACCCTTCGTACCAATTCAGCATGAAATTCGGATACAGCCATAGATAGTAGGCCATCGCGCCCTTGCGGGTAGCGCTGGCATCGGCGTCTTCGTTTCCCGCTTTCACTGGGCTGGACTGGATCGAGTAGCGTTCGCGGTTTTCGATGTTGTAGTTCACGTATTCCAGCACGCTGTTCAGCCCTTTATGCAGATGCGGGACGTGATAGCCGCCATCGAGATAGTTATCGACATACACCTTCCAATTGCAATTCAGTTCGTAGCTGCGCCGCTCGTAAAAGCGCAGCGAGCCCAAATTTAGCGGTTTCACTTGTTCGATCATGCTGCCCAAATGCTTTTCCAGCGGCGGCGCCTGCGGATCGAGGTTCACCAACACAAATTGCTCCCATGTGCTCAAGGTGATCGGCACCAGGCCGTTTTGCGCGCGATCGAATTGGCAGACGCCGTCGAACTCCGGCGTTCCCTTCAGCGCGCCTTCGAGTCCGTAGGTCCAGCCGTGGTAGGGGCAGCGGAACTGCGTGGCGTGGCCCTGCGGTTCGACGACCACCGCGGCGGCGTGGTGACGGCACACGTTGTAGAACGCGCGCAGTTGGTTGTCGTTCCCGCGCGCAACCACGATGGGTTCCCCGGCCAGCGTCGCGGTGAAAAAATCTCCCGGCTTGGAAACTTGGTCCAGTCGGCCGATGGCCTGCCAGTTGCGGCCAAAGACGTTACTGCGTTCGAGCGCCTCGATGCGCGGATCCACATACCACGCCGCGGGAATGGTGTAGGCCTGGTTGAGAGGCGCGGAGGCGTCGTAGGTGTTCAGAATCTCGTTCACGGTTAGTTGCATGCTGAAAAACCTCTCTGCGTTTTGATCGCGCGGCGCCGCATGAAATCGCGGGCCTAGCGTGCGCCGATCGCTCCTTGTAATATTTCCAGAAATTGGTGGATGCGCGCTTCGTTTTTCTGCGGGATCGATGGATGCGGAAAAAGCCCCGGGTCCAGTTCCTCGGTGAGCAAGGCATCCTGAAAACGCTCCACCGTCCAATCCAGGATCGAGGAGATCATCGCCGAATCTACATCCGATCGCAATTCCCCGCGCGTCAGGCCGAAGCGGACGAACGCGGCGCTGCCGTAGGGATCCTCCGCCGCGAGAAAGCGATTGATCTCGCGCTTGATCTCCAGATCCACGCCGTAGTTGCCGAGCAACGCCACGCGATACGGAATCCAATCTTCGCGCAGCATGTGTTCGGTGTTTACCAGCCAATAGCGCAGAATCTCGAAAAAGCCGCCGTCGCGGACGTTTGCCGGGCAATCCAGATAATTCGAGAACGAGCGCACCGCTTGCTTGTACGCTTCGACGAACAGGCCGCCCTTACTCCCGAAATAATGAAAAATCGAACCCTTGGCGACGCCCAGCTGCGCCGAGAGATCTTCGATGCGCGCCGCGTGGTATCCCTGCTCGGCGAAATGGCGCATGGAAGCATCGATGATGCGGGCGCGTTTGGCCTGCCAACGGAGGCGGCTGGCGGGCTGGGGTCGGGTACGGGAAGCGGTGGGGTTCGCGAGCGGCTTGGGCGTCATGCTTGACCCTCGGTCATGGCGTCGTACGCAATCTTTGTGAATTCGGCATGAATATGCTATCTATTCTGCACGCGCATCGTATCATGACTTTGGGTCAACTCATACCGTGATTTCCTCCCGCTCCGCTCCCTACGACGCCATCGTCGTCGGCGCTGGTCACAACGGCTTGACCGCCGCAGCGTACCTCGCTCGCGCCGGATTTTCCACCTTGGTGCTGGAACGCCGCGGCGTGGTCGGGGGATGCTGCGTCACCGAGGAAATCGCACCGGGCTGCCGCGCGTCGACCACTTCTTACATCGCCAGCATGCTGCGCCCCACGGTCATTCGCGAACTCGATCTCGCGGCGCACGGCTTGCGTATGGTGCCCTGCGATCCCAGTCTGGTAGTTCCCTTCCCCGATGGACACGTGGTGCCCTGGTGGAGCGATCGCCGCCAAGCCGTGGAAGAATTCCGAAAAATTTGCCCGGCGGATGCGGAGACATTTGTCCGCGTGGACGATCAACTGAAAAAACTGGCGCGATACCTGCAGCCCTTTTTTTTGGAGCCTCCTCCCGATGTGCAGGCCCACGGGCTGAACGGTTTTCTCGAGCTGATGCGCGTCGGCAAGCGCTTCCGCGGAATTTCCGGGGGCGAGATTGCGCAGCTCACCGCATTTTTCACCGGCAGCCTGGGAGATTTTCTCGATCGCAACTACCACTCGGAAAAAATCAAAACGCTGTTCCTGGCCAATAGCGTCTACGGAAAGCATGGCGGGCCCTACGATGCGGGCTCGGCGCTGGGGCTTCTTTTCCACCTTTTGAGCGGCGGTGATGGCGAGGTGCAAGGATTTTACGGCCACGTGATCGGAGGCATGGGAGCGATCACCCAGGCGCTGGCTGCGGCAGCGCGTCAGCATGGCGCGGAAATTCACACCTCGGCGCCGGTTGCGCAGATCCGGCCAGGGCGCGCGGGGGCGGGAACGGAAGGCGGTTTCCCCTCGGGGAAGACCCCTGCCGCCGCCGGCTGGCCCAGCGTGGTGTTGGAAGACGGAACGGAGATCGCCGCGCGCGTGGTGCTCTCGAACGCCGATCCCAAGCGCACTTTTCTGAAATTGATGGATCCCAGCGATCTGCCCGCGGCGTTCGTCCAAGCGGTGCGCGGAATCAAGATGGACGGCCCGTGCGCCAAAGTGAATTTCGTACTCGGTGCGGAGCCGCACGTCACCGGCATGCCCAGGGAGTGGAGCGCTTCGCAGCGCGCGCTGTTCACGCTGGTTCCCTCGCTGGAATTTGCCGAGCGCTGCTACGATGCCGCCAAGCTGGGGGAAATTCCCGAGGAATTGTGGGTCGATTGCGTGGTGGCGTCCAACGTCGACGACACGCTCGCCCCGCCTGGCAAGCACGTGATGACCTGTTTCATCCAGTTCGTTCCCTACAAACTTCGGCACGGCACGTGGGACGAGAAGCGCGAGCTGTTGGGCGATCGCGTGGTGAAAAAAATCACGGAATACGCTCCCGATTTTTCCAACTCGATCCTCGCGCGCCAGGTGCTCACCCCTCTCGATCTCGAGCGCGAGTACGGCCTCACCGAGGGCAATATTTTTCACGGCGACCTTTCGCTCGAGCAACTTTTCTTCATGCGGCCGGTGCCAGGGTGGTCGCAGTATCGCTCTCCTGCCGCGGGCGTGTATTTGTGCGGCGCCGGCGCGCATCCGGGCGGTGGGGTGACCGGCGCGCCCGGCTACAACGCGGCGCATCAGGTGCTGCGGGACTTGCGAGGCAAAGCCCACTGAACTTTTGCGGGCGAACCGCAGGAATGAAATCGACGAAACCAGTTCGAGGTGAACGATGAAAAAAGGGATTCTAGAACGGCTAAAAGACGGCGTGGTACTGGGCGATGGAGGCTATCTGCTGGAGCTCGAGAAGCGCGGCTGGGTGCGTGCCGGACCGTTCACTCCGGAAGTAGCGCTGGCGCACCCGGAAGCTCTGCGCCAACTGCACATCGAATTTCGCCAGGCGGGGGCGGACGTGCTCCAAGCGCTCACGTTTTATGCCAGCCGCGATAAATTGGCCACCGTGGGCCTGGAAAATAACGTCGAAGCGCTGAACCGCGCCGCCGTGCGCATCGCCCGAGAAGCGGCGGGCGAGCGTTGCCTGGTGGCCGGAAATTTGAGCCTTACCTGGATGTATGAGGAGGGTAGCCAAGCATCCCGCAAGCGGGTGCTGGCGCTGTTCGATGAACAACTCGAGAGTCAAGTGAGCGAAGGCATCGACTTCGTTATCGGCGAGACTTTTTCTTTTCTCGGCGAAGCTTTGCTGGCCGTCGAATCCGCCAAGAAGACCAAGCTCCCGGTGATGGTCACCATGTGCTTTGAAAATCAGGACGTCACACCGGAAGGCAAGACCGCGGCCGATTGCGCGCGGGCGCTCGCCGATGCCGGTGCCGACATCGTGGGCATCAATTGTCTCCGCAGCCCGGAGCACACTCTGCCGTTGATCGCCGAAATGCGCAAAGCGACCAGCGCCTACATCGCCGCGCAGCCCGTCGCATTTCGCACCACCGCGGCCAATCGCGATTTCACCAGCCTGCCCGCGTTTCCGCACCAGCTCGAACCTTACCAGCTCAGCCGCGGCGAGATGGCCGATTACGCGCTTAAGGCCCGCGACATGGGGGTGAATTACATCGGAGCCTGTTGCGGAGCGGCCGCCGCGCACATCCGCGAGATGGCGCGCGCGCTCGGCAAAATACCCGCGGACGATCGCGTCTGGAAAAAGGGCGGCGAAAAGCCGATGTCGGCCTACGAATACTACAAACACGACCAGGCTTGAGCCGCTGATTCGCTGCCGTCCGGGACGCGCGGCAATGCTTGGCAATGTTATAGTTCAGGGGAAACCCCCGGGGTTTTCCCTACATGTCCACGCCGCCCTCCACGCCCTCCGCCGATCGATTGGAAGTATCCGTCGTGATTCCTTGCCTGAACGAAGCGAACTCCATTGGCATTTGCGTGGAAAAAGCACTGCGTGCGATGCGCGAAGCGGGAATTCGCGGCGAAGTAGTGGTCGCCGACAACGGATCGACCGACGGCTCGAGCGAAATCTCCACCGCGCAGGGCGCTCGGGTGGTCCCGGTGAGCCATCGCGGGTATGGCCACGCCTTGCGCGCCGGAATTTCGGCCGCCCGCGGAGAATTCATTATCATGGGCGACGCGGACGACAGCTACGACTTCTGCACGGTGCCGGACTTTGTCCGTAAATGGCGCGACGGCTACGAAGTGGTGATGGGCAATCGCTTCCTCGGCGGCATCAAGCCTGGGGCCATGCCTTGGTCGCATAAATACATCGGCAACCCGGGCCTCACCGCGGTAATGAATTTATTCTTCCACACCGGCGCCGGCGACTGTCTGTGCGGATTGCGCGGCTTCACTCGCGCCATTCACGATCGCATCGACGTCCGCACCACCGGCATGGAGTGGGGCCCCGAATTCGTCATCAAGGCCGCCAAAGCTCACGCCAAGATGACCGAAATTCCCATTATTCTGTGGCCTGATAAGCGCGGCCGCCCTCCTCATCTGAAAAGCTTCAGCGACGGCTGGAGGAATCTGCGCTTCATGCTGCTCTACGCGCCAAACTGGCTGTTCTTCACGCCGGGTTTCGCGCTCATGATTTTGGGGTTGGCCATCGTCTTCTGGTTGCTACCCGGATCGCGGCACTTGGGCCCGCGCGTTACCATCGACATTCACACCATGATCTTCGGCGTAATGTTCACGCTGCTGGGCGCACAAATCATTTCCATAGGCTGCTTCGCCAAGCTTTTTAGTTATGCCGAACGTTTCGATCCGGGCGGGGTTTCGCTGCAACGGTTGCTGCGCCAGGTGAAGCTCGAACACGGACTGATGCTGGGGGCCGTGCTGGCCCTGGCAGGATTTGCCGGCGACGTCTGGGTGTTCGCGCAGTGGGCCCGCAGTAGCTTTGGTCATTTGGATCTGGTGCGCCAAACACTGTTCTGGTCGCTATGGTTTTTCCTCGGAGTACAAATTATCTTCTCCTCGTTTTTCCTCAGCATGCTGGGCATCAGCCGCGGCACCTACATCGGCGACTACGAGCGCCGCGACGCATAACGGTTCAGGCAATCGCGGGGCGGCCCTAAGGCCGGGCTCCGAGGATATCTGGTAAAGTTGGAACTTATTTCGTTCGCCCGCGAAGGAGTGGTAATGGGCCAGGACTTGCTGGAAGAAGTAATCGCCGACCCTCCCAAAGCGCATCAAGGGGACGCCGAAGTCGCCGGGAAGCAAGCCCTGGTGGACTCTTCGCTCATCGGCTACATGCGCGAGATACTGGAAAAAAATCTAGTCGTTTGCCACGGAATTGATCCGGAGGTGGCAAGATTTCTGTATCAAGCGATCGCCGAAGGCGGGCGAACGCTCGAAACCGGATCCGGACTTTCCACGGTCATTTTTGCTATGCGCCAGGCATATCACACCGTGGTTACGCCGAGTCCGGGTGAAGCGGCTGCGATTCGCGAATACGCGCGCGAAAAACAAATCGCCATGGATCGCGTGGAATTTGTCCTGCAGCCATCCGAAACGTATTTGCCGCGATGTACTCTGCAGGATCTCGACGTCGTTTTCATCGACGGCAAGCACTCTGTCCCGTGGCCCTTTATCGATTGGTTTTACACCGCCGAAAAGCTGAAGGTCGGAGGGGTGTGCGTGATCGACGACATTCATCTGGAATCGGTTCTGGACCTGATCACTTTCCTTAAGGAAGAGCCGCGCTGGGAGGTCGTCTGGGAATTGCCGCGGCGCACCATTGCCTTCCGAAAACTTTCCGCGACGATTCACGACGTCGCCTGGCACCAGCAGCCGTATATTTCCAGGCGGTATGGACGCAAGGCGAAAATCCTGAACGCGATGGGAATCAAGTGGCGCCCCAAGCCCAAGGAATGATGGCGCCAGATCGCTACCGCCGTGCTCGCCAATCCGCCGCCTGCGACTGGCGCCTTGCTTCATCCGCACCGCTCACCGCTCGAAAATCCGTATACCACCGGATATCGGAATCCCGCTCCGCCGTGTATCCTGCCACTCGGAATTTGCGATGCGCCGGCGGCGACGAAGGTGCCCAGGCGCGATGAAACTTTTGATTTATGCGCATCGCTGGGCGCCCGAAACAGGGGGCGTAGAGACAATCACGGCGGCTCTGGCGCGTGGAATCGCCACTGGCGCCGCCGGCTGGCAAGTGACGCTCGCCACTCGCACCCCCGCCGGCGCAATGAACGATGCTGATCTGCCATTCCGCGTGGTCCGGCGCCCTGGAACCGGCACCCTCGCGACGCTGGTGAACGACGCAGACGTCGTCCACCTCGCTGGCCCTGCGCTGCTGCCCCTAATTTTGAGCATCGTCCTCCGAAAGCCAGTGGTGATCGAGCACCACGGTTTTCAGTGCGTTTGTCCCAACGGGCAATTGTTGATCGCTACCACTCGAATGCCATGTCCGGGGCATTTCATGGCCGGGCGTCACGTCGAGTGCCTGAAATGCAATCGAGGCGAAGGTGTTCTCACCAGCTTTCGATTGTGGGCGCTCACCTTCGTGCGGCGATGGCTGAGTGCGGGTGCCAGGGCGAACATCGTCCCGACCGCATGGCTGGGAACTGTGTTGCGCTTGCCGCGGATGGTGACGGCCCACCATGGCTTGGTGCAAATCGAAGAACAATCGGGCAACCGGAGGGAGGGCCGAGCGGCTGGCGATCGCACCTCGGCAACCGTCACATTCGCTTTTAACGGGCGCCTGGTAACCACCAAGGGCGTACAGATCCTGCTGGAAGCTGCGCGCCAATTGAAGTCACGCGGTTTGCCTTTTCAGTTGCGGTTTGTTGGCGACGGAGCGGACCGTCCGCGGCTCGAGGCGCTGGTTGCGGAATACCGGTTGGAAGAGGCTGTCCGCTTCCTGGGCTATCTTTCTGGCGCACCGCTCGAGGGGGCGCTGCAAGCGGCGGACGCGATTCTGATGCCTTCTCTCGGTGGCGAAGTTTTCGGCTTGGTGGCCCTGGAAAACATGATGCGCGGCAAACTCGTGGTGGTTTCCGATATCGGCGCGTTGGCAGAGGTGGTCGGCGATGCGGGGCTCATTTGTCCGATCGGAGAAGTGGCCGCATGGGCTTCTTGCATGGAGCGCTTGATTCGGAATCCGGCGTTATGCCTGGAATATGGGCAGCGCGCCCGGGAACGCGCACAACAATTTTTCTCTGTGCAGCAAATGATCGCCGGTCATATAGCCGTATATGACGGTGCGTTGAGAAGAGCACATGAATGAACCTTCGCAAACGGTACCCTTCAACGAAAGCGTCGATGTCGTCGTTCCCGTCTTCGGAGAATCGAGCGCCGCGCTGGACGCAACGCTCGATGCGTGTCTGCTTCAGGATCGCCCGCCTCGCAGATATTCGTTGTTGACGACGGCTCACCGCTTCCTGTGGTGATACCCGAGCGGATCATGTCGTCCGGCAAGGTGCAACTGTTTCGTCGGGGCGTAACGCCGGCATTTCCGCAGCTCGAAATTTTGCGATCGCCCGTTCCACCGCTGCGCTCGTCGCGTGCATCAATTGCGAAGTTCTGCCCGCACCTGACTGGATCCGCACCTGTTCCAGCCATCTCCCGCAGTACCCCCGCGTCGCTGGCTGCTTCACCCGGATTGTGCCTCAGAATCCCAGGCGGCTGCTTTCGCGTTGGCGGATGCGCTTTCAGGAACTCCAGTTTGGCGATATGCGACATTCCACTTTCGCTCCCGGCCACGCGGTCCTATTTCGCCGCGGAACGCTGGTCAGCGTCGGCGGTTACCACGCCCGTTTTCGCCGTGTCCGCGAGGATTCCGAGATCTGCGAGCGGCTGAAAAATGCGGGCTGGGAGACGTACTACGTCGCCAAGAGCCGCTGCACTTCCGTTCAGGATGATGGGCTTCGGATGCTCTCGCGGAAAGCGCTGGCACGCAGTGACTGGCATTCGCCAGCCGACTATTCATTCCCGAGAGTGGTGATCGATCAGACCCGATGGCTGGTGATGCGCTTGGGCCACAACCTGGTGAAACTTCGCTTTTACTTTTGGCCGGTGGACGTCGCCGTCTGGGCCGGCGCTATCGGCATCGCCGCTTCACAATTCCTGCAACCCAGCGCGCAAACTCTGGAACAAGAAGTACGCGACTTACGTTGCAGTGGAGTGCTCTACCGCCCGAATCCTTCCTGCCTACCGCTCATGAAAATCCGCCCGCCCCGATGCGTTCCCGCTCGGTGATCGATCAGCACCGGTACAATCTCTGGCTGAATTGACACCACTCGTTCGTTCGCCATAGGATGAAATCCAGCGAGCAGGCGGGCGACGATCCGTGTTGCTCCAGATTGACACACGAGGGCCGCGGAGGGATCTTCCCTCTGCGTTCGATCAATGTTCGCTCGACTTTCTTCGACTCTAGCCGCTGCCGATCACCTTGGTAATCCCTTCCATGTTTTTCGCAAGCGTTTGTTCGCCAAGCCGTCCGACATGATGACCATGGTCGACCGGGCTACTGGGGTCCGCTGCGAATGCACGGTCGACTCGCATCAAATGTTCAGCGCCACGTGGTACAAGCACCTCAATGACGTCCCGGGTCTGCCGATTCGTCCGGGCGATGTGGTAGTCGACATCGGCGCCAATCAGGGATTTTTCACCTGTTACGCCGCACAGAAGGGCGCGCGGGTGTACGCCTTTGAGCCGGTGCCCGAGCTGTACCAACGCCTGCTGCGGAATGTTGAGCGTAACGGATTTTCCGGCCAGGTGGTAGCGGTGCAGGCGGCAGTCAGTGACGTGGATCGGAACGTGGAAATGGTGATCTCCCATTCTCTGGGCGGCGGGCAAAGCACCATTGTTCCCGAGTTCGCACGGCATTTTCACAGCTCCATGGGAGACGCCATACGCGTGCGCTGTGTGACCCTGCCGCAAATTCTCGAAGAGCACGCCATCGCCCGAGTGCGGGTATGCAAGATCGACGCCGAGGGTTCCGAGCTGGACATCCTTCGCGCCCTCGATGCGGGTACCTTGGCGAGAATCCAGGGCTTCGCACTGGAATATCACGCCGAGGCGTACGCCCTGCCTACATTGATGAAAACCATGCTGCAGTGGGGCTCACACCAAGTGAGCCTGATGGATGATCGACCCTTTACCGGTAATCAGATCTACGTGATTTCCAACGACGTGCTCGCCTCCATTCCCGGGACGATCATTCCACCCGAACCGGCACGGAAGCATGCGCGCGAGGGCCCCCCGGCGCGGGAGCCGCAGCTGAGTTGCCCGGCCCACGCAGTAAGGCCCGTTCCATCTTTGGCGACGCCTGCGAGCGCGCACCCGCAACGGACCGCCGGACATGAGAAAATAACGGATATGGACGCTCACAAATCGCCGATGGCTTCCTCGGATTTCCCAAGGGTCGACGTTGTCATCCCGGTGTACAACGAACGCGGCAAAGCGCTGGATGCGACCGTACAAGCCTGGCTGGAACAGGATTGGCCGGTATCGGAAATTTATGTGGTCGATGATGGATCGCAGGTGCCAGTTACACTCTCCGATTCGATCAAATCGCACGGAAATGTGCGCTTGATCCGTTTAGTGGAAAATGTCGGCAAATCGGGTGCGCGCAATGCAGGGATCGCGCTCTCGAAAGCGCCGTTAATTGCGAACGCCAACTGTGACGTGATGCCCGCTCGCGATTGGGTAGCCACTTGCGCTCAGTATCTGGCAGCGCACCCGAACGTGGGAGCGTGCTATACGCGGATCGTTCCGCAGTTTCCCAAGCGTTTGTTCTCGCGCTGGCGCATGCGCTTCCAAGAAGGCAAATACGGCGAACGGGCGATACAAACTCCTTTCGCTCCGGGCCACGCGGTGATGATGCCCCGCGAGGCGGTGGAAGCTGTCAGCGGATACGACATCCGCTTCCGGCGCGACGAAGAAGACTGGGACATCTGCCGAAGAATGCTGATGAAAGGCTGGGTGACTCACTACACCCCCGAAAGCCGCACGGTTTCGATCCAGGACGATAGCGTCCCGGTGCTGGCGAATACTTCTCTCTACCGCGACGGCTGGAATGGTCCGCAGGACGGCGGCTTTCTATACGTGTTGTGGCGCCAGACCAAGTGGCTCGGCATTCGCTCCGGACGAAATGCCGTCAAGGGACGCTTTTATTTTTGGCCCGCGGACCTCGCGGTCTGGGCGGGCTCTCTGCGCATCGCCGCTTCGAAATTGCTAGCCGCGCGCAGACTCCGCCGTCAACCCGCACCGATCCCCGTCACCTCTTCCTCCGGTCATGCCGCCGCGACGTCAGGCAGCCAGGCTCAGACGCCGGGCGATCTGACGCGCAGCGCGGAGGGTACTTCCCGGCAAGTGTCTTAGCAGCGATCGTAAGCCGAATTGCCGTTCCAGAATTTCCCGGTGAATCAGTATCAAATCTCCAGCGAAAGACGCCGCCTCCTGGAAATTGGCCCGGGTGGCCACCAAATCGTCACGCACGAACAGCAAAATATTCTGCCAGTACCAGAATTGAACTTCCGGCATGCTCCAAATTTCCTTGCGGATCAGGTCCAGGATCCGATAGCCGTGCTCTTCGAACAGCTCCTGCCAATACGCAGGCCATTGCTCATTGACGTGATGGGTGCCTCCCTGCAACGGTATCGCGGCAGAGAAAAGAACCACCGGCGCCAACCGCACCAGCGAGCGCATAAAACCGCGAGGGGATCGCACGGGGAGGTGCTCGGCCACCTCCAAGCAGATCGGCAGATCAAAGAATTCCGCGAGTTCAAACGGCTGACTCAAGCCTACCGCGCGAAAACAACCTTTGGGGATACACAGCCAGGTGGGATCCACGTTGTGACCATCCAGACCCAGAATTCGCTGAGCCCCGTGCTGCTGAAAAATATTGAGCCAGGCTCCTGAACCGCACCCCACGTCCACGACGCTCCTGGGATGAATCAGGGAAGAAACCAGCGGAACGACGTGCTCGGCAGAGCCGCGATTCTCCGCCGGTCCATTGACCGCGTAATACTCCTGGTCATACGCGTCGTGGATTCGGGGTACCGGTTCCGATACGAGCTGAGGCTTGAGGGCCGTCGCAATGCGGGACATAGCTAGCGCACCCGGCAGAGTGAGTTCAAACACAAGCGGGCCAACGATAGAGGACCCGCATGCGGATCGCAATTCGGTCTATTACGGATTTCGGGTCCGTTGGACTACTCGGTTTCTCCGCGAGCCGGCAAGCTCGCCGTCAACCGCAACAAGCAAATAGCACCGCGCGAGAATATGCATTAAAGTTGGATCGTGCGCATCGAAGAGAAACTTGGCCCTGATGCCGATCGGTTATCGGAACCGCGGCATAAGAGCAATGGCCTAACGCAGCCAGGACAAGACTTGCATGGAAGCTCGGTCATGAATGCCTATCTCTGGCTGCTCCGTTGTTCCGCCCGGCTGGCAACCAGCCGGGCGCCCCGCTAATGGCCGCAAAACGCCGCATCGCCGTCATTACCCCGTTTTTGGACAAACAGCACGGAACCGAGCGCTGCATCATCGAGCAACTCAACCGTCTGGCCAGCGACTACGAAATCCACGTCTACAGCAAGCAGGTCGAGGATATCGAGCCGGAGAAAATCATCTGGCACCCGGTACGCGATATCCCCGGCCCGTTCGCGCTGCGTTACATCTGGTTTTTTGCAGCCAATCATTTCTATCGCTGGCGGGACCGGCGTTTTCGCGATCTTCATTTCGATCTAGTGCTTTCGCCCGGGGTAAATTGTCTCGATGCCGATGTAATTACCTCGCACATCATTACGGAAGTGTTCTTGGAGAACATTGGGCATTCGCTGCGCTTGCGTGACACGCCGTGGCGCTCCTGGCTCCGGTTGCTGCACCGGCGGCTCTTCTACCGGATCGTGGTCACGGGGGAAAGCTTCTCCTACGCTCGCCAGGATTTGTACTTGGTGGTACTCACCAACATCATGGCGCGGGACGTGCAGAGGTGCTACGGAAAATCCCAGCTGGTCTTCCCGGTCTACAACGCCGTCGATTCCCAGAAATTTTCACCGGCGGTGCGCGATTCTTTGCGCGCGGAAGCTCGGCGCTCGCTGGGGCTGCGCGAGGACGAGTTCCTAATCCTGCTGGTCGGGAACGATTTGGTAACCAAGGGGCTGCGCTGCTTGCTGAGGGCGGTGGACCTTCTGCAGAACCCATCCATTCGTATCATGGTCGCCGGCCAGGACGACAGCAGCCCTTACCATAAATTCGCCCGCGAACATGGCCTTACGTCACGGCTCGTTTTTCTGCCGGTTCGACCGGACGTGGAATTCTATTACGCCGCCACCGATCTGTACGTAGGACCTTCGCTGTACGACGGCTTTCCGCTGCCGCCGCTGGAAGCCATGTCCTGCGGCATTCCCGCGATTGTCAGCTCGCACGCCGGCATCAGCGAGATTGTTTCCAGCGGAGAAGCCGGCTTGGTGCTGGCCGATCCCGAAGATTTCACATCGCTCGCGAAAATGATCAGCAAGTTCGTCGCCGATCCCGCGCTATGCGCCCGGATCGGCGCCAACGCGGCGCGCAACGTCGCGCAATACACCTGGGATCGCAATGCCGCTGAGCTCAAGGAAATCCTGGAGGCATTCTTAGCTGGCCGGGAACGGGGCCGCGGGAGCGAGCCTGCCGGCCGGGCCGGAAAATCCTGAAGAAGCGATCGCGGCAGCGTGGTACCAGGCCGCACCAGAACCTACGCGCGGGATTTCTTGCGGCGCCCTTCATCAAAGTAATAATTCACCTGATCGCGCACAATATCCCGAACCGATTTTCGCACTTCGAATCCCAGCGCCTGAATCTTGCGCGTGTCGCTCAGTAGAATAGGCACTTCGGCGGGGCGGAAGCGCTCGATATCGAATTCCACGCGCACATCTCCCTGGCTGGTCCGCACCGTCAAACCTTTATCTTCGGCCTGATATTCCAGCGAACCTGCCAGCAGAGCGTCGTCCACGCGCGTGCCGGTCCAGGAAGCGCCGAATCGCGTTTGCGGCACTTCCTCCAGTGGATTATCCACGCGCTTCTGCCCCGAGAACGCCGCCACGGATTCCACTTTGTATCCGACCTCATCGAGTGCCAGCAAAAGATAGCTGAGAACCGAGTGCGTGCGCATCGAGCCTTGCACGTACACCTCGCCGCTGGCGGCCTTCTCCTCCAGCAGCGCGTAGCCGTCGACGATGTCCAGCACGTGGCTCCAGTCGCGAAACGCGTTGACGTTCCCCAGCGCGATTTTTTTTGTCTCTTGCTGCTTGAGCTGTACGCACTGCCGGGCGATGCTGGCGGTCACGAAGTGGTCACCGCGCCCCGCGCCCTCATGATTGAACCCGCGCGACACCACCGTCTTCATTCGGTAAGAATAGTGATAGTTCTGCAGCAGGAAGTCTCCCTGCACCTTGCTCACTGCATACGGACTCATCGGCCGAAGAAGATTTTTTTCGTCGATCGGCAACTCGGGGATGCGTATGGGCTCAGGAAAAATCGTGCCGTATTTCGTACGAGCTTGTTCGTATTGAGCTTGCGAGGCGAACTGCAAACCATACTCTTCCGACGATCCCGCGAACACCACCTTGCAATCGAGGTTCTTGATTCGTACCGCTTCCAGCAGGTTGGCGGTTCCCAGGGTATTCACCCGGCACGTTTCCAGCGGGTTCACGAAGCTGCGGGGCACGTAGGACTGCGCCGCGAGGTGGAAAATAGCATCGGGTTTGGTAGCGTCGAGTGTATCCAGAAGGCTGGTCAGGTCAGTCACATCGCCATCGAGCATCCGCACATTCGCAGCGATTCCTAAATGCGCCACCCGCTCCGGGACAGTCGGCGTCGACGTCCGGCGCACCAGGCCGTGCACTTCCCAACCGGAATGGAGAAGTTTTTTTGCCAAATACGGACCCACAAACCCGGAAATCCCGGTGATCAGCGCCTTCTTCATCGAGTTTCTCTCCTAAACTGCGGGCCACTATCCCCGTAGCCACGGCGCCAAGCGTGCCTGCAGGCGCGGATTCGTCTCAACATCGAAAAAATCCAGCGGTCTGGTTCGGGATTTCTGAAATGTAGCACCGGGCCGGACGCAAAATGCGGACCGTTTCCGTACCATGGTTTGACGGCGTTTCTGCAGCTGAAAAAAACGATACAGGCAGGCGCTCGCTGGTGTCAAGTCGTCGGGCCCTTCTCACGGTGATAAGGCCACGTCCAGATGGCGTATACTCCGCCGTAACCATGGGCACAGCAGTGAGTCTCTCTTAGGAGCGGCGCCGATGATGCCTGCGATTGCGGAATTGCGACAGTTCGCCAAGCGCTACACGGTGGCGTGGTGCAGCAAGAGCGCCGCGAACGTGGCCGGCTTTTACTCCGAGGACGGCTCGCTGTGCATCAATGATGGCGCGCCGGCCGCGGGTCGAGGCCCCATTGCTGAGGCTGCGCAGGCATTCATGACCGCGTTTCCCGATCTGCGGGTACTTATGGACGACGTGGTCAT
>Ga0302324_100003078_pt1 | contig 37806 bp, 33 predicted proteins | sample Palsa_T0_1_FD_201949 | JGI IMG/M metagenome (GOLD analysis project Ga0302324, IMG submission 201949) | Peat permafrost microbial communities from Stordalen Mire near Abisko, Sweden - Palsa_T0_1 | ecosystem: Environmental > Terrestrial > Soil > Palsa > Peat permafrost | place: Sweden: Abisko... | reverse complement strand
ATCCATTCACCAGGCGCAGCGCGTTCAACATGAATTCAAACGGCAGATCGCGTGCCGCAATGGGAGCGCAGCTCTGTGGATGCGGGGCGCTTGCCATGTAGCGCCGCGGCTCGCGCCAATGCGCGCTGCGCACGATCGCGCCGCGGGCTTGCGCAGTGATCTTGCCGTGCGCGCCCGCGCCGACGCCGAGGTAATCGCCGAAGCGCCAATAGTTGAGGTTGTGCAGGCACTGCGCACCTGCACGCGCATAGGCCGAGATCTCGTAGCGCGCGAAACTCGAGGAGGCAAGCCGCTCCTGGCACAGCTTAAGAATTTCAGCCGCGCCATCCTCGTCGGGAAGTGCCGGCGGGTTCGCCGCGAATACTGTTCCGGCCTCGAGCGTGAGTTGGTAATGCGACAGATGGGCAGGCTTAAGTGCGAGCGCCTGCTCGATGTCAAAGAGCGCCGCATTCGCATCCTGTTTCGGTAGCGCATACATAAGATCAATATTGAAATTGGTAAGGCCCGCGGCATGCAGCTCCTCGGCCGCGCGCCGCGTCTCGGCGGGCGAATGAATGCGCCCGAGGGTGCGCAGCTGCTGCGGATCAAAACTCTGTGCGCCCAAAGAGACGCGATTGACGCCGGCGCTTCTGTACTCGGCGAAGCGCCCGCGCTCTACCGCGCCCGGGTTGGCCTCGAGGGTGATCTCCACGGCCGCCGCAAAGTTCAGGTGGCGGCGCGCAAGCTCGAGCACGCGTGCGATGGCCTCGCTCGAGAAGAGGCTCGGCGTACCGCCGCCCAGGAACACACTGTGAATGACGCGCCGTCCGACCTGGGCGCGCTGAAATTCCAGATCGCGCCCGAGTGCCGCGATGTATTCGGACTCGGGCAGCGCGCCGCTCAACGCGTGCGAGTTGAAATCGCAGTACGGACACTTGGCGACGCACCACGGAAAGTGAAGATAGAGCGACAGTGGCGGCAGCATCAGGGCGTGCCGCTCGCGCTCGCCGCGCCGCGCAGCTGTGCAATCAATGCATGCAGCGCAAGCGCCCGGTGACTCACGGCGTTCTTCTCCGCCGCCGAGAACTCGGCCGCCGTGCGTGCCCCTCCCGCGGGGACAAAGATCGGGTCGTACCCGAAGCCGCCGGCACCACGCGCGGCCTCGGCAATGTGTCCCTCCCAGGAGCCTTGCGCGATGATGGGCGCGGCATCCTCGGGCGTGCGCACGAAGGCGATCACGCAACGATAGCGCGCGCGGCGACGCGCCGCCGGCACCGCACGCATCTCCCGTAAGAGCTTGGCGAGATTCTCCTCGTCGCGCGCCCCTTCTCCTGCGAAGCGCGCCGAGCGCACTCCGGGCGCCTGGCCGAGCGCATCGACTTCGATTCCCGAGTCATCGGCAATCGCGGGCAGACCGCGCCGCGCGGCATGCCGCGCCTTGATGAGGGCGTTGTCGAGAAAGGTAGCGCCGGTTTCGGGCGGCGACTCGATGCCGAGGCTCCCTTGGGCCGTCAGCTCAAAGCCAAGCGGCGCGAGCAGTGCCGCAAGCTCTTTCAGCTTGCCGGCGTTGGAGCTTGCCAGGATCACGCGGCGCGCGCTCACGGCTGCGGCTCATCAAGACTCTGTGCCTGCAGTGCAAACAACTCACTGATGCCGCCGGCCGCAAGATTCAGGAGCGCATCGAGCTCATGACGACGGAACGCGTGACCCTCGGCCGTGCCCTGCACCTCGATGAAGGCGCCGCCGTTGTTCATCACAACGTTCATGTCGGTCTCGGCCTGCGAGTCTTCCGCGTAGTCAAGATCAAGCGCGCATGCGCCTGTGATGATGCCGACCGAGATTGCGGCGACCTGACCGTGCAGCGGGCTTGCGCTGATCGCGCCGCGGCGCACGAGCTGCTCGCAGGCGCGCGCAAGAGCGACATAGGCGCCGGTAATGGCCGCGGTGCGCGTGCCGCCATCGGCCTGCAGCACATCGCAATCGAGCGTCACGGTGCGCTCCCCCAAGGCTTTGAGATCCACCACTGCGCGCAGCGAGCGGCCGATGAGCCGCTGAATCTCCTGGGTGCGGCCGGTTTGCTTGCCGCGCGCCGCTTCGCGCGGGCTGCGCGAGTGAGTCGAACGAGGCAACATGCCGTATTCGGCGGTCACCCAGCCTTGGCCTTTGCCGCGCAGGAAGTGCGGCACACTCTCTTCCACGCTCGCCGTGCACAGCACATGCGTGTCGCCGCATTCAATGAGGATTGAGCCTTCCGCATGCTTACCGAAGCGATGCGTGAGACGCACGGGCCGCAACTGATCTGCAGCGCGTCCATTGGCGCGGGTGCTCATCAGTTGCACGCTCCTGGTAAGTTCAATCGCTGAGCCAGCGCAGGGCCGCCGCGGAAGTGTTGTCGCTGCCGCCGCCGCCGCGCGCGGTCGCAAGCTCTGCGAGATCAAGGAGCGACTCCCGCAGCCCCGCGCCGGGAATTGCGAGCCGCTCCTGCATCTCGTCATCGCGCACCGCTCCCCAGAAGCCATCCGTGCAGGTCAGCAGCACATCCCCGGGCTCAAGTGGCTGACGATCGGCGATGGACATCTCCGGCAGGATGGGGTCGCCGCCAAGACAGGATTCGACGAAGTTACGCATCGGGTGCATCTGCACCTGCTCGCTCGTGATCAAGCCCTCGCGCAGCAGCAGTTCAACATGGCTGTGATCGCGCGTGCGTGCGATGAATTTTCCCTGGCGCAGATGATAGACGCGGCTGTCGCCGACGTGCGCCCACCAGGCCGAATTTTGCTGCACAAGACACACCGCGCAGGTGGCACGCGGGCGTTGCTCAATACCGAGATGCGTGCCAATACGAACCACTTCCTCGTGCGCGCGGCCGAGCGTCATATGCAAAAAGCCGAGCGGATCGAAGAGTGGCTGCGGCGTATGCCAGAAACTCTCGAGGAGCACGCGCTGCGTCAGCTCAGCAGCGAGCGCACCATCGGCATGCCCGCCCATGCCGTCGACCACGACCAGGAGGGCGGCGTGTTCCGCCACCGCCGTCGCGACTCGGTCCTGATTTTCTTCGCGTGCCCCGAGAAGGCTGATATCGGCGTACTCGACCTTCAAGAAGCCGCCTTCGCATCTGTTAGACTACGGCGAGTCTATCCCCCCCGGCGGACGAGCGTAAGCCGTAGAACCGCGCCACGCGCGAGCCCGACATGATTACGAGCATGACCGGATTTGCGCGGCGCGAAGCCGCAGGGCCGTGGGGCACGCTGGTTTGCGAGCTGCGCAGCGTCAATCATCGCTTCCTCGAGAGCGGCTTTCGGCTGCCTGATGAACTGCGCGCCGCGGAGCCTGAGCTGCGCCAGTGTCTGATGCGCGAATTAAAGCGCGGCAAAGTCGATTGCACAATAAGCCTGCGCGCGGTACAGGGCGCGCAGGGTGCTCTCGAGGTGAATGCGGAGGCGCTCGAGCGGCTGCTGACGCGCGTGCGCGAGCTTGCGCTCTCAGTCCCCGCTCAGCACACAGTGAATCTTCTCGACGTGCTGCGCTGGCCGGGAGTGGTGCGCGAGAGCAGCATCGCCGGCGAGGAGCTGCAGGGAGCTGCAAAGGCGCTGGTCGGTGAAACTCTTACGGATCTCGTCGCCGCGCGTAATCGTGAGGGCGAACGGTTGCGCGATCTTATCGAACAGCGCTGCGGCACCCTTGCGGGCCTCGTCACTCAGGTACGCGCGCGACTGCCCGAAGTGCAGCAGCGCGTGCGTGCCCGGCTCAACGAACGTCTCGCCGAGCTTTCCGCGCAGATCGATCAGGAGCGTCTCGAGCAGGAGCTGGCGCTCCTCGTGCAACGTCTGGACGTCGACGAGGAGCTTGATCGCCTGTGCGGTCATATCGATGAAATCCGGCGCGCGACTGCCGGTACCGAGCCCGCCGGCCGGCGTCTCGACTTTCTCATGCAGGAGTTGAACCGCGAGGCGAACACGCTGTCGTCCAAATCACAGGACCTGGAAACGACGCGCGCAGCAGTTGAGATGAAAGTGATCATCGAACAGATGCGCGAGCAGGTGCAAAACGTTGAATGATGTTCCACATCATCGCGTCTCTCACGAACGCTAGTAGGTCCCGCCGCCGCTGCAGCTGGCAGACCATGCAATGCCTCCATTTTCATCCAGGGCTGTTTCATTGCTCCCTTTGCGGAAGAAGTGATTTTTCGAGGCTATCTGTTCCGTCAGTTATATCAGCGGGCTAAATTGGGTTTTTGGATATCTGCGTTGGTTCCCTCCATATTGTTTGCGGCTGGCCACGCCTATCAGGCGACGCATTTCATGCAATTGACCGGTATCCTCGCGATAACCTCGTCGGGAAGTGTTCTGCTGTGCTGGCTGTACAAGCGCTGGAACTACAATCTCTGGGTAATCGTAGCTATCCATAGCGCAATGAATCTTTGGTGGGAGGTTTTCGCCGTCGACGACACTGCGCTGGGTAGGTGGTTGGCGAACGGCGCTCGATTCGCCACTATTGCTTGCGCTATTTTTCTGACGATATTCAAAGATCGGTTTTGGTCTCCGGTTCCTGTGGCGGGTGACGGGACAAACGATGGGGAGGAGATCTCCATCGGGACTGACAAGGATTCGTCAGCTCGATTGATTCCCTCCAGCGCGTAGACGGTCCGCACCTTCCCGTTGCGAGTGGCGTGGGAGAGTTTGCTCACTCTTTCAAGGCAAGATCTTCGCCTCGGCCACCGACCGGCGCGAAGCATTGCGTCGGGCTGTTTTAGCTCAGTGAGGGCGGATCCACACCTGCACAAGCCAAACGTTCGTCGGCGTCTGGACAACCGAACATCTCTCGATGACGCGCTGACGCTGCTCTCCAACGCTACTCGGTGACTCATGGGACGTTGGCCGCCCCATCAGGGACAGCTTGTCCCGCTCAGCCGTGCAGTCCGGCGAACGCACCATATGCAGACGCTGAGCCTCGGTTTCTTCGCTGCTCCTGGCCTGCCGGTTCGCACTGCAATTTTCGTCGATGATCTTTTGGAGTCGAGCGATTGCTGCGGGCCGGTCCGCGTCGTTAATGTACTGCTGTTGACCATCACCCGTCAGCTTGTACACCGGCGACCGGGTCTTCAGGGTCGTGAGTTGCTCAAGTGCCTCCACGCACGCGGGTGCCACAGACTCCTCGGAAACCGTCATCGCCGGAAAGAAGACGATGCCGGCCAGCGCGACCAGAAGCCTCATCATGGCGTGGATCTCCCCAATTAGCGGACTTACCTGCTCGTCGCTACTAGAATGCTCCGGAAAACTCAGGTCTTTCTTTGTAGCTTCGCAAGCATCGCCAAGACCTCGCGCTGCTGCCGCTCTTGCGCCTCCGGTGCGAGCGCGGCGGGCGTATAACCTGCGTCGGTTCCAATTCGAGTGCTGCAATGCGTCGTCGGGATATCTCCAAAGCGCTGATCATCTCCGCGGCGGGAGTAGCGGCCTTCGCCGAACGCGCACCAGCGCAGAATGCCGGCTCGCCGCGCTACGCGCAAACGGCCGCGGAACTGGCTGCAGCAGTTACGCCGGTCGCCGACACCTTGCTGCCCGGCCAACCAGACCGTTATGTCGAAAACGCGCATCCCGGCCGCACCGACATGCAGCAGGGATTCATGCACGCCTGCGAGCAGGCGCGCCAGCCCGGGGGCGCTCCCGTACTGATTGCAAGTCAGGTTGCGCTCGCCACCGACGTCGTGCTGCCCGTCGGCGTACCCCTCCTTTTCAGCGGCGCTGGCGGCATCACTATTGCGGCGGGAGCAACGCTCATCATCCAGGGCTTTGTCGGTGGCCCCCGCACCACGCTCTTCACAGGCGCGGGCAAGGTTGTCTTCACGCAGAGTGCACAGCCGGAGGTCTATCCCGAGTGGTGGGGGGCTCGCGGCGACAGCCGCCCGAACACCCTGGGTGGTTTCACAACCGTTGGCACCGACTGCACGCGCGCGCTCGCCGAGTGCATCCTGGCGGCGGCGGGCGGAGCGAGGCTCAACGTCGGACTGATCCCGATCCGCATTGGCAACGGGTACTACATGACGGGTAACCAGATTCTGCCGCCGGCGACCGTGATCCGTGGACTCGGGCGCGAGACCTGCGGCTTCATCGCGAAGAGCGGCACGGCGGGCGCGCCTTCCGGACCCTCAAGCGGCGCATGGTTCACCGATACGGGCAATGCCGCCAAAATTATCCTCGAAGACTTCGCGATGTTTGCTTGTTACGCGGAGTGTCCGAAGATGGTCTACGCGCTGCGCCTCGGCTACAACGGCGCAGCGCACGGCACGGAGGGCTACCTGCAGACGCTGCGAATCCGCGACTGCGCCTGCTACGGCTACGGCTTTCACTGCGATGTCCTCGGCAACGTCGGTTACTACGACCGCATCGCAACCTACTGCAACAATCTCTATCAGCAATCGGGACTTCGCATCCAGGGCACCGCCAACATGTGCAGCAAGCTGACCTCGGTGTCGGCGGGCAGTCCGACGCCGCTGCCTTGGCTTGCCGGCACCGAGTACCCCGCCAACAGCTACGCCAGTATCCGCGGCGCGCACTACCGCTGCATTCGCGCCCACCGCGCAAACGCGGCAAATGCGCCGGCAAGTTCGCCGTACTGGGAGCACCATCCCTACAGCGGTCGCACCTATGGAATATTTCTCAATGGTGCGGGTATCCAGGTCTACGGCATGGAGATTGAAGCGGTCTCGAGTCATGCGATTCCGCTGTCGCTGCAAAACAATACGGACATCAATGGCGTCGTCTTTTCGCTCGCCGATTTCGCGCTGCATGCCGGCAAGACTGAAATCGGCGTACTCGATCACGTCTGGGAGCTGGGAACAAACGCCAGCACCTGGAAACTCACTGGGGTTACGTACGTGTTCGCGCCCGGCGCAACTGCGCGCGTCACGGGTGGCAACGCGCTGCGCGCCGATGGCACGTACTTCGCCGGCAACGCCACGGGACGCGGCGCAGTAGGCGCATGGAGCCGCGGCGCCGCCTATTTGTTGGGCGACCTCGTCAGCGATGAGGGCGTCGACTACATCTGCATCCGCGAACACCCCCATGACAGGCCGCCCAATCTCAATTACTGGAACGTCTATCATCTCGCGCCGCACGGCGGCGAGGGCAACTGGAGGAGCGACACCGCCGGCCAGCGCCTGCAGTCCTTCACGCTGCGCATCGAGAATGTTCACGGCGAGCTACGCCATCGCATCGCCGAGCCCGGCGGCGCGCCCACTCATTTTGCCTCAACCATTCAGGGTGCGACGGCAGTCTTTACGAAGACGCCTACCGGTCCTGATGAGTCGACCGCGTTTGCAGCCGGCGGCAAGATCGGCTCAGCGGCGCCGAGTACGTTCTGGCTTGATACGCCCAATCAGGCGATCGCCGACACGATCGGCATTGCATTCATCGCGTTCAACTCAACCGGCACCGCTCTCAATGTCATCGCAGCCGTGCGCTCCGCACGCATCAACGGTGAAACGAAGAACCGACTGTGCTTTCAACTGACGAACGCCGCCACGGGGGCGGACTTTGCGCTGCAGTCGGGCAACTTCGGCGCCGCCGCAGACGCTGGCGCGGTGCAGATCGCGTGGCTCGGGAGCATTTCTGACTAAAGTGGCGCACGCGCGGTGCGCGTGAGACGCTCAGCCTAAGAACGCCAATACACACAAGCGGGCGCTCCGGCCTGCGAACGTCGGGGAGATCCTAATGAACAGCGTTGACGGCGCATTGCCGCGCGAGCGCGCCGCGCAGGCGCGTACATTCTTCGGCGAACCGCGAGCACTCGCCTATCTAGCCTTTACTGAGGCATGGGAGCGCTTTTCCTATTATGGAATGGCCGCGCTCCTCGTGCTCTACATGACGCAGTCTCTCTTGCTGCCCGGCCACGTCGAGCACGTTGCGGGATTTGTAGGCTTTCGCAGGACGGTCGAATCGGTGTTCGGCCCGATGAGCAACCTGGCACTCGCCTCGCAGATCTATGGTCTGTACACGGGCTTCGTGTACTTCACACCGGTATTTGGAGGCCTCATCGCCGATCGTTGGATCGGCCAGCGCGCCGCCGTGGCCTTAGGCGCCGTTCTGATGAGCGCCGGGCATATCGCAATGGCCTTTGACGCGTCCTTTCTGGTGGCGCTGCTGCTGCTCGTCGTCGGTTGTGGGCTCCTGAAGGGCAACATCTCCACTCAAGTGGGCACGCTCTACGCCGACGACGACAGCGCCGGCCGCACGCGCGGCTTTTCCATCTACTCCATGGGAATCAATGTCGGTGCAGTCGCGGGCCCGGTGCTTTGCGCGCTCCTCGCGCAACTCTATGGGTGGCATGCGGGATTTGGCCTCGCAGGCATATTGATGCTCGCAGGCCTTGCCACCTATCTCGCGGGCTATAGGACCTTATCCGTGGCGCAGCGTGCGACGCCACGTCCGGCCGTCGCGCGAGAACTCGATCGCGCCGAATGGCGCATCGTTGGCGCGCTCATTGTCGTGATATTGATTACCGTGTTTCAGTCTATTGCCTACTACCAAAATGCTGATATGGGCCTGATCTGGATTGACCGCAATGTGGACCTGGGACTGCTGGGCTTTCACGTGCCCGCCGGCTGGTTCGGTGGCGCAGTGGACTCCTTTGTCAGCATCGTCTCGGTGCCTTTTCTCATTATTCTTTGGCGTTTTCAGGCGGCGCGCGGCGCCGAGCCGAGTGAGGTCGCCAAGATTGGCACCGGCGCAGTGATCGCCTGCGTTGCGAATCTATTGCTGGTGGCGGGCTGCACGTTGAGCCGCGGCCGCGTGCCGGTGCTCGTGCCCTTCACCTACGATGTGCTGCTCGGCGTTGCATTCCTCTACTATTGGCCGCCCCTCCTCGCCCTCGTCTCGCGCGCGGCACCGCCACAGGTGCGCGCGACCTTGATGGGTACCGTGTTCATGAGCCTGTTTCTCTCGAACATCACGCTCGGCTGGATCGGCGGGCTCTACGAGCGCATGACGCCGGCGCAATTTTGGACACTGCACGCCGCTATCGCCGCCTCGGGCGCCGCCCTCGCCTTTCTATTGAAGCGGCCTCTCGAGCGCGTGATACCGTCCGCCTGAGTGCAGTGATGGATTTCGCTTAGGTTTGCGCGTGAATCGCGCGTCCTTCAAAGTATTCGGTGAGCTTCCGGGTTGACGCCAGCGGATCGGCGAGCGCCACGTAACCATCTGGGCGCACGAGATAGAGCGAATTTTCCATGAAGCCCGCTTCGTGGCAGCCGGCCTGCCAGGGAAATTGATGAAATCCGAGCCCGCGTGCCACGCAGAACTGCGCAAGAGCTGCGTTGGGCGCGCCATAAACGTGCACCTGCCATTGCAGCGTCGCAAGCGGGGCAAAGTTGCCTCCGGTAACACTGCCGGGAACCCAAGGCAAGCGGTCGCCGCCGTGCACAGCTCCGGCGCTGCCTGAGCTCAGCGGGCTGCCGCGGTAATTGATTCCGATCTGCGACACCGTACGGAACATGAATCTGCGCACGAGTCCCAATCTGAAGAGCACCGGCACGATCTCCGGGACCGCTTTCGTGCGCACGAAGCGTGCGAGAGCGCTTGGATTGATGATGCCGGCAAACAGTCGGTCGGTGGTGGCGACAAGCCGCTTGGCGAAAGCGATGCGTTCGAGTTCGTAACTGTCGAGCAGTATTGCGCTTGATTTCTCCTGCAGCACCGCTGCCAATTTCCACGCAAGATTGACCGCATCACCAATGCCGGTATTCATGCCCTGACCGCCGACCGGACTGTGAATGTGCGCCGCATCGCCTAGCAAAAAGGCGCGCCCTCTTGCGAAGCCATGCGCGACGCGATGATGCACCTGGTAAGTCGAGAACCAGTTGATGCGCTGCACGTTGATCTTGAGGTTCTTGATGGCATTGTTCTGCACATCTTCAAATTTAAGCTGCCGCGATTCGGTTGCCGCGCCATCGCGCACCGTCCCTATGAGACGGCCGCGTCCCTCGCCCTTCAAAGGAAACACGGCCAGGAAATCCGCCTCGTCGAGCGCGACGTGCAGTTCGCCGTTCATCGGCGGCCCCGTAGCCTCCACGTCAGCCACATAGAAGAGGTGATCGTAGGTGCCGCCGGGGAAACCCACGCCGAGGACTTCGCGGGTCGTGGAGCGTGCGCCGTCACACCCGGCAAGATAGGACGCCGTGCAGATATCTTGCGCGCCATCGCGCCGTCGCAAGGTCGCGCGCACTTCGTTGTCGTCGTCCGCGAATGCAATGAGCTCGACCTCGCGCTCTACCTCGACGCCGAGCGCGCGCAGCTGTGCGATCAGAAAGCGCTCATGCTCGTCCTGCGGAAAGATGAGGGCGAAGTCAAACGGGCTCAACCCCTCGCCCATCATCCGCAGCGTCACGCTCGCAACTCGGGTGCCCTTGACCCACATGTTGAGCGCCGCGACGTTGTGGCCGCGATCGACGACCTCTTGCGCAAAGCCGAGCTGCCGATAGAACTCGAGCGTGCGTACCTGCACCGCAAGTGCCCGGGATGTTGTTCCCGACTCGGCCACCTTGTCGATAAGGCGAACCTTGACGCCACGCTTGGTCAGCCACAGGGCAAGTACGAGCCCCGTCGGACCCGCGCCCACGATCAGAACCGGCACGTCAGGCATGCGTTAAAGAATAGCGCACGCGTAGCACCCCGCGCATGCGCGCCTGAGGCGCTGCCCGGCCACAAATGTCACTCATGCGTGGTGGCTGTCGCAGCGTTGATGCGCCAGAATCGGCCGCGGTCAAGATCCCGACTTAAGACACGAAAGGAAGTGCGCGGTGGCAAAGTCTCCTGCAAACGAAGGCCCGCGGTCACCGCAGGTTGTAGTGCTCTTTGGCGCAACGGGCGATCTTGCGCACCGCAAGCTGTGGCCCGGACTCGTGCGTCTTGCAAGCGCGGGATTTCTGCCAAGCTGCCGGATCGTCGGTGTTTCGCTTGAGAATCTCGATGCGGATGGCCTGCGCGCAGAAGTGCGCAAGGCGCTCGAGGAGTTCTCCACTCACAAGGTGAGTGCGGCGGAGTGGGACGCCTTTGCGAAGAACGTCGACTACGTACCGCTCGCTGCCGGTGCCGCGAGCCTGAGGGCGGCGGTGCAGAAAGCCGAGCATGCCCTCGGTGCCGATGTGCGGCGCTTGCATTACCTGAGCGTTCCGCCGAATGCAGCGTTGTCGGCCGTGCGCCTCTTGGGCGAGGCCGGCCTCGTCAAGCACTCGCGCATCATCATGGAGAAGCCTTTCGGCACGGATCTCGCGAGCGCCGTTTCCCTGAATGCCAAACTGCATGAGGTGTTTGACGAGGAGCAGATCTTTCGCATCGACCACTTCCTCGGCAAGGAGCCCGCGCAGAATATTCTCGCGTTTCGCTTTGCCAACGGGCTCTTTGAGCCGATCTGGAACCGCAACTTCATCGACCACGTGCAGATCGACGTACCGGAGACGCTCAGCCTTGGCAGGCGCTCCGGATTTTATGAGGCGATCGGGGCGTTTCGCGACATGGTGGTCACGCACCTGTTCCAGATCCTGGCGTTCATGGCCATGGAGCCGCCGACCGCATTGGCGCCCGCGCCTATTAGCGAAGAGAAGAACAAGGTGTTCCGCAGCATGCTGCCGCTCGTGCCATCGGATGTAGTCCGCGGCCAGTACACAGGCTACCGCTCCGAAGAGGGGGTCGATGCGCAGTCGAACACCGAGACCTTCATTGCCTTGAAGTGCTCGATCGACAACTGGCGCTGGGCGGGCGTGCCGTTTTACCTGCGCACGGGCAAGCGTATGGCCGAGGGCCAGCGCATCATCTCCATCGCCTTCCGCGAGCCGCCGAAGAGCATGTTCCCGCCAGGTTCCGGGGTGAGCGCGCAGGGGCCGGATCATTTGACGTTCGACCTTGCGGATTCGGCAAAGATGTCGCTGTCCTTCTATGGCAAGCGGCCTGGCCCGGGAATGCAGCTCGACAAACAGAGCCTGCAGTTCGCGATGCACGAGACCGGTCACGTCGGCGACGTACTCGAAGCCTACGAGCGATTGATACTCGATGCCATGCGGGGTGATCACACGCTCTTCACCACTGCCGAGGGCATCGAGCGTTTGTGGGAAGTGTCCAAGCCTTTGCTCGAGGCACCGCCGGCGGTGCGCCCGTACCCGCCAGGCTCATGGGGGCCAAATGCGATGCATCAGCTCATCGCGCCGAGCGCGTGGCGGCTGCCATTCGAGAGAGTCTGGCGCGATCCCAATAAGACCGGCAGCTGACGCCGCGCGGCTCCGGCGGCATAGACCTGCCGCGCCTCGATGGGCTTGAGCTCACCGCGAGCCGCCTCGGAGCCATTTCTGTCAAGCAGCGATTGCGCGCGATTACGTGCCTAAATCGCACCTGGTGCCATTCTCAGAGCCCGCAGCAACGCCATTTACGCCTTGCGGTTGCTGCGCTCAGCTCAGCCATGCAACCGCGATTTGCGCCCGCGCTGCTCACTTCGGCACACTCGGGCCACAATGGCCGCGGTTGCACGAGCCTGGGCGTCGGCGATGCGAAAGGTTAGCTCATAATGTCACTGCTGCAGGAGCTGCGCGCTGTAGTTGGAGCGGGGAGCGTGTTGACGGCGCGCGAGGCCTGCGTGGCCTTCGAGTGTGATGGGCTGACAGCCTACCGACGCGTGCCCGACGTCGTGGTTCTGCCGGGCAGTGCCGCCGAAGTTCAGGCCGTGATGTCGATCTGTCATCGCATGCACGTTCCGGTCGTCGCGCGCGGCTCGGGCACCGGGCTGTCCGGGGGGAGTCTTCCGGTTGCGGGCGGCGTGCTTCTGGTGCTCGCACGACTCAATCAGATTCTGGAACTGCATCCGCGGCGGCGCATGGCGCGCGTGCAGCCGGGCGTTACCAATCTCTCGATATCGAAGGCCGCCGCGCCCTATAACCTCTTTTATGCGCCCGATCCTTCCTCGCAGATTGCCTGCTCGATCGGCGGCAATGTCGCCGAGAATTCCGGCGGCGTGCATTGCCTCAAATATGGCATTACGCAGCACAACATCCTGGAGATCAAAGTCGTCACCGTGGACGGTGAACTGTTGGTGCTGGGCGGGGAGGTGGGCGAAGCGCCCGGCTACGCGCTGACGGCACTCCTCACCGGCTCCGAGGGCATGCTCGGCGTGATCGTCGAGGTCACCGTGAAGCTCCTGCCGCGCCCCGCACGGGTGGAACTTGTCTTGGGAGCGTTCGACGACATTGCGGTCTGCGCGCGTGTCGTCGGTGAGATCATCGCGGCGGGGATTATTCCCGCGGGCCTCGAGATGATGGACGGCCCGGCCATCTGTGCAGCCGATGCCTTTGCGCAGTGCGGTTATCCGACGAACGCTCAGGCGCTGCTGCTGTGCGAAGTCGACGGCAGCAGCGCCGACGTCGCCGATCAGCTCGAGCGCGTAATGGCCATCATGCGCAACGCCGGCGCGATGTACCTGCGCGTCGCGGCCGATGCGCACGAGCAGGCGCGCATGTGGTCGGGAAGAAAAGCGGCTTTCCCGGCCGTCGGGCGTCTCGCGCCCGATTACTACTGCATGGACGGCACCATACCGCGGCGGCGCCTGCCCGATGTGCTGCGCGACATTGCAGCGTTGTCCGAGGAATTTGGCCTGCCCATCGCCAACGTCTTTCACGCCGGTGATGGCAATCTGCATCCATTGATCATGTTCGACGCCGGCAAGGCTGATGAGCTGCAGCGTGCCGAGGCATGCGGCGGCCGCATTCTCGAACTGTGTGTCGCCGCGGGCGGCACGGTGACCGGCGAACACGGCGTCGGCGTTGAGAAGCTCGGGCCCATGTGCAAGCAGTTCGCACAGCCGGAGCTTGAGATGTTTCATGCGGTGAAGCGCGCATTTGACCCCGAGGGCCTGCTCAATCCCGGCAAGGCCGTGCCGACACTTGCGCGCTGCGCGGATTACGGGGCCATGCGCGTGACGGGCGGGGCGCTGCCATTCGCTCATTTGCCGCGCTTCTGAAAGTCCCATGGAACGCGACGCTACCGACGAGCTTGCCGCACGCGTGCGATCCGCCGCCGCGGCGCGCACGCCACTTGAGACGCGCGGCTCGGGGTCGAAAGCCTTCTACGGCCGCGCCGTGCACGGTGAACCGCTGTCGCTACAGCAACATGGCGGAATCATCGACTACGACCCCCAGGAACTCGTTCTGACCGCGCGCTGCGGCACGCCTCTTACGGAGATTGAAGCCGCGCTCGCGGCAAGCGGCCAGCACCTGCCCTTTGAGCCGCCGCACTTCGGTCCGGGCGCGACGCTCGGAGGCACGCTCGCCTGCGCTCTTGCGGGGCCGGCGCGCGCGGCCGTCGGCCCGGTGCGCGATTTCGTGCTTGGCATACGCGTGCTGACGGGCGAAGGCCGCGTGCTGCAATTTGGCGGCCGTGTCATGAAGAACGTCGCCGGCTACGATGTAAGTCGTCTCATGGTCGGCGCGCTCGGTACGCTCGGCGTGCTGTTGGATGCCTCACTCAAAGTGCTGCCGCGCCCGCAGTGCGAGCTCACACTGACTTTTCCCATGAGTGCCCGCGAGGCACTCGTGCGCATGAATGACTGGGCGCTACTGCCGCTGCCGATCTCCGCGACCTGCTGGGTCGAGGAGACTCTTTACGCACGGCTGCAGGGCTCTGCCGCCGCCGTCGCCGAGGCGCAGCAGCAGCTCGACGGCGCCGAACTCGCCGCGGGCACTTTCTTCTGGGCGGCAATTCGCGAGCACACGCATCCGTTTTTCGCATCAGCAGGCCCGCTCTGGCGACTGCACGTGGCAGCGGAGAGTGCGTTGCTCGATGCACCGGGCCGCACGCTGATCGAATGGAATGGCGCACAGCGCTGGTTCGCGCCGGCTGATGCTGCGGAGGATGTGCACCGCCGCTGCGCGCGCTCCGGCGGCTTCGCAAACCGTTTTCGGCGCGCGCGTGCGAACGATGAGGTATTCGCGCCGCTGCCCGAGCCACTGATGCGCGTGCACCGCGAATTGAAGAGAACCTTCGATCCGCACGGCATCCTCAACCCGGGCCGGCTGTACGCGGATCTTTGAGCATGCATACTGAGCTCTCACGCGATCACGCCGCGCGCGAGGATGCACAACTTGGCAAGGCCATCATCGGCAGCTGCGTGCATTGCGGTTTCTGTCTTGCCACCTGCCCGACCTATCAGATTCTCGGCAACGAGCTCGACAGTCCCCGCGGACGCATCTACCTCATCAAACAGCTGCTCGAAGGCGCCCCGGCGAGCCGCGTCACCGCCCAACATCTTGATCGCTGTCTCACCTGCCGCGCCTGCGAGACGACGTGTCCCTCGGGTGTGCGCTACGGCGCACTGGTCGATATCGGGCGACAGCTTCTCGATGAGCAATCGCCACGCGCCTTGCGCGAACGGCTGCTGCGCGCGCTGCTCGGCGCCACGCTCTCGCGCCGTGGCGCGTTTGCCGCTGCGCTGCGCCTGGGACAGTTGCTGCGCCCGGTGTTACCCCCGCGGCTGGCCGAGCGCATTCCTCCACGCGCGCGCGCCACGCGTGCGCCGATATCGCAGCACCCACGCCGCATGCTGATCCTGCAGGGCTGTGTACAGCCGGCGCTCGCTCCTAACATCAATGCGGCAGCCGCACGCGTGCTTGCGCGCCTTGGGATCTCGCTCGTCAACGCGCCAAGCGAGGCATGCTGCGGAGCACTGAGCCATCACTTGGGAGGCACGGCGCGCGCCCGCGCGCAGGCACGACGCAACATTCTCACCTGGACGCGCGCGCTCGATGCGGGCGCGGAGGCGCTCCTCATGAGCGCGAGCGGCTGCGGCGTGATGGTGAAGGACTACGCGGAGCTTTTCCGCGCGGAGCCTGAGTGGCAGGCGCGCGCCGCGCGCGTCAGCGCCGCCACGCGCGACCTGTCCGAAGTGCTCTCCGTCGCCGACATCGCGGCGCTCGTCGGCAATGGGGCGCGTGCCGCGCGTTGCAAAATTGCGTGGCAATCGCCGTGCACGCTGCAGCACGGACAGAAGCTCACCGGCCGCGTCGAACCGCTGCTGCGGGCGGCGGGTTACACGCTTACAACGGTACCGGATGCACACCTGTGCTGCGGTTCGGCCGGCACCTATTCCATCCTGCAACGTGAACTGTCCGTGCGTTTGCGCAACGTCAAGCTTGCTACTCTGCAGTCGGGCGCTCCGCAGGTGATTGCCACGGCCAACATTGGCTGCCTGCAACACCTCGCGGCTGCGGCCGCCGTGCCGGTCAAACACTGGATCGAGCTCATCGACGAGGCGAGCACGTGACCCATAAATCCGCCGCCGCGCGCGGCCAGCTCTTTGTCGTCTCCGCGCCCTCGGGCGCGGGCAAGACCTCACTAGTCAATGCCCTGCTGCAGCGTCGCCCGCAACTGCGTCTGTCCATTTCGCACACCACCCGTAAGCCGCGCCCTAGTGAAGCCGAAGGGCGCGAGTACTTCTTCGTTTCGGTCGGCGATTTTCACGCACTCATCGCACAAGAGGCTTTTCTCGAGCATGCGCAGGTCTTCGACAACCACTACGGCACCGGGCGCATGCCGGTGGAAGCGCATCTGGCGGCCGGCCGCAGCGTGGTTCTGGAGATCGATTGGCAAGGCGCTCGGCAGGTGCGCAAATCGTTGCCGGAGTGCGTGACGGTCTTCATCCTGCCGCCTTCGCGCCGCGCGCTCGAAGAGCGCCTGCGCGTGCGCCGCACGGACTCGGACGATGTTATCGCGCGGCGTCTGCGCGACGCCGTGGACGATATGGCGCACGCGAGTGAGTTTGATTACGTGGTCGTCAATGACAATTTCGAGCGCGCGCTCGCAGAGCTCACTCACATTATTGACGGTCAGGGCGCGGCGCTCAAAGCGGACCGGCCTGAGCTTCGCCCGCTGCTGACGGATCTGCTCGGCTGAGGCGCGTTTCTTACTTGTATGCGATCGCCGCGCTCGAGGGCCCTGCGAGCGGGATGATTTCCGTGCGTTTGAAGCCTGCCGCCTTGCACCAGGTATTGAACTGCGCGCCCGTATAGTCAAAGCCGCCCGGCAGTTCGATCAGCATGTTGAGCGACATCAAAAGACCGAAGGTGTTGGTGCGCCGCGCATCATCGATGACGTTCTCGATGGCGATGAAGAGGCCATCGGGGTTCAAGGCCGCGCACGCCTTGGCGATCAGAGCCTGCTTCTGCTCCTCATCCCAGTCGTGCAGGATGTTGCCCATCATGATGACATCGGCGCGCGGCAGCACGTCGGTGAAGAAGTTGCCCGAGACGATTTTGATGCGCTCGCTGAAGCCCGCCTCGGCGATGCGGCGCCGCGCGATCGGGGCCACCTGCGGCAGATCAAAGGAAATGCAGTTGAGGCGCGGATACTTGCGCGCCAGCACGGTCGATAAAAAGCCGTTCGCGCCGCCGATATCGAGCAGCGTCCCATAGGGGCTCAAGTCCACTTTGGCCGCGAGCGCGCGGAAATTGCCGCTCTGCACGCCCTGCATGGCATTCAAGAACTGCTCCAGACGCTTCTCATCGGCGTACAGGGCTTCAAACGGGCTGCCGCCGCCCGTCTTGATTTCGCTTTGTGGCTGGCCGCTCTTGAGCGCGGTCGTCAGATCACCCCAGAAGCGATACAGGCGCGCGTTGGCCATCTCCAGAATGCCGCCCACGTAGGTCGGGCTCTTCTTGTCGAGAAAGGTCGCCGACTGCGGCGTGTTGCTGTAGCGGCCGGCAGGCCCATCGCCGGCGCGCTCCAGGATGCCGAGCGACACCAGCGCATCGAGAAAATCAAAGAGGCTGCGCGAGTGTAGCCCCAGGCGCGCGCCGATCTCGGCGCCGCTCATGGCGCCGGCACCAAGGTGCGTGAAAAGCTCCAGCTCCACCGCCGAGAGCAGCGTCTTGGAGGCGAGAAACCCCATGCCAATCTGCAGAATATGGCTCGGATCGTTGCTGGCAGCGCTCTTGTTCACGGCTCGTTTGTCCTGCAATCCCGGCGGGGGCCTTGATTTTTGTCATTATCGACAACCGACCTCGACTTAGCCACGTTTGCGACGTCGCGCTGGCCTCACTCCCGCCCGTTCGCTTATAGTTCCAGACCCTTCGCGCCCTCAGGGGCGTCTCACTTTGAAGCTTTAACCATGGCCCGTATTACCGTCGAAGATTGTCTGCATAACGTCGAGAACCTTTTCCAACTCGTGCTGCTCGCCTCACAGCGTGCACGGCGTCTTGCCAATGGCGCTGAGCCCACGCTTGCCTGGGAAAATGACAAGTCCACCGTGCTCGCGCTGCGCGAAATTGCCGCCGGCAACATCACGGCGGAGATGCTCCGCGAGCCGGAGCCCACGCCGCCGGCGCCGCTGCCCGAGCAAGAACATCAGTCCTCGTTCCGAGCTCCGCAGTTCGGCCTCGGAGACTGATCCGCAACGGCACTCGCCCCCGTGGACTACGCGTCTTCGCTCCTGGGACTACTCCCCGGTGGAAGGCGCACGCCCGGTCTTAAGGAGCTGCTCGCCAACGTCGAGACCTACCTGCCGGCCGAGCAGGTCGAGCGCATCCGCGAGGCGGCCGAGTTTGGCGCCTCGGCCCACAAGGGCCAGAAGCGCCTCTCGGGCGAGCCCTACATCGCCCACCCGGTCGCCGCCGCCGCGATTCTTGCCGACCTGCACCTTGATCCGGACACGATCATTGCGGCGATCTTGCACGATGTCATCGAAGACACGCCGACGCCGAAGGATCAGATCACGGCGCGCTTCGGCGCGGACGTCGCCGAACTCGTCGACGGCGTCACCAAACTCGATCAGATCAAATTCAAGAGCCGCGAGGAAGCTCAGGCGGAGAGCTTTCGCAAGATGCTGCTCGCGATGGTGCGCGATCTGCGCGTCATCCTGGTAAAGCTTGCCGATCGCACCCACAACATGCGCACGATCGAGGCGATGCCGACGCCACGGCGCCGCGCGATCGCGCGCGAGACCATCGATATCTACGCGCCGATCGCCGAGCGCCTGGGCCTCTACAACATCAAACTCGAACTTGAGGATCTGGGATTTCGCGCGCTCTACCCGCAGCGCTACCGCGTGCTCGAGCGCGCGCTGAAGCGCGCGCGCGGTAATCAGAAGGAATTTCTGCAGAAAATCGAACGGCAGCTGCGCGCCGCGCTCTTGAAGCAGCACAGCGCCGCGCGCGTCGAACGGCGCGAGAAGCATCTCTACAGCATCTATAAGAAAATGCGGCGCAAGCGCGCGCTCTTGAATGAAATCGTCGACGTCTACGGACTGCGCGTGATCGTCGAGGATGTGGATACCTGCTATCGCGCCGTCGGCTGGGTGCATGGCGTCTTCAAACCCATGCCAAACCGCTTCAAAGATTACATCGCCATCCCGCGCGTGAACGGTTATCAGTCGCTGCATACCACGCTCTTCGGCCCGAACGGCGTGCCACTCGAAGTGCAGATCCGCACCGAAGACATGCACCGCGTGGCCGAGTCGGGTATCGCGGCGCACTGGAAATACAAAACCGGCGGTGATGTGGAGAGCATGCAGCAGGAGCGCGCGCGCGAATGGCTCTCGCACTTGGTTGCCTTGCAGGAAGGCGGCAGCTCCGAGGAGTTCCTCGAGAGCGTCAAGGTCGACCTTTTCCCCGACAAGGTCTACGTGTTTACGCCGCGCGGCGCTATTCTGCGCCTGCCGAGCGGCTCAACGGTCGTGGACTTTGCGTACGCGGTGCACACCGACGTCGGTAACCGCTGTGTCGCGGCAAAAATCGACCGCCGTCTGACGCCGCTGCGCACCGTGCTGCGCAACGGCCAGACGATCGAGATCATCACCGCCAAGGGTGCCCAGCCCAATCCGTCCTGGGTGAACTTTGTCGTCACGGCCAAGGCGCGCAGCGCCATCCGCCACTACTTGAAGACGCTGCGCCGCACCGAGGCCATCGGCCTTGGCCAGCGCCTGCTTGATCAGGCGCTCGCCGAGTTCTCTTCGTCGCTGAAGGATGTGAGCGCCGAGTCTCTGCACGCCGCGCTCGGCGAGCTCGGCATGAAGGATGTGGATGAGCTCTATGAAAAAGTGGGCCTCGGCGAGCGCCTGGCGCCGCTTGTGGCGCGGCGGCTGCTGCCGGCGGGGCCGCACGATGACGCCGGCGCACCGGCACCGCTTTCCATCGCGGGCGCGGAAGGTCTGCTCGTGACCTCCGCGCGCTGCTGCTTTCCGATTCCGAACGATCCCATCATCGCCTTCCTCTCAAGTGGACGCGGCATCGTGATTCATCGTGAGAGCTGCGTGAATGTCGAGGACTACCGCAAGCACCCGGAAAAGTGGCTGCCGGTGACCTGGCAGAGCGCACCCGATCGGCACTTCAGCTCCGAGATCCGCGTCGATGCGGCCAATCGTACCGGGGTGCTTGCGGCCGTGGCGGCGGCGATTGCCAGCACCGACACCAATATCGATCATGTGTCGGTCGAGACGCGCGATGAGAACACCTCGATACTGATATTTGAGATCAAGGTGAAAAACCGCAAACATCTGGCGCGCATCGTGCGCATCATCCGCCGCATGCCCGACGTGCTGCGCGTGACGCGTACCCTCGCCGCGCATGCCCGCGACCATCACAAGTTCCACGACAGTTCCAAGGGCCCCGCATCATGAGCAATCGCACCACCGTTCACACGCCGGCCGCGCCGCAGGCAATCGGCACCTACTCGCAGGCCGTAAAGGTCGGCGACACCGTGTACCTGTCCGGGCAGATTCCGCTCGACCCGGACACGATGCAGCTCGTAAGCGGCGACATCCACGCGGAGATCCGCCGTGTGTTCGACAACCTGACCGCCGTTGCCCAGGCCGCTGGCGGCTCGCTCGCCAACATGGTGAAGCTCACCGTCTATCTGACCGACATGACGCTCTTCGCCGCGGTCAGCGAGATCATGGGCGACTATTTCACCGGGCCCTTTCCGGCGCGTGTCACCGTGGGCGTCGCACAGCTGCCGCGCGGCGCGCGCGTCGAGATTGAGGGCACCCTGTATCTTGGCTAGCAGCGCGCGGAACGAGGCTCTCGCCGCCCGCAGCGAGCAGCGGCCGGTGACGGCGTTGCCGGGCGTCGGTGCCGCGCTCGCCGAGCGCCTGGCGCGCCTCGGCGTGACACAGGTACAGGATCTGCTCTTCGTCCTGCCGCTGCGCTACGAAGATCGCACTCAGATCGCGCCCCTGGGCACGCTCAGCGCGGGCATGCGCGCGGCGGTTGAAGGGGAAGTGCAGCTTTGCGACGTCGCGTATCGCAAACGCCGTCAGCTCATCGCGCGCATCAGCGATGGCACCGGATCCTTGACGCTGCGCTTCTTTTACTTCTCGCTCGCACAGCAACAGGGACTGGCACGCGGCACGCGCGTGCGCTGTTTCGGCGAGGTTCGCCGTGGGCCTCTTGGCCTTGAGATGGTGCACCCGGAGTATCGCCGGCTCAGCGCCGGTCCCGCGCCGCTGGAGGAAACCCTGACACCGATCTACCCCGGCACTGAGGGCGTGCCGCAGGGACGGCTGCGCGGCCTCATCGCGCTGGCGCTGCGCGAGCTTGAGAGTCGCGCGGTGCGCGACTGGGTCCCGCCGCAGATTCTCGCGCCGCTCAATCTGCCCTCACTCAAGGACGCGCTCGCCTACATGCATCGTCCACCGCGTGAGGCACGCCTCGAGGAACTGGCTGCCGGCAGCCATCCGGCGCAGCGGCGGCTGGCGTTCGAGGAGCTGCTCGCCCATCACTTGGGGCTGAAGCTCACGAAGCATGCCGTGCAGAGTGATCCGGCCTGGAGTCTCGAGGATCGCGAGGAGCTCGCCCCGCGTTTTCGGCGCGCGCTGCCGTTCCAACTGACCGCGGCACAACAGCAAGCACTGCAGGAGGTGGATGCGGACCTGCGCACCGGGCGGCCCATGCTGCGCCTGCTGCAGGGCGACGTCGGCTGCGGCAAGACGGTGGTAGCGGCCGCCGCGGCTGCGCGCACCGCGGGCAGCGGGCTGCAGGCGGCGCTCATGGCGCCGACCGAGCTTCTGGCCGAGCAGCACTGGCGCAATTTTCGCGATTGGTTTCATCCGCTCGGGATTCCGGTTGCGCTGGTGTCGGGGTCGCAGAACGCGCGCCAGAGAAGGAGCGCGCTCTCGAGCATCGCCGCGGGCGAGGTGCGCCTCATCGTCGGCACGCACGCGCTTTTTCAGGAAGGAATCGATTTCGCCAGTCTCGCGCTCGTCATCGTCGATGAGCAGCATCGCTTCGGCGTGCAGCAGCGGCTGCGGCTGCAGGAAAAAGGCAAAAAGCTCGGCCGCTTCCCGCATCAGCTCATCATGACGGCGACCCCGATACCGCGCACCCTTGCGATGACGGCGTTTGCCGACCTCGACATCTCCGTGATTGACGAGCTGCCGCCGGGACGCACTTCCGTACAGACGGTGGTCGTGCCCGAGCAGCGGCGCGACGAGATCGTGATGCGTATTCGCGATGCGTGCCGCGCCGGCCGTCGCGCCTATTGGGTCTGTCCGATGATCGATGAATCGGAGGAGATGCGCGCCCAGGCCGTTGAGGAGACCAAGGCACTGCTGGCCGCAGCGCTGCCTGATGTGAAAGTCGGCCTCGTGCACGGCCGCATGCCCGGCGCGCAGAAGGACGCGGTGATGGGGGAGTTCAAGGCGGGAAAGATCCAGCTGCTCGTCGCGACCACGGTGATCGAGGTCGGCGTGGATGTGCCCGAGGCGACGCTCATGGTGATTGAGAACGCCGAGCGCATGGGACTTGCGCAGCTGCACCAGCTGCGTGGCCGCGTGGGCCGTGGATCCGAAGCCAGCAGCTGCGTGCTGCTGTATCGCGCGCCACTGTCGCAGCTTGCGCGTGCGCGCCTCAAGGTCATCCGCGAGACCTTCGACGGCTTTGAGATCGCCCGGCACGATCTTGCGTTGCGTGGCCCCGGGGAGCTGCTCGGCACGCGGCAGACCGGACTTGCGCAACTGCGCGTAGCGGACCTGATGCGCGATGCGGACCTGCTGCCGCGCGTGCACGCGGCCGCGGACCTGATGCTGCGGGCGTATCCGGATCACATCGCACCGCTTGCCATGCGCTGGACGGGAGCAGGCGAGCGCTATGCACGCGTGGGATGAGGTCGCGGTAATGGAAGCGCCGCTCCTGTACCGGCTCGCGCGCCGGCTCGAGGAATACGCACGCTTGATGCGGCTCGATCGGCCGATCGGTATCTATCTGCTGCTGTGGCCGACGTTGTGGGCGCTGTGGGTGGCCGGTAACGGCCATCCTGCGCCACGCCTACTTGTGATTTTCGTGGTCGGCGTGATCGTCATGCGCTCGGCCGGCTGCATCGTCAACGACTTCGCCGACCGCAACGTCGACCCTCACGTAAAGCGCACGCGCGCGCGGCCACTCGCGGCGCGCCGGGTAAGCGCGACGGAGGCACTGGTGATCTTTGTGCTGCTGTCGGCGCTGGCGCTCTTGCTCGCCCTGCAGCTCGATTTTTTCACGCTCGAGCTTGCCGGCATCGGCGCAGCGCTGACCGTTCTCTATCCGTTCGCAAAACGCTACTTCGCCTTCCCGCAGTTGTTGCTGGCGCCGGCGTTCAGCTGGGGCGTGCCGATGGCCTTCGCGGCGCTCCTGGGCACTCTGCCGCGCATCGCCTGGGTCATGTTCGTCGCGACCATCGTGTGGGTCATCATCTACGACACGCTCTATGCGATGGTCGATCGCGACGATGACCTGAAGATCGGCGTCAACTCAAGCGCCATCGTGTTTGCGGATCTGGACCGCTTCATCATCGGTGTGCTCCAGCTCACGATGCTTGCGGCGCTGTGGCTGATGGGCGAAAGCCTGCACTTTGGCGCCGCGTACCGCGCGGCACTGATCGCCAGCGCATTCTTCTTCCTTTACCAGCAGTGGCTGATCCGTGCACGCGACCCCGACGGCTGCCTGCGCGCTTTCCTCAACAACCACTACGTCGGGTTGTCGATCTTTATCGGCATTCTGCTCGAATACGTCTATCGACGCCCTTAGGCCTGCCGCGCGTGCAGCGCCCACAGGCTCGCAAGCCGCTCAAACTTCGGATCGCCCTTGACGCCGTGGAACGTCTTGATGGCATCGTCCTTGCTGCCCGCCTTGAGCTGCGCGATGCCGAGCAGGAGTTGCGCGTTGGCCTGGTTCTGCAGGCCGCCTTTCTGAATACCTTGCTGCAGCGCCGTCACCGCCTGCGGGTACTGCTGGTAGCCCATGAGCGTGAGGCCCAGTGCAACATTCGCCTGGCCGTTCGGCGCAGATGCCGCCTGCGTCGTCAGCTGCGGCAACGCGGCCTGATCGGCGGTGGCGCGCTTCTGGGCGGCGGCCAGGATGCGCTCGTTCTTGGCCTTCTCGCGCTGCTCGGTGAAGATGTTGCCGTCCAGCGCCTTTTGCAGCACACGCACCGCCTCGCCCGCGTTGCTCTGATCGAGATCGAGCTGCGCCATATCGGTGAAGTCGGGCGGGTTCTTCAGCACGTTGACATCAAAGGCGAGTCGCAGGAGCTGCAGTTTTGGCAGATCCTCTTTGTAGTCGTCGCTGCCGAAGAGGGAATTGATGAGGTTGCCCCAGTAGTCGCCCTTAGGGTAGTAGAGCACCAGGCGCTCGAAGGCGTGCTGCTCGCAGTTCTGGTCCTTGAGCGCAATGCAGGCGCTCATGATGGTCTTGAGCGAATTCTCTTTGGGCGTCTTGCCCGCCTTGATCTGCTGATCCACGTAATCATTGACGAAGTGCAGCGTCGCTTTCTGATCGCCCTTCAGGTAGTACGACTGCTCAATAACCTGGTAGGTGGCATCGTCGGCAAAGCCGCCCTTGATCGCGCGCTGGCCAAAATCGATGGCCTTGGCGTAGTCCTTGATGTCGAGGTTGATCGTGGCGAGCTCTTTGACGCGCGCCGGCACTTCCGACTGCTTCATGAAGCCGGAGTTCAGGCTCGCCTCAAGATCCTTCTCCGCGCCCTGGTAGTTCTTGGCGCGCGTATCGAGATAGCCCTGCATCTCGTTCACGAGAAATTCGTCATACGCGGTCTTCTCCGACAGCGCCTCCACTTCCTTCAGCTTCGCCTGCGCGACGTCAAATTTCTTGGCACGAATAGCCTCTTCGGCGGCCTTCAGCGTCTTGGCGGCCGCCTTACTCGGCGTCTGCTTGGAAGCGGCCTGCGAGAATACGGGGCGCACCGGGGCCAAGGCCAAAACCGCAACCAAGCCGACCACTGCGATAAGCGCCATTCGGGGAAATCTGTTCTTCATGTTGTCCTTCCGCATTCTCTAGGGAGGTTACCCGCAGCGGGTAACGCCCATACATTACCCGATGGCACGCAACTCCGGCCACTGGTCCGCAGACGTCCAGCCCTCCGGAGCGCAGGCTCGCCCCGGCGGGCGGGGAGGTGCGCACGGGTAAACGCCCGCCGGCGCGCTACTGGTCGAAAAATCACCAATAGTCGACCTGAACTGTGTCATTGCGTTGACAGGCGGCGCCCGCGCCCGCGAACATCCTCGCCGAGGCTACATAAGCGACTTTCCAGGTAACACGGCGCATGAATGCATCGCTGATGACGGGCGCCCTGCGCCACGACTGGTCGCATCCGGAGGTGGTCGCGCTGCTGACGGCGCCATTTGCGGACCTCGTATACCACGCGCAGCGCGTACACCGTGCGCATCACGCGCCGAACACCGTGCAGAGAAGCACGCTGCTGTCGGTCAAGACCGGCGGCTGTCCCGAGGATTGCGCCTACTGCCCGCAGAGCGTGCGCTACGACACCGGCATAGAGCGCGAGGAGCTCATGCAGATCGAGGCGGTGCGCACCGCGGCGGTGCGCGCGCGCGCTGCCGGTGCGACCCGTTTCTGCATGGGCGCCGCGTACCGCTCGCCCAAAAGCCGCGACATCAAGATCATCACCGAGATGATCCGTGCGGTGCGTGGGCTCGGGCTTGAGACCTGCGCGACTCTCGGGATGCTAAGTGCCGCGCAGGCGCGCGAGCTCGCCCGGGCGGGGCTCGATTTCTACAACCACAACCTCGATACCTCGCGCGAGTTCTACCCCAAGATCATCTCCACCCGCAGCTTTGATGATCGCCTCGATACACTGGCGGCGGTACGCGCCGCGGGGTTGAAGGTGTGCTGCGGCGGCATCATCGGCATGGGTGAGTCACTCGCCGATCGCGCCGAGCTGCTGCGCACGCTGGCGAATCTGCCCGAACACCCCGAGAGCGTACCCATCAACCAGCTCGTGAGCGTGCCCGGCACGCCGCTCGCGCAGAGCGAGCCGGTTGATCCGTTCGACTTCGTGCGTACCATTGCCTGCGCCCGACTCATGATGCCGCAGGCGCAGGTCCGCCTGTCCGCGGGCCGCAGCCAGATGAGCGATGAACTGCAGGCGCTGTGCTTCCTCGCCGGCGCCAACTCGATTTTCTACGGCGACAAGCTCCTCACGACCGACAATCCGGACGTCGAGCGGGACCAGCGCCTCTTCGCCCGACTGGGTCTGAACGCCGCAGAACATGAAGCGCAACGCGCTAGCGCTCTCGGGTAGGCTCGCCGAGCTCGATCGCGGGCTCCTCAGACGTCGCCGGCGCATGCTCACCACCGCCCGGGTCGCCGGCGAGTGGCCGAGCGTGACCATCGATGGTGAGCGCGCGGTGGATTTCTGCAGCAACGACTATTTGGGTCTTGCGCGTCATCCAGACATCGCCGCCGCCATGGCGCGCGCTGCGCTGCGCCACGGTGCGGGCAGCGGCGCCTCCCACCTCGTGTCGGGCCACGGCAGCGAGCACGCCGCGCTCGAAGAGGAACTCGCCGAGTTCACGGGCCGCGAGCGCGCACTGCTCTTCTCCACGGGCTATATGGCAAACCTCGCCGTGATCGGCGCGTTCGCCGATCGCGCCACGCACTTGATCCTCGATCGTCTCTCGCACGCCTCGCTCATCGATGCCGCCATCCTCTCGCGCGCACGGCTAAAGCGTTTCGCGCACGCCGACGCGGCCGCCGCCAAGCGCCTGCTCGAGGCTTCAGGTGAGGCCGCGGCGCTTGTCGCAACCGATGGTGTCTTCAGCATGGATGGCGATTGCGCGCCGCTGCTGGAACTGTCGCGCCTGAGCCGTGCGCATGACGCCTGGCTCGTGGTCGACGATGCACACGGCATCGGCGTTCTTGGCGCGCACGGCCGCGGGCTTCTCGAGCAAGACGGGCTCGACGAGGCCGCCGTGCCACTTCTCGTGGGCACGCTCGGCAAGGCGTTTGGGACTTTCGGCGCCTTTGCCGCGGGTCCCGCGGATGTCATCGAGTTCCTGCTGCAGCGCGCGCGCTCCTATGCCTATACCACCGCGCTGCCGCAGCCGGTGGCGGCGGCGACGCGCGTGGCGCTGCGCATCGCCGCACGCGAGAGCTGGCGCCGCGAACGTGTGCTGCAGCTGGCGCGACGCTTTGCAACCGCGGCTGCCGAACTCAACGTGCCGCTGCTGCCCTCGCAAACCCCGATCCAGCCGGTGCTGCTCGGCAGCGCGGCACGGGTGCTGCGCGCCCAGGAGGCGCTGCTCAAGGCCGGCTTCTGGGTGGTGGCGATTCGCCCGCCCACGGTGCCGCCGGGCATGGCGCGTCTGCGGGTCGCGCTCTCCGCCGGCCACCGGGAGGACCAGGTCGACGCTTTGGTGGAAGAGCTCGCTCATATCTGCATCGGATTCACGCATGAGTGAGTCTCGGTCAGTCGATAGAGCGCAGCTGGATACGCATCGCGTGCGCGCCGCGTTCGATCGGGCGAGCGCCGGCTACGATCAGGCAGCGGCACTGCAGGCGCGCGTGCGCGATGAGCTCACCGAACGCCTGGCGCTTTTCAAGCTCTCGCCCCGGGTCGCGCTCGATCTGGGCACGGGTACCGGCGGGGGCGCCCAGGCACTGGCGCGCGCGTACCGCCGCGCGAGCGTGCTCGCGCTCGACAACTCCGCCGGCATGTTGCGTGAGGCGCGGCGGCGCAGCGGTTTTTTCCGGCGCTTCACGCGCATCCTGGCGGATGCCGGGGCGTTGCCCCTGGTAGGCGCAAGCGTCGATCTCGTGTTCAGCAATCTGATGCTGCAGTGGTGCAATGATCTTGCGGGCCCGCTTGCCGAAGTGCGCCGCGTGCTCACGCCGGGCGGCCTCTTTACCTTCAGCACTTTCGGGCCCGACACGCTCAAGGAGCTGCGTGCGGCCTGGGCCAGGGTCGATGATGACAGTCACGTCAACCGCTTTCTGGATATGCACGACGTCGGCGACGCGCTGACGCGCGCAGGCTTTGCCGAGCCGGTACTCGATGTCGAGCGCGTCGTGCTCACCTATCCCGACACGACAGCGCTCATGCGCGATTTGAAAGCCATTGGCGCGCACAACGCTACGAGCGCACGGCCGCGCGGCCTTACCGGACGCACGCGCATGGAAAATATGCGAGCGGCCTACGAGCCCTTCCGGCGCGCGGCGCGCCTGCCGGCAAGCTTCGAGATCATCTACGCCTGTGCCTGGGGCGAGGGTGCGCAGCGCACGCTCGCCACGGTGAGCGCCGGCGAGGCGCGCATCCCGGTGGACTCGATCCGCCGCCGCATTTGATGGCGCCGCCCGTACGCGGCGTCTTCGTGACCGGCACCGACACCGGTGTCGGCAAGACCGTCATCGCCGCAGCCCTCATCCGCGCGCTCGCGCGCGATGGCGTGCGCGTGGCGGGCATGAAGCCCATCGCCTCGGGCGCGGCGCTCACGAGCGCGGGACTGCGCAACGCGGATGCGCTCGCGCTCATGCGCGCGTCAAATATCTCGGCACCCTATGAGATCGTGAATCCCTACTGTTTTGCCGCACCGATCGCGCCGCACATCGCCGCACACGATGCGGCCGTGCTGATCGATCTTGCTCTGGTGCGCGAGCGCTTCGCAACGCTCGCCGCGACGGCAGACTGCGTGATCGTCGAGGGCGCCGGCGGCTGGCTGACGCCCATCAGCCCATCAGCGAGCATGGCGGACCTTGCCGCGGCGCTCGAATTGCCCGTGGTGCTCGTCGTCCCCCTGCGGCTCGGCTGCCTCAATCATGCCTTTCTCACGGCGCGCGCCGTGGGGGCGCATGCGGCGGGGCTGGCGGGCTGGGTGGCCAACGCGCTCGGTCCGCACTTCGAGCGCGCCGCGGAGAATATTGCAACTCTGGAGGGGCATCTCGCGCCCGCCGCCGCAATCGTTGCATACGCTTCTCAGGCGGCCGAGGAGATTGAGCTGCCGCTCGCCGCCGCGCGCGCACTCGCCGGCCTTGTACGCTAGCGCGGCGCTGAAAATCAGCGCTTGCGCGGGATGGGTAAATCCGTGCTGCGTGAGCCGGCAGGCGCGCCGCGCGAAGTACGCGGGCGCATCGGGCGCTGCGTTGTCCCGCCCTCATCGTGCTGCACGGGCCGCGGGTGCGCTGCTGCGAGATGAAATATCGCAAGCAGAGCCGCCAGAGCCCAGGTGCGCATCGGGGCACCGCATGAGCCTGCGGCGCTGCACGCTCAAGAATAAGGTGTCCAGTGTGGCGCGCCCCGAATACTCGCACGCTGTGTCAAATCTGCATCGGTGCGCGGATCATTTTGGTCGTCTGCGGTGACGCAGGCGCGCCCGCTGCTGTAAAATCCTCCAGACCGCCGTTCGGAAGTTTTTAAAGAATCAGGCGTGCGCCAGGCTCTCGCCGCGCATCGTCAGGGTCGTAATGATGCTCCGCCACGCATACCGCAAGCTAGCCGCCGCCGTCCTTCTGCCTGTCTTCGCTCCGGTGCATGCCGATTCGGGTTGGGGGCTGCTCAATATGACGCCGGGGGTCACCGACATCAGCCGCAAGATCTACGACCTGCACATGGAGGTCTTCTGGATCTGTGTCGTCATCGCGGTGATCGTCTTCGGCTGGATGATCTGGTCGCTGATCGCGTTCCGCAAATCCAAGGGCGCGGTCGCCGACACGAGCCTCGTGCACAACACGCGCGTCGAGATCCTCTGGACGGCAATCCCGGTTGTCATCCTCATCGCGATGGCGGTGCCCGCGGCACGCACGCTGGTCGACATCGAGGACACGCGCAATACCGAGCTCACTATAAAGGTCACCGGCTTTCAGTGGGGCTGGAACTACGATTATCTCGATGACGGCGTCACCTACTTCTCGCGCCTCGATCGCGCGAGCGACGCCGCGCGGCAGCTGCAGTCGGGAGTGGATCCCACGAGCGTGCCGCACTACCTGTTGAACGTCGACCATCCGCTCATCGTGCCCGCGGGCGTCAAGGTGCGCCTGCTCATTACCGGTGCGGATGTCATCCACTCATGGTGGGTGCCGGCATTTGGCTTGAAGAAGGACGCCATCCCCGGCTTCGTCAATGAGCTGTGGTTTCGCGTCGACCCGGACAAGACCGGCAGCTACCGCGGCCAGTGCGTCGAGCTTTGCGGGCGCGATCATGGCTTCATGCCGATCGTCGTCGATGTCAAGAGCAAGGAAGATTTCACCACCTGGCTGAAAGCCACCGCGGCGCAGCAGAAACAGGCTGCCGCCACTGCACCTGCGGCAGCGCCTGCCGCAGGCTAACGGAGAACCCACGATCATGGCTTACGCACCCGCCGCCGGCGCGCACGATGTTCACGCGCACGAGCAACACGACCACGGCAAGCCCCATGGCTGGCGTCGTTGGGTTTACGCGACCAATCACAAAGACATCGGCACGATGTATCTGGTGTTCGCCGGGATCATGTTCTTCATCGGCGGCTTCCTTGCGATGCTGATCCGCCTCGAGCTCTTCAAGCCGGGCCTGCAGTTCTTCGATCCGCTGTTCTTCAACTCGCTCACCACGATGCATGCGCTCATCATGATCTTCGGCGCGGTCATGCCGGCGTGGACGGGCCTTGCGAACTGGCAGATCCCGATGCAGGTCGGCGCACCCGACATGGCGCTGCCGCGTCTCAACAATTTCAGCTTCTGGATTCTGCCCTTCGCATTCCTGCTGCTGCTTTCCACGTTCTTCGTGCCGGGCGGTGCGCCGGCGGGCGGCTGGACGATGTACCCACCGCTGATGCTTCAGGGCGGCGCCGGCTTTCCGATGACGATCTTCGCCATCCACCTGATGGGCGCATCCTCGATCCTGGGCTCGATGAACGTCATCGTGACGATCCTCAACATGCGCGCGCCGGGCATGACGTTGCTGCGCATGCCGCTGTTCGTGTGGTCGTGGCTCATCACCGCTTATCTGCTGATCGCCGTGATGCCGGTGCTCGCGGGCGCCGTGACGATGCTCCTCACGGATCACTTCTTCGGCACGACCTTCTTCACCGCCGCAGGCGGCGGCGATCCGGTGATGTTCCAGCACATCTTCTGGTTCTTCGGGCATCCGGAAGTTTACATCCTCATCCTGCCCGCCTTCGGCATCGTCTCCGAGATCCTCCCGACCTTCGCGCGCAAGCCGATCTTCGGCTACGAGGCGATGGTGTACGCAATCGCCTCGATCGCGTTTCTGTCCTTCATCGTCTGGGCACACCACATGTTCACCGTGGGCATGCCGCTCGCGGGTCAGCTCTTCTTCATGCTGACGACCATGCTGATCGCCATTCCGACGGGCGTTAAGGTATTCAACTGGTGTGCGACGCTGTGGAAGGGCTCGATTACCTTCGAGCCGCCCATGCTGTTTGCGATCTCGTTCCTCTTCCTCTTCAGCATCGGCGGCTTCTCGGGCCTGATGCTTGCAATCGTGCCGGCGGACTTTCAGTACCAGGACACCTACTTCGTGGTCGCGCACTTTCACTACGTGCTCGTGCCCGGAACGATCTTCGCCATCATGGCGGGGGTGTATTACTGGCTGCCGAAGTGGACCGGCAAGATGTACGACCTGACGCTTGGCAAGTGGCACTTCTGGCTATCGGTCATCTTCGTGAATGTGCTGTTCTTCCCGCAGCATTTCCTGGGCCTTGCCGGCATGCCGCGCCGTATCCCCGATTACGCGGTGCAGTTCAGCGACTGGAACATGGTCTCCTCGCTCGGCGGCTTTGGCTTCGGGCTCTCGCAGCTGCTCTTCCCGTACCTCATTTGGAAATGCATCAAGCACGGCACGCCCATCGGCAACCGGGCGTGGGAGGGCGCGCATGGCCTTGAGTGGGAGCTGCCCTCGCCGCCGCCGTTCCACTCGTGGGAGACGCCGCCCTCCGAAGCCGTTCTCGCACACGGCTCGGTGCACTAAAAGGCAATCGTGAGCAGCGCGCGCGTGGCTCAGGAAGAAGATGACGTCGAGCGGCGCCGGCGCATACGCCGCTCGGCCATTCTCTGGGGCGGCATCGCGGTTGCGATTTATGCGGCGTACATCATCGCCGCGCTGATGCGTGGCTGGCGATGAGCACGGCCGGCGCGAATCACGCTCATGGCAAGCTGTTCCTCAAGCTCCTGGGGATCGCGCTCGGCAGTTTTGCCTTCGGCTACGCGCTCGTGCCGTTCTACAACGTGCTCTGCTCGATCACGGGACTCGGTGATCAGACGGCGCTCGCCAAACGCGCCGTGGCGGTCGAGCAGCCCGATCTGAACCGCACCATCACGGTCGATTTCATGGCGGAGCTACCGGGTGTGGGCAGCTGGGCTTTCAAGCCCCTGCAGCGCTCGATCGAGATTCATCCGGGCAAGCTCTACTCGGCGCAGTATTTCGCGCAGAACCTGACCGGCATGGACGTCACCGCGCAGGCCGTGCCGAATATCTCCCCATCCAAGGCAGCCGCCTACTTCCACAAAACCGAATGCTTCTGCTTCACGCCGCAGCGCTTCGCCAAGGGCGAGAGCCGCACGATGCCGGTGCGCTTCATCGTCGACCCGTCGCTGCCGAGCTATCTCGACCGGATCACGCTCTCCTACATGTTCTACGATGACTCCACGCACGTCGGCGCAAAGCTCGAAGCGCCGCCGGCCAACCGCAGGAATTGATATGGACCTGGCACACCCGCACGACCCGAACAAGTACTACATCCCGGCGAACAGCCACTGGCCGATCGTCGGCGCTGTTGCGCTATTCACCATGATGCTCGGCGCCGTGTCCTATCTGAACGACTACGCAGGCGCGTGGGTTCTGCTGCCGGGTGCGGCACTGCTCGCCTTCATGTTCGGCGGCTGGTTTCACGTCGTCATCGGCGAGAGCCAGCACGGCACCTATAACATGCAGGTCGACCGCTCGTTCCGCATGGGCATGATGTGGTTCATCTTCTCCGAGGTGATGTTCTTCGCCGCCTTCTTCGGCGCGCTCTTCTACGCGCGGCGCCTGTCGGTGCCGTGGCTCGGCGGCGAGGGCGTGAAGATCTTCAACCCCATCGTTCTGTGGCCCGGCTTCGAGGCCCACTGGCCGACGAACGGCCCGGCGCATGTCGGCGGCCGCCCGGATTCCACCTTCGGCATCATTCCCGCGTTCGGCGTGCCGGCGTTGAATACCGCAATCCTGCTGACGAGCGGCCTCACCGTCACCATCGCGCATCACGCGCTGCGCGCCGGCAAGCGCTCCGTGCTCATCCTCTTCCTCGCGGCGACCTTCCTCCTGGGCTTCACCTTCGTTGGCCTGCAGGCCCATGAGTACGGCGAGGCCTACCGGGAGCTCGGCCTGCGCCTCTCAACCGGCATTTATGGGTCGACCTTCTTCATGCTCACCGGTTTTCACGGTCTGCACGTCACGATCGGCGCCATCATGCTGCTCGTCATCTGGCTGCGGGTGCTGAGCGGCCACTTCACGCCCAATCGGCACTTTGCCTTCGAGGCCGTCTCCTGGTACTGGCACTTCGTCGATGTCGTCTGGCTCGGCCTTTTTATCTTCGTGTACTGGCTCTAGCCGGCAGCCGCTATCGCGGGGTTCCCGGGTCAAGCCCGTGAGGCTCGATGATGCCGGCGTACCACGCGAGCATCAGCAGGATAAAGAGCGTAATCGATAGAGCGATCCGCCACGTCAACGCCCGCACCAGGCGGCGCGAGTCGTCGCCGCGCGCCAAGTGCCGCAGCGCCGAGGCAAGACTTGCAACGATGGCGGCAAATGCACCAATGATGATGAGCGGAATCAGGGATCGCATCTGCCGATGATCTCACCCCAGAGCTCCGTCGTGCGACCTGCGGCGCCCGCGTGGGTGCTTACCGTGCTCGTTGCAGCGCTCGCCATCGCATTCGTCGCGCTCGGCCGCTGGCAATGGCGGCGCGCCGAAGCGAGCGCGGCGCAGCGCGAAGCCTTCGCGCGCGGCGCCGATGCGGTGCAGGTGCTCGGCTCCGCCAGGCTCGCCGATGTCGCACGCTTCAGGCGCATCTCCATGAGCGGCCGCTACCGGCCCGAGCGGCAGTTTCTGCTCGACAACCGCACGCACGGCGGCAGCGCGGGTTACGAGGTGTTGACGCCGCTGGAGCTTGCCGACGGCCGCACCGTACTCATCGATCGCGGCTGGGTCGCATTCACCGGCTCACGCGCGCGACTGCCGGATATCGCTTTCGGCCCGCCAGCTCTGGTGACGGTGGTCGGCCGCGTCAGCGAGCTGCCAAGTGCCGGCCTTGCCTACGGGCGCGCGCCGCCGGCGCTCGAAGGTGACTGGCCGCGTCTGACGAGCTATCCGCGCATGCCGGAGCTGGCTGCGGCTTTTGGCCGCGCGCTCGAGCAACGCATCGTGCTCCTCGATGCCGCTCAGCCCTATGGGTACCTGCGCGAGTGGCAGCCGCCCGGACTGCCGCCCGAGCGGCACCGGGCTTATGCCATCCAGTGGTGGCTCTTTGCAGCGGTGCTCGTTGCGATTTGGGCGATGATGAGGGCGCGGCGCACGCGGCCAAAGCCATGAACGCCTCGGCGGGAAAGGTGCGAACTCGCAACCTGCGCACCGCGCTCCTCATCGGCGCGCTTTTTCTGCTGCCGCTGCTCGCCGCGTTCTGCATGTACTACGGCCTGGGCTATCGCCCCGCACGCCATACCAATCACGGCGAGCTCATCGAGCCCGCGCGCGCTTTGCCCGCGAGCGCAACGCTCCAGGGTGCGCCCGCCTTCAAACGCCTTTGGTCGCTCGTGTACGTCGGCGCGCACTGCGATACGCCCTGCGAGCGCTCGCTCTACGTGATGCGCCAGACGCATCTTGCGCTCAACGCCGATGCGGATCGCGTGCAGCGGGTGTACATCGCCACCGATGCGCAGGATGCGCCCGCACTCGCGCGCGATCACCCGGGACTCATCCTCATCGACGCAAGCGGCGCGCGCGGCGCGAATCTGCTGCGGCAGTTTCCTGCCGAGGATCGCTCCCATGCGATCTTCATCGTCGATCCGCTCGCCAATCTCATGATGCGCTTTGACAGTCGCGCGGACCCGAAGGGACTGCGCGAGGATCTGACGAAGCTTCTCAAGCTCTCGCATGTCGGCTGATGCGATGAGGCTCGCACGCTGGATCCGCCGCCTGGCCGCCGCCGCACTTCTACTGTGCCTGGTGGTCGTGGTGCTGGGCGCGTACGTGCGACTCAATGCTGCGGGGCTCTCGTGCCCCGACTGGCCGGGCTGTTACGGCGCGGCCTCACCGGCGCTCATCAGCACCGCTGCGAGTGCTCAGGCGCAAAGCGCCCATATGCCGGTCGAAGTCGGCAAAGCCTGGCGCGAGATGATCCACCGTTACGCGGCCGGCACGCTTGGACTCATCATCGCCGCGCTCGCCGCGCTCGCCCTCGCAACACGCGGTCGCCTCGTGAGCCTGCGGTTCGCGTTCACGCTCTTGGGGGTTCTCCTCGTGCAGGCGGCCCTGGGCATGTTCACCGTTACCCTGCGATTGACACCGCTCATCGTGACGGCGCACCTCGTCTTTGGCATGACGACGCTGGCGCTGCTCGCGTGGCTTGCGCTCAGCGTGCGCGGGAGCGCCGCGCCACACGATGCGGCGCGGCTGCCGCGGCGCCTGGCGCTTGCGGCGCTCATCGTGCTGGCGATGCAGATCGCGCTCGGCGGCTGGACGAGCAGCAATTATGCGGCGCTTGCCTGCCCGGACTTGCCCACCTGCCAGGGACACTGGTGGCCGCCGATGGATTTTGCGCATGCCTTCGTGCTCTGGAGGGGCGTCGACCTCAACTACGAGGGCGGCGTGCTCGGCGGGCCGGCACGTGCCGCGATTCAGCTCACCCATCGCCTGGGCGCGTGCGCCGCGACGTTCATGCTCCTGTTGGCGGCCGGGATCACGCTGCGCCGCGCGCCGATGCGGCGCGCGCGCCTCGCCGCCTGGGCCGTGGTCGGCTTTCTCATCCTGCAGCTCCTCATCGCCATCTCGATGGTCGAGACGGGCTTTCCGCTTGCCCTCGCGACGGCACATAACGCCGGCGCGGCACTGTTATTACTGGCAACGGTTGCCTTGTACAATGCGGCGAGCGCGCGGCCCGCACCCGAGGCTGCGCTAACCAGCATCAACGAATCATCCCGTGTCGACCCCGTCTGAATCGCTCCACCTTGCACGCCCGGCGTGGCGGGACTATCTCGAGCTGACGAAGCCGCGGGTGGTGGCGCTGATCGTGTTCACCGCGATCGTCGGAACCTTGCTCGCAAGCCCAGGCGTGCCGCCGCTCGATGCGCTGCTGTGGGGGAATCTCGGCATCGCGTGCGCCGCGGCCTGCGCCGCCGTGATCAATCATGTTCTCGACCGGCGCATCGACGCGCAGATGCGCCGTACCCGCGCGCGGCCGCTGCCGACCGGCCGGCTGACCGAGACGCGCGCGCTCGCCTTCGCAGCCGTCCTCGGCGTCCTCGGGATGAGCCTGCTCGTGATCAAGGTCAATGTGCTGACCGCGGTGCTGACCTTCGCCTCGCTCATCGTGTACGCGGTCATCTACACCGTGTGGTTAAAGCGCGCGACGCCGCAGAACATTGTCATCGGCGGCGCGGCGGGCGCTGCGCCCCCGGTGCTCGGCTGGACGGCGGTGACGGGACACGTGGACCCGAACGCGCTCCTTCTCTTTTTGATCATCTTCGCGTGGACGCCGCCGCACTTTTGGGCGCTCGCGATTGCGCGCCGCGACGAATACGCGCGCGTCGGCATACCGATGCTGCCGGTGACGCACGGCGTTGAGTTTGCGCGCCTGCACGTACTTCTCTATACGGTGCTGCTCAGCGTACTCACGCTGCTGCCATTTTTGACGCGCATGAGCGGGCTCATTTACCTCGCCGCGGCAGTGGTGCTGAACGCCATGTTCCTCTATCACGCGCTCGTCCTGAAGGTGACGGCGCGCGCGCAGCAGCCGATGCGCGTGTTTCGCTTCTCGATCACCTATCTCATGTGGCTGTTCGCGGCGCTGCTGATCGATCACTACCTGCCGACGACGCAGGGCCGACTTTAGAAACGTGCCGCGCTCACTGTGAGCGCGTGAGTCGCACGTTCCACGAGGAGAGCTTGCGGTTATTGAAGAGCAGCATCGCGCAGGCGTGGTAGTTGTCCGCATCGATGAGCGCAAGATGTTCGGTGCCCTGGTAGGAGCCGTCGGCCGAATGAAAGATCGACAGGATGGAGTTGCCCACGACCGAGAAGACGCCCACGAGCTTGCCGAGCATGGCGTTCTCGGCAGTCCACTGCAAAGTGCTGGCGTCGCGGCCCGGAAGCTCGATCGAGTAGGCGCTCACGAACTCCACCGGTGGCGAACTCAAGACTCGCATCGAGCCCGACAGCAGCCAGCAGGTGTCGCTGTGGCTGATCACGATGCGCCCCTGCGCATCTATCGGCTGCCGGTCCCCGGCCCAGAACGTGCCACCGACGCTCCACACGGCGGGCGCAAAGAGGAAGGTGTGCTGCAGAGGTACGCTCCCTTTGACGGCACCCATTATGGCGCGTCGCGCGTTGTGC